>WNGG01000513.1_pt1 | contig 42963 bp, 63 predicted proteins | sample 5400661 | NCBI WGS metagenome assembly WNGG01 (sample SAMN13153372, study PRJNA577476) | soil metagenome | isolation source: 100 cm soil or saprolite under Garry oak tree replicate 1 | place: USA:California | collected 2016-06-15 | reverse complement strand
GCAATGTTACGCCAAGTCCCAGTAGAAAGGCGGGAATTAGAAGGTATTGTTCGACTACCCAGCCCCACTCCTTCACCAAGGTATGTGTGAATGCTATTGAGGCGATGAGAAAGCACAGTGTGCCGATAACGAACGGGACTTTGCGGAATACTAGAAAGTCGAACGTCATTCCGGACAATACACCGTCCAGGAAGAAGGCGAACGCAAGAAGAAAGCGGAGGTTTGAGACTCCCTTTTGCAGAGAACGTGGATCGAAACTGTTCAAGGTAAATCTTTGGGTTGAGACGGTTCTGGTTTTGCTGTGCCTTTTGCTGGGCCGCCCCAGTTTCCAGAGTCTTCTGGTTGATTACAGATCGGACACCTTCCCGGTCTGTGTCCGAACAATCGTCTCTTGACCTTCACCATCGCATTACATTTCTTACAGAATCTGTACATCGGTCTTTTTCTCCGACCCAAAAAGAGGGGTTTCGTCCGGTTTCCACGGACTCATCAGGGAGATTTACCGTGTAACAGTTATGGTAACAGAATAGTCTCCGGCCACTGTGCTCGGTGTGGATGAAATGCCTAGATTGAGATTGTTTGCTCCCGGTAGAAATGTCATGCTCCAGAGTCCAGTTGTGCTATCTTGTGTTGCTACGACTCCGCCAACGTCGACGGAGGTTACTGAGAGTTGATCTGGACTGCAACCGTTAGATGATGGGGGAACTGGGGTACAATTTACTCCGGCTATCGCAATGCTTGCTTTGGCTGGGACATTCACGCTTGACAAGTCGGCGACCGTAAAGGTGAGAGATGTGGATTCTCCTGCGAAAAAAGATGCTGTTTGACTAGGTGATGTTATGATTAGGGGTTCGTTGACAGTTACTTTAGTCGTTGTTGTCAGAGTTACGATAGCATAGGTTACTCCTGCGGTTGCGGCAATTGCGAGCAACATTACTGCGATTACTGTTCTGATGGCAAACTGTTTTCTGTTTGGCTGGTTTGGCTGATCTTAGACTGGTTTGACTGGTATCTGGAAGAAGGTTCCGTTGCTTGAGCCGAGCAGTAGTACTAGGTTCTGGCATGGTGCATTGGAGGCTGCGCAGAGGGCTTGTAGCTGTTGCATGAACACATAGGTCTGTGTTAGTGCGGCTGTCTGGTTCTGGTTCAGCCCTAGCTGATTGGAAATGTATAGGATGGACTGGGCGGTTCCGTTGGCGATGATGAGCTGGGAGGCTTTGATTCCTAGAGCCTGTTGGATGCTTGCGTTGGCAGCGGCCTGTGCAAGCAACACGATCTTTGACGCTTCGAACGAGGCTTGGAGAAATGCTTGCTGTGCGTTGAGTTTTAGCTGGATAGCATTCAAGAAACTAGAGGGCAAAGTGATGTCGGTGATCTGTGTCGTTACAATATTGACCGCATGTGCTAACGAAGTGTCGTTGCCTATTCTGGATGCGAGTTCCTGTTCCACGCCTGATTGTATATTGTCCCGGACTATCTGGATCTGGTCTGCGGGATAGCCTGCTACAATGTCCCGGAATGCGGCTCGGATGTGGGGTATGATAGCATCGTTCTGCCATGTTTGACCTGGGAATTTCTTGTAGAGATCGATAACATGGGACGCGGAGACCTGGTAACGGACGTTGACATCAAACTCGATCTCCAGATTATCTTTTGAGAGCACGAAGACGCCTGTGGCATTACCTTGGAGCGTAATTGTCTGAACTGAAGTCGATATGGTGATGAGGTTGACCCATGGGGCTTTCTGGAAGAACTGGGTTGTAGGGCCTGTTATGGGTCCTGAGAATGATCCGTCGATGGTATTGACGAGTATTCCGGCTTCTGAAACTCCTACGCTGTAGGTTGTGGTGAATCCGGCAATGACGATGGCGATGATGCCGATTACGATGAAGGCGAGAAGCAGTAATCCTCTGCCTGACATCCGAAGTTCTTCTTGTGATTCTCGTCTACTCATGCTTGTATTTCTCCAAAAGTTTGCTGATTACTTGGTCTAGTTCGACGCGCTTGCCAGTTTTCTGTTGCAGTTCGCCTTGGATCTTTAGAAGCTGTTGGTGGTTGGGGTCTGATACATTAACGGTTTTCATAGTGACGGCAACATCCGGTGTTACTATATTAGAGTTCCCATGTGTGGAGCGTCATGTTGAGAATTCCTGCTCAATCAGCCTTTTGCCAATCCATTCCGCGACTTGCGGGACGACCGCGTTTCCAAGACTCCTAAGTCTGTCCACCCGACTGGGAACCCCATGAGCCACTCTACCCACATCGGGTTCAACTGCCCACCATTTCCTGCTGACATCCGCATGCGCTCGATATGAGTTAACTGCCCGTCTTCCTCCAAAGACTCCATCATTTGCCAAGCCCAAGATCCGCCGATTAAGCCTACTCCCTTTTCGCTCCCACGAGGCGTCGGGAACAATTTCGCTAAACCACTGAGAGAGGGTCGAGTCTTGCTCTTGTTTCCTTGATCGTAGGTTGGCCATAGTACTTGATTGCTGAGAAGAAAGCCTCGGCCGTGCTGCCATCCCTTTGTCTTGGTTCGAATTGGAGGGGTCTTGCTGTCCATAGCTATCGGAGTGTGCCACCTCGGAGTTGGCCACATGTTCCTTGTGGCCATTGTCCATAGGGAGGGTCGACCCTTGGTGTTTGTATTGCTTCCTTTTCCCATTCCTCCCGACCCGTAAGATGCGGCTGTCGGTGTTGGAAAGGGAAGAATGCTTCCCTTTGTCTTCTCGGTATCCCATGTCACCAGTTCGATTGGAGTAAGAAGCCGTCCTGCCTTGGATCGTGAGCTTCTGCTCGTCCGGCCCCGTGAATCCATCTGTGTTGGCGTTGTAAGCCACAATGAATATTCTGAATCTGAGATGCGGTGCACCAAGCGAGGCCGCTGGAATACAATCCCATTCCGCATCGTACCTGAGCGAGGCCAGAGATCCGAGAACTTCATTGATACCAAGGTTAGTGAGGTTTGGAACGTTTTCCACGAGGATGTAGTTTGGTCGAAGAATGCTAATGATCCTCGCAAACTCCGGCCAGAGCCATCTCTCATCCTCTTGCGCTTTTCTCTTCCCTGCGATGCTGATAGGCTGGCATGGGAAACCTCCGCAGATGAGCTCAACGGGTTCAAGTTCGCTTCCAGCAATTAACTTTACATCTCCGAACTTGGGAACTTTCGGCCAGTGCTTCTTAAGAACCGATGTACAGAACCTGTCTTTTTCAACCTGCCACCTGCACTCCCATCCTGCTTGTTCAAGACCAAGATCAATGCCACCAATCCCTGAGAAAAGGCTCCCAAATGTGGGTTTCATGGTATCGGTGTAGTATCTGCTTCGAGCCATTTATCAAGTGGGGGACGTTATTGTTTCGATTGTTCCAGGATATTTTCCTGTCTGCGAGGGGCCCAGCCACCAGACAATTCCAAGGGTCGACAGAGAAATGATTATGATGCATATGATAGCGAACTCATGCTCTTCCAGATCATATAGAAAACTCATCGTCGATTCGACCTGACGATTATCTTCGGATCAATCTTGAATTCATAGAGAACGTTATCTTGGAACCATTTCTCAATCGCATCATTGATTGCATCCTGCAATTCCTTCTTCTTCTTTATTCGGAGCCTCTTTGAGCCTGAGGCCATCATTAGATTCCTGAAGGCAATGGAATCTTCTGATTCCTTGACGTCCTGAACGTCATGAAGCTTTCTCATCGTAGACAGACTCCTTCATTGGATTCGATTGAGATCTTGGTGTGGAAGCGTCCGCATAGAGCTTCGATATCTACGAAGTCTTCCTGCGATCTTGACCCGTGGAGGATAAGGGTATAGTCGTAGTGTGTTTTCTTTTTCTGAACCTGTATACTGAAATATTCCCAGTCAGAGTGAGGAATAAATGTCTCGATTTGTAGAAGCATTTGTCCAAGGGTGACGAGCTTCAATCCCAAGCCCACCTTTTGAATTCACGGAAGGCAAAATGGAGACCTTTGCCTTGATTCTCTTTTGTCCATGCAAGCCAAGATCCAACCACATACCCGAAGAGGATGAAGAGAGAGGGATCGATCATTTGTTTTTCACCGTTGCCAGTCCGAACAGGTTCTCTTCAGGTTCTTTATCGGCTATCAATGGCGCAGCGAAGATATTTTCCCATCCTTTCCCATGTCCTTCCTCATATCGAAGAAATCCTATCTGACATCTTCCGCAATCGCAGTATGCACAGGCTCGACCCCAAGCGAATTGAGTAGCTGAGATCTGCTTTCCACAACAGAGGCAATGAAAAGGTTCAAAGAACCTATGTCCACGGTAGTCAATGTGCATCATTTCTTCAGTAGCCTCCTTTCCAGTTCTTCCACACGACGAAGTTCTGCATTAATTTCTCTGGTAAGACTGTAGAGGCCAATGTCTTCTAGCGTATGAATTATCGCCCGAGCCTTTAGCTTCGAGAGTTTTACATTCAGCCTCATCGTTCAACAACTAGTTTCGACTGGTGGAATTCTATCCGTTCCTTGTTGAGCGAATAGTCTGTTCTCTTGCCTGCTTGCGTGATACTGACTACTCCAAGCCCGGCTAGTTCACGAAATGATCTTGCGATAGTATCTACATCGCTTCCCCATTCTCTCGCTTTGAAAGCATCTAACATCTTCATCGCCGTCCAGAGAGGTGGACGACCTGGACCTTCACTCGCCTTCACCATGACCAGAACAATCCGGGTCTTGATGTCGGATTCTCCGAGGTTGAGAACGGTTGTAGGCTCGTTGATCACAAGCTTAGTGGCTGGAGCGTTAAGTTCGACACGAACAGGTTTTTCGCCATACATCTCTGGGGGCCGTTCCTCTAGCTTCGTAAGCCTCTCAGTTATTCTTGCAGCAGTTTCGTAACCGCCAGCAATATTGTTCTCGATCTGTTCTAGTCGTTGCTTTGTATCTTCTTTCCATGTTGAAAGGTTGACGATTATCTGTTCCATTGGGCTGAAGTCTTTGGCAATGATGGCTTCCCGTGTTTCCGGCTTCGCATTCGTCGACAGGTACTTTTCTGCAACTTCTTCAGGCTTCATCAGACCCTTTGCTACTTGAATCCCGACTTCTTCCGGGACACCGTTTGGAAGAACATAGAGTTTCCGGACATCGTTGCCGATACTGGCATAGAAGTGTCCTAGTTCAAGGGTTTGAATTTCCTCTGCCGGGATCTTCTTTCCTAGAAGCTGTTTGATGATACGCTCGACTTCGTGAGCCTCTTTCATCCGGCCCATGATCCAGTTATCGCACTGGCGAAGCGGGGTCTTGTCGATTCCTCCTATGTCTTGGCTGTCTATGAAAAGCCAGTCTCCTCTTACCGCTCCTTTCCGGACAAGTTCTTCCGCAACCAGTTTCACAGGGGTCCCGCGTCCTTGGGGAAGCATTTCCCAAGCTTCAGGGATCACAACGGCAACATCATCGTAGTCCTCATAGACTCGCTGGATGGAACTTGCAATGATAATCTGTTGTGTCTCGATCTTCATCTGCGAGAGATCCATGACGTTGATCCCGCTGCCGAGCTCAAGTGTGCGGCTGAGTTGATGCCTGCGTAACTCTGGCAGGATCAGGTCGAAGTATGCTACTAGCTTCTCGAAAATGCTGATCAGCATCTCTTTGATTGGTCGTCCATCAAGACTCTTTGTTCTCACAACGTCTTTCGCTTTCTGGTCGACCTGGAATAGATCGCTGGTTCCATTGCAGAGTTTCTGGATTGCCCATCGCATCCCGAACTCGTACTTGATCTTCTCGCCTCCAAGTGCTGCACCAATCAATCCCTCGACGAACTGCCAGTCTGAACGTGGACGATAGTAGGGCTGAACCTGGTGAACCGAGTGGAAGCCTCTCTCACCCCGCTTCGTTGTGAAGGCAAGAGCACGAATATGAGAACGAGTAATCAATGCTTCAAGAGTCGTTGTCTTCCCTGAAAGCTGAGTCATACCCAGCACCACAGTATGGTGCATCTTCATACGAACAGGTTTACCAGTCTTGGCTTCAAAGCCGAGAAGAATTTCCTGTCTCATTCTTCTCCAGTCCTTCTTGCAGTTTCAGGTACAAGCACTTGTGGCTCTGTCCATTCTGATTCCTTTAGACTGATTCCCGAGGCGAATGCAACCCAAAGAAGAACTTCATGTGCTTCGTATTTAGTAACTTGTTTGCGGATAACGTATTTCGCAATAAGTTCAACGACCGCTTCTGCAAGCTCTTGTTCGCTCTCAGACAATATCTTGAGAAGAACTTGCCCTGTAATCCGATCTCGAATCTCAATCTTCTCCATCATCGCTTCAGCTTCCTAGTCTGTCTTGGAAAAGTCTCGATACAAACCAGCTCGATTCTTTTCCGGTTCTCGCCAACTGGGTCCGGACGAACTACGAAGAATTTGCCGAGAAGATCAGATTCCATTGAGAGAACATGAGTAAGCTCGTCACGAATCACCGGAGGGAATAATGTGAACTTCGAAGCTAGAAGAAACACACGGACCCGGAGAGCCTTCAGAGTTCTCAGCATGACAAGAATATTTGCCTGAAGAATTGTATCCCGAACATCGAACACGAAATAGCTTGGAACAAAACTCTTGACGTTTTTGTAATGCTCAAGAATCTCTCTCACAACACGGTTCTTCCCAGAACCCGTTTTGCCAATGACACCAAGTACAAACGGCAACCGAGTATTGTTCAGTGCGAGGCGAAGAGGATCCCGCTTACTTGGCATGTTGGGATTCTTCCGAAAAATATCGTCCTCTTTCTCGCTTGACTCCGGTAATTCTGATCATAACTTCATCCCCAGCTTGAATGTCAAAAGCCATGACTTGTTTGTGCGGTATCGTTATGCGGAGGCTGTGACCGTTACTTACAACGGTAGCTGCTAAAGCTAGGTCAACTGGTCGATACTCCACTTTCAGAATCTCCAAACTGGTCTTTTGTTTCTTTGCGAAACGGCCCATAATCTCACGAGATTCTCGACCGCGTACCGTGGAACGCATTCTCGCACTTAAGGCTTTTCCAATCTCAACCAACCATGCTTAACTGGGCTCATTTACCGCTTTCATTGGGCTTAACTTACGAAAAGGGGGATTTAGAGGGGTTGGAGGATTATTGTTTACTGAAACTGGAACCGATTCTCCTTCCTTTACTTTAGCATCGATGTGGCCTCTCCAATATCTTGTCTTGTGCCTCTTCCATTTCATTTTCTTATCTGACCTCGACTGTTAGAACTTGTCGGTTGACGCCTGATCGTGGGACTTGGTACTTGAACGTGCATCCACAGGTCTTGCAGATATGGATCTGGTTCTCGTTCTGCGGGCATTCTTCTCTGTGCCCCTTTGGGCAGAGATGATAGGCTATCATCCGTTGATAGAATTTGACTCTGTATTGCTGTTGAAGAAGATTACGCCATCTACGGTTTGTCCATTCTCGGTGCTTGAAGAATCCTCCCCTTATCAGCAACCATATCTCAACAGAGATCCATCCCTGAACTAGGAAATAGAAAAGGTCAAAGTGAACTCTGCCATTCCAACCGACTATCATGCTTCCGAGCATCATTTCAGTCCTTTGGTTTGCTAATCCGCTTCCAGCAGGGGACACAGAGAGCCAGCCAGTCAGCTATTCCCTCGCCTCTACCATGAAACTCTACAAGGCTAATCCCGCAGGCTTGACAATTCAGAACTAGTCCCTCGTAGTCAGTCTGTGATTTTGTTGGCATCGTGATTCTTACTCTTTCCAAGATTCGAGGATTTCATCAATCATCTGATCGAGGATTCTTCCTCTGATAATACCTCGTTCACAATCAGGGCATGGACGGCTAACCTCTGGCGACCGTTGGCCGTCTCGGTTGCTTTCACCCTTTTTCGCGTCATTGGTAGTCGTCTTGGTTTCCGTCATTTACGCTTCTGACCTCATGCTTCCATCTTTCATTTTCCAGGGCCAGTTGTATCCGCATGGGCATCTTCGCGTGGCTTTATCATTGATCCAATGGTAGCGACGGCTAGTTGAGGGTCTCCCACAGTTCGGACACTTCTCGATCTTTCTAGCTGGCAAGGTTCTAATCCTCTCCTGCAATATGCATCTTCAATCCAAGTGCCCACATATCAACCCTGAAATCCTCATCTTTCCCGTATCGTAAGAAGTCCTTGTGGCACATCGGGATCTCTAAAATAGCAACAGTAATTCCTTCAGCGGTCCTGTTGGTTTTGTGGAATACTGTTGTTGCGAATCGGCCGCAGTTCAAACATGTCTCCTTCTTCTTTGCAAGAGTTCCCTCTGAGCCATCGTTCGAGAGGATCTTGTAGTCTACGATGGACATGTGGTGCTTGGTGAATAGCTTCCGGAATTCCTCGACCTTTCTCTCCATTTCTTCGGGACCGCCCTCAGCGGTCACTGTCGACTTTGCACCATTTTCGTCTTGGAGGAAAACCTTCAGAATCATCTACCTGATCTCTCTCTGTTCTTGAGATGTTTCGCATACAGTGGACTAAGCATGCCGAATACCATGACTAGGAATCCCAACGGACTAAATAGGGCAATAGTTGTTCCCGTTACCATTAGGATCAGCCCCAATCGCAGAACGATACCTGAAGGCTTCAAACTAATCCTCTCCCAGAGCCAAGAATCTTCTCTGACGATCCTTCCGTTCTCTTTTCCTACGCCAGTCAAGAAAAAGCACGATAGAAAAAATCGTAACGGCTCCTATGCTAACGAGAACAGCGACGAGAACAAGCGACTCGATAAGACTCATTTTGTCCCAGGCTTCCTCTTCAACCGAACCAGAATCGCAGTTCCCTGACTCGGACGAAACAACTCGAACGGCCCCAACGGATTCGGGGGATCACCATACTTCTTCCAATGACGATTAACAGTCGCCACCGAAATATCGATAAAAAACGCACTCATCCCCGTCAACTTATCCTTCCGATCAGAATCAACACCCATTCCGCTGAGCTGAGCCGTAATGAACTCAACCCAAGCAGGCTCAGTACGAGCATTCTTCTCCATCGTATCCTCAGGCTCACCTCTCTTACGCACATTCACATCTTCTTTCACACTCCGATCTTGGGCTTGGCCGCGTGCATGATTTGAGATGACGGCGTTGCAGTGAGAGCATGATAGTGCCCAGTTGTCCCAGTCGTCGCTGGTCTTGTTGTTATCTTTGTGAGCGATGACTGTTAGCGTGTTCGTGCATCCGGGAAAGGCGTAGAAGCATTTCCCGTTCTGGATCTTGGTCAAATAGTGCTTAACAGCGTCTCTTGTCTTACCGTAGAGCCGTTTCCGGGGAAGCACACGCACACCTAGGTTTTCCACTGGCCGAATTACTACTGTTGAAAGGTTGTCCGAGTCGGATCCCCCCCGTTGTGCGTCTGTTGTTGGTCATTCGCGAGTTTTTCGTTAATTATGGTGACTGGGCAGTTGATGGCATGACTTGGATAGATTCGATGACAGGCTTTGCATCTTCCCAGCCTAAACGGTTTCAGGAATGCTATGCTTGCTGTATGGCCGAATCGGGATGATGATCTATCCCGCATCCTCAGACAGTTAACGCACCACCAGATCTGTCGAGCCTGCCAGATCATCTTCTCGCCGCATTTAGGACATTTCATGTTTCTTCTCCGACGATCTTGCCAATGTTTTCCCAGAAGTCTTTGAACCCGTCTCTTTTCAGTCGATTGTGTATTGCCCATTGCCCGAAAAGATTCCATCCGCTGTGAGCTATGAATGCTATAGGCCAGAGTCCATAGTACCAGAGGTAAACCAATTCTGGAACCATCAATGAGAGAAAAACCATGTTAGCGGCAAAGTCTCGTTTGTGATAACGGAACTGTCTGCGGACCTGCTCGTTCGGCAAATGAGCAACCGCCCAGATAGACCGTACGATCCAGAGCGCAGAAAGAGTATACGCAGGTTTAACCACTAATAGTGGAAGAGCACCGAAGATGAATTCTTCGGTTGAAGAAACTACTATCAACAGCTTTCGTGAGTATTCGCTGGGATTACGCGGAATCTTCATTGCTTGAGACAGCATCCTCGGCTTCCAGCCATCTTCAACGAATGGCAAACGCTGCACTGATCCCCACATTCTGGGCAGACTGGAATGTTCTGCTCAAGCCAGCGACGCTTCATCTGCCACTTCGCCTCCCGGTTACGATCAGACCAATCTCCTTTCTTGTGAAATGGAGCCCCGCCGCCGCCACTGCGTTCCCAAGATTCTCTCTTAGCAGATTCAGGATGAAGAACAATTATAGGCTCATCTTTTTCTTCCAAGGGCCTAAGCCATTTGAGAAGTCGTAGGTCTGGCACGGTCGAGACTATCTTTCGTCTTCTGCATGCCCTTGTTGAATGCCGTCCAGTCCGGAATCACCAAGTTCTTGATAAACGCCTGAACAGTCATGTGGCGGGATTTGGCAAGACCCTCCAAGTAAGCATACTGATCATCATCAATAGTCTGGATGAACGTGGTTTTACCTTTAGACATGACTGAAACATATTGAAACTGTTCCTTATAGGAGTTCCTATGTGTTACAATACGCCTATAAAGAGGCAAGCCTAAGCTATCTTTGGCGAAGAGAGATGGTAGAATTCTGTCCTGTGCATGGAACGCAACTGGTAGAGAAAACAGAACCTTTCTTCTATTACTTGTGCTCTTTCAGCGGACATCCTCTTAGCAGAAGAGATGTCGAAATCGAAGAGAAGGAATTCGTGATCTGCAAGAACTGTGGAAAACGGGCGTATAAGTCCGACTTGAAAGGGGCTTATTGGTGTGATTCAGAACGTTGCCAGTTCAATATCTGGCCTAATGGAGAGATTACCCTTGTGAGGTCTGCTCAATGATAGCCCCGAAAGTTATCTCTGAACAGGGTGTTGAGATTGACCGTTTTCTTGAGAAGAGCGTAAAGGCGAATGCTGGCTATGTCGAGTGCACCAAGTGTGGGGCGGTTCACGATGTCAGCGAGTTCACTGCCGAATCGCTTAGCAAGTGGCAGTTCAGCCTGATGGGATTGATTCCTTCCCGTTTCTTCCGGACGATCAGAGGGGTCTGCCCGACCTGCCAGGAAATGTGGAAGCAGTTCAGAGGAATCGTTGAGCAGTGAAGATACGCCATTATCTCTGGTCAGGCCTTCTGATTGTTCTCGGGCTTTCTTTTATCTGGATAGGGCTGCTTCTGATCAAGCATGCAACTGAGAAGCCGAGGGAAGACGATGCCGTGAGACCGCAATGACTTCCAAGCATACTCGGCCCCTGTTGATCAATGGCTCGTACAAGTTTATGCAAGTCCTTTCACCCCGGACCTACGAACAGGTGGGTCGGAAAGCAGACAGGAGGGGAATCAGTATCCAGGAGATTATCCGGGCGGTGATAATTCCGGAATGGCTTGAGCTGGAAAACCGTGTTGTGAAGGTTGACGCACGCCCATCGCGGAAGTTGTTGATGGCTACAGAGGAAACGATTCGGAAAGCAAGGAAGAGACGACAATGAATCAGCATTTCTGCCCCATTTGTAACATGGACTTCTCCGATCTTTGGGATCACTTCTGGGATAAACATCCGTTATTCGCTGAATCTTACGTCGGAACCTACGAAGAGAAGAATCCATGTATGCCATGAGTTCGCAGAAAATTAATCCGGTAGACTGGGAACGATGGCAAAAAGCCCTAGACTCTGCCAGAAAAGAATTGAAGGGTCCGATGACAGGTTGCGAGGCGAGTGAGGCTCAAGAATTCGAAGAATCTCTTCCCGATGAAAGCCGTAGTTCGTTCAGGAGGCTATCTCTGTATCGACGAATCCTCTATGCCAGAGCCGCTTGGATACTGAGGAACGAATGATGAGATGTCCATGAAATACTCCTATGATATCCTGAATCTTTCAAGTGTCACCTGTGAAGATTGCGGCTGGCATGTACAAGCTAGGAATGCTCAGGGGATTGGCAAAATACATGCGAAGAAATACGGCCACTATGTCCGAGGAGAACTCGCAATCATTTTCACTTACAATGGACGGTGAAAAACGGTCATGCCCCTAGAGATTGAGCAGTTTAATCCCAAGAAAGCTCGGGTGAGACGTAAGAGCGAACTTCTACGGAAAAGACGCGAGCTTCAGGATGCGATGCTGTATCTCAGATCACACCGTTCGCCATTGGCAGCCGATGAGGCCCGACTTAAACTTGAAGCGATAAGATGGATGCTCTGCGAGATCGAGAGTCTTTGAAGAAAACTCATGCCAAATTCGGGGGAAGGAAGTGTGCCAAGGGGTGTGGGAAAATCATAGAAGCTGGGCAGGAAGTCTGGCGTAACGCTCAAGGAAGCCGTCTTAAGTACTTCTGTCTCCCATGCGGTGACAGTATGCAACGATGAACGAGCATAAGGAAGACGAGTGCCTCCTCTGCGTTCTCTGGCGACGTAGGCTTGAACGGAAGGAAGTGGAACAGAAAGAACAGGATCTCGAACTGGCGGGTCAGGCTATCGCTGTTCTATTCGTTGACCACCCATAAGTAAGAAAAGCTTACCACTATTCTTAATAATCGGCTAGAGATTTAGATAGAGAACTTGTGGGCTTCTGGAAAACAGTCGCCTGGACCGCCTTCACCCCTCTCGCGGCAATGGGGTTTATCGCAGCAATAGGATACACTGGACTTCCCGGAGGAATAATCTATTTCGGCCTAATTGTAGGCTTTCTCTACAAGACTAGCCATAAGCCAAAAGGCAATGGTGGAGATTCAAAGATTTCACCGGATCGACAACAGAAGGCGATAGATCGTCATGTCGCGGAGGTGAAAAACGAATGAGCTGGAGAATACGATTCGTCAGAAACCTTCCGAAGATATTCGCCATTTCCCTGTTTGCCTTTGTCCCGTTCTATCAGGGATGTCAGGGAAATGAGGCCTGCTACGTTTAGCAGGCTTCCTCTTTTTTCATCTATCCGTTGATCGCTATCCACTGAATAGAGACAGAGTTTGTAAAGACAGCAGGAGCATTGTCCTGAATCTGAACCTGAAACCCAGTTGTTGTTATTCCGGCAACTAGGATTCCCCAGGCTTGGTTAGACAGTGAACAGCCCAATGTGATAGCGAAGAATTGCGGGTTATCTCCAATGCCGCCGCCGTTCTGCCCCCAGACCGAAACATAGTCAACAGTATCAGTTATAGTTGGAAACGTGATTACCGCTGTTTGAGGCCCATTCACAGAAATAGGCAGGGAACCACTTGCATCAGTCAGAGGTCCAGTACGGGTAGTAGAGAATCTCACTATCAACACTGCCGTTCCACTGGTTGACGCAGTTAGAATATCAGCCGTGAACGAACAGGATAACCCGCTTATTCCTGCTCCAGGAACTACTATGGTACAGCAGTCGTTGATCAATGCCCCAGGTGAATAGATGTAGGTTTTGGCCGCAGGCATGGACGTCCAAGTTTGAACTCCTGCTCCTGGGGCCTGAAACGTAAACCCACTGGCGAATATCCCAGGCGGGGGAGCTCCCAGAGAGGTAGCTGTCACGTTAGGTATTTGGGCAAACGCAACAGGAAAGGTTACAGCCGTAAAGGCAGTAGTGGTTCCTGCCGAGATTGTTACAGAGGTTGTTCCACACTGGAGAATTGCTGGGACATTATTCGTGCAGTCGGGCCGAGGCTTCGCAGAAGGACTTCCAATTCCTAAAAAGCCAGCAGCCAAATCCCCGACTATTATCAGGATGACCAGTATGATTGCTCCGAATGCGGCTCTTTTTTCAGTTGTCATGGAAGTGTGAATGTGAACTGGAACTTAGGATCGATATAGAAAAGTCTTAAGGTTGATGGGACACCACAAATATTTTGGAAACTAACCTGCAAGGTCGCGGGAAGGCTTGGAAACAATAGGAGGGTGGGGATGGTGTTTGAGGGTGAAATATAGCTTGTCGAGGTCGAGTTTGCCACTATCTGGTTAGAGACTGAGATCACGACGAAGAAATCTTGGACTATGATCGGGTAGGTTACATTCGAGTTTGTCCAAGTCATGTTCATGCTGACAAAGCCGGAATAGCAGCCGGGAGAAATCTGAGTTGCGATGGTAGATAATTTCCTCATTGTAAGTGTTCCGCTAGGAATCGTCTGGGAAGACGGCTGAACGATTGGAACGAACATCATGCCTGCAAAGACTAGTGAGAGAACAATTCCGACAGGTGCGACAATCATTCTCATAGGTCCAGAGAAGATTGTCATGGGGAATAAATGCTTTGTTTACTGGGGAAAGAACGAGAACGGAAAAACTGTCGCTAAGTATAGGAGTCCGTCAAGCACGAACATGGCGAACAGTATCCAGAAACAGAGTTGAGGATCGAACTTGACATCTCTGCATATCCCCTGGTTTTCATAGAAGTCGTTGTTCACTTCTCGCCTCCCCCAGCGAACGGGTTTGGAATGTGCAGTCCACCTTTTCTTGTCTCAATTTCTTTAGGACGGTTCTCTAGGCCCTGTGTCATCTCAACGAACTTGTTGAAAGTACGGCTAAGTTCGGCGAAACGGCCGTTGAGCAAAGCCAAGTGAATATAGCGGAATCGTAATCCGGCCATGAGATTCCGGTTGTACATCCAGAGATGATTTCGGATAACAGTGATGTTCTTTGTATCATCTGGAGGCTTGTTAAGGTCGTACTCTTTGAACTTGGTAATCAGTTCATTGACGAGAAAAGGATCATAATTAGGAACCCTTCCCAGTCTTTTCAGATCCTCATCCTTGGAAGACTTCAGATCCTCTTCAGTGAGAGTCTGCCCAATAACGGGCACTTCTCCCTTGGCCATTCTTTCCTCGAATCTTTTGACCGCAGCATCTGCCTCCTCAGTCCCGCCCTCATGAACTTCCTTCTTCAACGTCTCGAGGGCACGATTCTTAGCGAGATTCTGAAGCTTATCCAATACCTCTACTTCATGCCGGATCTGAGCAATTCCGGTGTCCAAGAGTGACATCCAGCCCCCGAAGCCTACTGTATTAGAGAATTCTTCTTCGCCGTGAAGATGGGAGAACCGCATTGTGAGGAAAACATCGTCCGTTTTCCCGAAAGCCAGCATCGCTAAGTCGGCCATTACCTGCGTGAAACGATCGTCCTTCTGCACGAATTGTGGACTGCTCATTTGATATGCCTCCTGCTCCGCGAATCAATGTGAAGCGTTGCAACAGCCCGCAGACAGTTATGGCCAATCCATAGAGCTTCCCAAGGTTGCAAGGCAAATCCGTGATTGTTCTTCGGCTGGAATATGCACACGTTGATTGTGTCGACGAGTGGTAATCTGAGCCGTTTTCTTTCGGCCCGCGAGATAAAGTGTACTGCGAATCCTTTCCGGTGTTTCACATTGATCGCAATCGTGTTGACCTCTGTAAGAGTGACCCCGCAGCAACATCGCATCTTGAACGGCTTAGTATAGGGAGGCTGACGTTCTACCATTTTTGGTTCTATCCAAAGTGTATGTGTAATCCGGCTGCAAACAGCAATCCGAACAGGAAACATGGAAGTCCTACTGCAAACCCAACCATCAGTTTCCCAGTTGTGCTGGCGACAAGGTTTGAGAGTCCACCTCTCTTGAGGAAGTCCCATCCAACGTAGAGAAAGCTCATGCTTGAGAAGTCAACCATCAACGGGTCCCAACGACGCAACCCGCCCTGTGTCAGAGGCCCGAAACTGTAGGACTCCCACTCGCCCTTATCCCAAACCCCATAAAGCATGATTTCCATACCGTTCTCGTCGATAAGAGGCAGAGGAATTGTCTGTTTGATTGAAAGATCCTTACTAACCGGGTTATCCTCAGCATCAAGAATATTCGGGTCAACAATAGTTAGTTTCGGTTGCCCGCTCTCCTCGCCAAGTGTTGCATTCAAGAGCTTGCCAAGTTGGATTGTTCCTTCTTCAGTAACAGGATTTACGGCTACCATAACTTGTTTGAGAGGGGTTCCCTGCGGGCCGCCTCCGTTTCCTCGAATGTTCGGAACTAGTCCTTGTCCATGGAAATATCTGTAGAGAAGAAGTGGAACCCCAATAACTAGGAAGAGAAAGACAGGGATTCCAACATAAAACCACTCCTGAGGAATTGGAAATCCGAAGAAGGGAACCAGAGTCATCGTTTGGCTCTGCCATGTGTTCTCTTCACAGGAACTTTCCGGAATTTGTCGACGTTGATGCCGAGATGTTTGGCGACTCGTATGATCTTGGCCTTCGCCTTAACAGGATGGCACATGCCATGGACGAAATCCGTCTGGTTGAACCGGGACATTGCAGCACGAACCTGTCTCTTGTTGAAGTGTCCAGGAGTCTTGGAAAGTGGAAGGGCTCGGTGTTCTGGACAGGCGAAGTCGGAAGCGTGCAGTCTCGATCTTTGAGCTTCAGTTAAACCCGTTTATGATCCTCCCAAGCGAACAGTTGCTAATTGGAAGTTCGAGAGAATTTAAGGCTATTCTGGATGGAAGCCGATTCGCCCGAGGATGTCTCTCTTCATCACGTATCGCCCTATACATGGCACGGGTGACGGTAGCCTCAGTCCTAGTGGCAGGGGTTATCCCCGACCCGGTTAGGTTCCTTCCAACGGTTCCATCAAAGCAGAGGACATCGTATACTCCCCGCTTGGAGAGACAGAGCCTCGGGCCTTTTGGGGTGGAATCCTGAAGAGATCATTGACCAGTTTGTAGGTCTCAGCAGGATACCGAATCTGGCAAGGCATAGGCGGCAAACCGAGTTTACCCAAGAAAGATAATTTAAGACTTGTGGAAAGCCCCATCCATTCAAGCCAACCAAACCAGTCAAGCATTTCTCTGCTCATCTGCCCTCTGATCTTGTCTCTCCAACAGGTCTATCACCATGATCAGTTCAACGATAATGATTGTCAAAAGAACCGCGATAACAGTGTACCAGTTGAAAATGTCATTAATGCTTGGAAGGAGACCACTCAAACCTTAATGCCCATGCTCTTGAGCTTCTTCTCTATCTGTGAATCATTCACGATCTCTCTCATCAGCCTGTCCCGGACCTTCGCATCCATCTTCTTGTTGAGCATCAGAGCAGTAAGCTGGTTGAGTCTTCTCTCGGTCGGCGAGAGTTCCATCGGGGGCTTGTGGACTTTCAAGTCCTCAATGTGAGGTTTCAGCTTTGAGACTAGGCTCATAGGAATCCTCCTCCTATTGTAGTAATCAGGGAACCGTCAATTTGACCGTCCTCTAGGAAGTCAAGTAAGCAATAGATTGCTATTGTAATAGGGGTATTGTAGTCGCGGGCGATCTGTTTCAATCTTGCACGTATCCGTTTTTTAGCAGGGCCTATTTTTGGACGCTGGTGAATTACCTTCCGACTCATCGGCATCCCTCACTGGGCGGCCTAGTAAGTTTCGCCCATTGGCGACGGCATCTGTCGCATATCCATCAATCAGACCTGAACTTCCACTTATGCTTCATTAGTTATAGCTTCCGGTTTCCTTGTCTGATCAGATTGATCTGTCTGAAGACCTCGAACTAGCCGGATGAAGGAATAGTAAAACTCCCGCTTAGACGCTAGCCGATTTCCCCAGTAATACAACAGGTCGCCATGATGGTAGACAAACTCGACGGTTCTAGCATTAGGCATGAGATACGTGGAGGGCTGCGTGTTGAACACTACATCAGGCTCCAACTTGCCAAGACGGTTCCTGACTTGTTTTACATGAGCCAGTCTCTGAATCGATCTTCCTCTATCAAACCATAGTTTCGGTAGCGGTATATACTCACACAGCTCTAGGATGTCTCCTCCTTCTTCCCATGTTTTGTCTGCACCGTCTAGGTCCAATCTGTCACAGGCAAGAACGACCTTGTAACCGTCTTTGACTAATGCCTTGATAGTCTGGAGTGCAATATATTCTCCTCCAGCCCAGAGATCAAGCCGGGGATGGACGACTAGGGCTGTGCGACTTTCCGTACCCATTCCTCAAAATACTCCGGCCTGAACGGTTCCGCATATTTGCTGATCTCGTAAGGGTCCCTTGGAGAAGCAAGCCTGTCCTTGAGTTGATTTACAAGTTGCTCGATAGAGAAGAAGCAGGATCCTATCCGGGCAATATTCGCCACATCCAAAGCACTTGAATCGCCAGAGACTATCGGATAACATCCTGCCGAGATGCCCTCGGGAACCGTAAGCATTATCGCTCGGTCACGGCCCGTGTAACAGTAAATGCTGCTCTCCTGGAGACGATCAACATAGTCTTTCAAGTTCCCCTCTAGGAACTCGACATTCTTCGGAAGATGGGACAGTAGCTTCTCGCCATACTTCACCGCCCCTTCCTGCCTTCTCCCTATCAAGACGAATGGGACATCCGGTAATCGTCGAGCCGCTTCGAAGAATATCTCCAACCTCTTCGCTTGAACAATCCGGGCGACCTGTATCACCTGTTGTATCTTCGGTTTTGGTTTGAAGTTTCTCGCTGGAGGGACAAACGTTGTCGAATTGTGATAGCCATGATCTTGGAGGATCTTTAAGACAAGCGAGGAAGGAGTAGCGATAAGGTCTGGTTTTGGTTTGCCTATTCCAAACATTCTCCGAGTCATAATCCTCATCAGCCGTCTTCCTTCGGTATAGGCGAAAAATGTTCTGAATTTCAGCCTTTCTAGGTCAGGCCGCCAGTCCCGCATCCTTGTGAACGGGGAGAATACGAAAAGATCACTGTAGTCATAGGTGAAATGGATTAGCCGGGTGTAATGTTTCATTGTAAAGATGCTTGACTGGGTACTGAATGCGACATCGGGCCTAAGATTCTCCAACATCCGATAGATTAACCGTTCTGACTGTGCCATATTCAACATTCGCATCCCAGGAAGCAGAGTTATCCGTTTATTGATGGGAAGGCTAACATGATCTGCCTTGGAGAGAGCATCGCCGACTTCCGGATAGAATCTTTTTGCCTCATCGACATCTGCGACATCAGAGAAGATGCTTACATGATAGCCTGCTCTCACTAGGGCATTAATGACATGGAGGGCGACGACTTCGCCTCCTGCGTACACAGAGAGATAGGGATGGATTACGAGTGCGGTCTTCATCTTACGATTAACCAGTGGGCTTCCATTTCAGGCGTATAACGACCATGAAGTTCGACTGATAATCCCAGTTCTCGGAGATAGTTGCATACGTTACATTCACAGTCCGTCAACGTGGAAGGCTTCTGGTGGACTTCAACACTCATAATAGGACGATGTTTTTCGATGATTCCTCTCATTCCTTTCAGAACTGAAAGTTCATGGTTTTCCGCATCTATCTTGATAAAGTCAATCTTCCCGATTCCATTCCTGAAATAGTGATCGAGAGATTCAGTCATGGGAAACATAACCGCATCCAGATCTACCCAGTCATAATGTTTCTCGGCAAGAGTCGAAGCAGGAAGAAACTTGGAAGAAGTTCTCATCCGTTTCTTGCCCGGAGTGTCGCTGACTGCGATCTCCAAAGGCTCAATATTCTCGATGTGATTTTCTTTGATATTCCTAGCTAGAATCCTGAAGGTTACTGGGTTCGGCTCAAAAGCATAGACAAAGCGGAACTTTCTGGCCAGTCTCAGAGCATAAGCTCCCACATGGGCTCCAATGTCAATAGCCACGTTCCCTTCTAGCGAGAGAGCAATATCGAAGGTTTCGTAGCCCATCCGGTTGAACTCGTCGGGAGTCGGGAAGGATGATCCTCGGAAGTAGTGAATGATGAGTCCGTCCTCAATCTTTTTGGTCACACTGTTTGACTGGAACTTTGGAAAGAAGTGTCTGGAATACTTGTAGAAAACTTCTCGGAAACCGACCCGTCTCAGAGTCGCATACTTCCTGGTGATGATCTTCCGGCTGATCATTCCAGCTTTTTCCCCGATAACAAGCCTTTGACCAATTCTTCCATTTGATCAAATTCTGCCTCCAAGTCCTTGTCCATCATGTTGAGCGTTTTCAAAAATCGTTTCTGTACCTCGAGGTTCAACAGCATCATCGGATAGCCAATCCGAGATTCTTTTCCAGGCATGATTGTATAAAGGAACGGGTTCTGCAAGGCTGCAATCGCGGTGTCAATGTTCGTCTGCTTTTTTGTATGAACATACCCTGTTATGACTGCGCCTAGCCCATAAGGAATGAGGAAGATTATCGCCAGCTCTGAAAAGTGGAGGTCTGCGAAGGCTGGGATTCTCTGGAGATAAAGCGTGGCAACAAAAAGGAACTGGATTAGGCCTACTATCAGCGAGAGATAACCGGATTGGCCGACACGGAAATAGTACCATGCACGAAGAACGATGACGGGTTTCAAAAGCCGAACCAAGGAGGATATTCTTTCGACCAGTAGCATTTGGAGAGTAGTGGAAAAGGTCTGCCAGTCTTGTGAATATGCAAGAGCATTTTTGAAGGACTTTCGCATTTACGATGATGTTTTGGGCAGACCACTTTGCATTCTTCTTCCAGTGAGTTCAATGGGAACCTTCAGATCTGGAAGAGGTACAATGAATCTTCCTCCTTTACTTAACCACAGCTTTTCCTGTTCCTCAAATTCCCTCAGAAAATGATGCGGAAGGACCAAGAAGAAGTCTGGCATTGCATCGTCTCGCTTCATAATGGGAATGTCGGTTCCAACGATTCGACGACCCCACTTGTCAGGGTTCTTGTCTACTGCTCCAGCAATAGATTGCTCATCAAGCCCGTACCATTGGAGAATTGTGTTTCCACGGGTTCCAGCCCCAAGAACGTAGATTTTCTTGCCAGCCCGTACCTGTCGTCCAATGTAGCCCAGAGTACGACTTCGAAGAGTCATGATGCGAGCGTAGAAGGCTTCGTAGCATTCCCGAGTATTGAGCTTCATTGATTTCTCCCAGTCCAGTTGGCGAGACACAGAATTCTCAACAATCTTCGTGTCTCGATGACTGATGAAGGTCCGTAAACTTCCGCCGTTCACATCGTTGGTTTCGACACGGTAGATCTGTAATCCGGCGGATTCAACAACCTCTGAGAGAGATGTCAACGAGTAGTAGCCTAGGTGTTCATGGACAATGTTATCGAAGCCGTTGTTCTGGATCATGCTTCCGAGATAGTTCTGCTGATCAACCCAGACTCCGTCCCGCTTCAGAATTGAAGCTATATCTTCGCAGAACTTTGAGGGGTTTTCGAGGTCATAGAACATTGCGATGCTGGTGACAGCATCAACTTTCCATTTTCGAACATCTCCGAGATGCCCGTTCCAAGCAGTCAAGGAAAAGAAGTCGTTGATGATTTCGCCTGCATCGCCTGATTTCTCGGCTAGGTTCGACGGTTCGAATCCTATCCGGTGGAATTCAGGGCCAAAGGCTCGCAGGAGAGTTCCATCATTGCTACCGATATCAACTACTAATGGCATGTCACTTCTGTTCCCAAGTTCAGCTTTGACAATACCTGCGATTTCGCCGAGAACTGATTTCATAGTTGGTGATATTCCTGATTGATACCAGAACTCGCTGAACAGACGTCCAGGGTCGACATTGTGCTCCAGTTGGACAAGATGACAGGTCTTGCATTTCATCAGGTTGAGTGGAGCCTTCAGCGATCCCCCTTTTTCTTTCGGGTATTCAATAACATACTGGGCTCCGAGGCTGAAAAGAGGTTCTAGCTTTCCCCAACATGCCCGGCATTCCTTAATCTGGCGAAGCGACAGGGTTTCAGTCCTCAGCCATTCTGTCCAGAACTTCCTTGTTGTCTCTAACCCAAGCCTGTGCCCAAGTCTCGACCCAAGGAGACATGTCTGCGAAGTTCTCGGAGTCCGGTGCAACTTGGAATATTTTGTCTAGAATCGCCCAGAGACACATCCAGAAGATGAAGAAAGCCATCCAGACCTTATCCGGAACAGCCTCCCACCATTTCAACGGGTTCGCGGATTCTTGATCCGGATACTATCAACGAATTCTCGGAACCGAGCCTCTTCGATTCTATAGGCTCGCTTGGACTTGGCCTTGACCTTCTGAAGCTTCGCCATAGCCTCTTTCGCGATTTTCTTGTCGCTCAATCTTCTGTTTTCTCCCGTTCTTCGCACTTCTTATGCCACTTGTTATCGAAGTCAATGACCATATTGAACAGGTCATCAATGTTCTCGCCCTCCCAGTCTAACTCGTAGGTTTCATGAGAATAGCTTCCCGGAAGTGAATCACGATCCTTCTTTGATGCAGGACTGTGATATTCAGCGGTGAAGTGGATCTTCATGGAACCTCAACCTCGTGAGTGTGAGTTCTGCCCCAGAGGAACTTTCCACATGTACAGAAGACCCATCCTTTGATCTTGATAATCAGCCTCAATTCTGTGTCTCTGGCTTATTCGGTTCTGAGGGAATGTTTAGTTGTGTTTCAAGATCGTAGATTCGCCCGTGAAGTTTTCGAACATAAAGAAATACCTGCGGGCCTATCACTGTCGCAATTCCTAGGATGAAGCCTAGTAAGAGATCGCTTGCCATTGTCTATTTCTCTTTTTTCAGCTTCTTCTTTATCTCTTGCACTCGCTTCTGGTTCTCTTTGTCAAACCCTTTTTTAGCCACTACTTCCCACCTCTCCAGAGACGCTCTAGGAATGGGCGTTTCTTATCCCGATACTTCTGCTTAGTTTTCGCGATCTCCTTTGAGACTGCCTGACGGGCAGCAAGTTCAACTTCCAACTGGAACCGGGTTGATGTGTTCGGAATATTCTTAATCGCTCGTCTTGTCCGAGCGATAACCCCCCTAGCTTGACGCTCAGCAACTGCCCGTCTCAGTTCCTCAAGCGTCATCTTAGTCATTTCTGAAGCGACAGCCCCTCGAGGAACGCTCGGGCTTCAGGCTTCTTCCAGTATTTCTCTGGAACCATACATGGTCCAGGATGAACTTCACCACATGAAACGCAAACAGTGGCATCTTTGATGGGGGATTTAAGTTCCTTATTTCCGAAACTCGGCCAGTCTCTATCGCTCAAATCTGGATCCTTCCGGCGATGTTGGTTGCTGGGTTCTTAACAGTTTCCTATACTGGGCGTAAACAGGTGCATAGAGAGGTGAGTACCGAACGATTCTGTAGCATATGTTCCCTACATGGATCAACATTCTCCACCAGAAATAACTTGAGAACACTATCAGGAGAAAAAGTGGAAAAGCCGTGGGGCCATCACGGGGAGTGAAGGCTTTTGTTGCAACACTAAATGAAAGAACATTGATTGTTAGGGGTCCATTAGGCCATGCCGAGATGAAGCTCAAGGTAATAGTTGTGTAGCCAGCTAAAAGAAGAAGGGCAATCCCAAGGCCGAAAATTCTCCTGCCCGTAGCCGCTAATGATGACGAGGGAATGTTTTGATCTTCTAGTTCCCAGAACCTAACTGGTTTACCGCAGGTGTCACAGTGGCCGAGTGGATGGTTATCATCCTCGCAGAAGTCTTGGCTCAGCAGCTCCATCCCCATAATGGCTGTCCTGTTACCTCACAGGTTCGTGAGTTCAGATATGCCTGGAATCCGATAAGTGCACCTAGAGCAACGAGACAAAGCAGAATAATAATGACTATCGCTTTCGTCGATGGCTTGTATGCTTTACGTGGACCTTTCTGTGTTGTTGCTTGGCGACGGTTTTGGGGTCTACGCCCAGAGCCCCATGAATTGGAGAGAAAGAACCTTGTGAACAATGCTAAGGCTCCGAGCTCTTGGATCATTTGTCTCTGAACACCCAGTCGAAGACTCCTACGGCCCAGAAGCCTCCGATGAACCAGATTATCATGTAAACTGAGAGATAGATAAATGTCCAAACGTCTAGGGGATTTGTGGGAATGTTCGCGTATAATTGGTCGACGAAGTTGAACTTCCAGAAGACATCTTCTCCCATGATAATCAGTGCAGAGAATGGGATCCATGCAATTTGAAGCAGGGTTAGAAAGAGAAAACGGTAGAACATCGTGGCGATATTCGGGACAAAGCTTCGGTGTGGACCTAGCTGTGGTTCGCCAATAGTGAAGGGCCTACGCTTTGTCTTTGGAAACTGTCGTCTGAGAGCGAACGTCTGTCGGAGCATCGGTTGTCTACGGCCCAGGTTTCTTCTGTTCTCCCGGCCGCTCTCCGTACATTATCTGCCTATAGAATCCTTTGGCCTGCGGAGAAGTGAACGTTCGTCGAAGGAACTGGCTGAACCCCTCATTCTGTTGAGCTTCCTGATTCTCGTACTCATCATGCAATGGTGCAGGATCGAAACGGCCAGCAGCCGCCTTCGCCCACTTACCTAGAGTCAACACAACATCTTGATTGTCGTCAAGATCGGAAACCCAGCCTTTAGCGGGCATCCCTTTCCGCTGTAGAAGTTCAACACAATCCTTCATGTGCTTAGTCGCCTGTCCATTGGGATCTCCAAGGACGATGACTATTGCCTGTTGCAATCCTAGCCGAACTTGGACTTTTTCTTGCCTTTATGCCTTAGTGAGGGAAAGTCGCGTCCACCGTGACGCTCACGGATCTTGATACTTCCAATTTTGGGAGTTCCTCCAATCCTTGGAAAATCCTTTCCTCGATGAACTTCAGAGGACTTGATGCTTGGAATCTTCCGATTCTTCATACTAAGCTGAGCTTTGCCCAATCATTCTCACTTAGAGATGATCTTCGGAAACTGCCTACCCTTACCCCGCTTGCCTTTGATGCTGGGATAGCTTGTTCCGTGGGATTTTCCGGATTTGCCGACGATGTGAGGTTCAAGCTTCATCCCGAAATGTGGGCCTCCCCTTTTCTTGTCGTGAAAACTAGGAAAATCCTTCTTCGAACGTTTTCCCCCAGGCTTCGCTTTGGATAAGAGTCCACCGAAATCTCTGCGTACCAATTTTAGACCTGCCTGTTCACTAATGGTTGTGCATTTATTACTTTGGGTTCGTGGATTCCTGTGTCATTGCCCGTTGTGCTGGAGACCTTGCGAATGATGGGATGCCTGTCACGGGCTTCTTAGCCCCAATCGGGTGAATGATCCTATGAGTCTTCGCCTTCCTAATTCCGATGTGAACTTTCTCATGTGGAACACTGGAGATTCTTGTTGTGAGTCCTGCTTGTCTACCCGGCAGATCTAGCCCGATTTTGCCAAGCATGCTTGCTGGAAGAGTAATTACCACAATGAGGCTTGCTATTGCAGTGAACAGTTCTAGAATGGGTAGCGTGCTGGCTGCTTGTGTCCCGACAGGAGTGATGGAAGCGATTGTTCCTGGAAGAGCAGGATTAGTCTCGTACCAGACTAGCCCCACGAAGCCTACTAGAAACCCGAGTATCGTGAACACGTTCCTTTCTCTAAGAGCTTCAGCACTGCCATTTGGTGCAGTGAAGGACCCGTTTATGTCGACGATTGGAATGTTCGGAATCTTGTGAGCTACCATCTGGACGAAAGGTTTGGGAACGAGCCCGATGAAGCTGGTGATCACATCGATTCCGAAGTTGATGCTGTGAGCCAAGGGTTTTATTCCGAGGTTGAAGATTAGATATTTTGAGAACTCGAACCACATGCTGTAGCCTTGTAGGCCATAGTCTGCGATGTAGGCGAACCAGAAGATTATGAGTATCAGACCTATTCCGATACTGTAGTATTTTGTTATGGTTAGAGCCAATGTAACGCCGAAACTGATGCTGCCGATTCCCCATGCCAGAAGCGAATTCATTATCGCAAATGCGGTTGCAAGCCATGAGAACAGGATGGTTAAGACATCGAAGTATCGAAGGAAAGTAGCCGCTAGATTCGCTAGTTCAGTTGGAACTGCAACTGTAAAAAATATGACTAGGCTAGCGACTAGCGTTGCGATATCTGTTCCGACGTTTCCGAATCCAAGAGCGTTTCCAACAGCGTTCAGGACAGTTACAATAAGCCCAGCAAGCAATCCAAGACCACTGATCAATAACTGTCCTGCCTGGATCAATCCTGCGACCACTGCCGCCATCAGACTGTTACCGAGACCGAAGACGGGAGCTATAATCGGGCTTAACACACCTGCGACCGCGTTCCAAGCTCCTCCAATCGTATTGCCGAGCCATCCGAGGAATGAAGAATCAGTTGTTGCTGCTTTCGCAATATCAGGCACAAAGTATGAGACTATATCCGCTCCAGTAGCAAGAGTCGGATTACCAGATTTCAGAACATGTTCTGTAGTGTCGCCTTTAGGCATTAAGGCGAACCCGATATGATATTTCTGATTGATATTCAACCACGGAAAAGTTTGAGTCGTAACAATGTTTGAGTTCGCAATTGTGAGTTGAGTGCTCTGTGCCCCACCAACATTACAGGTAACACCTGAAGCAGTAGAATGTGAAGTGCAAATGTATGAAGTACCTTGGGTTGTTGAGCCACTTGTGACTCCACCTGTAAAGTTGAGCGTTAGGCTTAGAGTCGAAAACCCAGAAGAAGGCTGACTGTCGTGCTCGCAGATGAACAGTGTGGCGGACTGAGGGCAGTTACCGGACCCGCTAATACCGAGGGGATCTGACCCGGCTGCGGAGTCGGCCAGTAGTTGCTGGCCGATGTTCTTCTGAAGATAAACGTAGCTGTTCAAGACATCGGGCTTGCTGGATGTTACAGTCTCCACGTACTGGCAAACCGCGAAGGCTACTTGCCCGTCGGAGAGCGGGGTATAGTTAGACTGCGAAAGCGTGCTGTTGGAAGTCCCGTAGTAGCACCAGTTCATTCCGACATAGACATTGTTTGGAGGTACTGGAATTCCGCTACTGACTGAGATGAAGTATTCAAAGATCCCGAGAGCTTTGGATGTTGCAACAGAGAAGTCTACTGAGTCTGTAGAAATCATGTTTGCAGTCTCTGAAGTTCCACGGTCATACATTGTGATTGTCCCGTCGCCGTTGGATTTAGTATTGAAACAACTGAAACCGAAAGCACAACTGCCTCCAGAATTCCACAAAAGAAGAATTGTGAATCCTGTTGCGTCCTCCTGAAATGCATTACCAGTTGAAACTGTCCACTGATATCCCATATTGTATGCCCCCCCTTCTTGATTTCCACCAAAAGTCATACCGCCAGAACCACAAGTAACAAAACAACTGCGGTCGCCTGTAATGAATTCATTATTCGACCCGTGATTTGTCAATCCATTATCGCATACACGGTTTTCGCGAGTTTCACCAGTTAGACCATTCACGAGGTCATTCACCGTATCAAGAGTATGACATCCCGCAGATTGAGCATTATTCTTCGAAGTGACTGCAAATTGTCCATAAAGAATATCATTTGCAATCGGCCGATTCCTTATGTCGGAATTAGAACTTCCACCACAAAGATTATTGGAATATGGTGAACCAGGGTCAGAATTGTCAAGATTGAAACCGATATTCAGTGGGACCAAAGGATTAGGATTCAATGAATCGAATATTTGGCAAAGCGCAGGAGTAACCATCTTGTAAGCATTCCGATAGCTACTGCCAAAGGCTCCCCATGACCGTGCAAGACTTGATTGAATTGTAATATTCTCTGTTCCTGCTGTCGTTGCAAATCCACCAATTGTATCTGTAGCATACAGACGGTCAGTACCTAGGTGTAAAGCACCAAGATTTGTACTACAACCAAAGTCAATCACATTATTTAGAGCAGGAGTGTAAGTAACATTCCAGGGACCGCAGAAGGCTCCGGCATCTGTAGCACTTGTTGTTCCAATACTGAAGATTTCGATCAGGATTGCTTCATTCTTTGTTACAGTAAGTCCAGAACTTCCACCGAGTTCAAAAGTCGCATTAGCAAAATGAGTACTAAGTGATATTCCGACACTTTGGTCGTGAGTTACACTTGTTGTCGCGGATCCGTTAAAGTTCCCATTCCAGAGAGTCTGCCATGGATCATCTTTGATGTTTGGAACAACCACATTTTGATAGTAAGCGAAAGAAGGTGCTAGAAAACCAGCAGATCCTATCAGTACTAGTAAGGCGAGAATTGTCGCTTGGTTTCTCAGTTTAACGGAGGATTCATCACGCTTTGCCTTCCAGCCTCCAATCCATGTTCGGCCCATTCCTGCATAGCCCATGCTACGCTTTTTCGGCTTTGACCGGACTTTCTGGGGTCTGAGAGACATTAGACTGAGAACCTATCTTCGGGGAACCTTGTAGCCCTTTCTACGTACTTCGTCAAGAGCGGCTACGACAGCCTGTTTCATCGGCATCTTGTGATCCTGAATGTGGTGTTGGATATGGCGAGAAATCAGTTTGCTTGCTTTGTCTGAGACGCGGAACCAGCCCTTAGGTTGGTCTCGCACAGGCTATTTCCTCGAACTGGCATGTTTCATGGTTCCACAGCCAGGACAATGCTTGAGCTGGCGGCCACAATGTGGACAGACCATGATTTTCCGACTGTGATGTCCCGTTCTGCGGTGGTGCTTACGTTTCAGATAGGCTCACCTCTTACCTCTCTTTTCTTTTTGTAGAGTAAAACCATGCCCGCCAGAGCTGTTGAAGCTTGGAAAGGGCTTCGGGGGTTTATGCCGTTCTGATGTCTTGTTACCATTCCACATTTCTCCTAGCATCTGTCGTGCAGGAGGGGAAATCGATGCATAATGGCGTAGTCCAATAACAGCCTTGAGCACGTTACTGACTGTCTGAAAGCCTGATTTGCCCTTTGCCCCAGCAGAACGCAACCGTTCCATGTTTCTCTTGTCAACATCATCGACCTCTTCTTCAGTGTGATGTTCGCCGGGATCAACCATAGGCCGCATTATTCATGCCCCAGCCAGATTTTCCGCAGTGTTTTCGAGTTCTTGAATGCTTTCCATGCTTCTCCTAGTCCTGACTTCTGTTTTACTCTTCGTTGGGAACGGGAAAGAAAAGCCCGTGCACGGCCCCCAACGAGACCGTACCGGGTTTTGCGGGAGGGTTTCACCATGCTCACGTTGTTTCACCTGTCAAGTGAACAGTTTCTGTAGCAGTCCGACCACGACGAAGAGGAATCCGACCTCGATCAGTAGCACCAGTATGGCTAGGAATGATGCACCTGTTACGATGCTGTTAGCGATGTTGGTTGTGATTTTGGTGACGTTGGCCGCTGGCCAGATGGAGGCGACTGTGGCGAATCCACCGAGCACCGCGAGTATGACGATGGCGAAGATGCCTAGGAACAGGAATCCTAGACCGATAGTCAAAATGTCCGCGAGACCAATCGCGGCGAAAATAGGAGAAACGGGTGCGAAGTTCAGCATCCACTGTGCAATCTGAAGGTTGAGTGTAGCACGCTTCTTGGCCATACGAACGGCAAGTCGCCTGCTAATACCTTGGAAAAGTTTCATTTCATGACCGATTCCACAGCGAACGGTTCACAAGAACGGCCAATAGAATTATAAGCAGTTGTGGAACGAAAACGCAAACAAGATTCTCACTATGGCAGACATGACAGTGGCAGTTCGAGTCAGTCCGCACATGTGGACACAGATCCAAGATGTGATCCAGAAGAAACTCTATCTCAATGAGTCCGAGTTTGTACGGGAAGCAATCAGGGAGAAACTCGAAAGACTTGTCGAGTGAAGAAGTTCAGGAATGTCCGAACTGTGGAGCCCCGATGAGGAATGGGCACTGCAATTTTTGCCAGTCTCAAGAATTACTGAAAAAAGCATATTCAACAGATGGGCATTGCCGGAACTGCGGTGCAGATCTCAGAGCTAACAATCTCATCAGAGACAAAGACAACTGGTTGATATGCCGCTATTGCGGTTGGCCGATCAGACAGAAAACTGCTGAATCAATTACTGGAACATCCACTATTGGGCCTCCGCCAATTCAGACAAGTACTCTAAGTAGCGTCATCAGTGGAGGTTTGGGACTAATATTCATGGGAATCTTTGCACTTGTCATTCTTACTATCCTAGGAGGCTTCTCCGGAATCTCAGGCATCTTCCCAACATCAAACGTGACAAAAATAACCACTAATATCAACAATGCCGTGGTAACTGGATCGGTTTTCCTTTCAGTTCTCGCCGGGCTGATTCTGATAGGATTCCTTTTCGCAATCTTGGGATTAGCTAGATCTCACACTGACATCGATGTTAAAGTTGGAAGCCGAATGCCGAGGTTCATTCGACGGATATTCTATCGCACGATTCCTCCTAAGAGTGAAGATGAACCCGCCAATCCACCAAGCAACTAGAACACCGTAGACTGGCCAGTTGTACTCTGCATGCAAGCTATCAGGGTTGCTGAGAAAGAACCTCCATACGGGAAGCCCTGCTCCGATGGGCAGTTTGAATGCTGGAGCGAGAACTAGCCCCCATCGCGTCCAGAAACTTGTCAAGAGTACAAACAGGATAATCATGTTCTGCGGCCAAGCTAAGAGAAACAGCAAACTGGTGATTCCATAGGGAAGAATGAGGAATGAACGCTTCAGGACGACGATACCGAGAAGGATCATGTTTACGATGAACAGTCCAGCAGTAAAACTAACTTCACCATTTAGACCGACCAAGACCATTGCCCAGTACCAGAAGAGGCTGTAAGGCCCGCCAATATGGTTCCAGCTCGTCCCGTAACAAGCGGTTATTGTGCCTATTTGCCAAGAACACCAAGTCATCCAAGGATTCAACAGATCTGTGTGGATCGATTGGTAACTTGGAAGATCGGGATCTCTAGATTGTCCGAGTAGACCAAGAATACTGAGAATGATGATACTGAGATAGAAACCGATTATGGCTGGTGTTCGAATCGAATCCCATATCCATCTTAGTTGTGCCGCCAAATCCTAGGTTCTCACATTTATTCGCGAATCCTTCATCGCCCTTGTTTAACCTCCCCGAAAAGAGGGCGTGTTAAGCGTCGCCCGAGAGGCCACTAGTTGTACTCGCACCCATGCAATTTGTGCCTAGTGTTGGCTCTATGTTTACGGGATTCCTTATTTCATGTACGAGCCCTGTCCTTTCGTCTCGCGAGGTCCCTCCGTGGGTATCCTGCACGGGAGACCAGCTTTCTCCCATCATCCTACTCGGTAGGACGCTGTCGTCCACAGGGGTATGCAGCCTAATCATTTTCGACGGCAAGCTAGGGAACCTATGCCTCAAATATAACAGTAGCGAAAACAGCCAGACAACTGATAAGATCAGATAACGTCCATAGTTTTCGGGTCCTGAGAAGCTGTTAGTATTGGTGAACGTCCATGCCCAAACCCAGCCGGGTGCTCCAATGGGAAGCTTGACCGCTGGAGCAGCTATGAGAAAATACCATCGGTATCGTCCTGCGACCGCAAAGAGAATAGGGAAGAAGTCGACAGGGTCTAGTGTTGTGAACCAAAGTGAAAGAGTCAGGTAATACAAGGCGTACAGAGAAGATTTCCTAGACAGCAAGAACCCGGCCAGTCCGTCAGCTATCAATAGGAAAGAGAAGAAAGTCCAGTAGCCGAAGAAAGCGGGACTATTCAGAGCCCACCAACCAAGAGAATAAGGTCCAGCCAACCAAGTTATCCCGTGATATGTCCACCAGAACGTGTAAGGCTGGTGCTGGAACGCGGGAAAGAACCAAGCATTGAAGGGCTGTCCGGATACTCGACAGTCGCAGGTGGTAACATAGAGGATCTTGATGGTTTCAACTGCGATAATCCAGCAGAAGAAGGCGAGCTTAAGTATTCTCGACCTTACAGAAACTTCGTACCGTAGTCCTTCTTGAGATGCTGTTTCCAAGATTCTTCCAGAACACGGGATTCCTTGTCGTCAGTGGAATAGATGAAAAAGATGGACTTGTCAAATTGCGGAAAGTTCTTGCCCGCTTCTGCATAGGCTTGTCTCCGAGCCTCACCATAAGCAGGGTCAAGACGTTGTTTTGCCGTAGGGAAAGGATACTTTTTCTCAGCTTCTTCTTGGGCAATGGCTTTCTTGTTGAAGAATGTGACTGCTGAATCTGGAAATCCCAAAGCCCTTCCGATGGCAAATTCGCCATCCTTTCCGGGTCTTCCCAGTTCTTCGGCATTGATAAGACGTTGAAGCGTCTCAGGCGTTTGGCCATAATAGAAACGCTTTCTGAATCTCTTGTATGGAATCTGCAATAATTCTAAGATAGCCTTCAGTTTCATAGGATCTGATGGATTGTCAATCCAACCCGCAGGCTTCAGTCCATCTCTCACCAGTAAAAATGCGAGTGCATCGCTTGCATCTCCAATCAACCTAGAAAGGCGAAGAAGCAAAGGACGACCTTGAAGAGGAACTTCTATCTTTCCGCGTGGAATAAATGGGGAAGAGGGAATACGTTTTTGAGGCATCGCCTGAATCCCAGATTTGCTAACATTCGCCATTCGTCTAGAGCGATGTCCCAAAGAGCCCATTTTCGGGTGAACAACTCGTCCTGGACCTCTACCCTGAGTCCAGTATCCTCTAGGTCGTCCCATTCAGATCAGATCTGAGCCTTGAGATGTCCGCCGTAGGTTGACACAGATCGGAAGATTCCTTTCTCATTGAAGAGTTCGACAATGAGATGAAGGACTTTGAAAGATGCAAGAGCTGCCTCTTCGTCTGATTTGTCCTTCAATAATGCTTCCATCTTTGCCTTGTAAGTCGAAGTCATCTGGTCGTCGAGAACCAGCATCTGTAGAACTGCCATACAGCCAGTGAATCGTTCTGTGGCAAGATTGGCTTTGAAAGTGCTTCCCATCTGAGGAAGCATAACCGATTCTGCCTGGAACGTGTTGAAAGAGTTGATGGCGTTCCATAATGCCTGGCGAAGATAATCGTTGTAGTCGAGACTGGCGACTGGCGGCCGATATTCTAGCCGTTCACGTTGAGTCATGAAATTGTTCCTTCATTTTTAGAGGCATGAACCTTTTCGTCGCCCAGTCAGCACCTTTCAGTCCAATACGTAAGCCCAAGAAGATGCAGATCACTAACCCACCAATAGGATCGAGTACAGTAAGTTGTGTTGGAAGATGATGCCCCAGTAGGAACAGTGCTAAGGGCAACATACTGAAAACGGCCAGTAAGAGAACGGGCATTGTAAACAAGATGGAAAATATCAGATAGAACATTACCCAACGGGCCTCAGGACTCATTTGGGGTCAAACCTGACCAAGACGCTTAATCTCCAGCCATTGCTTAGCCGGGAACCATTAAGCCCTGAGATTAGAGCACCCTCTATCCCTGATAGAAAGTTGACGACAGGATTGATGATTGGAGCCAAGAAAGAGGTTACAGGTGCAAATGTTGACCCTAGGAATCTTCCAATAGATCCAAACCATCCGCCAGTATCGACGACGCTAGGCGGTGTGTTTTGTGCTGCTGGAGCAACGTAGACTGGAAGACAATAATCTAGTTCCATGCTTGCACTCATACAGCCTCCGTTAATTTCTGGAACTTGTGTCCCGCAGGGGCTTCCCAAATCAGTGCAGAAATCCAATACTCCGGTTTGACTCACTCCCTTCCAGAACCCGAGATAATAGTTCGAGGATTGAAGATTCAACTGTGGAACAATCACGTTTGCTCCGAATGTATTGTGATCTGTTATGTAGCTACAGGCAGGCGCTAGGTTCGGTCCGGCTGAGTTAGCGAGACAGGTAGCTACACTCGCTGTTGTCTGACTTGCCCCAGTATAGTTCAACAGCATATAGGCAACGTTGGTCCAGTCTGGAGAATTTGCAGAATTGAACGTTACAAAAAAGTAGCAATCTCCCGTACCGTCACATGCTCCTGTCTCTTGGCTTCTGAGAGTAGTAACTCCTGGATGTCTGTTGATGTGAAGGCCCTCTGTGAAAGAGGATGATCCTCCCTTGTCGATAGCGTAGAACAATACCACATTCGGATCATCTAGTGGATGGTATGAAACAAGGTTTTGAGTGGGGAGAGTTCCATTGAGAGTTAGAAAGAAGCCGAAGTCTCCATCTGAGGTTACGGAAGGATTTAGGATGGCGTAGTTCTGCTGGAACTCAAGTTCTTTCCCGACAGCGACTGAGAGATCCCCTACTGGCTGTGTTGACAGTGCTAGACCGTATTGTTGTTGAGAGATCAGATTTGCTTCTACAACCCATAGTTGCTCGTTAGGCTGTGTTCCGTTGATGCTGATGTAAGGAGTAGCAACCGAGGCTTGGACAAAAGTTGGAAATACTGTTGAACTTCCAAGATAGTTTGCACCATTAATGAAAGTTATCGGGGGTCCTGTGAGATCCAGGACTTTGAAGTTTGAATCGAATACTACCTCATAGATAGTGGAACCCACTGGAACTTGTGCGCCGACGACATGTTGTCCAACATAGCGCTTGGTGTTTGGGTCATAGCTGAAGGCTGTAACCTCATTCTTCCCAGCGATATGCGTGTTGTCAATGTTCATCAAGAATCTCCCATTATCGTTAGGAGATCTAGCCGGAATAGTCCAAGAGTTACTAGCAGTTGTGAAAGTAGAAAAGAACGGAGTCATTTCATAGGTTGTGTTACAGGGTGTTCCCCCTCCATTACAGCCTTGTGCATCGTAAATTCCATAGTTCACGATCTGCGTGAGATTACCAGGTGCTGTCTGGAAAAGCCACTGTTCAAACCCGAGGTTGCATGGAGCTGAGAATATCGAGGAACAGCAACTGGTTCCCGATGAACAGGAAAAGTAACCGGGTGTTGCTGGGATATTGATCCGAGGATTCATTACTGATCCTGTCAAGACTTGTGTATGAAATCCAGGAATAGGTTGAATTCCTGCAGTATTCGAACCCTGACAAGAATTTGCGAAGAAGAACCCGTAGTACCCGGCCATTATCGAGCCGTTGCCAATATCCGCACTAGCCCCTGTAATGTCTCCTGGGCAACCCGTCGAAATGGCTGAGAAAGTATCATCTATCAAATCCTTTGGAGTGAACCATGTTGTTAGTGGACCGTTGGATTCTGTATATTGGTAGCAGGATCTCTTTCCAGCAAAACTTGCACAATTGTTTGCTTCATCGAAAAATATGTAAACACGGTTGCCGTTGGCTTGAAAGAGAATATCTGGATCCTGAGTCTGACCTGTCCCTGTGAAGATTACCTGGAATGGGGACCAAGTAATCGTTCCAGAATTCAGTAGATTACCTTTCCAAAAATAGACATGTGTTGATCGGTCAGCTACTGTAACAAACACGTAGGTTGAATTTGTGTCAATGGCGAACTCTGTGCCCTCCCCCATCTGTGGGGTTGCCCCTAAGCCTCCGGGATGCTCAACCCAAGGCCCAGTCAGAGCGACAGAAGTAGTATAGTTTAATCTCCCGTTGGGGCCGATGTAGAAAGTCCACCATCTTCCGTTCTGGTAGAATATCTTGTGCTGTTGTGGAAGATCGGAGCCTGCGTTTATGCTCATGTCGCTTACCATCTTGGTCAGGCCCAATTGTGGGAACTGTGGATTCTGTCCGAACTCAAGACAGGACCCGGACCCAGTAGCGACCTGAGCGCAGGTTGCTGCTGAAGCTTTGGACTGTCCTGTTACATTCCCCAGCGTATTGAAAAGTGATAACCCGTTGTTTGTTGCTGAACCTCCAAGATCATTCCATATCTTCGTACTAGGATCTAGTACTGAACCAGGAGTTATGGTCCTAGAATGGGTTAGAGGACCTCCGAAAGAGAAATCTCCCCCTACATACGAAACTAGGAGTATCCCTAGTAATAGGAACATTTTCATTCCTGCTTCAGGATCAAAGTGCTTTACTATGTCACCTTCTTTGATTGTGAACGCTGAATCCTTCACGATAGCACTGGGAATTGAAACGTAAAGAGTGTGGGCTTTCCCATGCTTGAAGATTTTTGACTGCCCTTTCAAAGTCAATCTTCTTTCTCTTCCTTTGGAGCATATCGGCATTCTGGGTAGTGGAAGCTTGCTTTGCCAATGGCCATGTCTGTGATCCACCACTGATCGTTCGCGTAGAGGAGTAATATCTTAAGTATAACTACCTCTTTTCAGCCACAGGTATGGCTATCCTCGCACCGCAACGCCAAACACGTACCTCTCAGATAGTTGAAGAGATTCTAACTAGCGAAAAGGCCATGGTACTCCGTAGCAGGCTGGGGCCCTACCTGCCTGTGAAGGATGTTATTGCAAAGTATGGTGTGTCACACGCTACCGCATACGACATCAAATACCGGGTTGAACTAGCACTTCGAAACATCAAGGATGCCTCCTCTACTACGTAAGCGGTAGCCAAATATACGGGAACCCTGTCACTGGTTGATTGGCAGACGATTCCACAGCGAACAGCTAGTGGATTTCCCTGTTCGACTGTACTCTGCCCTCGGAGATCCCCGCTCGGTTCGCCAAACCATTCTAGGGGGTCTCCGAGCGACGACTGGAACGCTTATATTCAATCAGTGAGCATGGCTTCCTCGGCGAATCGAGAGTGGAGTATCAACACAGATACATACACACCCTAGCAGGTGCTAGGTCTAACCCCCGACCCTTTTCTGGGCCGTACCGACACATACACCCGCAGGACAGAGGCAACACATACACTAGAGAAAAAGAAAGACAGGGAGCGGGAAGTTGACCGATACCCGCTACCGAGACGGCGCAACCGTTCGAAGAACCAGGCTCTTAGAAGTCTACTGACCAGTAGTCTCTCAGTTTTTTCGTGATCTGTTCTGAAGCGGCCATGAGTTCCGCTACCTCGTGCGACTGTTCTTTGTTGGTTTCGGCCATCAGTTCTCGCCAATTGTTGGGAGGCCGTGGATTATGCTGTGACCATCGATCAGTAATTACCTGTGGAAACCAGTAGGGGTGATGACACTGATAGATTCCGTCTCGGGCAAAGTATCGTCGTTCTCGGGTTACTGGCATTCCCTTGTAGGCTGTGAACTTGAAATCCGGCTTGAGAAGCTCTCTGAAGACGATGTGTCTATATGGAACTTCTACTTCTTCGTTGAACTCTATAGTCCGAGCAAACTTCTTGATTAGCTCACTAGAATTGTTTACCACGCATGCATCTTGGTACTCGAACTTGTTACTCGCCTCATCAGTTCGCATAAAGAAGGGATAACCGAAATGTGTCGCCTGATCTAATAGATCCTTCTTGAAGCTATCAGATAATTCGCCTTCACCAAAAATCCAACTGCTTACTTCTTTGAGGGGCAGAGAGATCATTGTGGTACGTGGTGCAGGAAGGCCAAGCTCCAGAAGTGCAGGATACCAGTATGTCAAAGAGTTGCGTTGGTCGAAGGCTGCCTCAAAGTCCTCTCTGCGTGTCATGGTGGACTCATGAGCAGTTCTCCGGACTATCGCAGGCAGGGCGAATATGGATGCAACCAAACGAATCGCGGAAAGAACTTGCGGTTATGAGGAACGCTGGTCCAAGACCAAAACTGTACCAGTTCCCACATCGTATCTCAGAGATTCCCATTGAAATCCAGATGGGGCTGGATATGACAATTAGTAACAAGATGGCATGATATCTCCTTCTCATGCCTTCGGAGCCAGCCCCCATTCTAGCAGATCCTCGGAAGGTTGCCCCATTGCTCGGCTATTTTCCTATCTCTAGAATCGCGTCAAGAATCTCGTCATAATCGACCATCTTAGGGTCGATACGAACATCAGGAGTTAGGTCTTTGAATCGTTTCGCCATTCCCTTCCCCCTTGCCACTGGGACGATATAACGGAAAATCGCGAACTTGGCAGCATCACGGTCGAATCTTCCAGACTTGATCTTCCGTTCGAAGTTTGCTTTCCATTCTTTCAACCAGTTGTAAGTATCCTGCTCGTTCGTCAGAACAAGATTTGTTGCCCAAGTATCCCAATTCGTCCACCCATTATAACCAGACACATCCCCCGGATTGCGTGGAGGTGTCCGCTCAGGCTTCGGAATCTGCAAGAACTTTGCGAATGCCGTCTGAGTCTTGGGAACTCTTGTCGAAGGATAAGAGTGGGGAAACTCTGGCGAGTTAGGTGGGATTGGAGGTATTCCAGACTTGTGAACATTAGCCATCATCCGAGACCTTCCACCCGACCTTCTTATCTTTGGATGGATTATTCTGTCTGGACCTGAACCAACAGTGAAGAATCCTCTAGTTCTTACCATCAGCTTACCACGTTCTCAGTATCGTATAAGTATACAACTTCCTCGGTATCAATGATCTGAACTTCCGGGTTGATTCCCTGATATCCAGGTTCCTTAGATTTTGTCATTTGTTCAATCCTTTGAGAACAAAGCCTTTCTTCGAGTCATGACCCTTCCCTTCCCAAGTTCTCTCCGAAGTTGTTGGGCTTCTTTCTTGGTAAGACCGTGGAGACCTCCAACATGGATTATCGAACCTGCTTTGACAACGTAGTTGCCAAACTTTCTGACTTTTCTTGCCAAGTTCTATCGACCTCTTCCTCTATGGAAGGTATCGTGGGTCCGGTTCATTTCTTGCCGTTTCATCCGGCTGGCTCTGCCAACTTCAACCTTGTGAGTGTCGACAAGATGATCAAGAGCTTTCGGTCGACCGTAGGATCTGAAGTGCTCTCGATGTGCAGAAGCCTTTACTGCCAACCTGAACCGCTATAAACTACGAGTTCTGCTTTGAATAATAGTGTTTCGGTTCCATGGCAGTGTCCACGCTAGAGAAGACGTACTATGTGAGTCTCTGGGAAGCAGCCGAGGAAGGAACCTCTGACTATCCAGCCCACTCGGTCTACCAGCTCATCACCAGCCCGATAAACCAGATGGGCAAGACCACGTTCTCGTTAACATCAGCTTCTCTTGTTCTCCAGCAGTTACATGGACGACGATTTGACATCGACAACATCCACTTTGAAGTCCCAGAGTTCATGGAACGCCGGGAAACTATCAACGAATGGGATCACCAGATTCTTGACGAGCCTCAGAGACCAGCAGGCAACCGGAAATGGCAGACACCAGAGAACCAGGTGCTCGCAGAAGCCTTGCTCACTTCAAACTACTGGCACAAACATGTTCACCTGCCTACGCCACACGTTCACTTGGTCGATTCTCAGATCTATGGTGTCGCCACAAGCCATGTTGTGATCACTAGCTTAGGACATGCTACAATCTATAGCCTGAAACGAGACCAGCTCAACAGATCCTTCCCGACCCGGACCCCGAAAGTCTGCAATGTGACCTTTGACAAGCCTGAGGCGTGGCTCTGGCATGCCTATTGCAAGCGCAGGGACGAGTTCACTACTAAACGGCTTAAGATGCAACGGGAAATCATCCAGGCAATGCACAAGGACATGGATAAGGTTCCCTCAAGCTTGTCAGTGGAGGAACTGGTTACACTGATTATGGAAGATCCTGAGAAATATATGTCGATACCGGGCAAGATTTCGCCTGGACAGGTCGAGGACGAGTTCAAAGTGCCCTTCAACCGTGCCCAGTCGGCTGCTCGCCGAGCGAGGAAGCTTTTGAACCAGAAGAAACAGCTTGGGAAGGCTGAAGATGAAGATTAGTCGGCCAACCAAGGGCTAGTTCATCCACTTCAACATCTTTCTTGCATTTTGGGCATTCAAAAAACGCCCCCTGACCTTCTCCAGAGTAAATCATTTGGACATGGCACTCTGAGCAGAAGACTCTCATGCCTAAGATTGATCTGCCGACCTATTGAAAAGCCTGGCTTCCTTTCTACCGATGCTCCATGCCACAGTCGAGTTCTGAGTGGCCAACAGTGCCACTATAGGCATAGGAAGAACAACATAGACCATAGCTGAGAGCCATTGTGCACCATGCCAGAGCCCAACTGCAACCCCTAAAACGCCACTGTGACGATACGTCGAATACCTCTCAGCCTACAATGACGCGGTTCTGCCCAAGAAAAGCCGACCCCTCGCCAAAAATAGGTTCTAAAATAGATATATCATTAAAGCTAGTGTTAGTGAGTGTAGTTCCGAAACATTTTCCCCTCCTCTTGACCTATGCTCATGAGGAAGCGGAACGTTAATCAACGAAAACATCATATTTTCGTTGGCTCTCTCAAATTGGGTTGGCACTTTGCCGAATTCCCGCGATCTAGGAAGGCAGTATGACCTCACAGACGCTGATGTTACTGCCATCCTTGACATCGCCAAGTCTGAGAACCCTGAGCATTACCTGTTTCTGAGATTGATCGGTGAGGCGAGAGGCCTCAGGATTGGCGAGGTCCTAGGGGTGAAGAAGCGGTCCTTCTACGAGAGGTGGATTGACAAGAATAGACGAGAGCTCGGAAAGGAGAGGGTTGAGAGTATCACTGACCTTCCGGGGATCTATACTAAGGACATTCGTGACGGCAGCTTATGGATCAGGAGGAAAGGAGGCCAAGAGAAGCAGGTTCGTTTGACGGACGACCTCTACAAGGAACTCTCAGAGTTCGCGAAGTCTAGGAAAAAGGGGAAGCTATTCGGGTTCCGAGAGAGTCAGGGATACGTGTTCACCTTACGCTATGCTAGAATGGCAGGGATCAAAGATTGGTTCCTAGTGCATCCTCACCGTCTAAGGCACTACTTCATCACACATGTTCACTTCGCTCAAGGAGAGAAAAGAGATCTCAAGATCACCCAGAATCTAGCAGGTCACAAAAGCGACCGAACCACGCTTCGATATATCAGAAATCTGACGCCTGAAGAAGAAAAAACCGAGCTAGAGAGACTTGTTCATAGATCATAAGGTGAGAAGGGAGGGGCCTCTATCCAGTTTTTGGAAAAGGGGAGGTAAGGAACTGAGTCACAATTCAACTGGCCCTTGGCCCCTAAGAGCCAGTTTTTGTGGGGAACAGGAATATAGCGTTAGCGGTCTCCCGCATCCAGCCGGGTGAGAGGCAGAACCCAAATCCGGTAGACCTCTCTGTCCTGAAATGGGGAGGTAGGCTGGCTGACCGCAACAGGTCCTGACGTAGACAGTTTACGGATCCTGCGCTGTTGATGCGTGTAGAGACTAGGCGGTTAGTTCAATGGGTTGCTTCTTCTTTTCTCGGAGTTTGTTGAATGCTCGTTGCATCGCGTCACGGAAGTCTTTGTCGTTCAATACCTTCGCCGCTTCGTCGCAGTCCTTCTTGGTTTCCTCCTCGAATGCCTTGTCCACTTCCTTCTTTGATATGTCTGTAGGGATTGGGATCTTCAGCTTGAACATTCGGCTCCACATTATCTGGCTCATCTAGGTCTCATCCTCCTGCCCTTCCCTTGGGCGTTTTCTCCGGTAGAAAACACGCCGGATTATCATAGGTAGTCGGGGTCGTGAAATCCCATTTCCTTCTGTGCTACGAAAGATCAGTTCCAGAAAGAGGAAGATGAGTCCCATTATTGCAAGCAGTGTGAAAACAGGGAATATTATTGAGGAAATTGCCTTCACAGCATCGTCACTGGTGCAGTTTCCGCCTGGATTCTGTGGGCATGGAGCAGGGGTGGAACCTGAATGTGGGACGATTAGAAGCAAAGCCAAGAATAGCCACCTCATTTATGTCTCTTCACTGCTTTCTTTGGGAAGAGTGTTGGAGATAACCCGCACTTCTTCGCCATTACACTGGCCTGTTTGCCGTCGATATCAATTATCCCTGAGAAATTGCAGGTGTTGCAGTAGAAGTCGAAAGCATAGCCGACTTTCGCGTTCCGACTTTTGATATCAACTAGATTTAGTTTTGGTTCCGTTGCAGTGCACATTGGGCAGTGGATCATTACTCCTTGTCTGAATGCTCGGGCACTGGCCCATCCTGGTTTCATATCGTTGGGAATCATACTTCTCGGATCTCAAGAAAGGGCAATGTTACGCCAAGTCCCAGTAGAAAGGCGGGAATTAGAAGGTATTGTTCGACTACCCAGCCCCATTCCTTCACAAGGGTGTGTGTGAATGCTATTGAGGCGATGAGGAAGCATAGTGTTCCTATGACGAACGGGACTTTGCGAAATACTAGGAAATCGAAGGTCATTCCGGACAATACGCCGTCTAGAAAGAAAGCGAACGCCAAAAAATAGCGGAGGTTTGAGACTCCCTTTTGCAGAGAGCGTGGATCGAAGGTCAATGAGTAGCGTATGGCTCCAGAAGTATCTCAAATTCTGGATCGACACGTGCCATCGGAGTATCGGCAGGGTTTTCTTGGCGAAGAGTATCGAACCAAGTTCGACCAGGCACTGTTTCATAAGTTGCTCTTGCAACATAGAATCCGCGAACTGCGAGGGAATGGGTCATTTGTTCAGTTAATTCGACGGAGGTTGTTTCTTTCTGCACGTTTACTCTGGCCATTATTCTGTAGAAATTTTGTGTTCTTTGGATGTAGACTGCATCGCCGTCTTGGTCTAGGAACTTCTGGATGTGATCGAAAAGTATTCCAGCACGCTGACGTTCACCGTTCCATGCGATTGATCTGCCGAAGAAGAGTTCGTAGAGGTCTTCACTTCCGACTGCCGCATTCCAAACGCCACCGCGATAATTTTCGCGAATTTTACCGTCCAGAGAAGCATAGTCGCTGTACCGTACAAAGTTACGTGGTGCAGGTAGAAGGGTCCGCATGTTTTGAGGATCTTTGATACATTCGTGTCGGCTTGCAAAAAGTAGAATCTGTGAGGTCTTCTCCGTTGACAGAAGTTCGGTTTTGATTGCTTTGCCAATGTTAGGGATTAGTTCCCAACCGCATTTCCCGCAGAACTTGAAGCCCGTTGTATCTGGTGTTAAGTTGTTTTCTGGATCCCCGCATTGTAGAAGCTTTGGAGGAGGAGTGGGGGTGTAGACTTTTGGTTTGTTTCCAAACATGTTTTTTTCTCCGACCCTAAAAAGGGGGTTTCGTCCGGTTTCCACGGACTCATCAGGGAGATTATGGATTGACTGGTGGTGCTGAACCTTTTGGTTCAGTTGGGGGAGGAGGCACTCCCCAGTTTTTGGAGTTGCAGATTGGGCAAGATTTGCTGTGTTGTTTGTGGGCAATATAGATGATGCCAGGTATTAGTCCGAATCCGAGTAGGGTCAGAGCAAGTAATACCCCTCCGAATCCCCAGTTAGTCTTCGGTTCAACTTGCCTTTGACAGTTATTGCAATATTTCATGGTTGAAATCCTTAGACTGGTTTGACTGGTATCTGGAAGAAGGTTCCGTTGCTTGAGCCGAGCAGTAGTACTAGGTTCTGGCATGGTGCATTGGAGGCTGCGCAGAGGGCTTGTAGCTGTTGCATGAACACATAGGTCTGTGTTAGTGC
>WNGG01001868.1_pt2 | contig 42991 bp, 41 predicted proteins | sample 5400661 | NCBI WGS metagenome assembly WNGG01 (sample SAMN13153372, study PRJNA577476) | soil metagenome | isolation source: 100 cm soil or saprolite under Garry oak tree replicate 1 | place: USA:California | collected 2016-06-15 | reverse complement strand
CATGGCGCATGCCCAGGGTGTTCGCCGGCGCGTGCCGGTCGCCGCCCCGGACCGTCGGTGAGTGGAACTTAACCAACTCGAGCCGTCCCTGGCCATCCGGGGTCTCGAGCATCGCAATGTCCGCCCGGATGCCCTCGAGGCCCACCACACGGTCAACCCAACCGCCCTCGACCAGCCCTTCGCCCTGCAACTTGAGTCCAAGCTCGACAAAGAACGTTGTGGCGGCGGCGAGGTCGTCGACCACGATGCTCACGTGATCCATGCGTTGGATACTCATGCCTTCAACGGTAGGCCACACCCGGAGCCGACCGGCAGAACGCTGTCGAGCAGTTGTGTATTCGCGCCCACGGGCGTCCTCTTCTGATAAGGGATGCTACGTGTCCGTCATGAGTTGACCTTGGTGCTGCCCGGCGGCCCGGGCAGAATCGTCGGAGCGTACTCGAGCAGCTGGATGCGACCGTCGAACGTCCGGCTCTTGATCATGTCGAGAGCGACATCGGGATAGCCGTCGTAGATCCGCTCCCGGCCGCTGCTTCCGGTGATGCGCGGAATCGGTCCACGAGGCTGGCCTTCAGCAGAGAGCGGCACAGGGTGAGGCTGCCTATGGTGCGCATCGGTTTGGAACCCTTGGCCTTCATCTCCCGCACGGCTTCAACGGGGTCTCTGGTGACGAGCTGCGTGTTCGCCCAGGCAAGGGGTTCCCTCAAGGTCGTCGAGAAGACGACCTTCGACATGCCCGCAAGGGCCGCGGTGCCTGCCTCGCCCTCTGCGGCAAATCCCGACATCAGCCGGTAAGTGGTCGCGCCCATCAGGACGGTGTAGTCCGCTTCGGGCTCCTCTCCCAACCATGCGAGGTACTCGGGGCCTTCCAGTCCCCAAAAGCCGGGCCAGCCGTCGGCAGCCGCGTAGCCATCAAGCGAGGTGATGAAGTCGATGAGAAGCTCTGGCACTGTGGTCTCCTTGGAACTCAGGTGACATTTGTCCGTGATGAGGACCAATCCTGGTTTGTTACGCGCGAAGCGATGCGGTCGGCGGAGCTACGTGATGTGTTCTGGGAGGGCAGAGGACGTTACGTACTGCGGGCCCCGCCCAAGAGGCCGATAAGCCTGAATCGCTATGCCCCCGGAGGTCGTACGCGAGTTGACCAGATCGAGCGCGCTGTCCGGACCGGAATCCGGGAAGAGCCGCGTGCCCTGGCCGATGACCACGGGATAGATGACGAGGTCGAACTGGTCGACCAGGTCATTGGCGAGCAGCCATCGGAGGAGGACACCGCTGCCGGGCACAAGCAGGTCGCCCTCTTGCTGCGCCTTCAGATCACGAGCCGATCGTGCTTGTGGCCATTTCGGGTATCGCTCCCCAGGAGCGGGCGAAGATCTCGTACGTCCGACGGCCGAAGAGAAACGCGGCTGCGCCCCCGTAGACCTGATTCAGATAGTCCGCTGTTTCGGCGTCGACAAGGGGCGGTGCCCATCCGCCGCGATCGAAGCCGCCACGACGATCCTCGTTAGACCCGCCCAACCCCTGAATTACGCCGTCCACAGAGACGTTGGTCGTCGCCGTCAACCTCATGTTGTGGTCACTCCTTGTATCTCCCTCGTCCGTTCAGCTGCCCGAGTTCCCGAAGGGAGGTGCGGTCAGGTGCTAATCTTACAACCAGATGGTTGTAGGTCGTACAGGCCTCCGGGAGGAGCACGCCGATCGCGTCTTCAGGGCGCTCGCTGACCCCACCCGGCGAGACGTCCTGCGCCGTGCGATGCAAGGGACACTGTCAGTGTCCGGATTGGCGCGCCTGTATCCAATGAGCACGACAGCGGTGCAGAAGCATGTGGCAGTCCTTGAGGACGCCGGACTCGTTCACCTGACGCGGCACGGCCGTGAGCAGCTCGTCAAGACCGAGATCGACACTATCGCCAAGGCGCAAGCACTGCTCGCGGAGTTCGAGCTGCTGTGGCGTGGTCGACTGGACCGGATCGGCGATGTTCTCGCCAACCGATTAGGTGGAGACAGATCATGACGGTGATCGCTGTGGACCGCGACTCGGCTGCGCTGACGCTCACGATCGTGTCCGAGTTCGGTGCACCGGTCGAACGGGTCTGGCAGGTGTGGGCCGACCCCCGGCAGCTGGAACGATGGTGGGGCCCGCCGAATTACCCCGCGACCGTCGTCGACCACGATCTGACCAATGGCGGCCGGGTCACTTACTACATGACCGGGCCCGACGGCGAGAAGCTCCACGGGTGGTGGCGAATCATCTCGGTCGATGCACCCAGGTCGCTCGAGTTCGAGGAGGGGTGCGGCCCACCGAACGAGGACCTGCCGGCCACGACGGCCGAGGTTCGGCTAGTCGAGACGCTCGCGAAGACCACCATGACGATCATCACCCGATTCGCTTCCATCGCGGACATGGAGCAGCTGCTCGGAATAGGGAAGGGAGAGGGGACAAGGCTGGCGGTCGGACAGATCGATGCCATCCTTGCAATAACGACTGCGTCCTGATTGCGAGTTATACGTCTGCCCGCCATGGCATTAGCGTCAACCGCGACAAGCCAAATGACGTTCGAGACCCAGTTAGGTTCGCGGCGATGACGACCTAGCTGATCCACAGCCGTCATCAAAACCATCGATATACGGTTTCCAGACCGTTGCGTTTTCGGTCCGCGGGGCACCATTTCGAATACAAGCCGGAGGGGGCAGGCTGTTAATCCGTCTGGAGGGGCGCCCTCGACGCGGGTCCTCCATGTATGTGGAGATAGCGTCTAGCTTCAGAAGGTTGCCCGCCGCCGACCGTCTGGCGTACAACGCCGATGGCAAACCGCAGGACTTGGCGTTACGCAGCGGCACTTAGCGAATTGGGCCCGGGATTTCTGAACCGGCGGTGGCGATCTGTTAACCGCAAGGTTCGGAGTTCGAATCTCCGTCCCGGAGCCACACTCCGTCTGCAAGTTCGCCTCCTAGGCGACAACACGCCTTCGGCTCCTGTGCGACAGACCTTCGGCTGAATTCGCTACACCTACTTCGGTACCTACGCGACACTCCCCGGCCATGAGGGAGATGAGCCCGGAGCCAATTTTGTGTGTGTGACTGAAGGTTGTCCACCTACACCGAGGGCTTGGTCAACTGCCTTAGACGCGTGTCCGTTCTCGACATCATGCTGATGCAGTGAGTGAGGTGGATGAGCAGGGTGCCCGGTATCAGGCTTCCGATCTGAAGCGGTTCGGTCAGGCGATTCTTGAGGCGGTGGACACGCCCAAAGACCTCGCCTCGATCGTGGCCGGCTCGCTCGTGGAGGCCAACCTCGCGGGCCATGACTCACATGGTGTGATCAGGCTCACGTCGTATGTGGCCGGCGTTCGAACCGGACAGGTTCAGCCCACAGCTCGCGCAGTGGTCGAGTCGCTCGGCGATGCCTGCGCGCGAGTCGACGGTGCATGGGGCTGGGGCCAGCCCGCGGCGCATATCGCCACCGACACCGCTATGAATCTGGCCCGCGCTCAAGGCGTTGGTCTGGTCACCGTCGGCCGCTGCAACCACATCGGGCGACTGGGCGAATACGTCGAGAAAGTGAGCCGCGCCGGTCAGATCGGGCTGATGGCGTGCAACTCCCCACCGGCCGTCGCGCCCTATGGCGGGTACACGCGCCTGCTCGGGACGAATCCGATCGCGTGGGGCGCTCCGCGGGCATCGGGCAACCCCCCGATCGTCGTTGACTTCGCAACCGCCACCATCGCCGAGGGGAAGCTCAGGATCGCCCACGCCATAGGGTCGAAGGCACCCCTTGGCGCAGTGGTCGACAAGCACGGTCAACCGAGCACCGACACCGCAGCTTTCTACGACGGAGGTGCGCTCACCACGTTCGGCGGATACAAGGGTTTCGGCTTGAGCGTGATGGCCGAGCTGATGGCCGGGATGCTGTCAGGCACCGGCTCGTCTTCCGACCCTGACTACAACCAAGGCAACGGTACGGCGCTGTTCGCGATCGATGTGGGCAGGTTCTTGCCGGCACACGATTTCATGGAGCAGGTCGACGCACTGGAGAGCCGCCTCCATGCGGCCCGACCCGCCGCCGGTTTCGACGCGATTCAGATGCCAGGCGAACCTGAGTGGCGGTCGCGGTCGCGGCGCACAGCCGAAGGGATTCCCATTCCTTCCGCCGCCCTCGCCGCGATCAATGACCTCGCCGAGGAGCTTCGCGTCAACCCCATATGAGCTGGCTCAGCCGCCGAACCTGTATGGCGGTCGACCGCCATGCCCCGGCCGACAGCGAAACAGGCCGCCCGCATGCGGCTGCTTCTCGAGCTGTTTTTCCGAAAGGCCGCTTGCGGCCGTCGTGATGTACAGATCTGACAGGTCGGGTCCTCCGAAAACGCAGCTGCTCACCTTGCCGACCGGAATTTTGATCTCGAGATCGAAGCTTCCGTCCGGCCGGTAGCGGCGGACTGACCAACCACCCCACAGCGCTACCCAGAGGCCGCCTTCGGCATCCAGCGTCATCCCGTCAGGCATGCCGTCGCTCTTGTCGATTTGAATCAGCGGCCTTCGATTGGCGATGGTTCCGGCAGACGACTCGTAATCGAGCACGTCCACGCGGTGGCTCGCCGAGTCGATGTAGTACATGAGTCGATCGTCAGCCGTCCAGTCGAGTCCGTTCGAGACCGTGACGTCGGAAAGCATGCGGTCGACGGTGTGATCGAGGTTCAATCGATACAGCCCACCCGCACCGGGCGTCTCGTCATCAGCCATCGTCCCCGCCCAAAACCGTCCGCGGCTGTCACATTTACCGTCGTTCATTCGATTCCCGGGTCGATCAGGCTCGGCGACCGCGAGGGTCTTTATCCTTCCCGACTTTTGGTCGAGGGCCTGAAACCCGTTTCCTGCTGCCGCGATCAGCGCCCCCGACGTAGTCGGTGCGACCGCGCCGACATCGGCGCTGACGTCGATCTGCTCCAAGCGGCCGGTTTTGGGATCAAGCCAGTGGACATGGTGACCTTTGATGTCGACCCAGACCAGGCGCTGCTCGTCTTCGAGCCAGACGGGCCCTTCGCCGATGACGTTGCGCAGGTCGGCGACCAGCTCGACCGGCCTGGAGTCGCCTGACATCCGCCTAACTGTCTCCGATCAAGTCCCTCGACCGCGCAGCGATCTCTTTAGACGCAGCTGCGAGAAGTCTTGTATCCGACTGCAATCCGAGCATGACAAAGCCCAGCTTGTGCCACTGTGCGGCGACCTCAGGCGAACCGCACATGATCCCGGCGGCAACGCTGTTGGAGCGAGCGGCCCTTGCGATCGCCTCGATCAAGCGCCTGTGCTCGGGGTGGCTTCCCTCATAGCTCGAGTCGAGCCCCGCGGAGACGGCCAGGTCGTTGGGGCCGACGAAGACACCATCTATGCCCGGCACGGACAGGATTTCGTCGGCTCGATCGACAGCCTGCACTGTTTCGATCATCACCACACATATCGGACGCCGCCAGTCGCCGTCTACCTCCCGGGCTCGGATCGGACCCATGCTCCTTGTGCCCTCAGGCGGGTAGCGGCAGGCGTCGACCGCGGCCTGCGCCTCGCCGACCGAATTGATCATCGGCACGATGATCCCGCCCGCGCCGGCGTCGAGCGCCTTCATGATCGAGCCAGGTTCGTTCCAAGGCACTCGCACAAACGATGGAACGCCGCCGGCTGAGACGGCCTGGAGCATGGGCAGCATGACCTCGTAGCCGATCAACCCGTGCTGCGTGTCGATGCACACCCAATCGTGTCCCGATCGCGCGGCCACCTCGGCCGTCCAAGAGCTTGGGATGGTGCACCATGCACCGAACGTCGCTTCGCCCGCCTTCCAACGCTCGCGCACCGAGCTCACCGCACCGTCGCCGCAACCACACCATTGACGACGTGGAGCGGGGGCCGTCCATCGAGAACGCGTACGAGGTTTTCTCCGACCACGTCGATCAAACGCAGGTCGGCTTCCAGCGTCGCCCCGGCACGGTGCGGAGCAAGGACGACGTTGTCCATGGACCGCAACGGCGAATCACCCGGCAGCGGTTCCACCTCGAACACATCCAACCCCGCTCCGGCGAGGTGGCCCGAACGCAGCGCCTCGACCAGTGCTTTCTCGTCGACGATCGCGCCGCGCGCGGCATTGATCAGATAGGACCCGGTCTTCATTCGCGCCAGCGCCTCCTTGCCCATTAGAGCCTTCGTGTCGATGTCAAGGGGCGCATGTACGCACACAATGTCGCTTTCTCTGAGAAGTGTCTCGAGGTCAACCTGGACAGCGTTGGCGACAGTCCTCGCCACGGTGTCGGCGAAGAGAATCCGGGCGCTGAACGCTGCGACCCGCTGGGCCACGGCCGAGCCGATGTTGCCCATGCCGATGATGCCGATGGTCATCGAGCCCAGCTCGCGGCCCATCGTCTCCGCGCCGCGGAGCGGATCCTCCGCGTGCCAGTCACCGGCACGAAGCCTGCGGTCCAGCCAGAACGAGCGGCGGATGAGGGCGATCATCGCCATCACCGTCCAGTCGGCGACCGAATCCTTGTTGTAGCCGGCCGCGTTGGCCACCGGGATTCCGAGGTCCGCCGCGGCGCGGTGGTCGATCGAATCGAAGCCGACCGCCGCTTGCTGGATGAGCAGGCACCTGTCCATCCGCTCCAGGATCTGGCGGTCGATCTGGTGCTTGTGCCGGCGGTCCGCGATCACCAGTCCGGCGTGGGCGCAGGCGGCTGCCACCTCGGACTGGGCAGGAGGTGGTGGGACGAGCACGACCTCGACGCGGTGGCGGCCCGCGAACATGGCCCGCACAGTGCTTTCGTCGTAGGGGCTGAGGCACGCAACGCGGGCCTGCATTGGACTCGAAGGCTAGCACTGCCGCGCGCTATCGTGAGCCCGTGACACGGGCGCACATCAATCACGTCAGCATCGGGGCCGAAGACCTGCAAGATTCTGTGCAGTTCTACACGGAGATCTTCGGCGCGGAGCCGATCGACACACCGAACTTCGGGTTCCCCGTGCAGTGGCTGCGTATCGGCGGGCTGCAGCTCCATGTGTTCCAACGCCCGGGCCTTGCCCCCACCTACCACCATCTCGCGCTCGCCGTCGACGACTTCGAGGCGGTCTTCAGAGCCACACGTGCGCGAGGCATTCACGACTCCGCAACGATGGGCGCGCATCTCAACGAGCTGCCCAGCGGACAGGTCCAGCTCTACATTCGCGACCCAGGCGGAAATCTGGTCGAGGTCAACTGGCCTGATTCTCGCGACCTGAGTGATGAGCTCCGGCAAGAGATGGTGCGCCTGGAGGACCGCCACCCTCAAAACGAGTCGAACCGCTCGGCCGAGCTTTACCTCGGCGAACGAAAGTCATCGACAAGGCCGGCGTAGGTTCACGTCCCTGGCCGCCCAATCAACTCGCAGATTGCAGCCGGCGCCCAGATCGAAGCTTCGCGTCGTGCAGGTGGGCATGGGCGCCTGGGGGCGCGACTGGGCGCGCTTGGTGATACCCGAGGTCAGGGACGTCGAGCTGGTTGCGTGCGTCGACTCGGACGCCCGCGCCCTGGCCCTGCTCCAGGACCAGACCCGCATTGCAAAGAAGCGATGCTTCGCGTCGCTGGACGCGGCGCTCAACGCGTTCCAGGCGGATGCGGTCCTGAATACGACGACGCTACGACAAGTGGTGGATTCAGTGGACTGAAAGCAGCGTAGGTCCCCGACTGGTCGCGGTCCAAGCGAGAAGCTACCATTGGCCGCGATGCACGCGGACGACAACCCGCTGCTATTTCGTACGCCGCCCACGATCCTCGACGTTGCCTTGGAAGCCGGCGTCTCGAAGTCGACGGTCTCGAACGTAGTTCGCGACGCGACAGGTGTGTCGGAAGCGACTCGTCGCCGGGTTCGCGCCGCGATCGAACGCCTTGGCTACCGGCCGAATGTAATAGCGAGACAGCTGGTCAAGCGGCGCACTGAAATCCTGGGAGTCGTGGTCGGCGATCTTTTCAATCCCTTCTTTGCCGAGATGGCCAAGATGATCGAAAGACACGCCGCGGCGCGCGGCTACACCGCAATGTTCTGCAACACGGAAGGCGACAGCCAGCGTGAGATCGAAGGTGTCGAGTCGCTGCTTGAGCACCGGGTCGCGGGCATCGTCTTTCTCGCCTTCTCCGGCGAATCGCGCGCCATGCGCGAAGCTGTCGAGCAACGGGTTCCAGTCATCTTTGTGGCGTGCTCGGGCGACGCGGGTGATGTGGTCTCGGTCGACGACGTGCAGGGTGGCACGCTTGCCACCGAGCACCTGATCGCCGCCGGCCACAAGCGCATCGCTTATCTGTCGGTGCCTGAGCTCGAAGAGCGATCCGACCTGATGCGGCTCCAGGGATACGAAGACGCCCTGAGGGCGGGGGGGTTGGGACCTCCGCTTCGCATAAGCTGGTCGCCGCCGGCCGATCAGGCGGTCGTCGACGGTGAGGCGCGCAAGCTGGTGGATGTGCTAACCGGTCCGGAACGGGTCACCGGCGTCTTCGCCTCGAACGACTTTGCCGGGATCTATCTGCAGGAGTTCGCCGACCGCTACCACCTGCGTGTTCCAGGCGATCTTTCGATCGTCGGCTTTGACGACATCGCAATGTCCGGGCTGGCCCGAATCGCGCTGACGACTGTCGCCCAGCCACGCGAGCAGCTCGCTCGGCTCGGGATCGAGACCCTCGTCGCCCGGATCGAAGGCAAGCTGACGGGACCTCCGCAAACCAGGCTGATCGGAGTCGAGCTGGTGAAGCGAAGGTCGACCGCACGGCTGATCGAGCCGGCCCGCCCTTGAACTACGAGCAGGCCACGGCCTAGGCTGGACCGCCGACCGAACTTGACAGCGGCCCATGGGCGTGGCAAGGTCGCAGCGGAATTGGAACGTTGCAAAAGACGGATGAGCCTCCCCTGGTGAGGGGGCAGCCCGAGCCGACGACAGGCACCCTCCCCGCCTGCTGACGCATGGAACTCCGCTACGAACTGGTTTGCAAGCGTTTCGGGGCCGCTGATGCGCTGATCGATCTCGACCTGCACGCGCCCGACGGCTGTTTCCTGGTCATGCTGGGGCCGTCCGGTTGCGGCAAGACAACCGCGCTGCGCCTCCTCGCGGGTCTAGATGATCCGACGAGCGGGCGGATGTTTATCGGTCCTCGAGACGTCACTCCGCTGCAGCCTCGGGAGCGCGATATCGCGATGGTGTTCCAGAGTTACGCGCTCTACCCGCACAAGACTGTCGCGGAAAACATTGAATATCCCTTGCGCATCCGCCGCCTCACGCAAACCGACCGGCAGGAACGCGTTGCGCAGGTCGCCAAGATGCTCAACATCGACGCGTATCTCGAGCGCTACCCCCGGCAGCTGTCGGGAGGCCAGCGGCAGCGCGTCGCGCTCGCAAGGGCGATTGTGCGCCAGCCGCAGGCCTTCTTGATGGATGAACCGCTTTCCAATCTTGACGCCCAGCTGCGGTTTCAGATGCGGGCCGAGCTGAAACGCCTGCAGAAGTCTTTGGCCGTGACAACTGTCTACGTGACGCACGATCAGCTCGAGGCCATGACGATGGCCGACCTCATCGCGGTGTTGTCGAACGGGCGGCTCCAGCAGCTCGCGACGCCGGCCGAGATCTACGCCCGGCCCGCCAACCTCTTCGTGGCTAGCTTCTGCGGCTCCCCGCCGATGAATCTGCTCCACGGGACGGTAACCAATGGTCATTTTCAGCGGGCTGAGGGCACATTCCCAATCGACAACGGGCCTGCGAGCGAGCTCGTGCTCGGGTTCCGGCCAGAACATGCGCAGATCACCATGCGTGGCGCTCCGGATTCCTTCGCCGGCGAGATCTATGTCGTCGAGCCCCTGGGCAGTGAGACGCTGGTCTCGGTGAAGGTCGGCGCTGATCGTGTGAACGTTCGTGTCTGGTCGGACTTTCAGGGCCAGATCGGCGACCACTGTGGCGTTCGGCCCGACGCCAGCCGCACGGTGCTCTTCGAAAAGGACAGCGGTCAGCTCATAAAGGGCAGCACGAGCGGCTCTTCGAAACAGCCAGGGACAGGCGGCGTTCGTGAATCAGCATGACCGGCTCACTGGCCGGCGCTCAGCAAATTGCGAGGACAGATACATGGCGCACAAGGAAGAAGACGTGAAGTCCGAGTCCATCCTTTCCCGGCAGCTCAGCCGTCGATCAGTGCTCAAGGCGGGCTTGGCCGGAGCGGCCGGCCTCAGCGTGGCACCGTTTCTCGACGCGTGCTCGACCTTCTCTTCTTCTTCTTCGAGCGGAAGCACGAACAAGATCGTGATCGGCACGTTCCAGGACAACGCGATGGTCCCCTTCAGGGACGTCTTCGTCAAACGCTTTCAGTCTGAGACGGGCATCAAGGTCCAGTACAACGAGACCAACTACGACGCCTGGTACCAGAACTCGAAGAACGATGGCTTGCACAAGACTGGCGCATACGACATTTATGTCATGGACGACAACTGGGTGCCTGAGTTCGCAGCCGGGAAGGTGATTCAGAGCCTCGACAAGCTTGGCTTCAAAGTGAATCCCGACATTCTTGCCAATGGCCTCAACCAGGGGTACTGGCCGCCCAAGACCGGGGCGAAGATGAAAGCTTTTGCCAACGCGCAGCCCGAGCTTTACGCGATCGTCATCATCGACGACGTCGAGATCCTCTATTACAACAAGCAGTATTTCGACGGAGCTCCTAAGACCTGGGACGACATCGCGCAGGCGGCACAGTCCAAGAGCAAGCCTCCGAGCCTCTATGGCTGGTCGGCCCGCGGCGTCAAGGGCAACCCCATAGTGCAGACCTACTTGCCTCTGCTGAATTCGTACGGCGGCAACTTCGTCAATCAGGATTGGTCGCCGGGCTTCGCCGGTCCGGAGGGGGTGGCCGCGCTGGAACGGCTGTTCAGCTTTATCCCGTACATGCCCTCCGGCAGCGCCGAATTCGACACCGACCAGGAAGTCCAGGTCCTGCTCCAGGGCCAGTGCATGGCGCTCACGGAATACACCGGTCTGACCCACCAGGTGGACGATCCCGCCGCCTCCAAGGTGTCCGGCCAGATCAACATGGCGGCGACTCCGAGCCAGGAAAAGAGCGGTCCTGCCATCGGTACCTTCATCTGCGGCATCGCATCTGGTGCACCGAATCCGCAGGGTGCCAAGAAGTTTCTGGAATGGTTCACCAGCAGCCCAGTTCAGATCGACTTTGCGAAGACGAACGGCTCGGCGGCGGTGACCGGTTCGGCGCTGACGGACAAAACGATCAGCTCTCAGTACCGCTGGCTGCCCGCCATTGCCGACGCCGTCAACAACTCGGTGGCGAAGCCGCACACGCCTGATGAACCAAAATTTGAAGACATTCTCGGCACGAGGCTCAATGAGGCCCTTGTTCAGGCGCTGAGCAAGAAGAGCGGCTACAGATCGATTGCCAGCCAGAAGCTGACCCAGGCGGCCAACGAAATCACCGCCTATTTGAAGCAGCAGGGCGGCTACTTCTAGTCGCGGACCCTGAGAAGCAGCCGGTAGCCTTCATGGTCACAGCGGGCGCCGCCCGACCGCGGCCGCGGAGGCGGCGGGCGGCGTTCATCGCCGGCCCCCATGTCCTGTTGGTCCCGGCCGCCATTGCGCTGGCCGCGGTCAGCGTGTATCCGCTGGCGTACGGAATCGTTGCCAGCTTGCGCCAGTACCGCTATGGGCTGGACATGGGGTTTGCGGGCGCCGACAACTACCTGAACGTCCTCCAGGACGCGACTTTCCTCACCGCCCTGGGGACCACCGCGAAGTACGTCGTTCTCTGCGTCCTCATCGAGACTCTGCTCGGACTGGGACTCGCCCTGCTGGTGAATCGGCAACTTGTCGGCACGGGCCTTTGGCGCATCGGAATCATCTTGCCGATGACGGTCGCTCCTGTTGTGGTCGGGGTGATGTGGCGGCTGATCTACGCCTCGGACATCGGCATCGCCGACCCGGTGATTGGACTGCTGGGCGTGCATGGAGTGCACGTGCTTGGCGGCGAGTCGAGCGCGTTCCTTGGAGTCGTTCTGCTCGATGTCTGGGAGTGGACCCCCCTCATGTTCTTGATTTTGCTGGCGGGCCTGCAGACCATTCCGCAGGAGCCGCTGGAGGCGGCGGTGATGGATGGTGCGAGCGCATTGCGCGTCTTCTTCGACCATGTGCTGCCGATGCTGAGGCCGGTGCTCTTTGTCGCCATCGTGCTGCGCACGATTGACGCCCTCGGCACCTTCGACCAGGTCTACGTGCTGACCCGTGGAGGACCGGGCGTTTCGACCCAGCTATTCAGCATCTATGCCTACAACACAGCTTTCTTGTTCACGCAGGAAGGGCGGGCGATGGCTATGGTGGTTCTGCTGCTGGCCGCTGTCCTGGTCCTGGCTGGAATCGCCATCCGCCTGGTCCGGCTGGGACCGGGAACGAGATGAAGCGCCGGTCGCGCCGGGTGTTGATCTACCTCGCCCTCGTCGCCGCTCAGGTCTTCGCGCTGTTCCCGTTCTGGTGGATGATCACCACGTCGCTCAAGCACCAGGTTGAGATCTTCGGGGGTCTGGAATTCCTGCCACAGGCTCCGACACTCGACAACTTTGCCGCCCTCTTCGACAGGTACAACTTCGGGCCGTTCCTCGCCAACAGCCTCCTCGTGGTCGCCTTTTCAGTGGCGGGCAGCCTGCTGCTCGGCACCCCCGCCGCGTACGCGCTTACCAAACTTCCCACCGAGAGTTGGCTCCAAAGGCAGGCCCTCATCGTGGTTCTCCTGGTCCGCATGCTGCCGGCGATCCTGCTCGTGATTCCGTTCTACCTCGTGTTGGCCAACTACGGGCTCCTGAACACCCGGCTTGGCCTGATTCTCGTTTATACGGGGCTCAACACCGGGTTCGTGATCTGGTTGATGCAGAGCTTCCTGGCTGAGATTCCGCGCGACATCGAGGAGGCCGCGCTGGTCGATGGCGATTCGCGCCTCAGCGCGCTGCGGCGAATTGTGCTGCCCCTGGCAGCACCAGGCTTGGCCGCGACGGCAATCTTCAGCGTCATAAACATCTACAACGACTTCTTGATCGCCCTCACCATGACGTCAACGCCGGATGCGCAGACCATACCGGTCGGCGTGTCGACCCTGATCGGAAAGATCCAGATCCAGTGGGGACCTATGGCGGCGGCAGGTGTCGTCGGCGCCTTGCCGATCATCGTCTTTGCATTGATCGTCCAGCGCCATTTCGTACGCGGGCTAACTTTGGGCGCTGTGAAATGACAGGCCACGGCGTCTCGTGTCAGCGGCTCCTCGTGTGCCAATCTCGGTGATGTGGTGCTGGCTGCCCGGCGTAGATTGAACTGGCTGGACGACGGTCCCGGAGCCAATTTTGGTGGTGCGACGTGGGAATGATCACCACTATCGAGCGCAGCGGGTCAAGCCAGGGTCCACGCGTGAGACCCTCGCCGGAAGGAGTTAACGCGGAACCGAATAGGAGACTATCCGCTCGAGCTTGATCTTGCCTTCGTCGTCCAGCAGCCAGGTCTGAGCTGAGGGAAATACCTTCGATCCGATCGCGCCCCCTGCAGTGCTGACCTCATACATGATCAATGCGTTTCGCTCGTCGCCCATGGCGGCGATCACTCGCAGGCTGCCAGGTACTACCTGCTTTGCGAATTGAGCGAGGCCTCGGGGCGCGTCCATGTATTCGCCGATTCCCACCAGATTCGCGGCCGGGCTGAAGAACTGCACGTCCTTGGCCAAGTTCCCTCGGGCTTTGTCGAAGTCGTGATTGGTCCATGCCTCGAGGTGACTTCGGGCCAGCGCGACTGCTCGTGATTCCGACATCGCCCCCTCCTTCCCGGCCTCGTGGTGGCCGGTCGCCCTTTGCTTGCCCTTGACCAGCATACGAAAGCAGAAGTCCGCCTCAGCCCGCATGCTGCTTGCGGCGCAACATCAGCCACGCATCGGCGAATCACAGTTCAGCGGCCGGTCGAATACGCGGGAGTTCTTCGCCTTGTGGGCGTTTGGTTCTCCGATCGGGATGGAACCCTCGGCAGAGCCGTGGTAGGAGACCATCGCTGGCCGAGCCCGCCCGCAGGCAGAAGATTTGGAGTTGTCGGCCCAGGCCGGACGCGCGATGCCGCCGAAGAACGACACCCGATGTAGTCCCCCACGGGGAGTGCTAGGCTGATTTGCGACCTGTCATCCAGCGGTTCAGTGTGGGAGGGCCCGAAATGATGATTGGTAGCAAACGCTTGGCGGCCGCGGGGGCTTTGGCCGCGATCAGTGTTCTGCCCCTGGCCCCGTGGAGTGCCTTCGCCGCACCTTCGTCACCAATCTCGAGCCGGCACATCCATATCGACTGCGAGTACAGCCGTGTGTGTCCGGACCTCGCCAATCCCGGAGACGTTTATGGGGCTGAGTACGTCGGACATGACGAGCCGTCACTTCTCTTCTACTCGAATGTTCCTGGCTCTGGCAACCAGATGCGTTACGACGTGACGGTTCCAAGCGATCCCCCCGCTACGAATCCGCTGTCCCGCTCGTACCACTTCGAGCTGAATGGCGCCATGTGGTTCGGTATGGCGCTCTGTGACACGCAGTCATATCCGGAACGGGTGTCGACCTGCACGCCCGACAGCGATACCAACATCGTCGACCCGGCGGTGTCACCCAATCATCCGGGTACGGCGTTTCTCGAGCTCCAGCTTTATCCGCCCGGCTGGGTGCCCTGGCCGACGTGGGCGGTGGCCGTGGGCGCAAGCGCTTGCGATCCCGTCAAGTGGTGCGCCGCGATGAACGTGTTCAGCCTGCTCGAGGACCCGGTCAAAGGCACCGTGCAAAACGCCACTTGCGCGGCCAAGGTCGGGATCGAAACGTTTGAGTTCGCCTTCGTCACCAAGAACGGGGTGGCACATGCGCCCGCCAATCCACTCGACTCGACTCTGGCCACCTATACGCCGGACAGCGCGCGTGATCTCTTCATGTCGTCCGGCGACAGGCTCCAGGTCAGCATCCACGACACCCCGGAGGGTGTGCAGACGCAGATCAACGACCTCACTAGCGGCGAGTCGGGTTCGATGACGGCGAGCCCCGCCAACGGATTCGCGCAGTTCAAGTACGCCCCCACCGGCAACAGCTGCAAGGCCATTCCATATGCCTTCCACCCCATGTACAGCACGTCGTCCGAGCAGACCCGCGTGATCTGGGCTGCGCATAGCTACAACATCGCTTTCTCCGACGAGATTGGGCACTTCCAGTTCTGCAACGGCGTCGCGGTGCCGGCCACCCCATTCGGAGTAGACAGCGCGGGCAATCCGATTGCGTGCCCGGCCGGCAACACCGAAGAGTCGGGAAAGAACCAGGAGCCGACTGAAGGCGCCGGCGAAGACGACTTCTGCTTCCCGGCGTCCGAGGCGCTGCGCATCAAGGTCCAGGGATGTACGGATACCAACACCGGATTCGACGGTTTGTCGTACCAGCCCGTTTGGCCCGACGGCAACACCGGCCTCCATCCGACGTCCGTGCTCTTCACGAGCCCGCGATTCGGCGGCAGCTACGCCCAGAGCTACGACCGAGCTGCATTCGAAGCCGATCTGCCGCGCATCGAGTTCAGCACCTGCAACCGGACTACCGGCGCGGGCTGCACTCTCATTCCGACGACCGACGACAACGCCCCTGCCGCCTTCTACCCGTACTTCAGCACGACAGAGGCAATCGGCACGTGCAACTGGCAGTTCGGCGGCGCGATTCCCGGCAGCACCAACGATTTCGGCCGGAACAGCCAGTACGGATCCCTGCTGTCGCTGACATATCTCGCTTTCGGCGGGAACGGCGCAACGATCCAGCGCTATAACGATTTCCGCGGGGTGACTGGCAACCCCTGTTGACGGATATCTCGAAGCCGCATATATAAGGAAGGGCCGCCACCGGGCGGCCCTTCTACCTGTTAACCGCAAGGTTCGGGGTTCGAGTCTTCGTCCCGGAGCCAAATGTAAATTCGAAATGGTTCGATTAGACCAACCGCCCGGATGCCCTTACCACAACCGCACTACAACTGGACTTGACGAGTATGTATGTGACGAGTATGTATGTGACGAGTATGTATGTGACGAGCCGGCCTTGATGCCGATAACTACCTCCTATCGAGCGCAGTGCTGTCGACCATCGCTCGGGTGTTTATCGACTGGACATGGGCGCGTCCACCCGGCCGATGTTCACCGCTTCGAAGTCGGTTAGTTCCCGTATGACATTGGCCCACATTTCCCGGCCGTAACCGCTGCCCCCGAGTTGGTGCGACATAGGGACCGCCTTGCCTCACCTACTCGGAGTCAGTGCAGGCTAGGCGACAGGCACGAACTTCTGCCCGCCCCGGTCGTACTTGACCGGACGTGCGTGTGCGGCGAAACCGCTGCGTGGGAACCACCTCGACAACGAGCTGACCGCGTCGCGCGGGCCTTCGACCTCGACGAGTCCGGCCGCGAGCGCGGCCCTCAGTTCAAGCTGGCCAAGGTAGACCCGAACCAGCGTCTCGAGGTCTCCTCGCACCACCACGTCGTCGCCAAACCCCGGGTCGTTGTAGCAGAGATCGGGGTCGGGCCGGCGCAGAACCAGCCAGTACGTGCGCCGCGGCTCCCGAAACTCAAAGCGCACGACCTGCCGCCCGGCTGGAAGGCTCTCCGGCGCGAGATGCGTGAACACGGCCCACATGAGGACGTCGGGGTCACAGTGCTCGCGCCTCAGCTCGAGCCACTGCTGGCCCCAGGCTCCGAGAGCTCGGACCACCGCAGCAAGCTGCGTCCCCGATGGCGTCAGGTAGTACGTAGAGCCGCGGCCGCCTGGGTTGGGACGGGTTTCCACGATGCCCGCCCTCTCGAGCCTCCGCAGCCTCTCGCCGAGTAAAGTCGGCGAGGCGCCGTGGAGCCCTTTCAAGATCTCGTTGAAGTGGTGGCGGTCGCTCATGAGCTCGCGCAGTATCAACGGCGTCCAGCGTTCGGCGAAGACCTCCGACGCGCGCGCGACGGGGCAGAACTGTCCGTATCCATCCATGGCGCGATTATGGCCCTCGCCTGGGACGAGGCAAGTACAGATTCTGTAGCGCCAGCTCCATTAATCGGACTAGGCGGTGCGTCGAATTCGGATAGCTTTCTGACTCAAACACTGGTGTAGGTGAGGGCCATGAAGACAAAGACTGGAATCGCCGCCTTCGTCGTGGCCGTCGCGTTCGCCGCGGCGATGGCGCCGCCGGGGTTCGCCGCGGGCAAGGTCCATCCGAACATGGCGATCGAATGGAACCAGACCATGCTCAACAGCTTCGCCACAGCAAACGTCGCGCCGGCCGCCGCGAACCGGCTGGCGGGCGTGATCGCAGCCGCGACCTTTGACGCGGTCAACGGGATCGAGCGGCGCTACACCGCGATCCACGTCACGCCGGCAGGGGACCCCGAGGCGTCCCCCGAGGCGGCGGCCGCGACCGCCACCTACACGGCGCTGCTGGCAGCGTTTCCGGCCCAGAAGCCCGCGCTCGACGCTGCGCTGGCGAGCTCGGTGGCCACTCTCGAAGACGACGACGCGAGCGACCAGTCCATCGCCCTCGGAGAAGCCTGGGGCGCTTCGGTGGGCGCACAGATCATGGCCTGGCGCGCTGGCGACGGCTTCAACGCTACGCCGCCGCCCTATACCTTCCTGACTGCGGCTGGACAGTGGCAGCCGACACCCGGCCCGACTACGGGACCGCCGCGCTTCCGCACGCTCGCCACCACCGCGCCGTTCGCGCTGACCTCTCCCTCCGAACTCCGACCCGGTGGACCGCCAGGGCTCACGAGCGCGCGCTACGCGGCAGACCTGACCGAGCTGATGCAGATAGGAGGGGCGACGAGCGCCACGCGCACGCCTCTCCAGACCGAGACCGCCCGGTTCTGGCAGCTCGACACGCCGCCGGCGCAGTGGGACCGCGTCGCGGATACCCTCGCCATGGACCACCACCTGAGCCTCGTGAAGACCGCGCGCCTGCTCGCGCTCGTCAACATCTCGCTCGCGGACGCGATCATCGCCGTGTTCGACGCCAAGAACTTCTACAACTTCTGGCGTCCCGTCACCGCGATCGCGGCCATCGATCCCTTGTGGCAGCCTCTGCTGGTCACACCGTATTTCCAGGAATATCCCTCGGCGCACGCCGGCGTCAGCTCGGCGGCCGCCACGATTCTGGCCTCGTTCTTCCGTGAGGACACGAGCTTCACCGTGACCTCGTCCGGACTGCCGGGCGTGGAAAGGAGCTTCACCTCCTTCGACGCCGCCGTCGCGCAGGTCTCCGACGCCCGCGTCTGGGCGGGATTCCACTTCCGGTTCTCCTGCGACGACGGATCTGTGCTCGGGCGGCAGGTCGCGGAGGCGGTCGGGGCGAGGCTGATGGTCAAGACGTCGGAGGGCGACGACTAGAGCGCACTGACTCCGAGTTGGTGAGAGAGGGCTGGTCATGGGCAGGCCGTGAGCTCTCGTTCTCAACGTACGTTGCAAAGGCTTGCATCCATTTGCGGGTCACGGTTCGAGCCTGCCATTCGGCGATAGGTTGTAAGAGCTTGAGCATTCCCTTGAATTGGAACTCAATGACCGCGGTCAGCATCGTGCCCTCCGGGACGGCCTCAAATTTCCATACGGTCGTGTTGGTGGCATCCGGGACGTCGCCTGTCACTTCGACCTTCTCCGGTGGCGTCAGGACATGCCGCTCCGTTCTCGCATCCTCAGCCCCATGAACTTGGTTTCCGCGTCGAGACGGGCGGTGTTCCCGACACGTTGCGCCACAGTGACTCGTGTGAAAAGACGGGGTCCCATTTGGGCCACGACTCGCAGTCGTTCCACGCCTGGAAGACTTGCTCCCTGGGGGCTCTCACAAGTTGCGCCTGCTCGATCCGCATGTTCGGTTGCTCGTCTCCTAAGACGCCGAACCAGTGACATCGGGAGTCTACTCGCGCCTGTTGGCATTACGAGCGCCTCCCGGGGTTCTCACGGGATCAAATTGGCGCCGGTCTTGAAGTCTCCTCCAACAAAGCCTCAAACACGCCTCGTAACACGGGGCGTGACGCTCCGCTCTGCCGAACGTCGGGCGCCGTGCCTGCACTCCGCTCAGGTCAGCGCTACCGCGGAATGACTCCGAGGCCGGGAGGCAGCTGCTGCCCCTGGCGGTTGATCGCGCCGCTGAGTTCGATAACAGCGTGGACGATCGCCAGGTCGGGTTTGTGGAACCGAACCGCAACCCGTTTCTCAGTGAAGCGACTGTTCTGGAAAACGGTGGCATGACGCTGGGTCAGAGCCTGCTCGATCGCCGTTCTGTCCTCAAACCAATTACCGAAGACATCGACGAAGTCAGCATCTTCTGAAAACAGGGCCGACAGCCTCCTCATGTCGTGGCGATTCCACGAATCTACAAACGCTTTGATAAGCGCACGGACGGCCGCCTCGTCTTTGGTTGTCATATTTCTCCTCGCTCGAAGGAAACTGGATCCTATCAATGGGGGGTTTCCCGACCGGGCATGTCGACCCCCGAACGAGTTCAAAACAGCACGACACAGGCTATGCGCAATATGTAGGTTTGGCGACAGCTCGACATCGGGGCTTTAGCTTCGCCAGGCCGTCGTGGTGCGCGCGGCGGGGGTACTGCCCCTTTTGGATCTCAAAATTGGCGATCGGGGGCTTATTCTGTCGCCGGGTAGCTAGGGATCGGAAGCCAGGACGATGGTGTATCCATCCGAGCCGGGCACATCGCCCGGAGCAACGGCTTGCCACACCCTTGGCAATCTCTAGCTGGCGCTCGGCTTGATCAGCCGGGCGTCAGGCAATTTTTGGGTTTGCCGGCTCTGGGGTCGGGCTGCCACATGACACCGGCTGCAGGGGTTGTGGGGCCTTGCGCGATTAGAGATTCAGCGGCTCAGCGCTCGTGGCCGGTACCGCGGAGGTAGGTGGTTCGAGTCCACCGCGGCCCACGCGAAGGAAGTCGCACGTGACCACCTGACCGCGGGCCGCGACCTCTGCATTGGTCTGATCCAGACTCTCGCCGGGTCACAGCCGGGTCACAGAATCCCGGCACCAGGAGGATCCAGGAGAACACGCAAGGACACGAGGCTCGTGGAGCTCGAAGACAGACCCCATGGGTTCTTCAAGTTGGGGTCCGTGATCGCGGCTAGCCCCGCGATGTTGGAGACGAGGTTGGTCTGGTGAAACGATCCGCGAAACAACCCGGCTTGCGCGGGAGCCGCCTGAGCGGCGACCACCAGGAGCATCAGCAGGGGAAGACGCACGCGCGAGTTTCAAGCGCATGACACACCTCCCGAACCCACCGTTACGGAGTCCTTAAGAACAACTGGGGTCGGTTACGCGTGACCAGAGCTCGTTGACCTTCGGGTCGCAACCTTGGCGGTGAGGTGCGCAGAAAGTCCATTGCTGTTCATCGTCAGGGCGATTTGTGAATGCCCGAGGATCTCCATGACTACACGCGGTGAAACGCCTTGACCAAGCAATAGTGTCGCGCACGAATGCCGTAGATCGCCGATGGCGGTGGGCGACGTCGGCAAAATCGGCGGCTAGTGCCCAGCAGTCACCTCTTTGCGCATCGCTTCCCACGCCTCTCGCGCGTCCTGGACCGAGCCGGCGTCTTCGATCGTAGAGATGTCTCCTGGGTCCTTGTCGAGAGTGACTGCCTTCAATACCCGCCGCATGATCTTTCCACTGCGTGTCTTGGGAAGCATCGTGACGAAGTTCAGGTCCCCAATCACGGCCACCGGGCCGAGCTCGTGGCGCACGGTCTCGAGAAGCTCCTTGCGGAGCTCGTCAGACGCCTCGTAACCCTTCTTGAGAACGACGAAGGCCGCGATGACCTCCATGCGGACAGGATCCGGTCGAGCTGTCACGCCAGCCTCCGCCACGCCTGGGTGGCGGAGGAAAGCCGTCTCCACCTCGATCGTCCCAATGCGGTGGCCCGCAATCTTGATGATCTCGTCGGCCCGCCCGCTGAACCACACATAACCGTCCTCGTCGAACGAGGACGCGTCTCCGCTGAGGTAAAGCGTCTTCCCAGGGATGCGTCGCCAATAGTCATTGGCGTAGCGCTCGACCTCGCCCCAAAGCGTTGCCGTCAGACCGGGAAAGGGCCGCTTGATCACCATCATCCCCTTCTCGTTCGCTGGCAGCTCGTCGCCCTCGGGCGACACGACCATCGCCTCCACGCCTGGCAGGGCAATGCCACCCGAGCCCGGCTTGATGGGCAGCAGGCCGAGGCCCCATGTGTTGCCGAAGATCGGGCCCCCCGTTTCCGTCTGCCACATGTGGTCGATGACCGGGACTTTGTTCTCGAGCACCTCTAGTTGGAGCCACTCCCAAGCCGGCGCGTTAAGAACCTCGCCTGCGCAAACGACTCGCTTCAGGGAGCCGAGATTGTGCTTGCGTGCCGGCGCGGTGCCGTACTTCATGAGCATCCGGGCGGCGGTCGGCGAAGTGAAGATTCCGGTGACGGCGTTCTCCTCGATGATCCGATAGAAGGTTTCGGCGCTCGGATGATCGAGCCCGCCTTCATACGCGATCGACGTGCAGCCGGCGATGAGCGGCGCATACACGATGTAGCTGTGTCCGACGATCCAACCAATGTCCGAGGTCGACCACCAGACGTCGTTTTCCTTCAGGCCAAAGACCCATTCGCCCATCGAGTGGATGTAGACCTGGTACCCACCATGAGTATGCACGGCGAGCTTGGGCTTGGCCGTGGTGCCTGAGGTCGCCAGGATATAAGCGGGTTCGTTGGACTCCAGCCACTCGACTTCGTCGCTCTGCCCGGCGCCGAGGGCGAGGAAGTCCTCCCAGTAAACATCGCGGCCCGCCGTCATCGCGGGGGTCTCGGCACTGCGCTGGTGCACGACGACGTTCCGGACGTGCCTGGCGCGGTCGCCTAGCGCTTCATCGACGATCCCCTTCAGCGGCACGTCCTTGCCCTTCCGGTATGTGATGTCGGAACAGAAGAGTGCAGTCGCGCCGGCCATCTCAAGGCGGTCGCCCAACGCGCCCGAGCCGAAACCCGCGAAGACTGCGATGTGGATGGCTCCAATCCGAACGCAGGCCAGCATCAGCACGATCGCCTCCCGGCAGGTGGGCATGTAGATGCCTACGCGATCACCCTTACGGATTCCCATACCGCGGAGAGCCATTGCCGTCCGCCGGACTTCGTGGGCCAGCTGCGCGTAGGTCAGGACGGTCCGCCCCCCACGCTCGTCCTCGCACACAAGCGCGGCCCTGCCGCCGTTGCCGGCCTCGACGTGGCGGTCGACGGCGTTATACGCGAGGTTCGTCTCGCCGCCGATGAACCATTGGAAGTAGCGGCCGCGTTCGTCCGCATGCTCCGGGTTCCAGTCGAATACGCGGTCCCAGCGCCGGTGCCACGGAAGGGCGGTGGCGGCCTGTGCCCAGAACCGGTCCGGGTCTTCTTTGGCGGCTCGGACGAATGCGCCTACCTTCGGGTTGATCGTCTCCATGGGCGTCTCCCTGCTGGTGCACTCGAGCTCAGTCGGGAGCCCGACCCTTCGAAGTTGATGCCTCGCTAAGTCGGTAGTTTGCGCTCGATGTACGGTGCCGGCAACATCCGTGACGGTTGCCCCAAGATCGGTGTTCCGGCGGGGGGCCACGACCGTTCAAGCAATCGCTGAGACTGCCGCTAGCGATTTGTCATCGTGAGGATTCGCAGGTCGCCTGGCGCAGCCCCCCATTGAGGATGCGATAAACAAACGACTTACACACGTCGAGGCGATTGTCATCCCAAAGGTGAACAAGACTGTTGGCTTCCAATTCACCTTCGGAGCACGGGCTTTCTGATTCTTAACTGGGGCGACGATATCGCCTCTGCCGCGGAACTGCCCGACTACCTAGTCGACCTAAACCCGCGCTTCGAGCCCGCCTTGCGTTAACGCTCCCGCTCGCCGAGTAGCGATTCCAGTCGTGCCGCAGCGTCCTTGCGGAGGTCGGGCACGACATGAGTGTAGGTACTCATGGTTAGGGCGATTTGCGAGTGCCCGAGGATCTCCATCACAACCCGCGGTCGCTGACTGCGTCGCCGCAACCGGACATTGTCGGCATGCCTGGTCATGCTTGGGAGCTTTATGGACTGGCGACGTCACCAATCTTGCGCGCCTTGGTTCGCCACAAAACGGCGCCGAGGCCACCCGTCCACAGGCAATAGGCGGCTGCCGCTGCTAGACCGACCGACCAGATCGTGTCGTGCAGTGATGCCCAGGTGACGACGCTGATCGCCAATAGGCCGATTGCTGTCAAGATGCCAAGGCCATCAACCGGCCGCGGGTAGGTCTCATTGCCCAACCCGAGGCTCGACGCCACCAGGATCCAGATCCCAACCATCGCCAGCGGCCAAGCCGTCCAGGCGCCATAAGCAGGGTCGCGAAGCACGTCCGCGAGGGCCAGGACTTGAAGCACGATCAAGAACAGCGTTCCAACCGCGCCCCAGAAACCTACGAACAGCCCCCATGCAGGCCAGCGCATTGGGTGGCTAAAAAGACCGATGACCACGAAAAGCAGCAGGACGGCCCACGCCAGAAGGAACCAGGAGCGCGCGGCCGACCACCCGAGGAGCTGACTGGTGACGGCTGCCAGCAAGGCGATCGCCGAGGCGTAGGTGAACGTACTGATCCAGCGCACGTCGCGTGCCAGAGTAGACCAAAGATTCTAGGCGAAGTACCTGGCGTACCAGTCTGGCTGACCCGCTTTGCGTGTAGGTCTGGCAGCACCGGGTGAATTTGGGCTGAATTTTGAGCTGGTCTGTGCGTTCGGGATCATGGAACCAACACGGTGGCCTGGAACACGTTCAACACGCAGATCGGGAGCTACCTGCTCGAGGTCCTGGTCAAGAACACCGGATCACTGGCCGCGTACGACACCTTCACGACCATCCCCTACGCGATGCAGCTCTGCAACTCGCCGACGCTCTCCACATTGCCGGCCACGTCGCCTTATGTCTCGGGTTCGGGCGCCATCACGCTGACGGCGAACGGAACGTGCCAGGGCACGACCGAGTTCGCGTTCTTCTACAAGGACCCGGGCGGCGTTTTCCATGTCATCCAGGGCTACTCGACCGCTAAGACCGCGCCGTGGGCCGCCGACTTCAAGGCCGGCGACTACCAGCTGCTGGTCGAGATCCGTCCGCAAGGTTCCGGGCTCCCGTATGTCACGTTCCTGTACATGCCGTTTACCTTGAGCGGCTGCGCCAATGCGACCCTCAGCCCTAGTGTGGCGAGTCCCCAGGTCGCCGGTGACACCGTGACATTCACGGCCAGCGCCACCTGCAGCGGCACCGCGACCTTCAGCTTCTACGTGCTCTCGCCCGGTGGCGTCTGGTCCAACCCTCAGGGTTACAGCACGAACAACACGTTCGTCTGGGTCTCGCCGACCACCACCGGCACATACCTCGTTGAAGTCCTTGCCCGGAACAGCGGAGCAGTTGAGGACCCTTACGACAGCTTCTCGGCAATCCCCAACTACATGCTCGGCCTGTGCAGCGCGGCGACTTTGAACACCAGCGCCGCCAGTAATTACCCATCGGGTTCAGGCCCGATCACGCTGACGGGCGGAGGACACTGCGCGGGCGGGACCGAGTTCCAGTTCTACTACCAGGACCTGGCGGGCGGTTTTCACTTGATCCAGGCGTACTCGGTGACCACCACGGCGCCATGGCCCGCCGACTTCAAGGCTGGCACCTATCCACTGCTGGTGGAGCTGCGGCCAACTGGCTCCAGCGCCGCCTATGTCACATTCCTCTACAAGCCGTTCACGTTGACCGGCTGCAGCGCGCCAAACCTGGCGCCTGACAAGGCGAGTCCGCAGGTCGGCGGCACCGTGGTTACGTTCACCGCCACCGTGACGTGCACCGGCACACCGTCCTACAGCTTCTGGGTGCTCTCTCCCAGCAGCGTCTGGACCAACGCGCAGCCATACGGCGCCAGCAGCACGTTTGCCTGGAGCTCGCCGACGGCGCCCGGCGCCTACCTGGTCGAGGTCCTGGTCCGCAACAACGGAGCCAACGAGGACCCGTACGACAGCTTCTTCGCCATCACCAACTACATGCTCATCCTGTGCAGCCCGGCGACCCTCTCGACCGGGGCCGCGACGTCGCCTTACATCTCCGGCTCAGGCGCGATCACGTTGACCGGGGCGGCAACTGCGCGGGCGGGACCGAATTCCAGTTCTACTACCAGGACCCCGCCCTCGGCTTCCACCTGATCCAGGCCTACTCGGAACCAACACCGCCTCGTGGGGGCCGACTTCAAGGCCGGCGATTACAAGCTGCTGGTGGAGATCAGGCCCAACGGCTCCAGCGCCGCATTCGTCTCCTACCTGTACGTGCCGTTCACCCTGTCGGGCTGCGGTGTCGTAACGCTGACGCCGGACCTGTCGAGCCCGCGGCCGCGCAACACGACGGTCACGTGGACAGCGACCGTCACCTGCAGCGGCCCGGCCAACTACCAGTTCTGGGTGGTGACACCGAGTGGGACCTTCATCAAGGTCCAGGACTGGAGCGCCACAGCCACGTTCGCGTGGAGTAGCGGTGTCAACCAACCGACGATCGGTAACTACATAGTCGAAGTCCTCGTCCGCAACAGTGCCGCGAGCGAGGATCCCTACGACAACTACAAGGCGGTCAACTACACGTTGAGCTGACGACGGGAAGCCGGCCTACTTCATCTCCGCGGTAGCGCCGGCTTCCTTCAGCTGCGCTGACATCGCTGGACGTTAACGGACGCTAGAACCGCGGTCTTCAAACCGTTTGCGTTCCAGCCCCGCGCGCGCGTCCTTAAGGTAGCTGTCGATGGGAACACGGATGATGCCGACAACGCGAGCGTATCGCGAGTCCAAAGGAAGCCGTTCAGGGATTCTGCGTCTGGCGAAGAAGCCTGACAGCGATTGGGTGGACGATATCGTGACCGCGCATCCCATTCAACCATTCGCTAGGGATGTCGCGGAGACCCCAATAGATGCCGGCTAGTCCTCCGGCAAGGCAGGCCGTCGTGTCTGTGTCGTCGCCATACGCAATCGCGCGCTCGATCGCCGCGCGATAGGACCCGGCGGCGGCGAACGCTTCCCAAGCCGACCAGAAGCTGTCGACCACGTAACCGCTACCAGTCCGATTTGGAAAATCCCGGAGAAACTCAAGTTCTATTGCCTCGGGCCCGGCCAATACATGGCCGGCGACTCGAAACGCATCGTCCATTGCCTCGGATCGGTTGCGCTCACCGCAGAGCAGCCTCTTCGCGATCAGCACATACAACGCACACGTGACCTTGGAGCGCGGGTGTGCATGCGTCACCGACGACGCGCGCATTGCCTTATCGACAAGCTCCGCGTCGTCGGCTCGATGGCTGACGAGAGCGACAGGCAAGATTCGCATCAACGATCCATTCCCGTTCTCGCTTTCGCCGGTTGCGCCCGCTTGTTCTGCTGGGATGCCTGATCTAAACCGCGCCAGCGATTCGCGGGTGATTAGGCCGATATCGAAAAGAGGCCCAGGACGGTAGCGGTCAGCAAGCCATCATTCCAATGCGCGGCGAGCCTGGTCTGCAGTGTTAAAGCCGGCCTCCAGAAGTGAGTCAAGCAGCGCCAGCATCAGGCCGCCGTCGTCACTCCAAGTACCGGGTGGCTGCGGACAGTAGGCCGCCTGATGACCCCACCGAATCATCTTGGTTGGTAAGGGAAGGCCGAACTCATACGGGACTCCCATCGCATCGCCGACGAGGTGACCCCACACGGCACCCAGCAGCCGATCTTCAAGTCCCGGCAGCTCACGACCCATGCTCGTCGAGTAAAGCACTCTGGTTGCCGGAGGCGACGGTCACACAGGTTCGCAAGCGTGTTTGAAAGCGCGCGACCAGGGATAAGCGCCGGTGGCGGGAACGCGGCGAGGAGGACGCAGGACCCTAGCTTTGCGATCAGGAGAGGGTTCGAGTCCACCGCGGCCCACCACTTCTGCTCTCAGGGCATCCGGAGTCGCAACCCTAGCTCAGGTGGTTGACTTTCTGGAGTCCGTATACAGGCGTCGGGATTGCTTCCATGCGCGCCTTGAGCTGAAGGGCCAGATACAAAGAGTAGTGTCGCGACTGGTGCAGGTTGCCGCCGTGAAACCAAAGCGCCTCCTGCTGGGTGGGTTTCCACATGTTGCGCAGCTCCCCCTCCCACGGTCCGGGATCCTTTGTGGTGCCTGATCCAAGACCCCAACACTTGCCAACCTTAGCCGCTACCTCGGGCGAGATCAGATCCGCCGCCCATCCGTTCATAGAGCCATAGCCGGTGGCATAGACGACCAGATCGGCAGGAAGGGTCTTGCCGTTATTAAGCACGACGGCATTCTCCGTCAGTCGCAGCACATCCACGGCCGATTCAAGCTTGATATCACCGCTGGCTACGAGATCGGAGGCGCCGACATCGATGTAGTAGCCGGAGCCGCGGCGTAGGTATTTCATGAACAATCCGGAGTTGTCGTCGCCGAAGTCAAGCAAGAATCCCGCCTTCTCCAGCCGCGCGTAGAAGTCCGCGTCGCGTTCGCGAATCGCGTCGTAGACCGGTATCTGGAACATGTGCATGATTCGGTAGGGGACCGACGCGAAGGTCAGGTCGGCTTTCTGCGTCGTCATTCCGGACGCCACCGCACTCTCCGAGTAGAGGCTGCCAAGGGCCATCTCCATTAGAGAGTCGGACCTGGCGACGTGCGTCGAGGACCGCTGAACCATCGTGACGTCGGCGCCCACCTCCCAGAGTGCGGCGCAGATGTCGTGAGCAGAGTTGTTCGAGCCGATGACGACCGCCTTCTTTCCACGGTAAGCGTCTGGCCCGGGGTGTTCGGAAGAGTGGTGCTGATCGCCCTTGAATACGTCCATCCCCTCGATGTCGGGCATGCTCGGTTTACCTGACATGCCGGTGGCGAGCACGAGCTGCTTCGGTCGCAGGGTCATCTCGACACCGCTGCGCTCGACGACCACGGTCCACTCCTTGGCCGCCTCGTTATACGAGGCGCTCTTGCACTCGGTCGAGTCCCAGTAATTCAGCTCCATGACTCGCGTGTACATCTCGAGCCAGTCGGCGATCTTGTCCTTTGGTGAGAAGACCGGCCAGTTCGGCGGAAAGTCGATGTAAGGGAGGTGGTCGTACCGGACCGGGTCGTGCAAGGTCAGCGACTTATAGCGCTTGCGCCACGCGTCGCCGGGCCGGGGATTGCGATCGACGATGATTGTGGGCACGCCGAGCTGGCGCAACCGCGCGCCGAGAGCGATCCCGCCCTGGCCGCCACCAACGATGACCACGTACGGCTGCGTGACGTGGCCGAGCTCTTCGGCTTCGCGCCGGCGCTGCTCGAGCCAGGTCTCCCGATCCGGGACAGCACCGTGCTCGGTTCCCCTGGGTCGCCGGCCATCCTTCGGCTCCTCGTGGCCCTTGAGATCGTTCAGCGTCGTCAGCAACGTCCAAGCTTTGCCGTCTCTGAGCCGGAGGTGACCGATGCCGCGGCCGACCGAGGTCTCGAACTTGATCCAGCTCTCGTTGTACGCCCCGGCGGAGCCCAGCTCGTCAGTGACTGCGAAACCGCTGGGCTGCACCTGATCGAGCGTCTGAGCAAGCATATTGCCTACGCCCTCGGGACCCTCGATCGTGATGATGTTCCAGGTGAACGCGACCAGGTCGCGCCAGTAGCAGTCTTCAACGAAGAGGGCAGCTGCGGCATCGATGTTCCTGGCGGTCAGAGCCCTCTCAAAGTCCGTCAGCCACCTTACCGCGGTTCTTGTGGCCGAGGTGTCGACCGGTCGATCAGTCCTGGTTTCGGTCATGGAGGCACTCCAAGTGGCGCGATTTGGAGGTTCGGTGGTCAGCCCGAGTGCGCCAAGTATCTCACTTGCCGGATCCTGTGTTCAGGCCCCGCTTTTCGAGGTAAGTCTGGGGTGTGGCTACAGACGCGCGAAGACGCCAGATGGCGTCCTGGCGCCAGAAATTGTTGTGCGCCACATGGTCCTTGGGACTCCAGTCATGCAGCTCACCGCGCGCCGCGCGCTCCTCCGGACTCAGGCGCGCCTCGAGGGCATCTTGGTCGGCCTGCCCGCGGGCCAGCAATTCAAGCACCCGTTGGTGTGTCTCGCTCTCGATGTTAGAAACCGGATCCATTGCCTCGCAACGACGTTGAAACCAACGTCAGTCTTCGGTCAAAGAACTCGCAGACCCTGGTATAGTATGTTGGCTTCGACATAGTTCTGCAGCGGGCAAAGATGAAGCAGAAACTACGTGGGCTGATCAAAGCAGGGCGACACAAGGAAGAGCTTAGCCTCCTGCCATTCGTGACCGACCAGCCACCGGCGATCGCGGGGCAGTGGACCGCCAAGGATCACCTTGCGCACCTAGCATCGTGGAGGGAGTTCGCGGCGGAGGAGGTCCTTGCCGTGCGCACCGGCGCCGAGCCAAGACCCGTGTCCGACGATTTCGACATCGAGAACGCAAAGATCTTCGAGCGGACTCACGATCAGCCGTTCGGCGCAATTCTCTTCGCCGGCGGCCAATCTTGGCATGAGCTCGCGGCGGCTCTTGACGGATGCACCGAGGGAGACCTCGATAAGACGGGCGTCCGGCGGCCCGCGCAACGCCTGTGGCAGGTCGTTCAGCTCAACACCACCACGCATCTCGCCGGGCATCTTGGGTTCTGGTACAGCGACCACGGCGACGCTGCCGCGGCCGAGGAGGCGGCGAAGTGGGGCTACGAGCTCGCCAACGCGACCTTCTCGGACGACCGCGCCCGCGGCGCGGCCGCTTACAACCTAGGCTGCTTCTACGCGCTCCGCGGCCAGGCCAAGGAGTCGGTGCGTTATCTGCTCAAGGGGATGCAGCTGCGACCGGACCTCTACGAGCTGGCCAAGCACGACACCGACCTCGACGCGATCAGGAGCTCGCCGGAGTTCCTGGCCATGATCGACTGAGGCCGACAGTCGTGCCTTCTTCACCCGCGACCGACATTCGGAAGACGCACGATGAGCTGGTTGCCAGGGGCATCGGCTTCTCGCAGCCACCGGTGGAGATGTTCTTCGGCTGGTGGGCGGTGTTCAACGATCCCGAGGGCAACCGCATCGCCCTGAACCGGTCGAAGGAAAAGTCATGATTCGGATGGCAAGCTGGTCGATCAGCGTCGATGAGCCGCTCATGCTTCTTGTCGCGCTGTACGTGCGCGATGTGGCGGGACTCCGTCCGCCGCTCGAGTACGATGTGCCACCGCTCGACCCGCCGGTGCTTCGCGAGTCCGGCGGTACAGACGACGACGGTTCGAATCAGTGGGCGGTCTGGTGGCAGGAGCTCCTGCGCGGCGGAGGCATGTGGCCGGCATACGCAGACCCTGCCAAGATGTCGGAGCTTCGCGAGGATCCCGACATCCAGAGGCTCTTCTACTGGCCGGGGCGATATGCGCCGCCTGACTTTCCAAGCCTGCACTCCAGTCCGGAGTTGCATCGCGACGTTCGGCGCCACCACCAGGCCGCATTGGCGTGGGCCGAGGCACGCAAGCTTGAGTTTTTCGCCCTCACCACGGCTCGCGGCCACCGTAGGATCGAGTGGGAGGTCGTGAAACTCGAGGAGCGACACATCGGGCGCACCGTTCGCCCGTTCAACCTCGATCTGAGAGTGTTGCCGCTGGCCGAGCCGTGGGCATGGCGTCTGGCTCCGGACCGCGCGCTCATGTCGCTCAGCATGTGCAGGGATCGCGCTGCCTATCGGAGCTGGCTGACGGCAGTGGTGAGAGAGCTGGCTTAGCCGGCGCGCGGAAGCCTCGACCAGTTTCTTGGTATTTCCAAGTCGATGTACCACGACCTCTGGCCCAGCAGCGAAGACTCATGCGAGTCCAATTCAATTACGTACCCGGCGCGGATCGAGTCCAGGTCTAGAGTTTGCAATCGGCCGGCACTACACGGCTGGTCGGCGACCTTATCGCGGGGCCCTACGGCTTGCGGAGCGCTCGAGCCCGGGCCGCGGGTTTCCTTGCTCCCTGGCGCGATGGCAGCTCTCCTAGAAGCCACCGGCACCAGCCGATGTATTCACGTTCAGCTCCGGATGCCTTACGGAGCGCGGCGTATTCACCAAAGCGCGCCGAAGCGACTCTGGATGAGCTCTTCATGCGCGTTTTCACGGCATCTGCCAGCTGTTCCAGCGCCGCCAGCCGGCGCTGGTGAGCATCCACCTGGTCGCGAAGCAAGGCCTCCGCGCTGGTGGCGGAAATCCGATGCAGCGCATAGGCCTTCACCACCAGTTCGTCATTCGCCGGTCTCGTCTGTGGTGGCTGCATCACCCAACTGGCCAGTTCCGCCTTGCCTTTCAGGGTTATCGAATGTACCCGGCGCGGCGGACCGGAACGCTTATCGACCGTCTCGAAACTGACAAGGTGTGACCTCACGAGCCGGGCCAGCTCCGGATAGATCTGGCCGTGCTGAGCCTGCCACAGGAATCCAAGCGGTGGTCTCATCTGTCTTGCCAGGTCGTATCCGCTGTGCGGCTTGGTGGCCAGCAGAGCCAGGATTGCGTAACTCAGGCTTGACAGCACCGGGCGAAAGCGTACAGGGCCAGCCCGGTATGGGGCTCCTGAAGCTCTGAGCCCCGTGTCCGGATCTGGCTAGAAACCCGCCAGGATATGACCCACCGTATTCCCCATGGCAGGCAGGCTCGATCAGGGGTCGGTGGACGATTTCGTCGGACTGGCTCATGACGAGCCGTCGGCTGCAGCCACCTCGTTGCGATGGCATCCCGAGCTCGCGTACCTAACCTCGAGTTGGGGTGAAAATGCCCTTCAGGCGGCGAGCCATCTCGGGCACAAGCAACTGCTCTCGGCGTTGTTGGAACACGGCGCCGCCGTCGATGTGTACGCGGCTTGCTCCATGGGTGATACCGCCACTGTCCGAGCTCTCCTGCCGGCGCAATCAGCCCAAGCATGCGGAATCCATGGGCTCCCGATACTCCATTTCGGGGTCGTCAGCCGAGACGTGCAGATGCTGGAATTTCTACTGGGTGCCGGCGTCGCGGCAAATCAACCGGGAGCCAGCCTGTCGCCCCTTCACTCGGCGGTCGCGATCGGCTCCAAAACCATGATCCGGCTGCTGCTTGCGGCCGGGGCTGACACGAGGTTCCGGGACGCCTTGGGCGCGACCGCGCTCGACTGGGCCCAGGAACTTGACGCGTTCGACGCAGAGGTGCTCGACCTCCTGGACTGGAACACGAGCTCAGCCGCAGCGGGGGAACTGCGATATTCGTCTGGGTGGCTAGGCGGTCACAAGGGCGGTCGCAACCGGCGTTACCTGAGCTGACACAGCGCGCCACTGATGCTGCATGCGAACGTAAACATCCGTGTAGCGGTTTTTTCCAGCGGTACCGTCGCGGCGCCGGAAGATCCCGAGAGCCGTGACCACCGCCGTCTCTCCGTACAGGCGGACGTCTACCTGATCAAGCTGGTAGTCCACGACGTCCGTGCCCGCCTCGACCAGTCGAAGGTAGGTCGCCCGATCTACGACGACCCCGCGTCCATCGGTGAACATGAAATCCTGACTCAGATGAGCCGCGAACCACGCGGAATCCGAAGCCAGGAAAGCCTGTATGTAGGCTTCATTGAGACTGCGAATCGTCATCTCGTCCTCAGACATGTGGCTTCCTCCTGAAGTCATGAGCTGTATCAAGCGGTCGCGGATCTGCGCCAATCTCTCAGGGGATCCGGCCGCGAGGAACGGCAAAACCAAACCGAGTATTGCGCCCATGCCAGGCTATGTCAAGTACGACATAGTTCGTCTTCTCTTGCCTATGCCGCCGAGGAAGCCCCTTTTCGTGTAGTCGCAAACTGAAGCAGAGCGGCGGCGTGCGCACGCCACGGCCGCCAGCTGTCGGCGAGCTGCGAAAGCTTGTCCTGGGTCAACTGGCGACGAGTTACGCGACTGAGCGTATTCCGCAGAGCGGTCGAACTCATCGGCAAGGCGTCGCGCTCTCCGAGACGAAAAGCGAGGTATTCCGCAGTCTGAGGACCCATACCGGGGAGTTCTCGAAGCACTTGAGTCAGCGCGTCGTACGGCTGCGAGCCGTCTAGACGGACGGTCCCACCAACGACTGCGCCCGCAAACGAGCGAATAGTGTCAGCTTTGCCTTTGGGGATGCCCAGCCGATCCAGGTCCGACGACTCGAGGGTCGCCGCGGAAGGGAACGTGCGGGTGAGACCGAAGATCTCAAGTCCGCCCATAGGGGTACCGTACGCGTCGGACAGTCGGGCAGTCAGCGAGGCCGCAACTTGCGGTTCCAGGCGCTGGCCGGCGATTGCCTGCACTCCCGTCTCGAACGCATCCCACGTGCCCGGCGGCCGGACTCCAGGTAGCGCCCCACCCAGACGTTTCAGGAGCGGGTCCGACCGGAGGTGCTCAACGGCAACCCGCACCTCAGCGTCGAGGTTGAAGATCTGGCGGGCGCGGTGCGCGATGTGAATCAGGCCTTCCCAGTGCGGGATGTGCGCACGCAGCAAAAGGTGGTCCGGACCCCCCGGCAACAACTCGAACATTCCCGGATCGCCATCGATCATCACCGTGCGGCGATAGGTCCGGTTGGAGACGTTTTCGACACCAGGGATGGCGCGAGCAGCCAGGTACCCCAGCATGCGGTCCCAGTCCAGGGGACCCTGGAAGGGCAGCCGGAGAATCAGGCCGCCGTCAGCCACCAATCGATCCTTCACGCGGCGCTTGGCGCGCAGCTCGCGTGGGCTGGCACGGAAGATTTCGCTACAAGCTCGGTTGAACTGACGGATACTGCCGAATCCCGCCATGAAGGCGATCTCGGCCATCGTGAAGTCCGTGTCATCAATCAGTCGTCGCGCGAAGTGCGCACGGGTAGATCTGGCGAGCTCATCGGGCGTCACGCCCAGGTGCTCAACAAAAAGCCGTCGAAGATGTCGGGCTGAGATGGCGAGCCGGGCTGCCAGGTCCTCTTCTGCTGCATTGTCGAGCCCGCCATTGAGGATGAGGCGCACCCCACGGCACACGACATCGGGTCCGTCCCAGTTCAGGGGCGGCTGGGTTCGGTAGGGGCGGCATTGCAGACAGGCGCGGAGTCCGGCAGCCTCGGCCGACGCCGCAAGGGTGAAGCCGTAGACGTTGGTTGAGCGAGGCTGGGCGCCGCAGGCCGGCCGGCAGTAAATGCCTGTCGTCACCACGCCGGCGAAGTTGGCCATGCGGCCGATCATGAACCATCAGGCCACCTCCTTGTGGACGTATTCGGACATGTCCGGCGGGAGATCGTGTCGGGATTTCTCGCCGGCCAGAAGTAATGCGGCTGCTGTATGCAGTGATTCCTTCGACGACCTGCTCAGCGATTGTGCGGATCGTCCATGCGTCACCAGCGGGGCTATCCCAGTCCGCGCGGAGAGCTTGCAACCGTACTGCCAAGACTCGAGCCAGGCGGCGTATCCGCGCAGTAGCTTCGTCCAGGTCCTGTTCTGAGAAGCGCGCCCAATCCGACTCAAGCTGGGTCCGGACCTGGTATGCAGCAGGTCCGGACCCACGAAGGGTAAGACGTGATCAGTATGTCCGGATCGGCGACACTATGTCAAGTTCATACTATGTTGTATTCAACATAGATGTGCTAGATTTACCCGGGAAACGGCCGCGGCTAGGTTGCCCTCGGCCTGCTCCGCTGAGTACGGACCTGTTGCCGGCGCACTCTCGCCCCGCGCTGCGGGAAGAAGGCAGCAGGAAGAAGCAGAGAGGTAGCACGTATGCGTCAGCGGGTAAGCATCCGAGCCTTAACCATTGCGGCCGCAGGTCTGTTCGTTGTCAGCGCTTGCGCCGGAGGGGGAGGAGAGAGTCAGAACCTGGCGTCTGCTGACAAGCAGGTCCTGAACGTCAACGACGGCACCGAGCCGAACAGCTATGACCCGACGCAGCAGACCTACACCTACGAGGCCGGCGTCGGCCGCGAGGTGTTCGAAACACTTCTGAAGCCGAAAGCTGACGGAAGCGATGTGCAGCCTGCGGCGGCATCCTCCTACGATGTCTCGGCTGATGGCCTGACCTACACGTTCCACCTGCGCCCGAACGCGAAGTGGGGCGACGGCCAGCCGGTCAAGGCAAGCGACTGGGTCTACGGGTTCCAGCACCTGCTGAACCCGGCCCTGGCGGCCGGCTACGTGGACCCGTTCTTCGACACGACGATCAATGGCGCCGACGGTTACGGCAGCGTTGACGTGGCCAACGCCGGCGCCATCGACACGTTCCTTGGCGGCCTCGGCCTCAAGGCCGTGGACGACAACACGTTCCGGATCACGCTGGCGCACCCAGCGGCGTTTTTCAAGTGGGTAGTGACCCTGTGGGTCGCCTCGCCGATCCGCAAGGACGTCGTCGAGAAGGCGGCAGGCGGCAGCTTCCCGTCCTCAGATACGACCAAGGCCGAGATGTGGGCGCAGAAGGCCGAGACGATCATCGGCAACGGCCCCTTCAAGATCTCCGAGATCGTCTCCAAAGACCATGTGACGCTCGTTCCCAACCCGAACTACTGGGCCGGCACGGGGCACGTGAAAAAGCTCGTCGAGTGGTTCATCACGGACGCCAACACCGGGTTCGCCAAATACCAGACCGGCGACCTGGACATGATGACGGTGCCGCTGGCCAACGTCGACCTGGTGCGCAACGATCCCAAGCTGAGCAAAGAAGCGAAGGTCTATCCAAGGTTGGCCATGTTCTGGATGACCTTCAATGCCCACAGGCCTCCGTTCGACAAGGTTGACGTGCGCATGGCGTTCGCGAAGTCGATCGCCCGCGACAAGCTGAACAAGCAGGTCCAGCACGACATCCAGCAGTCGATCATGAGCTTCATCCCGAAGGGCATGGGCGGCTACGACCCGTCGAACAAGGCGCAGGCCTTCGACCCGGCCGCCGCCAAGGCGCTGCTCCAGAAGGCCGGCGTGACCGCCTCCACGCTCAACAAGTTCAAGCTGCTGACCCGCGACTCGACCCGCAACAAGACGCTGAACGGGTTCATCGTCGACCAGTGGAATACCAACCTCGGTCTCAACATCCAGCTTGAGGTCGTCGACGGCAAGACCGTGACCAGCCGCATCCGAAAGGGCGACTTCGACATCTACGGTCCCGATGGATGGGGCATGGACTACCCGGATCAGCAGGACGCGTTCGACATCTTCTTCAAGAACTCGTGCCACAGCCTGAACTGGGGCTGCGTCGACCTTCCCGGCTACGACGATCTGGTCCAGAAGGCTGACGCTGAGCTCGACCAGACCAAGCGCAACCAGATGTACAAGCAGGCGCAGGACCAGCTGATCAACTCAGCCGCTGTCGCCTTCATCTACCAGGACTACGAGTACAACCTGATCAAGCCATACGTAGGCGGACTCACGATCACCTCGGGTGACGATCAGCAACTGCCTGGAAACTTCTTCTGGCACGACGTCTACATCACCCAGCACTAGGAGAGTGATTTGGCGGTAATCCCGGGGCGCCCCAGGCGGGGCGCCCTGCTCCCCGGACGTCTGGCGGCTGTCACGGACAGCCGGCTGGGGAGCCTTGCGGTCTACGTGCTCCGGCGCATCCTCTGGATGATCCCCGTCGTCTTCTTCGTCATCGTCATCACCTTCGTCCTCATGCACAGCGCGGCCGGCAGCCCCTGGGACAAGACAGGCGGAAGGCCATTACCCCAGGTCGTCATGGACAATCTCGACAAGAAGTACGGGTTGAACAGGCCGGTTCTCGAGCAGTTCTATCTCTACGTCTGGAATGTCCTCCACTTCGACTTCGGGCTGTCGTACCAGTACCAGGGCAAGAGCGTCGTCCAGCTGATCGGCGAGGGTTGGCCCTATACCGCCACGGTCGGAATTCTTGCCTTCCTTCTGATCGTGCCGCTTGGGATTGGGCTCGGCGTGGTGGCGGGTCTGCGGCAAAACTCGCGGGTCGACTACGCCACGATGGGCTTCGCCACTTTCGCCGCCTCGTTCCCGAACTTCGTGGTCGGGGCGCTGATGGTGGTCGTCTTCTCCGTCCTCTTCTATAAATGGACAGGGGGCAACTTCTTTCTGCCCGCAGGCGGCTGGGGCGTCGACGATCACCTGATCATGCCCGCGGTCACCCTGTCGCTGTTGCCGATCGCATACACGGCGCGGCTGACACGCGCCAGCACGCTGGAGGTGATCAGACAGGATTACGTCCGCACGGCGTGGGCCAAGGGCCTGCCTGAGCGCCTGGTGGTGATCCGCCACATCCTGAAGAACGCGCTCATCCCCGTCGTGACCACGCTCGGTCCCACCTTCGCGTTTCTCATCACCGGCTCGGTGATCGTGGAGACGGTTTTCAGCATCCCCGGCATTGGACGCGCGTTCGTGCTGGCGGTGACGTCGCGTGACTACCCGATGATCCTGGGCACCACTGTCCTGTTCTCGATCGTGATCGCGTTCGCGAACCTCGTGGTCGACATTCTCTACGTATTCATCGACCCCCGGGTGAGGCTCTCCTGATGGCGGTTGCCGACATTGAACTGGCGGCCAGGGAGTGGGAGGTTCCCGAGCAGCAGATCGGTCTGTGGCAGGACGCATGGATCAGGTTCCGGCGCAATCGGTTGGCCGTGCTCGGCCTGAGTCTTGTCCTGTTCCTGATCGCAGTTGCGCTGGTGTCACCGGTGCTCGTGCACTTCGGGGTCTTGCAGGACCCCTTCAGGCAGCACGTCGAAAGCATTGAGGTGGGGCCTGGGGTTTCAGGCCACCAGTTGGGAACCGACATACTTGGGCGCGACACGCTGAGCCGGCTGATGATCGGCAGCGAGGTCTCGCTGACGGTCGGCCTGCTCGTGCAGGGCATCATCTTCCCAATCGGGCTCACGATCGGCCTCGCGGCCGGCTACTTCGGCGGCCGCGTCGACAACCTGCTGATGCGCTTTACCGACATCTGGTACGCCTTCCCCGACCTCCTTTTCGTGCTGGTCGTGGTCTCGGTCTGGCGCCTCAGCGGCCCCTGGTACATCCAGCTGATCCCGATCTTCGGTGCCATCTCGCTGATCTACTGGGTCAATCTTGCCCGCTTGATTCGCGGCCAGGTGCTGGCGATCAAGGAGAAGGAGTTCGTCGAAGCGGCCAGGTCGTCGGGCTCGCCGCCGCTGAAGCTCATCCTCAAGCACCTGCTGCCGAACTCGCTGGGGCCGATCATCGTCACCCTGACGTTCGGCATCCCCCAGGCAATCTTCCTCGAGGCGGTGCTCAGCTTCCTCGGCGTCGGCATCCAGCCGCCCACTCCGACCTGGGGCCAGATGGTGTACGACGGCTACGAGGCGATCTACGCGAACCCAAGCGCCGTGGTGTTTCCAGCCCTAACGATTGGCTTCACGCTGCTGGCCTTCTCCTTCATCGGCGACGGCTTGCGCGACGCCCTCGACCCCCGCATGCGTCGCTAGCGGATCAAACGTCGACAGGCATGTTGGCCTCAACTTTGCTGCAGGTCGAAGACCTCCACACCCAGTTCTTCACTTCGCGAGGTGTCGTCCACGCCGTTGACGGAGTGAGCTTCCACGTCGACGCCGGAGAGACGCTTGGGGTCGTCGGCGAGTCGGGTTGCGGCAAGACGATGACCGCGCTGTCCATCCTGCGCCTGATTCCCGAGCCGGGCCGGATCACCTCCGGGCGGATCCTCTTCCGCGGCCGCGACGTCACCAAGATGACAGACGAGGAGATCCGCGCCTTCCGCGGCAACGACGTCGCGATGATCTTCCAGGACCCGATGACGTCGCTCAACCCGGTGACCAGGATCGGGCGCCAGATCGAGGAGGCGATGACGGCGCACGAGCGGTTCACCGAGCAGGTCGCGAGAGCTCGGGTCGTGGAGCTCCTGAAGCGCGTGCGCGTGCCGGCGGCGGAATCGCGCGTCAAAGACTACCCGCACCAGTTCTCGGGCGGCATGCGCCAGCGGGCCATGATCGCGATGGGCCTCTCCAACGAGCCCGACCTTCTGATCGCCGACGAGCCGACGACCGCGCTCGACGTCACCGTGCAGGCCCAGATCATCCAGCTCATGAAGCAGCTCAACCGCGAGCTCGGTGCAGCCATGATGCTGATCACGCACAACATGGCGCTGGTCGCAAGCCTGTGCGAGCGCATCGTCGTCATGTACGCCGGCCGGATCGTCGAGGAGGGGCCGGTCGAGCAGATCTTCAAGAGCCCCCAGCACCCCTACACGTGGTCGCTGCTGCGCTCTGTCCCTCGGGTCGACGAGGCGCGCAAGAACCGCCTGGTCTCGATCAGGGGCCTGCCGCCCGACCTGATCAGCCCTCCGTCGGGCTTCAAGTTCCACCCCCGATGCCCGTTCGTGATCGACAAGTGCAAGAGCGACCCCGAGCCTCAGCTCGAGGAGGTCGCCGGCGCCCAGATCGCGCGCTGCTGGGTCTTGATGCGGAACGTCAAGGAGGACAGCCTCGAGGCGGCCAAGCAGAGCGCGCTCTCGCATGAGGCCGCCGAGAAGCTGAAGCAGGCCTCGGCGGCCGAGATGGGTGGTGGTGCAAGCGCCTGAGCGAGCGCCCCTGACGGCGCTCAAGCTCGACCCGGTCCTGGTCCGGATCAAGGACGTCTACAAGCAGTTCCCCGTCGGCGGCTTCTCCGGCCTGGCTGTGCGCGCGGTCGACGGCGTCGACCTCGAGATCCGCAGGGGCGAGACCCTCGGCCTCGTCGGCGAGTCAGGCTGCGGGAAATCGACGCTGGCCCGGCTTGTCACCGGGTTGCTGCCGGTCACCGGCGGCTCGGTCTTCGTCGACGGTCAGGAGATCACGAAGGTGCGCGGCGGTAACCTGCGCCGGGTGCGGCGGAAGATGCAGATGATCTTCCAGGACCCCTTTGCCTCCCTTGACCCCAGGATGACCGTCGGCGACATCCTGCAGGAGCCCCTGGACAACTTCTCGATCGGGACCGTCCGCGAGCGTCGCCGCCGCGTCCAGGAGCTGCTTCGCCTGGTCGGCCTCAACCCGAACTTCACCAACCGCTACCCCCACGAGTTCTCGGGCGGCCAACGCCAGCGCATCGGCATCGCCCGCGCCCTCGCCGTGAACCCGTCCTTCATCGTCTGCGACGAGCCGGTCTCCGCCCTCGATGTCTCGATCCAGGCCCAGATCATCAACCTGCTCCAGGACCTGCAGCGAGAGTTCCAGCTGACCTACCTGTTCATCGCTCACGACCTGGCGGTCGTGCGCCACCTGTCGGACCGGATCGCGGTCATGTACCTGGGCAAGGTGGTGGAGACGGCCGGCCGGAACGACATCTACGACCGGCGGCAGCACCCCTACACGAAGGCGCTGCTGTCCTCGATCCCGGTCCCCGACCCGTTCGTGGAGAGGGAACGGGCGCCAGTCGCCCTCAAAGGCGAGATCCCGTCGCCGGTCAACCCGCCGTCCGGGTGCCGCTTCCACCCGCGCTGCCCGATCGCCCGTGTGCCCGGCATCTGCAACGAGCAGGAGCCGCCGCTCGAGCCGCATGGCGCGAAGGGCCAGGCCGCGGCCTGCCACTTCGCGGGCCAGTTCTAGGCTGGTACGCCCTCAGCCACTCCGATCAACCGCTGGGATGGTCGCCCGACGCCGTCTATCAATCGTCCATTGAGCACCGCGATCAGGCGCCGACCTGTGCCTGTGCCAGACTGCGCCCCCAGAGTTCGAGGGTACGTGCGAAGTGACGCTCAGTCGCATCGTGGTTGTACGCGGGGAGATCGGCCATCGCAAACCCGTGGTTTGTTCCTGGAAGCCGCTCCACGACTCCCCGCACGCTATTTCGTCTCATGGCTTCGCGAAACTGTTCGACATGCTCCGCGGTGACCGATCGGTCGGTCTCGGCGAAGGCAACGTAAAGCTCGCCGCGTATGCCGTCGAGATCATGGTGCGGTGAGTCCGCATCCTCGGTGATGAGGGCTCCAGGATGGATGGCAGCCGCGGCGACCAGCTGATCTGGGAGCGCGAACAGCATGTGCAAGCCGAGCCGTGCTCCCATGCAGTAGCCGACGCAAACCTTAGCTCCTGGGCTCGCCGCCGAATCGGAGGCGATGGTGGCGAGGATGGCCTTGGTATCAGCCACCACGTTCTCCGGGGAGGCCGCGGCGACCGCATGCGTCAGACGGTCTGCCTCGGGCCCGATGAAGCCGGCGGCCGCGAGTCGTGTGACGTCAAACGTGAGTAGCTCGCCGGACCGGTAGAAGAGGTCCGGTATCACGCAGTAGTAGCCTTCCCCAGCGAACTTTCGCCCATTTTCCTTCAGTTGCTCGCGATAGCCCACCCCATCCATGTAGAGGAGGGCGACCGGAAATGAGCCATCACCGGCTGGATGAACCACAAATGTTGTCATCACACCGGCTCGGGTCCGGACGCGAATCTCCCTTTCAAACATTCGAAGTGACAAAGCCACCCAAAGCGGAACTTCACGTGATTTCGGCGCGAATTGGCGCAGCCCGGACTCGCTCTCTCGCTCTCTAGAGAACGAACCGGGCCCCAACGAAGCTCTTGGCAATATAGCCGAGGCCCAAGGTCAAATCAACTACGACATATGTCTAATCCGACATAGTACGAAGAGCGCCAATGGGATGCACCTAACGGCGCTGCCGGGGGTCGAGCGCGTCGCGCAGGCCGTCGCCCAAGAAGTTGAATGCCATGAGCGTCAATGACAAAGCGATTGCCGGCGCGACAACCATGAAAGGTGCGATTCGTAAGGTCACGATGCCCTCTGCCGCCATTCCGCCCCAAGTCGGAGTGGGGGGCGGGACGCCCATTCCGAGGAAGCTCAAGAACGCTTCGAACAGAATCGCGGCCGGAACACCGAACGTGGCCTGAACGATGATTGGGCCGAGGGCGTTTGGCAGGATGTGACCGAAAAGGATCTTGGCAGGCTTGGCGCCGCTCGCGCGCGCGGCCTCGATGAAGTCGCGCTCACGCAGGCTAAGGGTCTGGCCCCGCACAAGACGGGTCATGTCCATCCAGCCGGTGGCGGCGATGGCGACGATGATATTGATGAGGTTGGGACCGAGCAAGAAGACGAGCATGAGGGCGACCAGGAGATTGGGGATGCCGTAGAAGAGGTTGACGCTAAACGTGACAACCTGGTCTAGCCAGCCCCGAAAGTACCCCGCGGCGAGCCCTAGAGGGACGCCTACCACCAACACGACGAGCTGGGTGCCGACCCCGACAACGAGCGAGATCTGCGCTCCGGCCATGAGGCGGCTCAGCGTATCCCGCCCCAGAGCATCCACCCCCAACAGGTGCTGCGCACTTGGTCCTGAATAAGGCATGCCAACCCCAACCTCGACGGTCGAGTAAGGGGTCTTGACGACGGCAACCAGAGCGACAAGGACGAGAAAGGAGAGGTAGATGACGCCGAGGAGGGCAATTCGGTTCGGGCGAAGGCGTCGCCAAGCATCACTCCACAGACTCGCTTGCTCGGGCGTTATCGGGTGCGTGGCGACTGCGGTTGCCGTCGCAGCCATCAGTTAAGAGGTCCCCTCGATCAAATCATGCGCCTCCACTAGAGTCACGGACGGGCCCGCCGAAGCAAAGATGAGCGGGCCCCGTGTCGATTTCTCAGTGGGAGAGGATCTGGATCTCATTCCAGTATGTGTCCACGAAGCTGTTGGTGCTGGCCCCTTTCACGTGGGGTTTGATCAAGAAGGCGCCGACAGAGTAGTAGAGCGGGATGTACACGACATCGTCGATCAGCATCTGGTTCAGCTTGGCGTAGTCGGCCTTGGCCTGCTCCACAGGCTCAGCGTCCGCCTTGTTCAGCAGGTCGTCGTAAGCCTTGGTGACGTAGCCGCTCGAGCAGCCTGAGTCCGGGCATCCGACCTTGCTGCCCCACAGGTTGTCGTACCAGTCCTGCGGGTGGTTGTAGTCAGCCTGCCAGCCGTCGCGGGACAGCACGTAGCTGCCCTTCAGGCGGGCCTTGATGAAGGGCGAGTGCGCGACAGGCAG
>WNGG01000898.1_pt1 | contig 43002 bp, 37 predicted proteins | sample 5400661 | NCBI WGS metagenome assembly WNGG01 (sample SAMN13153372, study PRJNA577476) | soil metagenome | isolation source: 100 cm soil or saprolite under Garry oak tree replicate 1 | place: USA:California | collected 2016-06-15 | reverse complement strand
ACCGACACCACCCCCGCCGGCATGATGGCCGCCGCCACCCGCCAGGCCCGCACCTGCGGCCTGACCGACTTCTACTGGGCCCACGACATCCACCTATGGGACGGCACCATCCCCTTCACCACCTACACCACCTACACCAGCAGCTAACCCGCCCCCCGCACCCCGCCACGCCCCGGCCGCGCACCCAGCGCCACCGGGGCGTGAGGCGTCACCGGACAAGGTCGCAACAACATGTCGTGAAAGATCTACGCCTCCTGGCGTCCTGAGATCGGGCCGGCACGATGTGGCAGCGCGCCGGCCAGAGCCGGCTCGTTGTGACATCGGGCCGGCAGCCGGCGCCCCGCGGCACAGGCGCCGGCGCGGGCGAACGCCAAGGAACGGCTGCTGATCAGCGGCCTGAGTACGGACCGGCGGGTAGCCATTCGGCCGCCAGCTGGCCGAGGATGACCTCGTCCGCGAAGCCGCCGTCGACCCAGGCGCACTGGCGCAAGGTGCCCTCGAGCGTGAAGCCGGCCCGGGTGGCGGCGCCGATCATCGCGTCGTTGTCGGCCAGCGTGTCGACCTGCAGCCGCTGCAGGCCGCGGACGGCGAAACCGTAGCGGCACAGCACGCGGACGATATCGGTGCCCAGGTGCTTCCCGCGGAACGCCGGCCGCAGGGAGAGCCCGATGTGGGCGCTGCGGTTGTGCAGGTCGATGCCCCACAGCAGTGCCTCGCCGGCCAGTTCCCCGGTAGCCAGCTCGACGGCCGAGAACATGACGGCCTCGGCCGGGTCAGCCGGTCCCCGGCTGGGCGGGCCGGCTGACCCGGGCGCCACCGGCCGCCAGGGGCGGCTGTCGCTGCGCATCCGCGTCTCGACGTCGTTCAGCAGCTCGGCTACCAAGATCTCGATGTCACTGTCCTGCTGGGCGCGCAGCCCGATGATCTCTCCACGGAGCATTCGCCGTTCTTACCCGGGCCCGCCCGGGATGGCAAGTGCTTATGTCAGGGCGAGGTACCCGGGCCCGTTCGGTCCAGAAATGGTGCGGCAGGCCGGAGGCCGGCTGGGGCCGCTAGATTTACAGCATGTCTCTCTTCCAACGGGCCCACGACCTGCTCGCGGCCAAGGCCAACAAGGCGCTCGACGCCGCCGAGAAGCCCGACGAGATGCTCGACCTCTCCTACGAGCAGATGCTCGACCAGATCACCAGGGTCCGGCAGGCCCTGGTCACCATCGCCGCGTCCCGCAAGCAGATCGAGCTGCAGGAGCAGCAGCTGCAGCATTCGGCGGACCACCTGACGGACCAGGCCAAGGCGGCGCTGGCCCAGGGCCGGGAGGACCTGGCCCGGGAGCCGCTGTCCCGCAAGGCCGCCGCCCAGGCCCAGATCGACGGGATGGAATCGCAGCATGAGCAGCTCACCGAGGAAGAGCAGAAGATGGAGGAGACGCTCCAGGCGCTGCAGCGGCGGGTGAACACCTTCCGGACGCAGAAGGAAGTGCTGAAGGCCCAGTACGCCGCGGCGAGCGCGGAGAGCTCGGTGAACGAGAGCGTGGCGGGGATCTCGAGCACGCTGGGTGATTCGGGAGAGGCGCTGCGGCGGGCGCAGGACAAGATCGCCGTCATGCAGGCGCGGGCCGGCGCGCTGGACGAGCTGCTGCAGTCCGGGGTGCTCGAAGACGTCGGCGGTGACACCGACGACATCCAGAAGGAGCTGGACGAGGCCGGGACGGCCGCGGACGGGCAAGCAAGATCGCGCTTGGCCGGGTGAAAGCGGGCGAGGTGCGTAGCACGATCACCGCGGCGGATGCCGTCATCATGACCCGCGTCTCGGCCGCCAACTCACCGGTGCTGGACCGGGCGCTGCCCGCGCTGAGCCGGGCCGCGAACTACAGCCGCCTGTGGATGGGCATCGCCGCGGGGCTGGCCGCCTCCGGGAACAAGTGGGGCCGCCGCGCGGCCTTGCGCGGCCTGGCCAGCATCGCGATCGCGAGCACGGCAACGAACGTGCTCGGCAAGGGCCTGACGGGCCGGCTCCGCCCCACTAGCGAGGTCCCGCTGCCGCGCCGCCTGTCCCGGCTGCCGCGCACCACCTCGTTCCCTTCGGGCCACGCAGCGTCGGCTGCGGCCTTCACCACCGGCGTCGCGCTCGAACTTCCGGTCCTGGCGGTGCCGGTCGGGGCGCTGGCCGCGGCCGTGGGCGCGTCGCGTGTCGTGACCGGGGTGCATTTCCCGTCCGACGTCGCCGCGGGCTTCGCGATCGGCACCTGCGCCGGGATGCTCACCGTGCGCTGGTGGCCGCTGCGCCGGTCCGAGCCTGCCGCCGCCACCCGGCCGCGGCGGGACGCTCCGGCGGCGCCCACCGGCGAGGGCCTGAGGCTCGTCATAAACTGCACGGCAGGCACCGCCTCCGACGAGCTGACCGCCCTCCTCCAGGAGGAGCTCCCGGACGCCCGCATCGTCAGCGCCGCCGACGGCGACGAACTGCCCGAGCTGATCGCGGAGGCAGCCAGCGGCGCCCGGATCCTGGGCATAGCCGGCGGTGACGGATCGGTGCAGCTCGCCGCCGGAATGGCCGCCGACAAGGACTTGCCGCTGCTGGTCATACCGGCCGGGACGTTCAATCACTTCGCGACGGACTTGGGCGTGCGGTCAGCCGAAGACGCTCTGGACGCCCTTCGGGCCGGGGACAGCGTGCTGGTCGACGTGGCCATGGCCGGCCAGCGGACGTTCCTCAACACGGCCAGCACCGGCGTCTACGTCGATCTCGTGCAGGCCCGTGAGGAACTGGAAGAACGCCTGGGCAAGTGGCCCGCGGTCCTGGTGGCGCTGGTGCGGGTGCTGGGGAGCAGCCGCCCGCAGGAGCTCGTCGTGAACGGCCGCCGCCGCCGGCTCTGGCTGCTGTTCGCCGGCAACTGCCGGTACGAGCCCGCGGGGGCGGCACCGTCCTACCGCCCCGACCTGCGTGACGGCCTGCTGGACATCAGGATGGTCGACGGCAGCCAGCCGCTGGCCCGGGCCAGGCTGATCGCCGCCGTGGCCATGGGCACGCTCGCCCGCAGCCGTGTCTACCGGGCCTGGACCTCCCCCGAACTCACCATCCGCACCCGGAACGGGTCACCCGTGCAGCTCACCATGGACGGCGAGGTAGTGCCCGCAGACCCCACCGTCACGCTGAGAAAGCGCAGCGAGCCGCTGCTGGTGTACCGCCCGGACAGGTAGCTGCCAGGTTTGCACGGGGTGGCGGTGATACGGGACGCGCCGTTGCCGCCCGCGGGGCCGGGCAAAACGTGTTAGATGACATCATCATGAGCGACAGCAAGGTGTTCCGCGCGGACCTGGCGCGGTCGGTTCGGCTGTTCCGGGCGTTCCGCACCGAGCAGGCGACCCCCGAGGCCTACTACACCGCGCTGGCCCAGGACACCATCCTTCAGCTCCGCCAGTACACCGAACTGGACCAGCGAATCGTGATCGATGTCGGCGGCGGGCCAGGGTTCTTCGTCAGGGAACTGAACCGCATGGGGGCACGGTCGTTCTGCATCGACGCCGATAGCGGCGAGATGGCGGCCCTGGGCCCGCCGGAAACCGGCAGCATCGTGGCCAGCGCGACGCGCATGCCCGTCGCATCGGGCACGGTGGACGTGTGCTTCTCCTCCAACGTGCTCGAGCACGTCAGGGACTGGCCGGCGATGCTCGCCGAGATGGTTCGGGTGACCAGGCCGGGCGGCATCGTCTTCGTCGCGTTCACCAACTGGCTGTCACCGTACGGCGGGCATGAGACCTCACCGTGGCACTACCTCGGCGGCGAGCGCGCGGCGGCCCGGTATCAGCGCAAGCATGGCACGCTGCCGAAGAACCGCTTCGGCCACAGCCTGTATCCGCTGTCCGTGGCCGAGGTACTCGGCTGGGCCGGCTCAGCGCGGGGCGCCGTCGCGGTCGAGGCGGTGCCCCGTTACCTGCCGAGCTGGACCCGGCCGCTGGTCCGCGTGCCCGTGCTGCGGGAGTTCCTGACCTGGAACCTGCTGCTGGTGCTGCGGCGAGAGTTAGCGGCGGTGGGCGCCCCGGCGGCCGCGCCGCGCCGTCCCGGGGCCGTCGTCCGGCACGTCGGTGGCCTCGGCAGACTCACCGCTGGCCGCCGCGGGCATTTCGGCGGTGGCAGCGTCCGCGGCAGCAGTGTCCGCGGCGGCAGCGTCCGCGGGTGCGTCCTCGGCCTTGGCTGACTCGCCGGCCTTGGCTGACTCGCCGGCCTTGGCTGACTCGCCGGCCGCCTGCGACTCGGCGGCAGGAGCCTCGGCAGCGGGCGCTTCCGCCTTCGCGGCCTCGGTTTCGGCCTTGGCCTCAGCAGCGGGCGCCTCGGCGGTCTCGGCCTTGGCCCCGGCGGCGGCCGCCTCGGCCTTGGCCGCCTCGGCCTTGGCCGCCTCGGCCTTGGCCGCCTCGGCCTTGGGCGCCTCGGCCTTGGGCGCCTCAGCCTCGGGCTGAGCCGTCCCGGCTCCGGGCCCGGCGGGCTCGGCCTTGGGCGCCGTGCCCTTGGCGGCTCTGAGCTTGGCCGCCTTGGGCTGCGCGTCTTCGGCGGGGGCGGCCTCTGGCCTGATGACGGGCGACTCGACGGTGGCTTCGCGGGGCTCGTCCTCCAGGCCGGGGACCAGGGAGACATGGGCGGCCGGGTGGTCAGCGGCCGCGGCGTCGGCGGCGGCCAGTTCCGGCGAGGTCCCGCTGGGGCCGGCCTCGACGTCCTGGCGCGTCCTGCGGGCCATCAGGATGCCCGCGACGAGCAGGATGACACCCACGATGCCGGTCACCAGCGGCAGGAGCGTGCTGACGAAGGACGCCTTGCTCAGCTCGCTGTTGTCGAGCGCCACCAGCCTGTCCACGCTGTCCTGCGTGGCCGCCAGGTTGGCGCTGAAGAGCAGCAGGGCCTGGGCGCCGCTGGCGTCCCTGAGGGTCACCTTCTCGTTCTGCGTGACGTTGAGCAGCGCGCCCGTCACCGGGTCGATCCAGTAGGTGACGTGCGTCTCGTAGTACTGCGGCAGGGTGACCGACGCCGCGCTCTGGCCGACCAGCGAGCCGGGCACGGTCTGGGTGCCGTTCTGGGTCGCGGGGACGTTCTCGACGAAGCGGTACGCCTCGGTGCCGCCGGCCGCGCCGAGGCCGGCGTAGGTGAAGGGCACCGGCTTGTTCAGGTTGGTGTCGAATACGTCGTAGGTCTGCTTCTTGGTGCCGATGGGCAGCACGTACCCGACGTACCCGCGCTGCTCGACCGACGAGTCGCCGTTGACGTTCGCGCCGCAGCAGTTGACCAGCTGGGCGGTGCGCCGGTCGAAGGCGAAGGTACGCGTCATGGTCTGGAACGGCAGCTTGTTGGTCTGGTCGTAGACGTAGATGAACTGGTTCCACACCGCGGTCGAGGACGAGCCAGCCGCTGCGTTGCCCTTGATCGTGTACGTGGCCTCCATGTTCACGCCGGTGAGCTCGGTCAGCTTAGTCGGGCTGAAATAGGAAGCGTTGCTGTCGGTCAGCGTGACCGACGCGTACTCGTTCAGCGGGAACTTGAGCACTCTGCTGCTCACCCAGGTGGGCATGAGCACCGTGAACACAATGAGACACGTCCCAAGCCCGGCAAGTACCAGCCCGACACGACGACGCATCGATCCTCCTGAAAGCAGCGGAAACTGAAGTTACCTCGGGGTAGTATGGCCGATTCTGGCGCGAATTGCCTTGCTGTTCTAGCACATATCGGTAACGAGTTCCGCTTTTTTAGTCGGCGTTTTGCCGGCGCTTTTGCCGAACGCCCGGGCGGCGAGCCTCGGCCCGTTCGGGATCCCGTTCCCGGCAGGCATGATCGAGACGTGCTGCGGGCCCCGGGAAGCCCGTCACGGCGGCTGGACCGCTCCGGTCAGCCGCTCCAGCGCAGTGGCCGGCCGGCGCACGGCGGCGCCCCCGGCGATGAGCTGGTCGAGCACCGGGCCCTCGGCTAGCATGTCGCCGTCCGGCCCGGCCACGATCCAGGCCCCGGGGCGGCCGGCCCGTGACGTCCCGGCCTGGACCGAGGCCTGGATCAGCGCGGCCATCCGCGCCGCGCTCCGGCCCCAGTCGAGCCGGGCCGCCCACCGGCGGCACGCCGACGCGATGGCGGCGCGGCGGGCCGGGTCGCTCAGTTCCTTCAGCGCCTGGTCCACCACGTCGGCCAGCTGTTCGCCGTCCCTGACCAGCCAGCCGGTCTCGCCGTCACGGACGGCGTCGCGCAGCCCGTCGACGTCGTAGGCGACCGTGGGCACGCCGAGCGCCGCGGCCTCGAGCACGCACAGCCCCCAGCCCTCGCCCTGCGAGGTGTTCAGGTGCAGCAGCGACGCCGCTACCAGCGCCTGCTTGGCCTGCTCCGGGACGAAGCCGCGGAGCCTGATGGCGGAATCCAGGCCACGGCCGGCTAGCTGCGCGGCCAGCGGCCCGGCGGCCGGGCCGTGGCCCACTACGTCGAGGACCGGGCGCTCCCCCGGCGGCCGCAGCTGCATCCGCTCGGCTACTCCGACGAGCAGTTCTGCTCTCTTGTGCGCGACGAGACGGCCCACCCAGACCAGGTTCTTCGCGCTGTCCCGGGCGACCGCGCCGGTCACGGGGCTGGCTGTGCCGTTTGGGACCAGGTAGATGTCACCGGTCCAGCCGAGGCGCTCGCGCATGGCGGCGACGGTGGACGGCGAGACGGCCACGCAGGCGTGCCGCCGGTACACCCGCCGCGCCGCCGGCCCCTCGAGCAGGCGGCCGAGCCCGGCCATCCACCGGCCGAAGTGGACGCCGAACTGGGCCGTGTGCACGTGGTGTACCACGCACAGCACGGGCACCCTCCCGGGCAGCACGAGCGGGGTGAAGAACGGGATCCCGTTCTGGCAGTCGAGCACGGCGTCGAAGGACCGGCGGTGCGCGAGCAGCCACAGGAGCACACGGGGATAGACGGTGAATCGGCCGCCGAGCCTGACGATCTCGACCCCGTCCCGGTCTTCCCTCCTGGCCTGGCCGCGGGCGCGGGCGGTCAGGAAGCGGACCCTGGCCCCCAGGCCGTGCAGCGCACAGGCCATCTCCCAGGCGTAACGCTCGGCTCCGCCCGCCTGCGGGTGCCACGGATCGCGCCAGTTGGCGATGGCGATCCTGGTGCCCCGCAGGTCGGTACCGCTCACCCTCATACCGTCATGTCGTGCTGACGGCGGCCGGCAGCGGCGGGGGGCCGACCGGCTCGCGCACCGGCTCGCGCACCGGCTGGGGCTCGGCCTGGGGCTCGGCGTGGAGGCGCAGCCAGAGGGCCGCGACGTCGCGGAAGACGGCGGCGGAGTGGCGCTGCACCGAGAACGTGGAGCCCGCCACATCCCGCCAGTGGACCGGGATCTCGGTCAGCGGCGCGCCCAGCCGCTGGCACCGGGCGATCAGCTCGATGTCGAAGGCGAAGCCGACCGTCCGCAGCGGCTCCACCGCGGCCCGGACCAGCGGCCCGGAGAAGAACTTGAACCCGCACTGGGTGTCGGTCGCGTCCGGGACGATCTGGCGGGCCATCGCACGGAACACCGCGGCGCCGACCCGGCGGACCGCGCTCGACCGGGCCTGGACGACCGACTCGCCGAGCGCCCGGGAGCCGATCACCAACGGGTGCCCGGCGGTCAGCAGGCTTAGCGCCGCGTCCAGGGCAGACAGCTCGGTGGCCATGTCCGCGTCGCAGAACCCGGCCAGCGGCGCCCGGGTGGCGAGCAGTCCGGCCCGCACCGCGATGCCCTTGCCCGGGCGCTCACAGCGCAGCAGCCGGACCGGAACCGGCTGCCGGGGCCAGCGCCGCACCACGTCGCCGGTACCGTCGGTGCTCGCGCTGTCCACCACGACGATCGCCGTCGGCAGCGGGAGCGTGGCGGCCTTACGGCACAGGGCGGCCAGCCCGTCGGGCAGCCTGCGGGCCTCGTTGCGCGCCGGAACGACGATCTCGAACGCTGGTGCGTGACCCCCGTACTGCGCGCTCACCACGGTCCGACGCCGTGTCAGCGCGTTCCGTACTGGTAGAGCGAGGCGTGGCTCGGGCTGCCGTTCGAGGCGCTGGAGAGCGCGTTCTCCACCACGGCCACCGCCCCGACGGCGATCACGATGCCCACGACGATAGCGATGATCAGACGGGACACGGGGCGCTCCTCCTCCGGCTTGATGGCTGGACAGTAGCGTTATACAGACCCAACTAGCTAGTAACGTGGTCAAAATGTAACAAGTACTGTTCCGCCTGGCTAGTCAGGTATCTGATATACGACCAGCTCAGGCTGGTTGTAAAGGGCTTTGCCGCCGGGTAGCCGGGCGCCCGCCGGCGTGTCTCGCGCGTCCTGCGGGTTCCGGGCGTCCGGCGGGGCGCCGTCGACGACGACGAACCGGACGCCCGCCGCCCGCAGCGCCGCGGTCAGCGGCCCGACCGAGCCGATGAGGCCGTCCAGCTGCCGCGCGCGCGGGTCGTCCGGCGCCAGCGCGGTGTTGCCGACCTCGGTCCCGTCGTTCCAGATGACCGGGCGCGACACCAGCCGGGGCCAGGCGTCGAGCATCACCTCACCGTGGTTCCAGGACGGCGTCCGGTCCGCCGACCACGGCAGCAGCAGCACCGCACCGGGCGCGCCGCTGGCGTCGATCGTGCGCGCCGCGGCCAGGTAGGAGGCGGGATACCAGGCCGGGCGCAGCCGCCCGGCCGCCCCCCAGGCCAGCCCCGGCAGCAGCAGCACCGGGGCGACCAGCGCGAACACGCCGAGGGCCAGGCCCGGGGCGTCGGACAGGGCCGGCGCCCGGTGCTTGCCGCCGGGTCGTTCAGTGGTTTTTTTCATGCCGAACGATCCGGGGTGCATGCTCCAGCTCACCGCGAGCCCGAATCCGATGGCTTCGGCCAGCGCGAGCGGGGCGGTGAACTGCTGGCCATCTCGCACGATGGCGAAGCCGGGCCAGAACCCGATCGCGCCGCGGAGCAGGGCGCGCCCGGCGGCGGTCACCCCGATGCTCGCGATCAGCAGGCCGGCCGCGGCGCCCAGCGCGAGGCCCAGCCACGGGCCGCGGGGCCCGTGGCTGGGGGGCCCGTGGTTGGGGGGCCAGTGCCGCCGGCCGAGCAGCACGTAGCCGGCGGCGGCGGCCAGCACGACCGCCAGCCAGACGGCGGACGAGGGGCCGCCGTACGCCTTCGGCACCGTCGTCGCGTTCCACGTCCCGCCCAGCATGACCAGGCTGCCGATGGTGCCGAACGGGGTGTCGGCCCGGGCCGCGAACGCGGCCACGCCGCCCGGATCGGCGTACACGGTGTGCAGCACGGACGGGATCAGCCAGGGCAGGCTGCCGGCGGCGAGCACGGCCAGCGCCACGGCTGCGGTTTTCCGGCTCCGGGTACACAGCGCGGCCGGGACCACCACCAGCGCGGTGATGGCCATGGCGGCGAAGCCGCCGACGGCGGCGGGCAGCAGCGCGAGGGCCAGGCGGGCCGCGCCGCGCTTCGTGCTGCCGTGGTCGAACATGATCATGGCCCGGAACACCCAGGGCAGCCCGGCGTAACCGAGCAGCAGCGCCCACTGGCCGATGATGAGCCGTTCCGCTACGTAGGGGTTCCAGGCATAGAACACCGCGGCGGCCAGGCGGGCGAGCACCGGCGCGCGGTCCAGCACGGCGGCCGCGCCCGAGCAGGCCAGCACGAAGATCAGCAGCAGCACCAGCTTCTGCACGATGTCGGCCGGGAGCAGGCGCGAGGCGACGGCGACGGCGAAATCGCTCGGCACCGCCCGGGGCGCCCCGCCGGCCAGCCCGAACATCGCCGCGGTGAACGGCTCGCGGGGCACGAACACCATGTCGTAGCTGAGCAGGAACCCGCGCCGCAGACCGGGGCCGAGCGCGAGCAGGACGAGGACGAGCCCGGGGAGGAGGGGTGGCATCGCCAGCGTGACGGCGCGGGCGCGCCGCCGGCCGTGGCCGGATGGCAGCCGCAGAGGCACGATCTCGCGATGATATCGCCGTGGCTGGCGGGCGGCCGCCAACCTGCGCGGGTCTGTTGTTTCATGCGCGTTACGGTGCAGATAGGGGCGGCAGACACCCGCCAAAGCCACAAAATCTTGCTTACATATCTTTTCTATATCGTTCTTCTGCGTTACTCTCACCGGGAGTCGACTCGCCGCAACTCAGCCAGCCCGACAAAGATCGAAGCTCTCGAAATGGGCACGACCTGCCCGTTTGTCGGGCCCGCTACCGACAGACACAAGGAGCCTGAATGCTACGACGATGGGGCATCCTGCTGGCCATGCTGACCCTGACGGCCGGCCTGACCGTGGCCGCGGGCAGCGCGTCCGCCGGCACCATGGGGTTCAGACCCGGCGGGCCGATTCAGCTGGTCGGACCGGCCACGGCAGTCGGCTCGAGCCTGCGCGGTGGGATCAGCCACCAGGCACAGAGCACGAACTGGTCCGGTTACGCCGCGACCACCGGCACGTACACCAGCGTCTCGGCGAGCTGGACCGAGCCGACCGGCATCTGCAGCCGGGGCAGCCAGTACTCCTCCTTCTGGGTCGGACTCGACGGCTACTCGAGCAGTTCGGTCGAGCAGACCGGCAGCGAGGTCGACTGCTCGGGGAGCCGGCCTGTCTACTACGCCTGGTACGAGATGTATCCCAATCCCTCGTTCTCGTACTCCAACACGGTCCGGCCCGGCGACCACTTCAACGCCACCGTGTCCTATACCGGCGGCAGCAGCTTCAGCCTCTTTATCCAGGACACGACGCAGGGCTGGAGTCACACCACCACCGGCACCCTGGCCGGCGCGGCCCGGTCCTCGGCCGAGGTCATCGTGGAGGCGCCGTGCTGCACCGCCAGCGGCGGCGTCCTGCCGCTGGCCGACTTCGGCACGGTGAACATCACCGGTTCGCTGGCCAACGGATCCGCCCTCGGCACCGCCGGCGGCGTGACCCAGATCATCATGGTCGACAGCGCCGGACGCGACAAGGACACCGTCTCCTCGCTCACTAGCGGGGAGAACTTCAGCGCGACCTGGCAGCGCAGCAACTAGGCCGCATCGGTAATCCCGCTCACACGTCTCGCACCCGCCGGGCCCCGGCGGGTGCGAGGCCGGGCGCTCGCCCGCGACGCGATCATCGTGGATCGAAATACCTGCCATAGCAGGACTAGCGATCCGCGATCACGAACTGGCCGCGCGGGGCATGCGCTGGTTAGGGGGCGGGGTGCGGAGCCAGGCGGTGGTGTCGGGGGGGAGGAGGGGGCCGGGCAGGGGGGCGCTGGCCAGCAGGATCTCTGTGTGGTGGGGCAGGTCGACCGGGGCGGGGGACAGGTTGGCCACGCAGGCCACGCCGTCGCGGCGGAAGGCGAGCACGCCGTCGGGGGCGGGCAGCCAGGTCATGTCCTGGGTGGCGCCGAGCACGAGCTCGGCGCGGCGGACGCGCAGCGCGCGGCGGTAGAGCTCCAGCATCGAGTCCGGCTGGCCGGCCTGCGCCTCGACGGTCAGCTCCCGCCACTCCTTCGGCTGCGGCAGCCAGGGCTCCCGGCTGGCCGCTGGCGGCGAGAAGCCGAACGGCGGTTCGGTGCCGGACCAGGGCAGCGGCACCCGGCTGCCGTCCCGCCCGGGGTCGGTGCCGCCGGTCCGGTGCCAGATCGGGTCCTGGCGCCGCTCGTCCGGGATGTCCTCGACCTCCCACAGCCCGAGTTCCTCGCCCTGGTAGACGTACACCGAGCCGGGCAGGGCCATGGTGAGCAGCGCGGCGGCCCTGGCCCGGCGGGTGCCGAGCTCCAGGTCGGCCGGCTGGCTGTGGTCGCGGCGATCCAGGCCGAACGAGGTGTCGGCGCGTCCGTACCTGGACACGTGGCGGTCTACGTCGTGGTTGGACAGCACCCAGGTGGGCGGCGCGCCCGCCGCGGCGTGGAATTCCAGCGTGCTGTCGATCACCGCGCGCAGTTCGGCCGCGTCCCAGGGGCAGCACAGGTAGGGGAAGTTGAACACCGTGTGCAGTTCGTCCCGGCGCAGGTACCGGGCCAGGCGCGCGGCGTCGGCCAGCCAGACCTCACCGATCAATACCCTAGCGGGGTATTCGTCCGCGACAGCGCGCCAGGCCCGGTAGATGTCGTGCACGTCGTCGCGGTCGGTGTAGGGCGACGGCTCGCCCGCGCCGAACTCCGGGAGCGCCGGGTCCTTGGTCAGCAGCGCGGCGGAGTCGATCCGGACGCCGTCCGCGCCGCGGTCGAACCAGAACCGCAGGATGTCCTCGAACTCCGCGCGGACGTCCGGGCTGGCCCAGTTGAAGTCCGGCTGCTCGGGCGCGAACAGGTGCAGGTACCACTCCCCCGGCGTGCCGTCCGGGGCGGTCGTCCTGGTCCACGCGGGACCGCCGAAGATCGACCGCCAGTCGTTCGGCGGGAGATGACCGCCCGGCCCGCGCCCGGGCCGGAACCAGAACCGGGCGCGTTCGGCTGACCCGGGCGGCGCGGCCAGCGCGGCCTGGAACCACTGGTGCTGATCCGAGCAGTGGTTCGGCACGATGTCGATGATCGTCCTGATGCCGAGCGCGTGGCCCTCGACGATCAGCGCGTCGGCGTCGGCCAGGGTGCCGAAGGCGGGGTCGATGGACCGGTAGTCGGCGACGTCGTAGCCGGCGTCGGACCGCGGGGACGGATACCACGGGCTGAACCAGATCGCGTCGATGCCCAGGCTCGCCAGGTAGGGCAGCCGGGCACGGACCCCGGCCAGGTCGCCGATGCCGTCACCGTCGCCGTCGGCGAAGCTCTGCACGTACAGCTCGTAGATCGCGGCGCGGTGCCAGAAGCTTGGATGGCTGGTCATGGGTTCCTTTAGCGGTTCTCAGCCTTTGAGGCTGCCTGCGGTCAGGCCGGACAGGATGTTGCGCTGGAAGAGGAGGAAAAATATGAGCGTCGGCACCGCGGCCATCGCGGAGGCGGCGAGCACCAGGTTCTGCGGGGTCGTGCTCGCGGCTTCGAAGATGCCGACGTTCAGGGTCTCCCGGCTCGGGTTGTAGCCGTACTCGACCAGCAGCGGCCACAGGAAGTCCTTCCACACCGCCACCAGGGAGAAGATCGAGACGACGCCGATGATCGGCCGGGAGATCGGCAGCACGACCGAGCGCAGGGTCCGCAGCGGGGACGCGCCGTCGATGGCCGCGGCGGCAAGCAGTTCGCTGGGTATCGAGTCGAAGAACCGCTTGAGCAGGAAGATGTTGAAGGCGTTGGCCACCGAGGGCAGCCAGATCGCGGCCGGCGAGCCGATCAGGTTCAGGTGCAGGATCGGCAGGTCGGACACGGTCACGTACTGGGGCACGAGCAGCACCGTGGACGGGATCATCAACGTGGCCAGCATCAGCGCGAAGATGACGTTGCCGAGCACCGGCCGCAGCCGGGACAGCGAGTAGGCGGCGGCCACGTCGAAGACCAGCTGGAACGCCAGCGCGCCGAAGGCGTAGTACAGCGTATTGACCAGCAGCCGCCCGAGGCCGACCCGGCTCCACGCGGAGGCATAGGTGCCCGGGTGCACGTGCGCCGGGATGATGGTCGGCGGCACCTGGACCGCCTCGGTGGTGGACTTGAGCCCGTCGCTGAACAGGAAGTACAGCGGCCCGATGAAGACCAGGGTGAAGATCACCACCACCACGGTCAGCACGATCCGGTAGCCGAGCTTGCCCCGGGCCCGGTTCAGCTGGGCGCTAGAGACCAGGGTCCTGGCCTGCGATGCCGGCATCTCAGTTCCTCCCCGGGTCCCGGTCTCGAGTCAGCCAGAGGTAGGCGCCGGAGAAGACGGCCAGCACCAGCATCAGGACCACCCCGAGCGCCGACGCACTGTTGTAGTTGCTCGCCCCGCTCAGCGCGAACGCGTACTGGTAGATGAGGTTGACCACGGACAGGGTGTTGTTGTTCACCCCGGCCCCGCCGTTGGTCAGGATGAACGCCTCGACGAACATCTGCATGGTGGCGACGATCTGCAGCATGAGCAGCATGGACAGGATCAGCCTGGTCTGCGGGATGGTGATGTGCCTGATCTTCCTGATCAGCCCCGCGCCGTCGAGTTCGGCCGCCTCGTAAAGCTCGCCCGGGATGTTCTGCAGCGCGGCCAGGTAGATCAAGGTCGCGCCGCCCATGTTCATCCAGGTGGCCGCGATCACTACCGAGATCATCGCCATGCTCGGCACGCCGGTGCCGGGCGACTGGACCCACTGCGAGACCGGCAGGTGAAGATGGCGCAGGACATCGTTGAACAGGCCGTATGTCGGGTCGTAGAAGTAGGCGAAGAGCAGTAGCACCGAGGTCGGCGGCAGCATCACCGGCAGGTAGACCAGGCAGCGCAGGTACCCGCGGGCGTGCCGCAGCTCGTTGAGCAGGATCGCCACGAAGAACGGCACGGCGTAGCCGACGATCAGCGCGAGGACGGTGAACTCCAGCGTGTTCCGCCAGGCCACCCAGAAGGTCGGGTCGTGGAAGATGCGCTCGTAGTTCGCCCAGCCCGCCCAGCTGGTCACGCCCAGCCGGGTCTTCTGGAAGCTCATCACGATCTCACGGCACATCGGGTACCAGGAGAAGAAGGCGAAACAGAGCACGGCGCCGATCAGGAACCCGTGCGCGGAAGCGTTGCGCCTGGCCCTGGCGGAGAGCCTGTCCCCGGCACGGGATCGCGCCGGGGACAGGGCCGCTGGCTGGCGCAGCGTGGCAAGGTCAGCCACTGTTGGCCAGGATCTGGTTGACCTGGCTGGTCGCGGTGGACAGGAGCTGGGAGATGTTCGCGTTCGGGTTCGTCAGCACCTCCAGCATGACCGGATCGAGGGTCTTGTAGACCGCCTGCGCGTCGGCCGGCTCGCCCATCGCTAGCTCGTGGGCGTTGGTGAAGCTCGAGAAGTAGGCGGGGTCGACCGTCGCGCTGGAGTCCATCACCTGCTGCTGCTTAGCCGCGGTGGCGCCGGTGAACATCTGCGGCTCGGGGAAGCCGACCGGGAAGCCGTCGGCCTTCTGCCTGGCGTAGTTGTAGAAGCCCACGCCCGGCGTCAGGTTCTCGAACACCAGCCACTTGATGCCGGCCTCGATCTGCGCGGGGGTGTCCCGCTTGGCGAACATATAGTCATTGCCGCCGGACAGTGAGCCCGCCGGGCTGCCGGAGGTGCTGGGCAGCGGGCCCATGCCGTAATCCTGGATGTTGCCGCCGTCCTGCGGGACGATCACGTTGTAGATGTCGTCGGGGGCGGCGATGTACATGCCGAGTTTGTTCGCGGCCATCTGCTTCTGCAGGGTGCCCCAGGCGAGTTGCTGCGTCGGGCTCATGCTGTGGTCGGTGAAGCGCATCTGGTGCAGCGCCTGCAGCACGGCCTGGCCCTGGTCGGAGTTGAACGCCGCCGCGGTGCCGGCCGAGTTGATCATCTGACCACCCTCGGCGAAGACCTCGGAGGAGAAGTGCCAGCCTCCGTTGTTGCCCGCGCTGTAGTCGCCGTAGCCGTAGATGCCGTGGCCGAGCTTGGTAATCGCCTTGGCGTCCTGCTCGACCTGGGCCCAGGTGGTCGGCGGCTGGTCCGGGTTGAGCCCGGCCTGCTTGAACAACGTCCGGTTGATGATCAGGCCCTGGGTGTAGTTGACGGTGGGCAGCCCGTAGAGCGTCTTGCCCGCCGTCACGGCGGCCAGCGCGGTCGGCACGATGTCCTTCAGCGTGGGCACGGTCTTGCTGTTCACGTAGGACGTGATATCGGCCGCCTGGCCCGCGTCCAGGACCTGGTTCTTGTCGGTGAAGTAGGTGTAGAAGACGTTCGGCTCGTTTCCGGCCCTGAGCATGGCGGTGAACGAGGCCGGGACCTCGCACGGGTTCTCGTAGATGCTGTTGACGGTGATGTTCGGGTTCTGCTTCTCGAACAGGGCGACGTCCTCGAGCCACTCCTTGTGCTGCTGCGGAGCGCTGGCCGGCGGCGCGCAGTCGACGCTTATCGTCACGTGGCCGCCGCTGCTGCCGGTGGCGGCGGGGCTGCTCGAGCACGCCGCGGCAGCGAGCCCGAGAGCCGCGACGACGGCGATCCCGGCCGCCTGGCGACGGTTCATGGGTCCGGCTCGTCGGTGAAGCCGTCTGGTCATCGACTCATCCTTCCTGGGCTGTATGGAAGATATTGATAGCTCAACATACGTATGAGAACTTTAATGCGCAATATCTCTACGAAAGAATGCAAAGACACAACTTGGTTACGAAGACTGGTCCACCTGCACTTTCACCATTCTTGCCGCACTATCGGTATTTCTTGCGCATGCCTGCGGAAAGCCAGCGGCTCATCCGACAGATAATTTCCGAAAGGAAGTGCGTCAGATCACGCAAGAACTTGCAAACAGATGCCGTATCCTTGCGGCATGACGCGGACACCTAGCCGGCGGCTCGCCGACGTGGCCAAGAAGGTCGGAGTCAGCGAGGCCACGGTGAGCCGGGTGCTCAACGGCAAGGCCGGGGTCTCCGGCAGCACGCGGGAGGCCGTGCTGACCGCGCTCGACGTGCTCGGCTACGAGCGGCCGACCCAGCTGCGCGGCGAGCGGGCCAGGCTGATCGGCCTGGTGCTGCCCGAACTGCAGAACCCGATCTTCCCGGCGCTGGCCGAGGTGATCGGCGGCGCGCTGGCGCAACGCGGCTTCACCCCCGTGCTGTGCACCCGGACGGCCGGCGGCCTGTCGGAAGCCGACTACGTCGGCATGCTGCTCGAGCAGCAGGTCTCCGGGGTGGTGTTCGCCGGCGGCCACTACGCCGAGCAGGCCGCCCCGCACGAGCACTACCGGCTGCTGCGCAGCCGTGGCGTCCCGGTGGTGCTGTTCAACGCGGCCATCGACAACCTGGACTTCCCGTGCGTGTCGACCGACGACGTGACCGCCGCCGGGCAGGCCTACACCCATCTGGCCTCACTCGGCCACCAGCGGATCGGCCTAGTCGTGGGCCCCGAGGACCATATGCCGTCGCGCCGCAAACTCGCCGCGTTCGCCCAGCACGGCGGGGGCGGAGCGGTGGAGCACGCGCTGTTCTCCCTCGAGGGCGGTCAGGCCGCCACCACGCGACTGCTGCGGCACGGCGTGACCGGCGTCATCTGCGGCAGCGACGTGCTGGCCCTCGGCGCGATCCGGGCCATCCGGCGCGCGGGCCGATCCGTACCCGGCGACGTCTCGGTGGTCGGGTACGACGACTCGGCGTTCATGAACTGCACCGACCCGCCGCTGACCACCGTCAGGCAGCCGATCGAGTCGATGGGCAAGGCGGCGGTCGCGCTGCTGGTGAACCAGATCGAGAACGTGGCCGTGTATCCCGAGGAACTGCTCTTCGAACCCGAACTCGTCGTCCGCGGCTCGACCGGGCGCCCGGCTCACGCCGGGGGGAGATGACGTCAGTGTCCGGCCGCGGCGCATGTCGTCAGTGAAACTTGGGCCGTGGCGGGGACGTCGATACTCAACAGTTGCCGCTTTGCCCCCCTTTTACCCGCAACCGCCACTACTGTGGAAGTTAGCTAGCGGCAGATGGTCAAGGCAGTCATCCGGGGGCCTGACCGCGGCCTTGATCTGTGGTATGTGTAATTCTTGCGGACCGGTGCAAGCTGGCGCGATGCACGACAGTCTAAGTGGGGGTGACCAGTTTTGGCGGCGCTACAGCCTGGTGATCCCCAGCGCATAGGCCCTTACGTGCTGCTCGGGAGGCTCGGCAGCGGCGGGATGGGCCGGGTCTACCTGGCTCGCTCCCCCGGCGGCCGCATGGTGGCGGTCAAGGTCATCCGCTCGAATCTGGCCGAGGACGCCGGTTTCCGCGCCCGTTTCGCGCGTGAGGTCTCGGCCGCGCGCAAGGTGGGCGGCATGTACACCGCGGCGGTCGTCGACGCCGACATCGACGGGCCGGTGCCCTGGCTGGTGACCGCCTACGTGCCCGGCACGCCGCTGTCCGACGCGGTGGAACAGCAGGGCCCGCTGCCCGAGGCGTCCGTGCTCGCGCTGGCCGCCGGGCTGGCCGAGGGGCTGATCGCGATCCACGCGGCGGGCGTGATCCACCGTGACCTCAAGCCCTCCAACGTGCTGCTGGCCCAGGACGGGCCGCGGATCATCGACTTCGGCATCTCCTCCGCCGCCGAGGCCACGGCGCTGACAGGCACCGGCTTCATGATCGGCTCGCCCGGGTTCATGTCACCGGAGCAGGCCGAAGGCCTCACCGTCGGCCCGGCCAGCGACATCTTCAGCCTGGCCGGCGTCCTCATCTACGCCGCCCGGGGCGAGGGCCCGTTCGGCACCGGCGATACCGCCGCGCTGCTCTATCGCGTCGTGCACGGCAAGCCGATCATCGACAACGTGCCCGACAACCTCCGGCCGCTGATCAAGCGGAGCCTGTCCCGGGACCCCAAGCGCAGGCCCACGGCGACCCAGTTCCTCACCGAGTTGTCGGCCGCGTACCCGTCGGCCGCGGACCTGAGCAACTGGCTGCCCGCCCAGGTCCTCAACCCGTCGGCGGCCGGAACGGCCCCGGTGCAGTCGAGCCCGCACTCGCCCGCGCCCGGTGGCGGTTCCCTGGCCGGCGGCTCTATGGCCGGCGGTTCCCTGGCGGGCGGCTCTATGGCCGGCGGCTCGGCAGCCGGCGATTCCAGGGCCGGCGGTTCCAGGGCTGACCGGTACGACCCGGCGATGGCGGACCCGGTGGCGCCGGCCGCGGACCCGGTGGCGCCGATGGCCATGGCGGCCGACGCGATGGAGGCCGAACCCGCGACAGGCGGCAACGCCACCGTCGACCCGCCCACCCGGACCACGCTGTCCCCGCCGACCCCGCCGCCGCCCTCCTCGATCCCCCCCGGCGCCCAGGGCTACCCCTCATCCCCGGGGCAACAGCCGGCCCAGGGGTACGCCGGACAGCAGGGCCCCGGACAGCAGGGCTACCCGGGGCAGCAAGGTTATCCGAGCCAGCAGGGCTACAGCGGGCCGCAGGGATACTCCGGCCAGCAAGGCTATCCCGGACAGCAGGGCCCCGGACAGCAGGGCGCCGGACCGCAGGGCTACCCGGAGCAGCAAGGTTATCCGAGCCAGCAGGGCTATAGCGGGCCGCAGGGATACTCCGGCCAGCAGGGGTATCCGGGCCAGCAGGCGTATCCGGGGCAGCAGCAGTACCCCGAGCCGCAGGGCTACCAGGCGGGCCAAGGGGGCCAAGGGGGCCAAGGGGTCCAGAGCGATCCGGTCGCTCCGGGCGGTTCGGGGTTCCAGGCGCCGCCGGGCAGCGGATGGTGGGGCGGCCAGCAGCCAGGGGGACCGCCGCAGGCCCCGATGCCCGCCCAGGGCATACCCGCCGGACCCGGCATGCCCGGGTCCGACCAGTGGTACGGACCCGGGCATGCCGGGCCGGGCCGGACGCGCAAGCGGCCGCGGTGGCTGATCCCGGCCGGAGCGGCCGCGGCCATCGTGGCGATCGCCGTTACGCTGGTCCTGGCGCTGAGCCCGAGTTCCCCCAAGACGACCACGGCCGGGCAGACCGCGACCCCCCCGGTCCAGTCGCACAGTGCCTCGGCCGCCGCCAGCGCGACCCCGACGGTTGGCGACCTGCAAGTCTCCCAGTTCCAGGTGGGTGACTGCCTCACCGGCGCGAACATGCAGTTGAACGAGGCGACGCCGTGGCCGAAGCTCACCCAGGCCGTGCCGTGCAACCAGGCGCACACCGCGGAAGTGTTCCTCTCCAACAGCAGCTTCTGGCCCGCGGGCGGGGCTTATCCCGGCGACAAGGCCATCAAGGACAAGGCCACCCAGGGCTGCGACAAAGCGTTCCAGTCCTACGTCGGAATCGCGTTCAGCAAATCGATCTACACCTGGGCCGACATCGTGCCGGACGCATCCACCTGGCCGAACGGCGACCGGTCGCTGCACTGCGTCGCCTGGTACGGGACGACCAGCCAGCCGGCCGGCGTCCACCTGCACAGTTCGGTCAAGGGCACGGCCAGGTAAGAGCCCGGCGCGGCGCCTGGGCAGGCGCCCGGGCCGTTCGGTCCCGATGGCCTTAGCGCGGGGCGGCCGGATGGGGGTCCGTACGGAGGCCGGCCGGGCTGATGTCGGGGACGTCACGGACGCCGAAAATGTCCCGCAGGGCGGTCAGCGCGGCCAGCTCGCCGCAGCGGCCGTGCACGCCGGGGATCGGCGGGGTCGCCGAGGAGCACAGGTAGACGCCGCGGATCGGCGTCCGGTAGGGATTCCACCTGGGCGCCGGGCGTACGACGGTCTGCCAGATGGTCTGCAGCCCGACGCCGATGTCGCCGCCGACGTAGTTCGGATTGTGCGCCTCCTCGTCGGCGGCGGTGCGGACCGCGCGGGCCAGGACGAGGTCGCGGAAGCCGGGGGCGAACCGCTCGATCTGCGCCTCGATCCGGCCGGTCATGTCGACGCCGGATCCGGACGGGACGTGGCAGTAGGTCCACAGCGTCTGCTGGCCGGCCGGGGCGCGGGACGGATCGGCGACCCCGGGCTGGACCACGAGCACGTACGGGTTCTGCGGGTGCTTGCCCGCGGCCACTTCGGCCTCGGCCGCGGCGATCTGCTCGAAGGGACCGCCCAGGTGCAGCGTCCCGGCCCGGCGGCAGTCCTCGTTCGCCCACGGCACCGGGCCGGACAGGGCGAAGTCCACCTTGCAGACCCCGGGGCCGTAGCGGAACCGGCGCAGCGCGGCGCGGTACCCGCCGGGCAGCCGGTCGCCGGCCAGCTGCAGCAGCGTCCTGGGCGAGACGTCGAGGATGGTGGCGCTCGCCGGGGGGAGCTCGGTCAGCGAGCCGACCCAGCGGCCGGTCTCGACGCGGCCGCCGTTGGCGACCAGGGCGGCGGCCATCGCGTCGGTGATCCTGGCGCTGCCGCCCGCCACGACCGGCCAGCCCACGCCGTGCGCCAGCGCGACCAGCATCAGCCCGATGCCCGCGGTGGGAGCGGCGGTGAGCGGCATCATCGCGTGGGCGGCGGCTCCGGCCAGGATCGCGCGGGCCTCCTCCCCGTGCCAGCGCCGGGCCAGCACGGAGGCCGGCCGGATCGCGTGGCGGCCGTATTTCATGGCCGGCACCGGATGGGCGGGCGGGCGGCGCAGCGGCGCCAGGACGGCCGCCAGGATCTCGTCCAGGTGCTCGGTGACCGGCCCGAGCAGCCGCTGGTAGGCGCGGCCGTCGGCGCCGAGGCGGGCGGCGGTGTCGCGGACCGATTGCGTCACGACCGCGGCCCGGCCGCCGTCGAGCGGCTGAGCGAACTGCACCTCGGGCCAGGCCAGCGCGACCCCCCGCGCGGCCAGGCCGAAACGCCGGAAGAACGGCGAGGCCACCGCGAGCGGGTGACTGGCCGAGCAGACGTCGTGCCAGAAGCCGGGCAGGGTCAGTTCCTCGGTCCGGCAGCCGCCGCCGATCGTCGGCGCGCCTTCGATGACCTGCACCCGCAGGCCGGCCGCCGCCATCGTGACGGCGGCGGCCAGGCCGTTCGGCCCGCTGCCGACGACCACCGCGTCCAGGTCTGCTCGCATGCCTGCTCAGTTACCCGCCGGGCTGGCTCTTCATGCGCTTGAAGGGGCTGGCTACGGTCTGCAGCATGCTGCGCACCCCCGAGTTGTGCCAGACGTTGCCGGCGTGCCGCCACTGCCGCCTGGAGTCCACGCACGTGGTCCTGGTCTGGACCTCCGGGTCCGGCACGCCGAGCGCGATCGCCGACCGAGCCGAAACCAGCCGGTGACCTGCGCTCTCCTCCATGCCGGCCACCCTAGCCCCTGATCGTTCCGGCATCGTTACGGTGTCGGGCTACAGGCTGACGGTGAGCACTACCGTGATCGTCCGGCCGCCGGGGTTCACGGTGAGCTGCCCGTCCAGCGCGACCAGGCTGGTCGAGGTCACGGTGATCGTCACGCTCGCGCCGGAGGCGAGCGAACCCGTCGACGGCGAGACGCTGATGCTGCCCGCCAGCGTAGGCCCGACCGTGATCGAGTAGGCGCTGACCGGGCCGCCGTTGGCGGTGAGCGTGAACCTGCCGGTCGCGGTGCCGCTGACCGCCACCAGCTTGAGCTGGCCGGTCGAGACCGACAGCGTGCCGGCCCTCGGCGGCGGCGGCGACGAGGAGGAGGCCGCCGAGGGCGCCGGGCTCGTGCTGGCGGCCGGCGAACTGGAGGCTCCTGAGGACCGCAAGGCCACTGGGGTGGCCGTACCGCCATGTGTCGACGCCGACGGCGCCAGCCCCTGCCCGCCGCTGTTGCCGGCGTTCGTGCCGTTCTTGCCGCTGCTGCCGTTCTTGCCCGAGGGGCCGCCGCGCGCCGGGGCCGGGGCCGCCGTGGTGCCGCCAGACGCACCGTGCGTCGAGCCTCCCGCCGGGCCGGCCGATGGCTGGCCGTGATGCGTACCGGCCATGATCCCCGCCACGATGGCCCCGGCCGCCATGACCGACGTGGCCGCGCCGGCCGTCACGGCGTGCCGATGGTGCAGGACGTGTTGCCACGGCCCGGTCCCGTGCGGGCTGATCGGCCTGGGAAAGCCATTGGGACCGAACGGGCCCGCCCGATTCGCCACCGTCAGCCGATGCGCCACTCCGGCAGGAGAGCGATCGGTCAGTATTCCCAGCAACTGCTCACGGTACCCCGGGATCAGCACGGCCACGGGCGCCGCCGCGGCGAACAGCGCCGGCGTCAGCTCCCGGCGCTTGCGTTCCCCGCAGACCTCGCACTGTTCTATGTGCCTGCTGATCCGCTTGCGCATCAGCACGGTCAGCTGCCCGTCCCAGCCGGCCAGCATGGCGTCCAGGTCAGCGCAGTCGGCGCGGCCGGTGCGCGCGACGATCAGCGCGCCGAGCGATCGCTCGAGCTGGCTGCGCGCCCGCGACAGCAGCGCATGGGCGTGGTTGCGGGACACCCCGAGCGCCTCGGCGATCTCCTCGGCGTCAAGGTCATGGACCAGGCTCAGCTCGATGACATCGCGCTCACCCGGGTTCAGCCCGGCGATGGCGGCCCGGACGAGCTGCTGGAGTTCGGCTCGTTCCGTCGCGGCGCCGATCTCGGCGGTCTGGGTGGACATGTCCGCGACCTCCTCGAGGCCAGACAGAGCGTTCCCGGCCCGCAGCCGGCGCAGGCACTCGTTGCGCGCGACCGCGTAGAGCCAGGGGCGCAGCCTGGCCGGATCGCGCAGATCCCGGACCTTGGCGGTCGCGACCAGGAACGTATCCTGCACCGCGTCGGCGGCATCGGCCGGCTCGCGCAAGATGGAACGGCAGTAGGAGTAGAGCGGCATGGCGTACCGGTCGTACGCTTCGGCGAGCCCGGCAGGGTCACCAGCCATGATGGCGGCGACAACCTCGGGGTCCTCCATGCGGCAATACCGTAGTTCGGCTACTCATTCGGGTCAGTCGGAATGCGATAACCCGATAGCGGAAATGGGCAACAAATCGGTATCAAAGGGCTACTGCCTGGTAGATCCTACCCGCTGTAGCCTTATATAACCAGAGTGACAGATATGATGCACCCCTGCTGGCGCGTGGCGACCGCCCCGTCGGCCTGGCCCTCGTACGCGGCCCGGAGGGCCAGACGCGCGTGCTGAGCGGCTTCTTCGTGGTGCGCGGGGCACGGCGAGCCGGGATCGGGCCGCGTGCCGTTCGGGATGTGGTCGCCAGGCACCCGGGCCGCTGGGAAGTCGCCTTCCAGCACGAGAACGCGGCCGCCGGGCACTTCTGGCGCCGCGTCGCCACCGAGATTGCCTGTGACGCATGGACCGAGGACCGCAGGCCCGTGCCAGGCCGGCCCAGCCTGCCGCCCGACATCTGGATCTCGTTCGAGGTGCCCGCGCAGGCGCGCGGTTTTCTACTAAGGACCAACCTGCTGACCGCGCCGGCGGGCTCGTCCGGTTCCTTCGTGGCCAGCTGTCACGTGATGGTGAAGACGTGATCTGGCTGAGCTTGAACCGGGCCACGACGAACATCACGGACGTCGAAGTCCTCGACGGCCGCGATCTCGGCCCGGCTGCCCGCCGGCCGCAGCATGCATGGCCGCCGGGGGTTTGTGAACGGGCATCTGGGCTTCGATTGCCTCGCGAATCTCACGCCACTCGCGGAGCACATCCCGGAGATCATCCAGCAAGCCGAAGATTTCCCTGGCGAGACCGCCGGAAACGGAGATCCGGCAGACCGAATGCGCTCCGCGATCAGCGCCGAAGTCGGCAGATGAAATTCCGAAAGCCTGGCAGTAGTAGAGCTTGTAACGATCGGTAAGGCCGACGGCGCCACTCTCCCAGCGACAGACATAGCGGGAGAGAGTACGACTCCGGGTATGGACGTGTCTCCATTGGAGTGAGCTACCCTGATCAACTGGCGCGCCATCTCGGAACGGGCCCAGGCGCGCGCCTCACGTTGCCGCCGCAGCCATGCGCCGAGTTCCTGACCGCTCACGACTCCTCACCCTCCTCGCCGCTTTGAACGCAGGCATCTTCCGGTCTCACGCGCTGCCTGGTGAGTAGTCCGCAGATAATCTCAGCGGCTGCGACGGCGTCAGCATCGCTGCGGAATTCGGTCCAGCATTCCCAGACGAGATAGCCTTCGTAGCCGATAGCCACGCGACCGCTCATATCAGGGTCACGCGGGTTAATCGCGGCTATTTCTATGATCTCTTCTCTGTGCTTGAACTCACGTGTCTCGAAGCCGTGCGCGTTCAGCCGCTCTGCGAGGATATGGAGGAGCCTGTGTGACAGGTAGTCCCGGCTCATCTCGTCGTCACGCATTGCGGCTCGCACCGTAAATCTCCTCGGCCTGCCGCATCCGGCGTACCAGCTCCGGGCCGCTTCGGCAGCACAGGACCGTTCCCCGCGGGACCTGGAAACGCGGGAATGCCACGAATTCATGGCTGAAGGTGCCCCAGATGACAAGCCACCAGGGATTGCCCCGGTCCAGCGTCGCCGCTTGTTCCTGATGATCTTCCCCGTCCTGGGCAAGCTGGGCGTACTGCCCGCGCACCCGGTAGCCTTCAGCGTCGGTGCTCATGTCCTGGTTCACCTCCTTCGCCCTGTTCTGCCTGACATGCCTTGCATCACCCAGGTTCGGGCACCACTGCGGTATGCGGGAGAGGCCCGGAGAGTACCCACGGGGAGTAAACTCCCCGGTAACCGCAAAACCGCATGTCCAGCCAGGGATGTGAGTGAACCCATGGCGAGATACCGCCCGTCGGACTACCTTCCGCCCGACGTGCTGGCCCGGCCTGACTTCCGCGAGGCGTGCGCTAACCGCGATCTGGGTGCGATATTTAATATCGCGGCCCAGCGCGCCGGGCCGGGCTTCACCCGCAGCCATATCGCCCGGCGCTGTGAGATGGGGGTGAGCCGGGTAATCGATTACATCGAGGGGCGTATGCATGCCCAGACCATCGACGTATTCGAGAGGGTCTCCGATGGGCTTCATATTCCCGGCGCCATGCTCGGCGTCGGGCGCCGCGAATGGGAGGGATCCGTGGAATCCGGGAACAGCGCGGTGTCGGAAAGCCAGCGTGAATGGGTACGCGAACGCCAGCTACTCAACCGCAACCGGGCACCGCTTACCCAGATCGCCCTCAGCTTGTATCCCGAGTCCATCCGGCTAGGCCGCACCGGATTCCTGATGCGCGAAGACTGGAAGGTTGATCATCCGGTCGACCTGGACCAAGCAGGGATTGAGCTTATTCACCCGCCAGACCCCGTGGTGACAGGGCGGCACGAGGAAACACTCCGGGTCCGGCCCCTATCGTCCACGGGCAAGCCGTACGAGTCCTACCATCGCGCCATGCGCGACCTTGACAGGCCGCGCCTGTTCGAGAACCGGATATGCTACCGCCTCCTAGATGCCCGGTTCGGCCAGGATCAAGGAAACCTGTCACTCGGATACATGCGCTACTTCGACATGATCGACCTAGGCGAGGCACTAGCGCACGAGTTGGCAGTACACGCGCTCAGCAAAGACGGCACGCTCACCAGGAAACCACCGCAAATACTCTGGGAAGAGCTACCCTTCCGCGGGTTCGCAGGCGACCCATTCGACCTGGCTTCATATCCGCTGCTCTTCTCGATCAGCACGCTCACAATCCGCCGCAGCCGGGCCCGCAACACGTTCGTGCTCCTGCGGCGAGGGGTGGAAAACGTGGCAATCGCCGGAGGCATGCTCAGCGTCATGCCAACCGGCGTATTCCAGCCAGCGTCCATCATGCCCACTCATAACGATGATGACTTCAATCTGTGGCATAACATGATGCGCGAGTATAGCGAAGAGTTCCTCGGCAACCCCGAACACGATGGCGACGGCGACCCCATCGACTACGAGAACCAGGAACCCTTCCGATCCCTGAGCGCCGCCCGCCGCGAAGGTCGAATCAAGGTCCACTATCTCGGAACCGGCCTAGACGCGCTCAACTTCGTTGGCGACGCGCTCACCGTCGCCGTATTCGACGCGGAGACATTCGACGATATCTTCCGCGACATGGTGGAGACGAACGAGGAAGGCACTATCGCTAAGGACGGGAAGACCCTTGAAAACTACGTCTTTGACGACGCGACCATAGAGTGCCTGCTCACAGAGGAAGCCGTGGCCCCAAGTGGTGCGGCGTGCCTCACACTGGCGCGCCAGCACCGCGCCGCACTTCTGCCGTTAGACTCCACAGCTTTCAGGAAGAGCCTCAAGGCCCAGACAAGCTAATCGAATTGTTTCGTTGCTATCGCAAAAAGCTCGCGAACATTTAATCTAGCTGACGAAGAGAACTTGTACCGCTACCCAGCAGGGTAGCCTAATGTCAGTTGTGGCTGCTTACCTGTCTAACTACGTTGGGTTTTCCTCCACTTTGAAAATGGCATCTTCTGGATCCGCGATAGCAGAGCGGATATTATCCGCTACCTTGTCGATGAGCTTTTGCCCCCAAAAAGGGTCGGCCTGATCGTAAAGTATTACTCTTATGTGGCGAAGGTCGAAGGGGACATCATCCTGGTTGGATGATATAAGAATTACAGGTTTCCGTAGGGCATGGGCTAGACCTAGCTCATAAAAGACGTTTGGATTCTTTGTCGTAAGCTCCGCTACTAGGACCTTGGCCTGATCTGGGGTTTTGCGTCATGGCGGGCGGGGATGAGCATGCACCTGATGGGTGCGGGGCGATCCGCGGGGGGCTGGCCGTTGACAAGGACCGCTGCGGAGCGGCCGTCCTGGGTGTTTGACGGCGAAGAGCGCCCTGGTTCCGGGAGATTGCGGGTTACGACACGCCTTAATTCCCGGACTGGAGCGCTCTTCGCCATGCAGCTTAACGGGTGGGACCGTGCCCTGAAGGTCACCGCGGACGGGGCGGGCCTGGTCGGCCACGCCGCCGCGGTCTTGGACGGGACGTTTGGCCCTGACGCTCCTGCATCTCCAGGTATAGGATGCAAAAGCAGGGAGGGCCATGGCCCAAGACATATCGCCCGCTCATCATGACGCGAGCAAGCTGGAACCACCAAGGGAGAATTATGAGAAAAGCCGCCACCGCATTGGGGACCATAATTCTCGGGATTTCCACGATGCTGGGGGTTGCCACGATCCTGACGCCGACGGCTCAGGCGGCGTCCTCCCCGGTCGTGATCAACGAGATCTACTACAATTCGCCTGGCAGAGACACCGGCACGAACACGAGCCTGAACGCCGAGTGGGTCCAACTGCACAACCGCACCAGAGGTACGGTCACCCTGACCCACTGGACCCTGCGAGACAGGGCCGGGCACGTCTACACATTCGGGACCTACCGGATAATGGCCGGCGGGTATGTGAAGATCCACACCGGCCGGGGCACCAGCACCCAGACCAACCGCTATTGGGGTCACCGCTGGTACATCTGGAACAACAACGGGGACGGCGCGACTCTCAAGAACGCCAGCGGCATCGTGAAATCCACGTGCTCCTACTCCGACCCGAGGGAGGTTCGCGCCTTCAAGATCTGCTGAAGGCCAGGGCGAGGGCGCCCGGCCTCCTGGCATCGTTCACCGTTGTGACCTCGCGGCTATGCGCGCCGGCCCCCGGGATTCAGCATTGACCCGCTGACCGGGAAGTCGTGGGTCCTCCCGGCTTTGAACTGCGATTTTGCGGGCGGCTGCCCTGCCTGTGCCTGGCTTGGGCGTGCGCCCGATGGGTGCGGTGACCGTTTCCGCCGGGCGGATTGAAAGGACCTGCCGGATCAGCGGCCGGCGAGACCGCGGTCTGCCTGACCGGGTCCAGATGGTGAAGAGCGCACCGGTTCTGGGAGATTACGCGGTAACCACACCATTCGAAAACCCCCAGGCAGGAGCGCCCTTCGTCATGCAGGATACGGGCTGGGACCACGCGCTGAAAGTGACCGGGGACGGCGAGGGCCTGGTGGGGCACTCCAGGGCGGTGCTGCTGCGTAAGCTGGCCGACCAGGCCGGGCTGACCGCCGCGCCGGGGTCCGCGCTGGCGCGAGCCGGGAAGTACCCGCTGGTCGACCGGGGCATCGCGCTGGTTTCCATGGCAGTGGCGATCGTGCTCGGGGCGACCAGCATGAACGACATCACCCTGCTGGCCCACCACGCCGCGGTGCTGGGTCCTGAGCCCAGCGACACCACGGTGCGGCGGACGCTGGAGCTGGCTGATCTCCGCACTCTGGACAAGGTCGCGCGGGTGCAGGCGGCGGTCCGGGCGCACGTCTGGTCGCTGATCGCGGCCACCCCGGCTGGGTTCCCGTGGCTGGCCGTCGCCGGGAAGCTGCTGGCCGGCTGGCTGGTCATCGACCTGGACGCCACGCTGATCACCGCGCGCAGCGACAAGGAAGGGGCCGCTCCCAACGTCGCACGTTGGGAGCAATCCTCCCGCTATGGCCCTCGCAGGCAGTGTGCGGCTTCACGATGCGGTCCGGTACACACCGCAGGCTGCCTGCCGCGCGCTAGTCGTGATGCCTCCGAGGCACCGCGCCTGCTCCCCCGCCGCCATCTGCCCCGCGTCCGCCGCATTGAAGAATCCCATCGCGGACACCAGCATCCCAAGGGCCTCCAACGTGCTCACCGGCGACGGGACAGCGCTCACCTGACTCACCTCCCCAGGCAGATCACAAGGCCGGGCGGTCTCCGTCCCTCCAGCCGTCAGGCCGGATAGGGGATCGTTTTCTAGTTCGATAATATCAGCCAGTGGCGACATTTCTGGGAACACCACACCGAATTCCGGGATAATTCTCAAACGGATATTTACTGAAATGTCGTATTTGCTCTGGCTCAGGAAGGTCGCCTAGTTGCGTGGCGCTGTCCAGTTGCGTGGCGGGCGGATTCGGCGACTTAGCCTTGACCGGCTTCGGCCCAGTCGGCGATGAGCGTGACCAGGGCGGTCACCCGGTGGGCCGCCTCGGCCGCCGAGCTGTCCTGGCCGTATGACGACTGGCCGATGTGATCGCGCGCCGCGCGGCCGGCGATCGCGGGCGCGAACCAGCTGTACTTGGCGGCGCCGCAGGCGGCGATGGTGGTCCGCACCGTGTCGGCCGAACCCGTCCAGCCGCCGTCGCGCAGGCCGCGCAGGTAGCCGTCGGTGGCGCTGGCCGCGATCTCGGGCAGCAGCGCCACGTCCATCAGCCCGTCCGCGCAGCTGTCGATGATCAGGTTGGCGGCGTCCTCGCCGACCGCGCCGTCACCGGTGAACGACCAGTCGAGCAGGACCGACGTGCCGTCCTGGTCGATCAGGTTGGCCGGCCAGACATCCAGGTGGCACAGCGTCCGCTCGGCGGCGCCGACGATGGCGGTCAGCGGGCCCTGGTCCCCGCGGTCGGCAGGCGGGCCACCTTGAGGATGGCCGAGCCCGCCGTCCCGCGTACCCGCCAGATCCCGCCGGTGGCGGCGTTGCCCAGCCCGTGCCGCAGCGGCGCGGCCGACACGACCGTGTCCCCGACGGCGCCGGGGCAGCCGGTCGTAGCCGGGCCCCGCCGGGGTGGTGTCTGCTGGCACCCGCCTACCGTAGCGGGCACCGCATCGTCAGCTGGCGAGCACCTTGTTCGGGTCGTACAGCACCACAGTGCCGGCCACGTGATCGTGCAGCGACTTGCGATCCTTGCTCGAGACGAAGAGCACGAACGAGGTGACCTCGGTGATGACGCTCAAGATGCCGTCCGCGATGCGGCCGACGATCTCGCGCAGCGCCATGTGCCAGAAGCCGGCCACCTGGTTGGTCTCCGGCCGCCAGACGCGCATCCCGAGCACCTGCAGCGCCGGAGTCTGCCCGTTGCCCCAGGCGATGAGGCCCCAGATGATGTAGCCGATGCCCAGCGTGACGACGGCGAGCGGGAGAGCCAGGAAGTAAGCGCCGATGCGCCGGCCCACGCTGGCCAGCTCGGTGCCGTCCGGCAGGACCAGGCCGGACTGCTGGTCGACGTACATCCCCTGCGGCACGGCGGTCGCCGGAACCTGTCCGTAGCCGTAGCCGGCCGGCACCGGGGGCGCGGGGGTGTACCCGGCGTTCGGCGGCGCCTGGCCGTAGGCCTGACCGCCCTGGCCGGCACCCGGAGGGTTGTATCCCTGACCTGGCGGGGGGTTGTATCCCTGACCTGGCGGCGGGTTGTATCCCTGACCTGGCGGGGGGTTGTATCCCGGCCCGGACGGCTGGTTGTACCCCTGACCTGGCGGCGGGTTGTACCCCTGACCGGGCGGCGGATTGTAGCCTTGGCCAGGCCGCGGCTGAGCCGCCTCCTGCCCGCCCCCCGGGGCATACGGATCCGGATAAGTCACCGCAATCTCACTTCCCTATGTGCGCTAGCTGCAAACCGGACTCTATGGTAGGGCTTGATCATCCAGTAGGCCCGGCCTGCGATCGTGCACCAACCGTTACCGAGACCTTAGCGGTTACGAAAGTAGCGTACCGGCCCGACCGGACGGCAAAACCGTTTATCCCGGACAACTAACGTGAATAGTATTAGCGGGGCTATCGGGACGAGTGCCGGCATTTAATAATGCGATGCCGTCAGTGAGCGCCGGGTGTCAATCACGGCCGGACCAGGAGGGGGTCGAGCATGGCCGGCCAGGTGGCCATTTCGGTGCACGGACCGCGGGCCGGGACCATCGAGGCATATGCGAGTGCCCTGGAGACCGGCGCGGAATACGTCGAGTTCGACATCCGGCGGACCGCGGACGGGGAGCTGGCCGCCTTCCACGACGCGCGCACGCGCCAGGGCGAGGCGCTGGCCGCCATCAGCTACGCCCGCGCCTCCCTGCCGGGCTGAGCGGCCGGGAGGACTAGGTCAAGCCAGCTGCGCTTCCAGCACGGTGAACGAGTGCGGGGCGAAGGTGATGTCGAGGTTGCCGCCGTCCACCTCGCGCTTGGCGTTGTGCACGCTGACCGCGTCGGGACGGGCGAAAGGTGTTGACGGCGTCCGGGCCGTCCCCGATGACCTCGTGGACGGTCATCACCCCGGTCGCCTGGGCGTCGAGCAGCCGGATGCGGGTCGCGATCGCCTGGCCGGGATCCCGGTTGACCACGGACAGCGTCAGCCGGCGGCGCCCGGGGTCGGCCGTGGCGGCCACGTCGAGCCGCTGGAACAGGCCGAGATCGGCCACCCGGTAGGGCCAGCGGTCCCCGGTCCTGTCCCGGTGGGCGTGGGTGCCCGAATCGGTGCAGGTGTCCACCGCGACCTGCTGGCTGGCCGTCGCCATCAGCTGGAACGGGTGGTAGATGGCCTGGGTGAGCATCCCGTCCGGGGCGGTGACGATGGGCGCGGCGGCGTTGACCAGCCGGGCCAGGTTGGCCATCCGCAGCGTCCAGCTCTGCCGCGCGCTCGGCGTAGTGCGGCGCGAGGACGTTGGACCAGTAGTCCGCCGAACCGGTGTACAGGTGGATGCTGTGCATGTCGACGTACCGGGCCAGGCCGTCGATGACGTCGCGGTCCCAGTCGTCCATCCCGGTCTGGCCGCAGCTGATCAGCCGGATGCCGGGGTGGAGCCGCTGGAGCGCCTCGGCCCACCGCCGGGCCTCGGCCACGTACTGCGCCGCCGGCCGGCCGCCGGGAAGCTCCTGGCCCAAGCCCCAGAACCGGACGCCGTAGGGCTCGGCATGGCCGTTGGCACGCCGCCGGCCGGCCCAGTAGGTGTCGCCGGTGCCGTTGCAGTACTCCACCCAGGCCAGCGCCTCGTCCAGGGTGCCGGTGCCCATGTTCAGGCTGAGCACCGGCTCGGCGCCCGCGGCCGCGCACCAGGCCATGAACTCGTCGGTGCCGAAGCGGTTGGACTCCTCGCCGGGACCGGCGGGACGCCGCGGCCGGCCCGGGCCGATGCCGTCGGCCCAGTGGTAACCCGACGCGAAGGTCCCGCCGGGCCAGCGCACGTTGGTCACGCCGAGGTCCCGGACGGCCGCGAGCACGTCGGCGCGGAAGCCGCCGGGCCCGGACCGCCGCGACCTCTCGTCGAACACGCCGCCGTAGACACAGCGCCCCAGGTGCTCGGCGACGCTGCCGAAAATACGCCGGTCGACGGGGCCGATGGGCCGCTCGGTCAGCACGTCGATCTGGGCCACAGGCCGCTCCCTCCGGACGACAGCCTGCTACCCGCCGTCGCCGGATCAAACCGGATTAAACAGGAGGGGCAGGATCAGTCGCGGCTGGATTCGACGGCGCCGCGCAGGCTGATCACGGCGACGCCGGCCGCGAAGACCAGCGCCGCGCAGATCGCCGCGCCCCGGTCCGGCGCCGGGCGGGCCGCCCACAGCCACGGCGTGGTCCAGGCCTCCTGAACCGCGTAGACGCTGACGACCAGGTAGGCCAGCGGCCCGATCCAGCTCAGGCCGGCGCCGAGCACGACGGCGGCGAGCAGGCCGGTCCCGGTCAGCCCGGCCAGGTCGCGCAGCAGGGCCAGCGAGCCGAGAGCCAGGTGCCCGCCGACCGCGCCCAGGGCAAGCGCGCCGCAGGCGGCGCCGGCCAGGGCGAGCACGGTGCCGAGCCGGAGCCACGGCAGCCACCGCCCGGTGGCCCGCTCCGGCTCGCCCAGCGGGCTGCGCGTGGTCACGCTGACGACCGAGGCGGCAGCCGTCGCCACGGTCAGCGGGAACATCAAGGCGGGCCAGGTGGAAGGAGGCGGCCGTCGTGGTCATGGCAGTTTGGCCGTCATCGGCCCGGCCACAGAGTCGTCAACTTCTTCCCGAACGGGTGAGGGGATCGTCGCCTCTCTATTGAACCCCGGCGCGCCCGGGTTCACATCGCCGGTCGCCGGGGCTCGCACCCGGTCCGTTCGGAACTAATGACTTGGCAGCAGGCCGAGCGGGGCGGGCGCCGCGAAACCGACGGTCAGCACCGACTGGCCGGCCGTCCCCGGGGTCAGGCCCGCGTGCGCGGGCAGGTACGGCGAGCGCTGAGCGCGGGCGAAGGCGAGCATCCGGCCCGCGGCCGCGGCGGGCGTGGTGATCACGGCCGTCCGCAGCGGCAGGTTCGCGCTGGCACCGGGATCCCGGTCGCCGAACCCGGTGACATGGACCGGCTCGCCGGCGGCCAGCGCGGCCAGGGTCATCAGCAGGCGCGCGTCGACCTGCCCGGCGGCGAGCGCGGCGCGGGCGCCCGGCGTCACCGTGATCCGCGGGTCGTGCAGCAGTTCGGCGCCGGCCGCCTGACGCGCCCGCAGGTCCGCGGCGAGCGCGGCCCGGTAGGCGGCCGCGCCGCCCGGCGCCACCACGCGGACGTCGATCCGGGCCGGGCCGGTCCCGAAGCTGGCCAGGACCTCGGGCGCGTACACGCTGGCCAGGCGCCCGCCGAAGATGCCCCGCACGGCGGCCGTCGCGAGCACAAGCTCCGAGCCGAGCGGGTCGCCCGCGCCCGGTCCGAGCATCAGCAGGTTCCCGGCCGCGACGCCGTGCCGGGCCAGCGCCGCGCACATGGCCGGGTCGCAGGCCAGGACGGCACCGCTGCTGGCCTGCCGGGCCACCCAGGCCGCGGCCTGATCGCGGGCCGCGGTCGCGCCAGTCACCGGCACCGAGGACGCGGCGCGGGCCGGGCCTTGGGCGGACGCGAGGTGCGGGGCGGACAGCTCACGGCCCGCCTGCACGGCCAGCGCCACCGACAGGGCGGCCAGCGCCATGACCAGCACGCGGCGGCGCGGGCGGACCTGGGGCGCTCCGGCCAGGCGGGCCAGTTCGGCGGCACGACGCTCGTGATAGGCGGCTTCGAGCTCGGCGCACGGGGCCTGGACGGACGGGGCCGCGCCGGCGCGGGACAGCCAGTAGCCGGCCGCATCACGGTGGGCCGTCGCCACCTGGGCGCCGAGGTCGGCTCGGGCCAGCCGCCGGTGCAGCTGCCCGGCCGTCCAGCGATGCACGGTCAGCTCGCGCTTGTCCGGGCCGGAGCCGACGGTGAGCAGGCCGGCGGCCTCGCACTCGGCGATCAGCCCGGGCCGGGCGGCGAGCACCGCGGGCGCCACGGGCAGCCGGTACACCGACGCGCGGACCAGCGTCGACCTGGCCCCGGCGCCGAGCCGGTCGTACAGCTCGCCGAACAGCTGGTCACCGGCCGCGGCGGCGACCAGCTCGGCGGTCGCCTCGGGCAGCTCGGTCGGCTCGGCCCGCGGCACGGGCTGGCCGGTGCTGGCGGTGACCGCGGCCTCGATGCGGCCGGCCACGTCCGGGTACCGCTCGCCCCGGGCCAGCAGCAGGTCGAGGTACTCCAGCGCGAGCGGATGGCCGGCGGTCAGCCGCCACACCTGGTCGCGTTCGGCGTCGGTGAGCATCCGGATCGCGGGCAGCGAGGTGGTGAGCTCGGCGGCGCCTGAGCGGGTCAGCGGGCCGAGCTGACGGAAGGCGAGCCGGGCCTGGCCGGGCCGTCCGGCCGGCTCGCCCAGGGTGAAGGGGTGGCGGCAGGTGATCAGCAGCTTGCCGGTCCAGCCGGCCAGCAGCGCGGCCAGCGCCGGATCCCGGACCGTCCACCGGCCGGAATCCTGGACGAGGTTGTCGTCGAAGTTGTCCAGGACGACGATGTCCGCCCCGGCCGGCTTGGCGAAGGCCGCGGCCGGCACCTCCCCGCTGATGACGCTGATCACGCGCCCGGACTGCAGCCGGCTGACCCGCGCGGCGATCTGCGCCGCCAGCGTGGACTTGCCGATGCCGCCCATCCCGTACACGACGAGCCCGCCGCTGCCCGGGCCGGTGAGATGGGCGGCCCAGCGGCGGCGTTCGGCGGACCGGATGGACAGGGATGTCCGGTGCCGGGGCCTGAGGTCGGAGCTTCGCGCGTGGCGGGCGGCATGCCGGACCCGGACGGGCTCGCGGGCCGCGAGCCCGTCATGCGGCCAGGCGGCACGCATGAATCCGGCATTCTCGTGCCGAACCGGGACTAATCTCGCCACTTCAAACCCCTTCCCGCGCACTCCGGCAGACGCGGCAAGTTGCCATTGCCTTTTTATAGCACACTGAGCAATGAGGCAGACGCTTTTAGTGATTCACTCCTGGTCACGGGCTTAGGACATTTGTGTCCTAAGCGGACTTAAGTATTTTCAGGGAGGGGAAGTTACAGGGCGCGACTGCGCCTTGGGAATCATTTAGCCAAAGCTGGCACACGCCCGAAACCGGGGCGCGCAGGCCGGCCCGTCACAGGACGGTGCGGAGCGGGTTCCCGGCCGTCGTCGTCACGGCGGCGGCCAGGTCCCCGGCCGGCAGGCCGAGGGCCGCGCGGGCGAACTCCGCCGCGATCGCGTGCCACAGCCGCGCACGGCGCAGCATCGGGTGGTCACCGTCCCGCACCTCGATGGCGGCCACCTGGGTGACCGCCCGGGCGCGTTCCACGTAGGCCCAGGTCTCGGCGGGGCTCGTGACGCCGTCGCTGGTGCCGTGCACCAGCAGCACCCGCCGGCCGGCCAGCTGGCCGACGGGCTCCCCCCGGGGCAGCCAGGGCGCCAGCCCCGCGACGGCCGACACCGCGGGATGCCCGGCCGCGCGGACCGCGGCGCGCGCCCCCATGGAGTGCCCGACCAGCACGACCGGGACCGGCCCTGAGGCGGCGATGGCGTCGAGTGCCTCGATCAGGTCGCCGACCGGGGAGGCCAGCACGCCGTTCCAGCCGCGGACCCGGAAGCGCGGCCGCTCGACCACGGCGTCGCTGCCGCGCAGCGCGTGCCGGATGGCCGCCGCGACCGGGATCATGCGGAGCACGGCGGGCTGCAGCGCGGAGGTCGGTTCGGTGCTCGCCGTCTGGCCGCCGTGCGCGACCACCACGAGGCCGGCCTGGCGCGTCTGCGCGCCGTAGGCCGCGTCGCCGCGCGGGAGCGTTTCCCCGCTGGTCATCTGCCCTCCCGCCGTCCGCCCCGGGCTAGGGCCGGCCCTGGCCAGGCTAACAGCCGACGGCTCCTGGCACACTCTTGACGAGGAGGCGTCGGTGAACGACTGGGATCTGGTGCTGCGCGGCGGCCGGGTGATCGATCCGGAAACCGGCCTGGACGCGGTGCGGGACGTCGCCGTCGCGGACGGCCGGATCGCGGCGGTCGGGCCCGGCCTGCCGCCCGGGGCGCCCCAGGTCGACGCGACCGGGCAGGTGGTCACGGCGGGGTTCATCGACCTGCACAGTCACGTCACCGACCTGGGCGGCCTGCGGCTGCAGGCGATGGACGGCGTCACCACCGCGCTGGAACTCGAGGCGGGCGTCACCCCGGTGGCGCTGGCCTACCGCCGCGCCGCGGAGCAGGGCCGCCCGGTCAACTACGGCTTCGCCGCCTCCTGGGCGCTGGCGCGGATGGAAACGGTGGCCGGACTGCCGCCGGACGCCAGCCTGGGCGCCTTCATGGCTCGTATTTCCGACCCGGCCTGGCAGCGCGAGGCCGAGCCTGCCCAGGTCAGCAAGCTGCTGGCCCGGTTGTCTGCCGACCTGGCCGACGGGGCGCTCGGCATCGGCGTCCTGCTTGGCTACGCGCCGGCGGCCAGCCCGGCCGAGTACCTGCGGGTCGCCGGCCTCGCCGCCGAGGCCGGCGTGCCCACCTTCACCCACGCCAGGGACCTGATCGAGATGGTTCCCGGCACGCTGGCCGACGGCGCGGAGGAGATCGTGCGGGCGGCCGCCCAGACCGGCGCGCACATGCACTACTGCCATGTCAACAGCACCTCGCAGCGCCATGTCGACCGGGTGCTCGCGCTGGTGGCCCGGGCCCAGGCGGCCGGGTCCCGGGTCAGCACGGAGGCGTACCCGTACGGCTCGGGCATGACCGGCATCGGCGCGGCGTTCCTGGCCCCGGAGCGGCTGGGCGAGCGCGGCCTGTCGCCGTCGTCGCTGACCTACGCGCCGACCGGTGAGCGGGTGGCCAGCGCGGCCCGGCTGCGCGAACTGCGCGAGGCCGATCCCGGCGGCCTGGTCATCATCGACTTGCTCAGCGAGGACGACCCGGCCGACCAGGCCCTGCTGATGCGGTCGCTGACCTTCGCCGGCGCGGTCGTGGCCAGCGACGCCATGCCGCTGACCTGGACCGCTCCCCCGGCCGACCCGCAGGAGTGGCCGCTGCCGCCGACGGCGATCACGCATCCCCGCACGGCCGGGACGTTCAGCCGGGCGCTCCGCCTTCTGACCAGAGGGGGCCTTCTGACCCGAGGGGGCCTGCTCACCCGCCCGGGGCCGCTCGGCCTGGCCGAGGCCCTCGCCAGGTGCAGCCTGGAGCCAGCCCGGCTGCTCGAGGACCGGGTGCCGGCCATACGCGGCAAGGGCCGGCTCCAGGCCGGGCGGGACGCCGACATCGTCGTGTTCGACCCGGCGACGGTCACCGACCGGGCTAGCTACCGGCACAGCACGCGCCCGTCGGCCGGCATCCGGCACGTCCTGGTCCACGGCACCTTCGTGGTGCGCGATGGCGGCATCGTGCCGGACGCCCGGCCGGGCCGCCCGGTCCGCGCCGCCCCGCGCTGATCCCGACGCGGACTGCCCCCTCCGATCCGGGCCCAGGCCGCGGCCGGGAAGGGCGTTCGAACGCAGCTAAGCTGTACAAACAAACACTTCCCACGGTGATCGATCCTGTGTTCTAATAGCAGACATGGGTCGGCACGGCGAGGCAGAGGCACGGTCTGGTCGGGCGGGGGCCGTTGAGCCACCGCCCCCGATCCCGCCCGGGCGAATGCCGCCCGCCTAGGTAACTGCCGCCAGGCAGACCGCACGCCGGCCGCTTGCCCGGAGTGCCCCAGTTCAAGCCAGACGCTGGAGGTGAATAGGATGAACGAAGGGTTCGAAAACTTTAACGATGAAGACGAAGAGTGGCTCAATGAACTAGAACTCAGAGCCACAGACCTGGAGAACCAGCTGTTCGACTGGCGTGAGGCCCACACCCGCGAGCTCGCGGAGACCAGCTATGGCCAGGACGGGGCGCCGCGCCGGCCCAGGGACGCCCGGCCCGGGATGCTCCGGGCCCAGCCGAGACCAGCAGGGCCCAGACCAGCAGGGCCCAGACCAGCAGGGCCGAGGGCGGCAGCGCCGCGGCAGGCCCAGCCGCTGGACGACGAGCCCGTCGAAGCGCCGGATGACTTCATCGACGAGGAGCCAGAGCCGGACGACGACCTGACGACGATCATCCGGACCGGCGCCCGGCCGGGCTGGCCTGAATCCCGGCGGCGCGGGCCGTCCGCGCAGGCGCGCACCCAGACGCTCATCGACCGGGGGCGGCGCAGCGTCGGCCGGACCCGGACGCCGCGGTCGCGCAAGACCGTGCTGGCCGTGGCGGGCCTCGCCGCGGTCATCGCCATCGCTTCCGTGTTCATCTTCCGGTCCAGCCCGTCGTGGCCGCCGAGCGTGGCAACCGTCCAGGGCGAGATCACCACCGCCTGCCAGAACCCCAACGTGGCCTCCGACCCCGGGCAGGTCAACTTCGCCTGCGCCAAGGCGACGAACCAGATCCTGTGGGTATTCGCGCTGATGACCAGCGGCGACAACCCGCAATTCAAGGACGCGAAGACCGGCAGGCAGGGACTGGAGCCCATCACCCCCAGCCAGGGCGGGCAGGTGGCGTGGTCGCTGAACCTGCATCACCCGTACAACCCGATGGATCCGGTCGACAGCCTGGCCGTGGCGGCGAGGGCCATCAACAACATCATCGGCGGGGCCACCGTGACCAGCACCAGCGGCCAGCCGACGGTCCAGCCCGGGCTGGAGAGCAATCCGGCCAACTGCGCGAAGTACACCGGCTCGTCGGCGGTCGTCTCGCACGCGGGCTTCCCGAGCCTGTGCGCGCAGCCGGTGGCCAGTGCGACCGGTCAGGCGGCGCTGGTCGCTGACGCCTACCGGCAGTGGGTCGTCGGCGCGACGCCCGCGGCGGCCTACGACGTCAGCGTGCTCTTCGCGAACGCGAACAACCCGGGAAACGCCCAGGTCCAGGCGATCCTCAAGAGCCTGCCCGGCGCGAGCTGACGGAGCGGACCACCGTCGGCACCCGCCGCCAGGCCATCTAGTCGGCCCGCGAACACGGAAGAAGGTGATCTTGTGCAGCCCGTGAGGAAACCAACGTGGCAGCAGGCGACCGCGCTTGTCAGCCTCAGTACGTGCGGAGCGATGACAGGATTCGCCTTCGCCCACGGAACGGTCGACGAGATGACGTCACCGACGCGGATGCCGGTCCACCTGCTGGCCCTCGACAAGCCGGCCAGGCCCGCATCGGCCAGCGCCGTGCCGGCCCGTGACGGCGCGCTCCGGTCGGCGATCGTCAAGGTGGCCAGTTACTACCTCCGCATGGCGCAGTCCAGGAGCCCGGCCGAAATGGAGGCGATCATCTGGGGAAACGACAGCGTCGACGGCGCGGATCACGGTCAGTCCTGTGCCGCCTTCGCCAGCCTCACGCTGGCCCTGGGCGCGCAGGCGGCCGGCCAGGAAAGCTGGGTGACCGGCGGCACGACCTATCCGTGGCCGTTGCGGCAGTGGGCCGACGTGCGCGTCGACCCCAACCCGGCCTCCCCCGAGGTCGTCTCGGTCTTGCAGGACGCGCAGGCGCACCACCGCTGGCACCCGGTCGGCGACGGCTACCGGCCCCAGCCCGGCGACTGGGCGATGTTCGACGGTCACGTCGAGGTGGTGACGAAGTACTCGGCCGGCGTCCTGTCCACGATCGGCGGGGACTCCGGCCCGAACCTGTCCGTCAACGCGCACACGTTCACCGGCGCGCTGGCCGACCAGGGGGTGACCGGCTTCGTCAACAACGGAGAGCTGCTCAGCGCGGTGAGCCAGACGGCGGGCGGGGCGGCGCAGGCCGAGACGGCCGGGGTCCTGGCCCAGGGGGATCCCGCGCCGGCACAGGCGGGCGGCGCGGCCGTGCCCGGGACGGGGACGGCGGCGCTCACCTCGGCCAGCAGCCGGACGTCGAGCGCCGGGCGGGCCGCCCGGACCGGCGCAACGCAGGCCCGCGGCGGGACGGGCAGGAAAGGTACGGCCAGGATGGTGGGCACAGCAGGCCGGGCGGGCAGCGTCGGCACCCAGAGCATGGTGGCGATGCCGGGCATGGTGACCGACGCCGTCATGGCCACGGGCCACGGCGCGAAGGCGCCGGCCGGGGCGGCACACGCGGGCTCCAGCCAGGGGAAAGGCGGGAAGACGGCCCGGACGCGCTCCCGAGGGCGGGACGGCCGCGCGCAGCGGGACGGCACGGCGGCGATCCCCGGCCTGCAGGCGGCATCCGGGAACACGGCCCGGAGCTCGTCCGCCCCGGCCACGCCGTCTTACACCAGGAACGACCCGCCCGCGGCGCACGTCCCCGACACCGCCGCGCAGCAGGCTTTCATCAGCGAGGTGGCGCCGGGCGCGCTCGCCGCGCAGAGCCGGCACGGAATCCCGGCGGCGGTGACGATCGCCCAGGCGATCGACGAATCGGGGTGGGGGCAGAGCGCGCTGGCGATCAGGGACCACAACCTGTTCGGCATCAAGGGCGCCGGACCCGCCGGCTCCGACATGCTGCCCACGCGCGAGTACGAGAACGGCCAGTGGGTGACGCGCACCGCGCCGTTTCGGGTGTACCACAACGTGGCGCAGAGCATCGCCGATCACGGCGAGCTGCTGGCCACCGGCCCGAGTTACCAGCACGCGATGGCCGACCGGCACCTGCCGGACGCGTTCGCCACCGACCTGACCGGCGTCTACGCGACGGATCCGCAGTACGGCTCGAACCTCATCGCGATCATGCGGCTGTACAACCTGTACCGCTACAACGCCCCGGCTGCGGCCGCGTCCCAGACGGCAGTACCGGGCGGGACCGCGGGTCAGGACGCGGCGGCCGGGCACGGCGGGACGGCCGGGCACGGCGGGACGGGCGACACGGGCGCGGCGACGATTCCCGGGGTCCTGGACGCGTATACCGCCGGGCCGGTTCGGCCTGCCCCCGCGGCGGCCGTGGTGGCGGCGGCAGCCGGGGCGCTGCCGGCCGGGGCGGTGCCGGTCAAGCGAGCCGCGCAGGCGCGCCGGGCGGCCAGGGTCGCACCGCGCCAGGCCCGCACGGTGGCCCGCGCCACCCGGTACGCGCCGCAGATCCCGCGGGCGGTCACGACGGCGTTCATCTCCACGGCGAAGGCGCCGCTGAGCCGGGCCGAGCCGCTGTACGACGACGTGGCCAGCCGCAGCGGCATCCGCTGGGAACTGCTGGCCGCCTGCGACTGGATGCAGTGCCAGGCTCAGCCGCGCTACTCGCCGGTCTACGGGGAGAAGCTGGGCACGGTCAACGCCGGCGGGGCGGTGTACCGCACGAAGTCCGAGGCGCTCGGCCAGTGCGCCAGCGACCTGATCGAGCTCGCGATGGCGGTCTACTGGCTGGACATCACCGCGCGGCGCCCGCTGTCCGTCCGTGACCTGGCCAAGGTCTTCGCGGCCTTCCGCTGGGGCGGGCTGCTCAAGCTGCACGGCATCTCCGCGATGGAGTTCCCGTACGCGGTGGAGGGCCTGACGGCGCAGCACGTCAAGATGCGCTGGCCCGACATCAGGGAGCCGGACGCGCCGGACAGGCCGGGCACGCGATTCCGGATGCCGTTCGGGGCGGTGCCGGTCGTGCTCTGCCTCGGGTACCCGGCCCTCGCCTAGTCCTCGATGACCAGCGAACAGAAGGTGGGCCAGATGCTGCGCTTGCTGATTTTCCTCGTGGGAATGCTGTCCACGAATCGCCCGAGGGCGGCGGCCCTGCGGCCGGGCGAATCGTACCGGCGCCCCGCGGCGCCGGATCCCGATGCGGACGACCCGGATGACGGGGACCCCTGGTACCTGCCGCCCCAGTCGCAGCCGCCGCGACGCCCCTTCCGTGAGCCGGGCCCGGTCCGGTCCCGGCCTCGCCGCCGGCGGATCCCGCCCAAGCTCAGGTGGGCGGCGGTCCTGGTCCTGGCGGGCCTCATCTTCCGCAAGGTGATCGCCTGGGCGGTCCTGACGGCGCTGGCCGCGACGTTTCACCTGGTCGGGCTCAACGTCCACCTGCCGCACGTCAGGCTCTCCTGGCCGTGGCAGTCGGTCAGCGCCGGGACCACCACCGATACCGACATCGGGCCCTGGGTGCTGCAGAAGATCGAGGGTATCTCCCGGCCGGCCCTCGGCCAGGAGAACTTCAACTTCACCTTCACGCACAAGGTGTCGAAGAACATCGGATTCTGGCCGTGCTGGTATTCGAGCACCTTCGCCGCGGTCGGGCACGCGTCGGCCACCGTGGACCTCAACCCGGGACCGTCCTGGTGGACACCCGCGTCGGGCCACTACCGGCTGCAGGTCCTCAGCCGCCCGGCGGCCGGCACGCCCGGCCGGGTCAGCGTGACCATCGTGCTGCCCCGGCCGCAGCTTCCGCAGTCCGTGCACGACGTGACCGTCGACAACACGCTGTCACATCCGATCGACGTGCAGCACAGCTGGACCTATCCCGGGCTGGGGTGCGGCGCCCTGATACGGCCGGAGTTTTCCGTGTCCGTCCTCTACGGGCTGGCGCAGAACCTGGCGTTCGCGCAGGTCAGGAACAACCCTCAGGTCAGCCGCCCGCTGGTAAGCGCCGCCGAGGCCCAGGCGGCGCAGATCGTCAGGAACAACTTCGTCCAGCCGACGGTGAACGCGCTCGGCTACACGCTGGCCGGCTTCGCGATCCGCTGGTCCGCGGCGTCCTGACGCACGGCCGGGGCC
>WNGG01004181.1_pt1 | contig 43023 bp, 48 predicted proteins | sample 5400661 | NCBI WGS metagenome assembly WNGG01 (sample SAMN13153372, study PRJNA577476) | soil metagenome | isolation source: 100 cm soil or saprolite under Garry oak tree replicate 1 | place: USA:California | collected 2016-06-15 | reverse complement strand
GGCAGGCGATCGCGGCGTTACGCGACGTCGCCCGCATCGCTGAGGAGACGTCGAGCTGGCCATATCACCATGACCGGGACCTCACTGGTTTCATCGACGGGACAGAGAACCCGACCCTGATCGAGGCGCCAGACGTAGCGGTGATTCCCGAATCGGGACCCGGGGCCGGCGGTTCCATCCTCTTGCTCCAGAAATGGTTGCACGACGCGGCGGGCTGGGAGGCGCAGCCGACCGCGCGGCAGGAAGGCGTGATCGGCCGCAACAAGCTCGACAGCGCCGAGCTCGAAGACAAGCCCGCCGATTCGCACGTCGCGCGAACAGACCAGGACGTGTTCGGCAAGATCTTCCGCCGCAACATGCCGTACGGCACCGTCACGGACCACGGGACCATGTTCGTCGGCTTCAGCTCGGACCAGCGGCGACTCGTCGCCATGCTCGAGAGCATGGCCGGCGTGAACGATGGAGTTCGCGATGCGCTCACACACTTCGCGACGCCGTTGACCGGGTCGTTTTATTTCATCCCTTCGATCCGCGGCCTGACGCAATAGCCGCCGATGAGTTCTGGCTCGGGGTCTCGTCTAACGAGACGACGAAACTCTACTGGAGGATGAGATGAGACTGGTCGCAACGGAGTACCTGTCGCTCGACGGAGTTTTTGAAGAACCCGGCCACTGGTCGGGCCCGATGTTCAACGAGGAAGCCGGCCAGTTCAAGTGGGCGGAGCTGCAGGCGAGCGACGCGCTCCTGCTCGGCCGCCGGACTTACGAAGGCTTCTCGGCGGCGTGGCCGACGATGAAAGGTACGGGCGAGTTCGGCGTGAAGATGAACACGATGCCGAAGTACGTGGTCTCCTCCACGTTGGACAAGGTGGATTGGCCCGGGTCGAAGCTGCTCAAAGGCCACGTCCCGGACGAGATCCGCAAGCTGAAGCAGCAGCCCGGCAAGGACCTCCTGCTGTCCGGCAGCGCGCAGCTCTTCAACGCGCTGATGAAGGAAAACCTGATCGACCTCTACCGCCTGATGGTCCACCCGATCGTGCTCGGCAAAGGCGCTCGCCTCTTCGCCGGCGACGCAGCCCAGAGGAGGCTGGACTTGAAGGAAATCAAGCGGTTCGCAACCGGGATCGTCGTCATGGAATTCGAGCCCGCGAAATAGTCGTGGGCGCGACCAGCGAGGATTTTCAGCGCCTCGACATGCGCGTCGGGAAAATCGTCGAGGTCGAGGAGCTGCCGGAGGCGAGAAAGCCGTCCTATCGCCTGACGATCGACTTCGGGCCGCTCGGCACACGCCGGTCGGTGGCTGCGGCCAAAACCGATTACACCAAGGACAAACTGCTGAACCGGCAGGTCGTGTGCGTGTTCAACCTCCCGCCTTGCCGAGTGGCCGGCGTCAACTCGAAGGTGCTCGTCCTGGCCGCGACGGAGGCCGACGGCACGCTCCGCCTGCTCCAGCCCGACACCGTCGCTGAACTGGGAAGCAAGATCACGTGACCTCTTCGAGGACCCCTCGGATAGTCCGGGCTATCCGGGAATTGTTTCCGAGCTCATGTCGGTTCGTCCGGACTAACCGGGTCCTCGGTCCATGCGGCCTGAGGAACCCCCCGCCGCTAAAATCGCTTTGATGCAGACCGCGACCACATCGACTCCGCACGCGTTCGGTGAGCTCGAACAGTACCGCGGCGAGCTGACCGCGTACTGCTACCGGATGCTCGGATCCCCGTTCGACGCCGAGGACGCGGTGCAGGACGCTTTCGTCCGGGCGTGGCGGAGCCGGGACCGTTTCGAAGGACGCTCCACAATGCGCTCGTGGCTCTACCGGATCGCCACCAACGTCTGCCTCGACATGCTCAAAGGCAAGGAGCGGCGGGCCAGGCCGATGGACCTCGGGCCTGCAGTCGAACCGATCGAGGCGAACCTCAACGTGCCCGCCGAGATCACCTGGCTGGAACCGATTCCGCTCCACCTCATCGCGCCGGAGCGCGACCCCGCGGAGGTGGCAATCGCCAACGAGTCGATCCGCCTGGCCTTCGTGGCGGCGCTCCAGCACCTGCCCGCGCGGCAGCGCGCCGTGCTCATCCTCCGCGAGGTGCTCGACTGGCAGGCAACCGAGGTGGCGGAGCTGCTCGACACCTCCGTCGCTTCGGTCAACAGCGCCCTGCAGCGCGCCCGCGCCACGATGACGAAGAGCAACGCAGGTTCGGAACAACGCGAGCAGCCATTGAGCGCAGCCGACCGGGCGATGCTCGAACGGTACGTATCCGCCTTCGAGCGCTATGACGTCAACGCGCTCACTGCATTGATTCGCGAAGACGCCACCCAGTCCATGCCGCCCTACGACATGTGGCTGAGCGGGCGCGACGACGTGCTGGCGTGGTGGTTTGGCCCAGGTATCGGCTGCAAGGGCTCGCGCGTGATACCGACGCTCAGCGCGAACGGGATGCCCACCTTCGGCCAGTACAAGCCGAGCCCGAATGGAGGCCACGACCCCTGGGCGCTCCAGGTGCTGGAGCTTTCAGATGGGCGGATCGGCGAGTTCACCTTCTTCCTCGACACCGCAAAGCTCTTCCCGCTCTTCGGGCTGCCGCTTCACCTCGACGCCTAGCACCCCGGCCAAGCCGGCCAGGTCGATCAGCCGGGTCAGCTCGGGGCTGGGGCTCGCCAGGCAGAGTTCGCGGCCGCCTCGCCGGAGGCCGAGCTTGAGCCTGGCCAGGTATTCGATCGCCGCCAAGCTGGGGTCCTGAATCCGAGCACAGCTCAAGATGACCGTTCCGGTCGCCATCGATATTCAGACGGAATAACGGGTCTCAACTCATCGGTTGCGGACCGATGAGTCATTGGGATGTTGGTGGTCTGAATGAGCATGAAGAACTCACGGTGGCTTTCACTGATCGTTCTCTGCACCGGATTTCTATTGATCGTCGTCGACATGACGATCGTGAACGTCGCGCTGCCATCGATCCAGAAGGACCTCGGCTTCTCGCAGTCGGGGCTGGCGTGGGTCATCAACGCGTACCTGATCGCATTCGGCGGGCTGCTCTTGCTTGCCGGCCGGATCGGTGACCTGGTCGGGCGCAAGCGGGTCTTTCTCGCGGGTCTTGCGATCTTCACCGCGGCATCGCTGCTGTGCGGCCTCTCGTTCACGCAGCCGATGCTGATCGCGGCGCGATTCATCCAGGGCATCGGCGGCGCCGTGAGCTCGGCTGTGTGGCACTGGATCTTTTTTGTCAACCTTCCAATCGGAATCCTCACGGCAGTGCTCGCGACGCGCCTGCTCGAGACGGACCGGGGAATCGGTCTCGGCCGGGGCGCCGACGTTCTCGGCGCGATCATGGTCACGGCCGCCCTGATGCTCGGCGTGTACACCATCGTCCAGACGTCCGACTACGGGCTTGCGTCGCCACGCACCATCGCGCTCGGCGCTGTCGCGATCGCGTTGCTCGCCGCATTCGTCGTCCACCAGGCGCGCGGGCGCAACCCGATCCTTCCGCTGCGCATCTTCCGGTCGCGCAGGGTCACCGGTGCCAACATCGTGCAGGCGCTCATGTCGACGGCGTTCATCAGCTTCTTCTTCCTTGGCTCGCTCGACCTGCAGCGTGTGCTGGGGTACGGTCCGATGGCGATCGGGCTGGCCTTCCTGCCGGTCGCGATCGTGATGGCGCTGTTCTCGATCCGGTTCTCGGCTCGACTGATCGCGCGGTTCGGAGCCGGCGCGATGCTGGGAGCGGGGCTCGTCACAGCGCTCGTCGCGCTGCTCGTGGTCGGCCTCGGCCCGACCAATGCCAACTACTTCGTTTACCTGCTGACGCCGATGGTTCTCTTCGGGTTGGGCGGCGGGCTTGCGTTCCCAGCGTTGACGATGCTCGCCATGGCCGACGTCTCGCCGAGCGAAGCCGGCCTTGCCTCGGGTCTCCTCAATACGACCGGACAGGTGGGCGGTGCGTTCGGGCTCGCGGTCCTGGCCACCGTGGCCGGCGCGCGAACCCTGGACCTCGTCCACAGCGGAGTCGACGGACAGGCCGCGCTGGCCGGCGGATACCATTTCGCGTGGCTGATCGGCGCGGGCGTCGTCGCGGTCACGATCGCGGTGGCGGTGGCGATGCTCCGCTCGCCGGCACGGGCGCCGGCCGAGTCGGCGCCGGCGGCGTGCGAGGCCGCGGCGTGACGAGCGCACCGCGAAACCCGGACACGATCCACCCACCGATTGGCCCGTACAGCCACCAGGTCGAAGTTCAGGGCTCTCCTCGTTGGCTGGCCATGGCGGGGCAGGTGGGGCGCACGCAGGACGGCATCGTGCCCGAAGACCCGATCGACCAGGTCGAGCTCGCCCTCGAGAACGTGAGGCGTAATCTCGACGCCGCCGGGATGGCGGTCAGCGACCTGGTCAAGGTGACCTGGTATCTGGTCGGTGAGATCGACGCTCGCCGCCGGCGAGAGGTCACGTCAGCGTGGTTGGACGGCCACGCTCCATGCTCCACGCTGGTCTATGTCGCTGCCCTTGCGGCTCCGGAGTACCGCGTGGAAGTCGACGCCTGGGCCTGCCGGGCCTGAACTGCGCTAAGGCAGCGCCGCGGTGCGTGACCTGAGTTACGTTGTTGGCACTGAGCGATGGGCGAGGGTGACGACGTCTACTTCTCGGTCCCGGGTATCGCAACGGTCAGGTGGGATGGTTCCCACTCGACCGTCTTCGTGGAGTGGGACGGGTGGGCCAACACGGCCGAGTTCAACGCCCTGCTGGACGCCGAGGTCAAAGCGCTCCGGGAGCACGCCTGCTCCCGGCTCCTGGCCGACTGCCGCCGCCAGCGGGTGCTGAACCCTGCGGACCAGGAGCGGGCGAACCGGGAGTGGGTCCCGCAGGCGCTCGAGGCGGGGCTGAGGCGCTTCGCCATAGTGCTGCCCGTGAGCGACACCGCCGCCGGGCACCTTCGCGAGCGACTCGACAAGGTGCCGCAATCGGCGATGCAGATCGCGTACTTCGCCTCAGTCGAAGAGGCGAGGGAGTGGCTCGGCCAGTAGTCTCGGGCAAGAGCAAGGCCTCTCTTTTCGACCTCAACGTCGAGAAGATCCTCGACCACTGGGGCGTGCCTGAGGCTGCACGAGAGGTCATCGCGAACGCGCTCGACGAGCAGGCGCTGAGCGGCAGCGCCGAGCCGCATATCGTGAAGCGCCGCGACGGATGGCACATCACAGATTTCGGCCGAGGCCTGCACTACCAGCACCTCACCCAGAACGAGAATCCAGAGAAGAGGCGCCGCTCTGACCTCGTGGTGGGCAAGTTCGGCGTCGGGCTGAAGGACGCGCTGGCGACCTTTCACCGGCGCGGCGTCGAGGTGCGGATCCGCAGCCCGCATGGCGACATCACGTTGCAACGAGCCGCCAAGACCAACTTCGCCGATGTCAGGACTCTTCACGCCGCGATCACGCCGCCCACCGAACCGAAGCGGCGTGGCACGGACTTCACCCTGGGCGGCCTGTCCGACGCGGACATGGCTGCCGCAAGGGATTACTTCTTGCGTTTTGCCGGCGATACGGAGCTCGAGCACACGGAGCTCGGCAGCATTCTCGAACGCCGTCCTGACCAGCCTGCGCGCATCTATGTGAAGGGCGTCCGCGTCGCGCTGGAGGATCAGTTCCTCTTCTCCTACGACATCACGTCGACCACCACGCAGCTCCAGCGAGCGCTCAATCGCGAACGCAGCAACGTAGGACGGAGCGCCTACCAGGACCGGGTCAAGGCGATCCTGTTGAAGGCCAAATCCGACGCCGTCGCGGAGCAGCTGGTGCAGGACCTCACACGCATTCCGCTCGGCACCAACCACGACGAGATCACCTGGCTCGACGTGCAGGAGCAGGCCGTCAGGATCCGCGCCACGAGGGGCAAAACTGTATTCGTCAGCTCGCAGCAGATGTTCACGATGGGCTCGACGATTCAAGAAGCGAGGGCCGACGGCTACAAGGTCATCGTCGTGCCCGACCGATTGCTGGGGAGGCTTTCCAACCTGCGGGACCTCAACGGCGATCCGATCCTCGACATCTCCGGCTTCGTCCAGGTCTGGAATGCCTCGTTCACCTACACCTTCCTCGATCCGGCAAATCTGAACAGGAAGGAACGGATCGCATGGGCGATCTTGCCCGAGCTGATTCGGCTCGCCGGCGCGCATTCGAAGCGGGTCAAAGAGGTGCGCATCTCGGCCACCATGCGACTCGACGAGGGTGCGTACGAGACCGAGGGGGTTTGGGACTCGCCGAACATCGTAGTCAAGCGATCCGTGCTCGATTCGCCGCGACACTTCGCCCGTGTGGTGCTGCACGAGATCGCCCACGCCAGCTCGGGTGGCAACCACGGCAGCCTGGCCTTCATGGCCGCAATCGACGACCTTGCGGGCCTGGCCGCTGTGGAGGCAGTCACGGGTCCAGCGAGCCGCCGGCGGGGCGACCGTTAAGCAATCGATTTCGGCTGTTTAGTCGCCTAGAGTTGCGCCATGTCTGAAGGCAAGGCAGCCCTCCCTGCCTTGGGCGGCGGTCACGCCGGCCGCCTGGCCGCGATCGCCGAGGCGACCGGTGCGTTCAGCGACGCCGTCCCCGACATCGAAGCCCTCCTGGCCATCGTCGCCGAGCAGATCTCCCGCGCGACCGGTGACTTCTGCGCCGTCGTTCTCCTCTCGGCTGATGGCCGGAGCGTCGAGCCAGTAACTGCCTATCATCCCGACCCCAACGTCATGGAAGACGCGCGTCACCTGCTGGGGGTTCGGATGGACATCGACGCCTCCGGGGTCTGGAAATCCGTTATCCAGGAGCGGCGACCGGTTGTGATCGACATCGATCCTGATCACCTGCCGCCCAACCTTGCGCCCCATCAGAGACGCCATATCGAGAGGTGGCGGATGCGTCAATCCGTTCTGATCCCCATGGTCGCACAGGGCACCGTGGTGGGCGGACTGAACCTCAACCGGATGGAGGGGAGCACGCCCTTCAACCAGGCCGACCTCGACCTGTTGGGCAGCCTGGCGGAGCGCGCCGCGCGCGCGATCGCCACGGCGCAGCTGTTGCGCAACCAGAGGCTGCTCGCGAGCGAGCTTGAAGCGATGGTTGTGGAGCGGACAAAGCAGCTGAGCGACGCGCAGGGGGAGGCCGAACGAGCCAACCGCGCCAAGAGCCGCTTCCTGGCGAGCATGAGCCACGAGCTGCGAACCCCGCTGAACGCGATCATCGGGTTTTCAGAGCTGCTCAGCGACGAAGGCTCAGAGCGTTTTGACGCCGTCACGCGTGGGCGCTTTCTGGGGCAGATTCACAGCAGCGGCAAGCACTTGCTGCAGCTCATCAACGACATCCTCGACCTGTCAAAGGTCGAGGCCGGGCAGATGGAGCTTCATCTGCAGCCCATGTTGGTGGCGGACAGCGTTGGCGAGGTTTTGGCCACGGTGGAGCCCCTGGCCCGAGCCAAAGGTATCGCCCTCGACAGCGAGTCAGATCCCAGCATGCAGCTTGTCGCAGACGCTGCAAAGGTGAGGCAGATGCTGCTGAATCTCGCCTCGAACGCCATCAAATTCACCCCGGCCGGAGGCCGCGTGTCCATCCGCTCGCGCCGGACCGCGAGCTGGGTCGAAATAGCCGTGATCGACACGGGGATCGGGATCGCAGAGGCGGATCTCCCTCGTCTCTTCGGTGAGTTTCAACAGCTCGACCCAGGGCCAGGGCGTCGACAGGAGGGCACCGGGCTCGGCCTGGCGCTGACGAAGCATCTTGCCGCCCTGCACGGTGGCAACATCGGCGTGGAAAGCGATGTTGGGAAGGGGACCACCTTTACGATCCGATTGCCGGCGCAGGCCGTGGCACCCCGGGACTCGCCGGTGCGCAAGCCCGACAGGACTCCTCAAGCCGAAGTCGGCCGTCCGCTTGTTCTCGTCGTCGATGACAACCCCCAAGCAGCCGAGATCCTTGGCCGGCATCTCGAGGTGGGTGGGTTCCGAATGGAAATCGCGCGCAACGGCACCGACGCGTTGAGGATGGCCAGGGAGCTCAAGCCGGTCGCCGTGACGCTGGACATACTCCTGCCCGAGATCGATGGTTGGGAGGTGCTGACCCGTCTCAAGCAGGACGAGTCCACACGCAACATCCCGGTGGTCGTGGTCTCCGTGGTCGACAATCCGGCGCTCGGCCGGGCGCTTGGTGCGATCGACTACTTCGTCAAGCCCGTCGATGGAAGGGCCCTGCTCTCGCGCCTCGACCAGTTCACGTTCACCACGAGGGTGAAGCGCGAAGAGGTCCGGGTGCTGGTGGTCGACGACGAGCAATCAAACCTTGACCTGATCGAAGCCTTGCTGAAGCCCGCCGGCTTCACCGTGTTGAGGGCGAACGGCGGACAGGAAGGAATCGAGATGGCAAAGTCGCGACTGCCAAATCTCATCCTCCTTGACCTGGTGATGCCGGGGGTAAGCGGGTTTGAGGTGGTGGAGCAGCTCCGCGCGGAGGATCAGACGCGAACCATCCCGATCATGGTCCTGACCGCCAAAACACTCACCGCGGATGACAAACGTTCGCTGAACGGCAATGTCGCCGCGATCTTCCAGCGGAACTCGGTGGCAGGCGCCGAGCTTATCGAGTGGCTCAGGGGGATCGTGCTCAAAACCACCCCGGCCGCGGGAACAGCCGGCTAGCGCTGCTCCAGCTCGGTTTTTCGGTGGATCCAGTAGTCCCGCCGGTGCCGGAAGCGCTCGACCTGGGAGGCCAACACCGGCAGGTTGGTTTGCTCAGCCTCGCGCTGTGCCGCGTCCGGCATGTTCGGGATGGCGCCGGCGAGCATGTCGAGCAGCTCCTCCTCCAGCTTGACCAGATAGCTATATACCGTCACCCAGCGGCGGGCATCCTCCAGCGACTCGGAATCGGGATTCTCTCCGAGGATCGGTCGATCGAGGTCCGCGCCCTCCCAGGCCGCTCCCGCAGCCTCCTCTCTTCTGGAGGCCATGCGTGCATCTTGTTCTTTATCACGTGAGAAGTCACGACTTATTCGGCCTCGATTCATCAGGGTGTCCCGTATTACCAAACGCAATGCGATCGCGCACCACTGTGGCCCGGCCGAGGAGCCGAGAGCGCTGGACGGCATCTTCGCCAAACCGATCCCGTAGAGCGTCGACCGCCGCCTCGAGTCGTTCCTTGCGCGGGAGCACAGCTTCCCCGAAAAGGTCGAGCTGGCCGGCGGCGCCGTCGACCAGGTCGGCGAGGCCCACTCCGAGCGTGCCGACGGTCCGCCGGGGGTCACGACCAGCGAGGAGCGTCAGGGCAGCCTGGTAGATCTCGTCCCCGGTCGAGATCGGCTTGGGCTGCTTCGCCTGCTTCGAGAAGTGGCCAGGGTCCGGCCTGTACGCGACGCCGACCGAGACCACGCGGCCCCGCCTGCCGGCGGCGCGCAGGCGCCGGCCGACCATATCCGACAGGCGCATCAGCAGCTCTTCCAGGTCGCGCTGCGAAGCGGTGGCGCGAGCGAGCACATGCGAATGGCTGTAGCTCTTCCGCCTCGTGGTCTCGAAACCGCCCACCTCGAACCCTCGCAGGCGCATGCTCCACCCCCGCGCGACCTCGGAGTGCATGCCGGCCAGGCGCAGTCGCGACGGCGTCGCGCGGAGGAATTGAATGGGCGAGAGGATGCCGGCGCGGGCAAGCCGGCTGGCGGTGGCATCGGCGATCCCGGACAGGTCCGTGAGCTGCAACCGCTCGAAGACCGACACCAGGTTGGTGTGGTCGATCCGCTGCAGGCCGTCCCGTTTGTCCAGGTTCGAGGCCTGCTTGGCCATCCAGATCGAGGTCGAGACGCCGACGGACGCGGTCACGTACGATCCGATCTCCTCTCGAATCGCCGTTTTGACCGCGTGCCCGACGCCTTCGGGGCCGAGCCTTTTGAGGTCCGGCGTGCCGGCCAGGTTGAGCGAGGCCTCGTCGATCGACATCCGAAGCACATCGGGCGTGTGGCGCTCGATGATCTCCATGAGCTTGTCCGAGGCGGAGCGGTAGAGCGGCGGGGTGGGCTCGCGGACGACGACGGCCGGAAAGATCGCCTTGGCCTCGAACACGCGCATGCCGGTCTTGATGCCGAGATCTCGCGCCTCGCGAGACGACGAGACGATGGTGGCGGCGTCCGTGGCGTAGGCGGCGATCGCGACAGGGCGGCCGCGAAGCTCCGGGTCGTGCTGCTGCTCGATCGAGGCGAAGGCGCAGTTGAGGTCAATGACGAGGGTGGTTGGGTCGGCTGTGTTCAGCCCAAGCTCGATGGCTTCTGGCGACGGGTGCCTCACGACGAGCAAATGTTCGCACCTGCGGCAAGTGGAGGCAAGGGGCTCCCTTCGCGAAGGAAGACGAGTGGGAGCTTGAGGCCGGATTCACTCCGGCCGTCTCCGGGCGCCAACCCCCAAACGCCACCAACGTTCGCTGGGGGAGGAGGGGTCCCGCAGGGGAGGACAATCCGTCCTCCCCTGCGTACCGTTCAACCCCACACCGCGCGGGCGACGTTGCCGACCAGCTCCAGCTTCTTCCGCTGGTCCCCCAGCGTCAGCCGGTTCCCCTCCATGGTGGATGCGAACCCGCACTGCGGGCTGATTGCCAGTCGTTCGAGCGGCAGGAATCGCGAGGCTTCAACGATCCTTCGCTTGAGCTCCTCTTCCGGCTCGAGCGCCGGCTTCTTGCTCGTGACGAGACCGAGCACGACAACCCGATCCTCCGGCACATGCCGCAGCGGCTCGAACCCACCCGAGCGCTCGTCGTCGTACTCCAGCAGGAAGCGGTTGAACTTAGTCCTTGCAAAGATTCGAGCGATCGGCCCATAGTCGCCCGCCGCGTAAAACTTGCTCTGGTTGTTGCCGCGGCAGATGTGAATCGCGAAGGTCACGCCGGGATGGCCGGCGATGATCGCGTTGTCCATCTCGATGCATGTATCGATCAGGGTCTCCGGGTCGCTGCCGCGCTTGCGGTATCCCTCGCGCAGCTCGGGGTCGAGCAGCGCCGCGTATTGCGGAGCGTCGATCTGAACGTAGGTGCAGCCGAGGCGAACCAGCTCATCGACCTCTCGCCGGCTCAGGTCGACGATGTCGGCGAGGTAAGCGTCACGTGTCGGGTACGCACCTCTTGATTTGTCGGGGTCGTAGTAGGCGGCCGCCTGCTGGACGCTGATCATCGTCACCTTCGCCGCCACGCCGGTGCTCGCCCGCAAGTACGTGAACTCCTCGGCGGCCATGTTGCGCAGCGGTCTCAGCTTGTCGATCACGACCGGGCGCTTGAAGACGAGCTCTTCTCCCTTTTCGTCGCGAAAGGGGATGGCCCAACCACCGTATTTGTCGAATCCTGCCATCGCATCGACGAGATGGCCGAAGAACGCGTAACGGCGCTGCTCGCCGTCGGTGATCACGTCGATGCCCGCTGAGGTCTGGACCTCGATCGCCTCGTCGACCGCCCGGTCTTCGATCTCCTTGAAGTGCGGAGGGTCTAGCTCCCCCGCCTCGAGCCGTTTGCGCGCGGCGACCAGGAAGTCTGGTCGCAGAAGGCTGCCCACGACCTCGGCCCGCACGTCCTGACCCATCGTTCGCCCCCTCCCAACCGATCGAGAGCATGATGACAGGTACAAATCTGGATGGTCCGGTGATCGGGATATGGGAACAAAAATGCGCAATGCAACGAGGTGAGATGACGACCGCGTTCCCCCAAAGACTCGGCGACCCCGGCTACCGTCTCGATGGGGAGAACCCGGCCACGGCCACGCTCGATCAGGCTCACCGCTGGGTCACCACGTACGACGAGCTGATCCGGTTCAAGCGCCTGCTGATCGGCTTATGTCATCAGCAGGCCGAGCGCGCGGAGCCGGAGGTGGCCCGGGCGGCCGAGATGAAGGGCGGCCGGAGCCGCGGCCCCGACTGAAGCCGTTTCACGGATCGCCGACCTCCTTCGAGATCATCGCCATCGCGGCCTCGGCCGGCGGCGTCAGCGCCCTTACGCAGGTCCTCCGCCATCTACCCGAAACCCTCGGCGCGATAGTTGTCATCGTGCAGCACGTCGACCCGCGCCACCGAAGCCTGATGCCGCAGGTGATCGGACGCCATGCACGGCTGTCGGTAGTACATGCGGAAGAAGGAGCGCAGCTGGAGAGGGGCCACATCTACCTGGCGCCCCCCGACCGCCACCTCCTCGTCAAACGCGGCACACTAACTCTCACCGACACCGAGCTGGTCAACTTCGTGAGACCCTCCGCCGACCTGATGTTCGAATCCGTGGCAGCCGCGTATGGGGCGCGGGCGATCGCCGTCGTGCTGACCGGCAGCGGCCACGATGGGGCACTGGGCGTGACGGCGATCAAACAGCGAGGCGGCACCGTTCTGGCTCAGGACGAAGCCACTTCGGAATTTTTTGGAATGCCGTCCGCGGCGATCAAAACAGGTGCGGTTGACTTCATCCTGCCGTTGGACGAGATCGCGCCGAAGCTCGTAACGCTTGTCGCGGCTGAGGCGCTCACTTGACGTTGGAAGCGGGAAGCGATTTCGAGCGCCTGATTGAGTTCCTGCGCGATGCTCGAGGGTTCGACTTCACCGGCTACAAGAGGGCCAGCCTCATGCGCAGGGTCACTCACCGGTGCTCGGAGCTGGGGATCGACAACTTCCGTGCGTATCACGACTACCTGGAGGTCCATCCAGAAGAGTTCGTGACCCTCTTCAACAAGATCCTCATCAACGTGACCGAGTTCTTCCGGGACAGGTCGGCATGGGATTACCTGCGTGACCACCTCGTGCCGCGGATCGTCGCGAGGGATGGCGATATCCGCGTCTGGAGCGCTGGAACGTCGTCGGGAGAGGAGGCGTTCTCCGCAGCGATCCTGTTCTGTGAGGCCCTGGGCGAGGCGTCCTTCCTCGACCGGGTCAAGATCTACGCGACCGACGTCGACGAGGAGTCCTTGAGCAAAGCCCGCGCGGGCTACTCGGCCAAGGAGCTGGAGTCGCTCGACGGCGATTTCAAGGAGCGGTACTTCGATCGCCAGGGCGGGCGGCTCGTCTTCCGCGCCGCACTTCGGCGCTCCATGATCTTCGGCCGGCACGACCTGACACAGGACGCGCCCATCTCTCGGCTCGACCTCTTGATCTGCCGAAATACGCTCATCTACTTCACGGCAGAGGCACAGGGACGGATTCTTGCTCGGTTTCATTACGCCCTGAACGATGACGGCTATCTCTTTCTCGGCCGGGCGGAGATGCTGCTGACGCACACGGCTCTGTTCGCGCCCGTTGAGTTGAAGGAGCGCCTTTTCACCAAGGTGGCGAGACTCCAGCCACGGGAACGCCTGATGCTGCTCGCCCAGTCGGGCAACGCCGAGGCGTCAAACCACGTCGCCCGTCAGCTGCGCGCCCGCGAGCTGGCGACGGAGGGAGCTCCGTTCCCGCAGATCGTCATCGACGCAATAGGAGTCCTCGTGAGCGCGAATCAGCCGGCCCGTGACATGTTCGGCGTGCCGGTTACCGACATTGGCCGCGCGCTCAAGGACCTTCAGCTCTCTTACAAACCGGTCGACCTGCGGACGCCGATCGACCGGGTCACCCGAGACCGTCAACCCACGATGATGCGGAGCGTCGAGATCAAGGGCGGCGCCGACGGGACCACAGGGTTCTTTGACGTTCACGTCGCGCCCCTGGTTGACGAGGATGGCTCGCTGGTCGGGACCGCCGTCAACTTTTTCGACGTGTCCCACCTGACGCGCCTTCGTTCAGATGTCGAGCGCCTGAGCCAGGAGCTGCAATCGGGTAAGGAGGAGCTCGAGACCACCAATGAGGAGCTCCAGTCGACCGTGGAGGAGCTCGAAACCACCAACGAGGAGCTTCAGTCGACGAACGAGGAGCTGGAGACGCTGAACGAGGAGCTCGAATCGACCAACTCCGAGCTAGAGAGCATCAACAACGACCTCCAGCTCCAGACCGGCGAGGTGCAGCGCCTGAACACGTTGCTGCTCGCAATTACGGGGAACATCGAGGTCGGTGCGGCGGTCCTTGATAAAGCGTTCCGGGTTCAGGTGTGGAACGAGCGGGCAGCCGACCTATGGGGTGTGCGGTCGGATGAGGTGGTGGGGAACTCGTTCTTCGACCTCGATATCGGACTTCCCGCGGACCAGCTGAAAGAGATGATTCGGGCCGGGAGCGGCGGCACGCCGCGCCATGGCGAGCTGGTCGTCGTCGCGACGACGAGAAGAGGCCGCCGGATCCGCTGCCGGGTCATTGCGCACACACTCGGTAACGGCGACCAGCCGACTGGAGTGGTGTTGGTGATGGAGGAGCTGAAGGTTTAGGGCGCCCTAGGCGACAGACGCCATCGACGCTCGAAGCGACTCGCGCCAACTGTCGACGAGCACCTCCAGCATCTCCACCTCGGCCGCCAGCTGGTATCTCTCCGCCGGCGGCAGGTCAGGAGCCGACCGGCGCAGCTTGGCCGACAGCTTTTCGGCCATCTCGACCAGGCGTCTGTAAGCCACGGGCCAGTAATCCGGAGTCGCCGGCGACCCCCACCGCAACATCGATGTGGAGTAGCCGTTCTGAGCGTCGTCAGTCTCCATCCGCATGTGCTCGACCCGGTCGCGGAGCTCCTCGATCGGCCGCTGTCTCAGCCGGCGCTCAAGCGTGGCAAGGATCAGACGCTTTGACTGAAGCATCAGCAGCCGCGCTGAAATCAGAGTCTCAGCGATCGAGTCGACGGGCGTGGTTTCGGTCATCAGTCGCCGCCTCGGCCAAGACTGGCGATGCCATAGCCGCGGTTCCTGACGACGGTGATGACCTCCCCCAGGCCCACCGCCCGCAAACGGCTCCTCAATCGCATGATGTAGGTGCGAACCTGCGCGTCCGACAGCCTCGAGTTCTGCCACGCGAGCGTCGCCAGCTGCTTGCTTGTGAATGGGCGCCGCGGATGGCGGAGCAGGAAGTCGAGGAGGTCCGCCTCTCGCCGTGTGAGAGGAAGCGATTTGCCGGCATAGGAGAGCGTGTGGTCCTTGCGGTCGATGACGACTCCGGCCAGCTCGGCGTGGCGGTCGCGCCAGATGGCGAGGCGCTGCTCGATCCAGCCCAGGCTGCGGTGCAGCTCTTGGGCTTCACCTGATCCTTCCGCGCGCCCGATGACCGAGCGCAAAACCGAGGCCATCTCTTCGTAAATCGAAATCCACCCCGCCACCTCTGGGAGGGCGGACGTAGTCAGGTCTTCGCCGGGAAACTCGCGCCACGCGTCCTCGGCCGCAGGCAGCACCCTTGCCTCCACGTATCTGAATCTACACCTTACCGGCTGAATTTTGACCCGGAATGTTGCGCTTGGCGGCCTATCGTGGGCCCCAGCATGGCTGCAGGGGGCAGCGGAAACCGTTCAGCACGCCGGGGGGCACGTACAGGGCAGGGGGCCACGGCCCGGAGGGAGGGTCTGGCCCCTTCGCCGTCTTGGGAGCCGTATGTGCCGGGGATCGACAGCCTGGAAGAGATCTGCGGCTGGCTGGGCACGTTCCGCGAGCGGCTTCGCATCGCGCACGTCAACGAGCGTGACACTGTCGTGGCAGTGGTCCAGCAGCTGGAGGCCCGGTATCTGATCAGGCGGGCCGAGCTGTCCTGAGGCGCTCGGGCGCAGGCGACCTCAAGCGATGAGCCAGCTCAAATCCCGCCCCCTGCCTCCCCTCACACTTGTCATTGACGCTCCGCGTCGCACGCGGGTTGTGATCGTCGAAAACCATCAACTCGTCTCGGAGAGTCTCGGCCTGCTGCTCGACGGCCAGATGGACATGGAGGTCGTAGGCAAGGCGAGCTCCGTAGCGGAGGCCGGTGAGCTGCCGCGCTCCTTGATGCCCGACGTGGTCGTGATGGATTACCACCTTGGTGACGGCACCGGTCGCGACGCGGCCCTGGCCATGCGAGAGACTTTCCCCAACGTCAGGTTCGTCTTCCTGAGCCGCGACGAAAGTGACGATGCCCGCCTCGCCGCAGTCGAGGCCGGCGCCAGCGCATACCTGCACAAGTCCCGTCCGGCCGTCGAGGTCATCGTCACCGTCCGCAAGGTCGCACAGGGAATCAGCCTGATCACGCCGTCGATGATCGCGGACCTGGTGAGCCGCGGCAAAGACCGCGAGCATATGCGCGACAGCCTGAGCCCGCGCGAGCGCGGGGTACTTCAGCTGATGGCCGACGGCACCTCCACGCGCCAGATCGCTGATCAGCTCGGCATCAGCTACTCCACGGTACGGACCCACGTGCGCTCGATCAGCACCAAGCTGGGCGCTAAGTCGATGGTCAACGCGGTGGTCACCGCACGCGCGCTGGAGCTCGTGAACTAGAGCCGGGCCTCTCAAACCGGCGAGACGGCGACCTCCACCTGGCGCGTCCGCGGCCCGTCCCACTCGCACAGGAAGATCGCCTGCCACGTCCCAAGAGCCAGCTTGCCCTCGCGCACCGGAGCTGCGCACGAAGGGCCGATCAGCACGGTCTTGATGTGGGAGTCGGAGTTGCCCTCGGCATGCTGAAAGGCGGCCTCCTTCGGAACCATCTCGCCCAGATGCGACTCGATGTCGCGCGCGACGTCAGGGTCGGCGCCTTCATTGATAGTCACGCCGGCGGTCGTGTGCGGGACGAAGACATGACACGTCCCGTCCCGCACACCTGAGCGCTCGACCACTTCGGCGACGCGTCCAGTGATGTCAACCAGCTCGGCGCGCCGCCGGCTGCGGACTTCGAAGCCGATCCAGCCCAACCGAGTCGTCAGCGCCGTGCCGGCACTTGCTCCAACAGCTTCAGCGATTCCCTGATGAAAGCTGGTATGTCAGAAGGCTGTCGGGACGTGACCAGGTTGCGGTCGACCACCACTTCCTGGTCCACGACGTTGGCTCCGGCCCTCTTTAGGTCGCCCTGGATCGTCTTCCAGGCGGTCATCTTGTGATTCTTGAATTCGTCCGCGGTGAGCAGCAGCTGGGGTCCGTGGCAGATCGCCAGCACGGGCTTGCCCGCGAGCATGAACGCCTTGACGAACTTCACAGTTTCGTCATGGGCGCGCAGCTTGTCCGGGCTGCCGCCGCCCGGGATGAACAGGGCGTCAAAATCCTCCGCCTTCACATCCCTGAAGGACTTCTCGACAGTGGCTTTCAGCGTGCCCTTGTCGCCCTCGAGCTGGGCGCCTGCTTCCAGCCCCAGGATGGTGACCTCGTGGCCCGCTTGTTTAAGGGCGTCGTACGGTTGTTTGAACTCCGAGTCCTCGAACTTTGGAGCCAGCGCGCAGGCAATTCTCATGCGGAACCTCCTTCAGATTGGTCGGCAAAAACCACCATACGAGGCTCCAAGAAGGGTTTGCACGCGGGGCGTGCAGGGTAAATCACACGTGCATGCAACCTCAGTCATCGGTATCAGTGTGGCTGGACTCAGCCGACGACGAAGACCGGGCCGCTTCGCGCAAAGCGAATCCCGATCTCGCGGACGTCCTGTCCGGCATCGAGGAGGAGCGGCCGCGCCCGGCTCCTGATCCCGGTCAGAGCGACCCGGACGACGCGCTCGGAGCCTACCTTCGCGAGATCGGCCGGGGAGCCCTCCTCACCAAAGAGCAGGAGGTCGAGCTCGCCAAGCAGATCGAGGCGGGTTCTGATGCGGCCCGCCGCCACATGACCGAGGCGAACCTCCGCCTGGTCGTTTCCATCGCCAAGAAGTACCAGGGCCGAGGCATGCCTCTGCTCGACCTCATCCAGGAGGGCAACGTCGGTCTGATGCGAGCGGTCGCCAAGTTCGACCACCGACGCGGGTTCAAGTTCTCGACCTACGCGACCTGGTGGATCCGCCAGGCGGTTCTCCGCGCCATCGGGGACCAGGCGCGGACGATTCGCCTCCCCATCCATATCGGCGACCAGACCAACAAGCTGGTCCGCATCTCAGACCGTCTCCGCGATTCGCTGGGGCGCCAGCCGACCGACGAGGAGATCGCCGAGGAGCTCGGGCTGACGCCGATCGAGGTCGAGGGACTGCGCCGGACCGCGCGCGACGCGGTCTCTCTAGAGACGCCGATCGGAGAGGACGGGGACACCGAGCTCGGCCACCTGATCGAGGACTCGAACGCCGAGTCGCCCCCCTCGGCTGCGATGGAAGCCGACCTGAAAGACCATGTGGACGAGGTGCTGAGCACCCTGCAGCCGCGGGAGCGCCGGGTGATCCAGCTGAGGTTCGGCCTCACCGACGGGCACCAGAGGGCGCTCGACGAGGTGGCGCGCCGGCTCGGCACGAGTCGCGAGACCGTGCGGCAGCTCGAGCGTCACGCGCTGGACAAGCTGCGCCGGACCGGTCGCGCCGAGGCGCTCCGGTCGTACGCCGGGAACTAGCCAGGCAAGTCTCCTCCCCCCATTCAGGGGGAGTTGGCTCCTCCCCACTTGTGGGGAGGTGGCGCGGAGCGCCGGAGGGGCAGCGCCGGGGGGCTGAACCGCACGATTCCTGCGGGGTTTAGCCCTCATATAGTGAGCTCGTGATCGGACAGTACCTTGCGTTTCTGGGCGTGTCGCTGCTCGTCATCTGCACGCCCGGCCAGGACACCGCGCTCACGATCCGCAACACCCTGCTCGGCGGCCGGGGCACGGGCTCGGCCACCGCGCTGGGGGTCTCGGCGGGCCAGGCGACGTGGACTGTCGCGACCAGCGCCGGACTGGCGATGATCCTGATGGCATCCACGCCCCTGTTTTTCGCCATCCGGCTCGCCGGCGCTGCGTATCTCCTTTACCTGGGCGCGCGATCGGTGCTGAAGTCGATCGGAAGCCGCAACCTGGCCGATGACCTCGCAACGCGCCCTGCGATGCGGCTGTCGCCGCGTAGCGCGTTCGTCCAGGGATTCCTGAGCAACCTCTCGAACGCGAAGATGGTGGCCTTCTTCATCAGCCTCCTGCCTCCCTTCGCGGGCCCGCACCCGAGCTTCGGCGTCCTGATTGCGCTCGGGCTGAACTTCAGCATCCTCACCCTCGCGTGGCTGGTCGGTTACGCCTTCGCGGTGGGGCGCATGGGCCGCTGGCTGCGCCGCAGCTCGATACGGCGGGCCCTGGACGGGATTCTCGGCGCAGTCCTCGTTTGCCTGGGGATTCGCGTCGGCGCCGAAGCAATCGCGCGATAAAACGCGCGCGTCTTCTTACTGTGCCGGGTCTAGACTTGCACCGCTGTTCGGCGGTAAGTGACGTGGAGGAACTGGGGCATGCCAAGGGCAAAGCAGCTGTCAGTCTGGTTGGCGGACCGGCCCGGAAAAAGCTCTTCGCCGCGCGCGGCTGGCAGACCACCGAGGAAGAGGTGGTTCAGGTCACCCTTGCGGACTCGCCTGGATCGCTCGGGAAACTGGCCTCGAAGCTGGGCAAGGCGGGCGTGAACATCGACTACATCTACGCCGGTTCGGCCGGCAGCGCCCGCAGGCTCAACGCGTACCTCGGTGTCTCGGACATCAAGGCGGCGCTCAAGGCCGCACGCTAGTCACCGCTTGACCGCGTAGTCGGCCAGGCCTCGTTCCAGGAGCGCGAAGCCGCGGCGTATCTGCGCCCTGGCCTCTTCCACCAGGGCCGTCGCTTTGCGCCCCGCGCGCACGCGCCGGCGCACGTAGTCGACCAGGGCGCGGTGTGCCCCCATCATGGCGGCCGCCGCGGCCAGCGGCTCGACGTCACCGGGGTCGGACTTTGTATCCGCGGCCAATAGCTCGGCCAGGCGCCGCGTGTAGCGCTCGACGATCTCGCGCTCCCGTGCCACGAGGGAAGGGCTGGCGGATACCGCTTCGCCTGCCTGGGTGATCGCCGCGATCCGTTCCTTGCTGCCCAGGGCGTCGGTTCCGTCCAGCAGCCGGCGGCGGAAGGCCTTGATCGCAGACTCGCCCCGGGGACGGCTGCGCACCGCTTCGACGAGATCCTCCTCGAAGAACTCCATACCGCCGTAGAACAGGTCTTCCTTGGTGGGGAAATAGTTGAAGACCGTGACCTCGGAGACGTCTGCGGCCCGAGCGATCTCGGCCACCGTCACGTCCTCGAATCGGCGCTCGGCGAACAGCCGGCGGGCGGCATCGAAGATGGCCTGCCTGGTCTGCTGCTTCTTGCGCTCCCTGAGCCCGACTTCCGCGGCCACCCGCCCAGTCTAGCGGAATAGACTTAGCCGCCATATTATTTAAGTCACTATAAGTTTGTGGTAACTTAGCCACAAAGGCTGGATTCTGGAGGTGGCATCAGTGGATCTCTATTCGATTGTTCTCTTCGTCCATATCGTGGGGGCCCTTCTGCTCTTCATGCTCCTCACGGTCGAGGGGGTGGGCCCCAAGGCCGGGCTCCGATCGGCAGCCCTGAATCGGGTCCTGGGGCCGATCTCGGCCCTGGCGATCCTGTTTCCCGGCCTCTACATGATGAAAGCGGAGTGGGGGTGGGCCGGCTGGGTCGTCGTCGGAATCGTGTCGTGGTTCCTGATCGCCGTGCTTGGTGCCGGCACTGGGATCGGCGTCATGCGCGGACGCATCACCAACCGGGCGGCGACTCTTTCGTGGTTGATAAGGGTCGGGATGGCGTTAGGCGTCGTCTTCGACATGACGGTCAAGCCCAACGTGCTCGTGTCGCTGCTCGCAGTTGTAGCGGGGATCGCAATCGGAGGTGCGGCAAGCCTGGCCGGGCGCCGCGAGGTGGTGACTTAGTGAGCGCAGCTCCCACACTCGACCAGCAGTCCAGGGACGTTCCCCAGCCGAACCGGCGGCGCTGGGTCGCTCTAGCCTTCATCGCGGTGGCGCAGCTGATGATCGCGCTCGACGCCACCATCGTCAGCATCGCGCTGCCTTCGGCACAGATGGCGCTCCACGCCTCGGACGCCGACCGGCAGTGGGTCGTGACCGCGTACACCCTGGCCTTCGGCGGACTGCTGCTGCTCGGCGGACGGGTGGCCGACTATCTCGGGCGCAAGCGCGCGTTTCTCATCGGTCTCGCCGGGTTCTCCATCGCCTCGATGATCGGTGGGGCAGCTCCAGACTTCGCAGTCCTGGTCGCGGCGCGCGCGCTGCAGGGTGCTTTCGCCGCGTTGCTGGCTCCCACAGCCCTCTCGCTCCTGACCGTCACGTTCACCGAGCCGCGCGAGCGGGCCACCGCGTTCGCGGTCTACGGTTCGATCGCCGGCAGCGGCGCGGCGATCGGAATGCTGCTCGGCGGCGCGCTGACCCAATACCTCACGTGGCGCTGGTGCCTGTACGTGAACCTGCCCATCGCGCTCATCGCCGCGGCCGGTGGTTCGATGGTGCTGGCTCCGTCGCGGTCCCGCTCGCGACCCAGCTTCGACATGCTCGGGGCACTGCTTGTGACCGGCGGGCTCGCGGCGCTCGTATACGCGTGCACGAACGTTGTGGCGCTCGGCTGGTCATCACTGGGCGTGACCGGGTTCCTGGTTGGCAGCGCCGTGATGCTGGTCCTCTTCGTGCTTCGTGAGTCACGTACAGCTAACCCACTCTTGCCGCTGCGCATCCTCGCCGACCGCAATCGGAGCGGTGCGTACATAACCGTGGGTTTGGGCCTGGCGGGAATGTTTGGAGCGTTCCTGTTCCTGACCTACTACCTGCAGGTCGTGCTTCACTACCCGCCGCTGCAAGCTGGGCTGGCCTTTCTGCCCATCACGATTGCGTCGCAGGCCGGCTCATGGCTTATCGCGAGGCAGCTCATGCCGAGGATTGCGCCAAGGTTATTCATGGTCCCGGCCGCCCTGGTCGCGGTGGCCGGCATGGCGCTGCTGACACAGCTTCATGTAGACAGCGGCTACCTCTCGCTGGTGCTGCCGGCGGAGATCCTGCTCGGGGTGGGCATCTCGAGCTTGATGGTGCCCGCGTTCAGCATCGCGACGCACGGGGTCGATCCACGCGAGGCCGGCGTGGCCTCGGCCACGGTGAACACCGCCCAGCAGGTCGGAGCGTCGCTTGGCACCGCCCTGCTCAACACGATCGCGACGAGCGCAACCGCGGGGTTCGCAGGCGAACGCTCGGTCGCCCTGGTGCACGGCTTTTCCGCGGCGACTGCCTGGGGAGCCGGCATTCTGCTGCTCGCGGCATTTACATCGGGGCTCCTGATCAACGCCCAGCCTTCGCGGCGCTGAAATCCTTGACGAAGCCTCTTGACAGGGCTTCGTTGGGCTCGTATTCTACCGATTAGTTAATTAGCCAATGAGCAAAATACAGTGGCATCGGATCAGCTGAGCGTCACATTCGCAGCCCTCGCCGATCCCACCCGGCGAGCGATCCTGGCGCGTCTCGCACAGGGCCAGGCCTCGGTCACGGAACTGGCCAAGCCGTTTGACCTGAGCCTCCCCGGCATCTCCAAACACCTGAAAGTGCTGCAAAAAGCCGGCCTGGTGACGCAGGGCCGCAACGCCCAATGGAGGCCGTGCCGGCTGGAGGCCGGGCGGCTCCACGAGGCATCCGATTGGGTGGGGGAATACCGGCGCTTCTGGGACGAAAGCTTCGAGCGCCTGGACGAAGTTCTGCAGGAATTGATACAAGAGGAGAAGAAGCAACATGACGGAAAAGGGAGCCAAGACGATGCCCAAGACTGAGTACGTGATCGAACCTGGCAAGCAGGAGATCATCTCGACCACGATCCTCGACGCACCGCGCGAGCTCGTGTTCAAGGCGTACACCGACCCCAAGCTCTTCGCCCAGTGGTGGGGCCCGCGGCGCTACGAGGTCAAGATCGACAAGTTCGACTCGCGGCCTGGCGGCGAGTGGAGAGTCGTGCACCGCGGCGCTGACGGGTCCGAGCACGGATTCCACGGCGTCAACCACGACGTTGTCGCGCCGGAGCGGATCTGCGCGACGTTTGAGTACGAAGGCGTGCCGGGACACGTTGCGCTGCAAACAGCCACGTTCGAAGCCCTGGGCAACAAGACCAGGCTCGTGGCGCACCAGGTCTTCCAGTCCGTGATGGACCGCGACGGCATGGTCGCCTCCGGAATGGAGGATGGCGCGAACGAATCGACGGAGCGGCTCGCCGAGCTGCTCGAGAAGATGAAGGCGCGGTGAACAAGACGAAATCCGGGCTCGAGCAGCTGGAGGTCCTTGTCGGGACCTGGGTTGTGGAGAGCAAGAAGTACTCGGAGGGACTGGGACAAACCACGGTCACTCCCATCGAAGACGGTAAGTACCTCCGACTGGAATCGAAGCAGGAGGACGAGAGGTTTCCGCGCAGCACGCAGCTGATCGGCTCCGACGATGCGAGCGACGAATGCACGGTCCTGTACTTCGACGGACGCGGCGTGCGTCGCGTGTATCGCATGACCGTCGAGGGCGGCGTGTGGACGATGTGGCGAGACGCGCCGGGATTCAACCAGCGTTACATCGGCAGGATCAGCAGCGATGGACAAACGATCGCCGGCCAGTGGGAGATGTCGAAGGACGGAATCCATTGGGACGACGACTTCGACCTTACGTACCGAAAGCAGTGAACGATCAGACCGGCAAGCGAGCGGTTGACGAGTACATGGCGGCTGCGCCGAAAGAGGCGCAGCCGCTGCTGCGTCAGCTGCGCAAGACGATCAAGGCCGCGGCACCAGACGCAGTCGAGAGGATCAGCTACGGAATGCCTCACTACGAGCACAGGGGGCGGCTGGTCTACTTCGCCGCATTCAAGAACCACATCGGGCTCTACCCCGCGGGGTATGCCGACAAGTACCCCGAGATGAAGCGTTACATGGCCGGCGCCGGCACGCTTCGGTTTCCGATCGGGGAGCCACTCCCGGTGGCACTGATCGCGAAGCTGGTCAAGACCCGGGTCAAAGAGAACGAGGACGCCGGGCGCGCGCAGGGCGCAATCAAGAAGGCCGGCTCAAAGAAGGAAGCCGTTCGCCGTCCTTCGAGCAGGCGATCAGGACGCTGAGCCGCCTTTCTCGGGTCTCCTCGCGCTTCGCGCTCATCACCCAGTAAGAAGCAGTCCGCCGGTACCAAGGGGCCTGGGACTCGAAGAACTTCCACGCCGCCTTATGCCGGCGAAACTCCGCCTCGCGGGCGGGATCGAGGCCGGCGCTGCGGTTTTCATACGCGTAGATTCGGGACCGCGCTTCGTCACGCGCTTTGAAGGCGGCGCGCCCGGCGGGGGTGGACCAGACCACGTTTCTCCAACTCCAGGAAACGCCGGATGTTGACCGCGCTCCAGACGCTTCGCTTCCGCCGCGGAGTGAGGCGCTGAGCCGCCTTGTCGTCGCCCAGCGAGTAGCGCACGCTGTCGATCCATCCAAAGCAAAGCTCCTGGTCGACGACTTCAGGCCAGGTGACCGAGGCTCGGCCGGACCGCTTGTTGTGATAACCGAGCCAGAGCTCCGTCGCGGTGTCGTGGTTGGCTTCGAACCACGCGCGGAGCTGAGCCGGCGTCTCGAAGAAGACGACATTCTCAGGTGTCGGCACGCGCAACCAATCTACCGTTGCGGCATCCTTTACGTCCGTGAATTCGCCGCGCGGAGAAAGCGGGTATTACAACCAGCTGGCGGGCAGCAGCCTGGACCGGTTGGCCGCCATCTCGGACGGCATCTTCGCCGTGAGCATGACCCTCCTCGTGCTGGGCCTTGCGGTTCCGGCCGTGAACGCCGTCAAGAGCGAGGGAGATCTCCTGCACCAGCTTGGGGACACGCTGCCCTCGCTGGTCACGTACTTCATGAGCTTTCTCACGCTCGGCATCTTTTGGGTCGGCCAGCAGACGCAGCTGAGCCAGCTCGAGCGTGCAAACCGGAGCTACACCTGGATCCACCTCGCCTTTCTGCTCGCCGTGACCCTCGTGCCTTTTTCCACCGGCCTCCTGGCGCGGTTCCACTGGTCACGTATCGCATTGATTGAGTACTGGTTGAACATCCTGGTGCTGGGCTACACGCTTTTACTGGGAGTCGAGTACGGACTCCGGGCCAATCTGTTTCCAGAGGGTCAAGCGAAGGCGATCGCCCACCTGGTCCGGCGTCGGGTATACGGCGCGCAGGCGCTGTACCTGGTCGCCGTTCTGCTCTGTGTGTTCGACACCCACTGGAGCATTGCGCTGATCGTGGCGATCCAGCTCAACTTCGCCATCGCTCCTCGGATTCCGCTCTTACGTCGCATCTGACCCCGGTTCGCGTCCATAGAATGCCCGCTGTGACGCCTGACGAACTGCCGCGCGGCGCGCTTACGGGCAAGGTCGCGGTCGTTGTCGGCGGCGCAAGCGGCATCGGAAGGATGGTCGCCCGAGCACTCGCGACGCAGGGAGCGCGCGTAGTCGTGGCCGACTTCGACGCGGCGCGCATGGAACGGACCGTGGAGGAGCTCCTTCGCCTCGGTAGCGCTGACGCGGTGCTCGCTCTGCCGACCGACGTGCGAAGCGAATCGTCCGTCCGATCGCTGGCCGGCGACGCGATCAAGGCGATGGGACAGGTCGACATCCTGGTCAACATGGCGGGGGTGGTCCTACAGGGCCCGCTCGACCACATCAAGCCGAGCGACTGGAAGTGGATGCTGGAGACGAACGTCCTCGGCACCGTTCGCACGACCATGGCCGTGCTGCCCCACATGCTCGAACGCCGCTCCGGTCACATCGTGAACGCGGTCCCGCTCGGCTCTCTCGTCACGACGAGTCCCCTCGAGGTTCCCTACGACAGCGGTTACGCGGCGGTGGCGACGTTCACCTATGGCCTCGCGGTGCTCGCTGCGGGGCAAGGCGTGCACGTCTCGATGTACGTCACCGGCTCGAAGGCGCCGCTCATCGGGCAGAACACTCGGACCCGAGGCGTGAGCCGGCTCCTTCGGTCGAGTGACGGCCTCGAAGAGGCGTCACCGGCGAGTGAGCGGCTGGTGGACAGCCTGATCGAAGCGATGCATGAACCGAGGTTCCTCGTGTTCGCGGACCCTGCGGACGCAGCCTCCGTTCCAGATCGCTGGGGCGAGCTGCAAAGGGTGACGTCGCGGTGAACGTTCCCACCGACCTGCTTTCAAGCATCGGGATCTGCGTCGGCTTCGCGGCGTTGATCGCCGCGGTGACGTGGCGCTTCCACCAGCCGCTGATCATCGCCTACCTGGCCACCGGGGTGATCATCGGCCCCAACATCGGCCTCAGGTTCATCACCAACCAGGAGAGCATCTCGACCGTGGCCGAAATCGGCCTCATCCTCTTGCTCTTCGTCATCGGCCTCGAGATCGACCTGAGGAAGATGGCCGCGGGCGGCGCCGCGGTCCTGCTCACCGGTGCACTGCAGGTCCCCATCTGCGTCGCGCTGGGGCTCGCGTTCTTCTACCTGTTCGGGGTGCAGAACGCGCCGCACAACTACGAGCTGCTCTACCTCGCGGCGTGCATGAGCCTCTCCAGCACGCTGGTCGTCGTCAAGATCCTGAACGACAAGTTCGAGCTCGACACCCTGCCAGGCCGGATCACGCTTGGTGTACTGGTCATCCAGGACCTTTGGGCCGTCGGCATGCTCGCGGTACAGCCCAACCTCCTCAACCCGAACCTCGTCCCGCTCCTCGGATCGCTTTGGCGTGGCGCGCTGCTGGTGGTTGGTGGTTTCGCCGTCGCGAAATATGTGCTGCCGCACCTGTTTCGGATGGTCGCCAAGGCACCAGAGCTGGTGCTCGTCTCCGCGCTTGCCTGGTGTTTCTTCCTGGCCGGCGCGGCGAGTTTGATCGGGCTCTCCCGCGAGATGGGGGCGTTGATCGCCGGGGTTAGCCTGTCGACATTTCCCTACAACATCGACGTCGTGGCCAAGGCGGTCAGCATCCGCGACTTTTTCGTGACCTTGTTCTTCGTCGCCCTCGGAATGCAGATCCAGATTCCCAGCCTTAACGCGCTGGAGATCGCGCTGGCGGCATCAGTGTTCGTCATCGTAAGCCGCCTCGTCGTCGTCCCGATCCTCTACGCGCTTCGGCTTGGGCTGCGCACCAGCATCATCCCCGGCATCAACCTCGCGCAGGTGAGCGAGTTCTCGATCGTGATCGCGTCACTTGGCGTCACACTGGGCCAGATCAGGCAGGACGTCCTGACGATCGTCATCGTCACGTTCGCCGTCACGTCGGTCGTCTCCACGTACATGATCAATTTCAGTCACCCGATCCAGAAGGTGTTGACTTCCGTTTTCAAGACCCTCGGCCTGAAGGACCTCGATGCGGCGAGGGAGGAGGATGCCGAGGTGCTACACCAGCCCGTGATCTTCCTCGGTTTCTTCCGGGACACCAGCTCGATCCTCTACGAGTTTGAGCACGAGGGCACCGCCGAAGAGTCGAGGGCGTTCGTCGAAAAGATCCTGGTCATCGACTTCAACCCGGCCGTCCTGCGTGAGCTGCGCAAGAAAAACATCAAATGCGTCTACGGCGACATCGCGCACTCCGATACGCTGCGGCACGCTGGGGTTGAGCACGCCAAGCTCGTCGTGTCGAGCATCACGGACGACGTGCTTCGCGGTACCAGCAACCTGCGGCTGATGAACATCGCGCACAACCACGCACCGAACGCTCGCGTGGTGCTGACCACCGAGCACATTCCTCAGGCTCTGCTCTTTTACGAGGAGGGGGCCGACTTCGTGTTCATCCCGCGGCTGTATTCCGCGGCCGCGTGCGCCCGGATCCTGCGCAAAGGCCTCGCCGGAGGCTTCGAGGAGATTCGGTCCCAGGCGATCGACCACCTCTCGCAAAGACAGGAAGTCCTGGCCTAACGGTCGCGCGTTTCCGCCGGTAACGCTTCTCCGTATCTTGGCGGTGTGGATACCGCTCGGCTGAGCCCACTCGAGCCACTTGCCAGGGCGTACGTACGTGCGGTGCCGGAGAATCCGAAGGACGAGGGCCTCTTCGGGCCGCGAAGCATCGTCTGGCGGGTGAATCGCGATCGCTGCTTTCCGCTCGCGGGCATGCGGTCCCTGATGATCCAGGCGCTACATCCGCTCGCCATGGCGGGGGTCGACCAGCACAGCAGCTGGCGGCGCGATCCGTTCGGTCGGCTCGCGGCCACCAGCAGCTACCTCCTCACGATGACCTACGGCGACACCGCCGCTGCCCTCGCGGCGGCCGCGTGGGTGCGCAAGATCCACGTCCACGTCCGCGGGGTCGACCCCGAGACCGGCCTCGCTTACAGCGCCGAGGACCCGGCTCTGCTCCTGTGGGTCCACGCCGGCATGGTCGACTCCGTGATCGACGTCGTTCAGCGCTACGGCCGCGTGCTTGACGCGGGCGACGCCGACCGCTACGTCGCGGAGATGGTCCGTTTCGCCGAGATCGTGGGCGTGCCTGCCTCCCAGGTGCCGACCACCGTGGCTTCGCTGCGCGCATATCTCGAGTCCGTGGAGCTCCGGCAGGCGACCCCCGCCGCCAAGGACGCCATCGCCGTCGTGCTCGAGCCACCCGACCTCGACCCTGAGGTGCGCGATCTGTGGCACGACCTCGGCCAGGTCGCCGTAGGCACATTGCCCGCGTGGGCGCGAGAGATGTACGGATTCGCCGCCCCGCCGCAGGATCTGATGCAGCGGGAGCCGGTCCGCCAGCTGCTCGGCGCTCTCGACCTCGCCTTCGAGTCGCTGCCCGGCGTCCTGGAGGCCCGGCAGCGAATCGAGCTCCGCGTGCGGGCTTGAGCGCAGCGACGCCCGCGATCAGGCAGTCGCGCGTCAGTCGTGGCGCGGCCCTGGCCAGGCTTGCCCTGCGCATCGGCGGCCGCTATCTCGCCCGGTCGCCACGACTTCTGTTCGCCTCCGTTGAGCGGCGAGGCGAGCTCCGCCACGACCTGGCTCTTCGCTCGGCTGACGAGGTCGCCGAGGAGCTCGGCTCGATGAAGGGCGTGCTGATGAAGCTCGGCCAGATGGCGAGCTACATCTACGAAGACATGCCCCTGACGTTCCGAGCCGCCATGTCGCGGCTGCAGCACCGGGCACCGCCCATGACTGCGGCACTCGCTTCGGTGCAGTACCCGGGAATCGCGCGCAGCATCACCTCCGACCTCCGCAACGTCGGACTGCTGCGCCGCATCGTCGGCGCTGCGTTTCCTGGCCTTGATGTGCGATCGCTGGTGGACGAGCTCGGCGAGCGTCTGCAGGAAGAGGTCGACTACGTTCGGGAGGCGGAGAGCCAGGAGATGTTCGCCAGGTACTACGAGGGACATCCGGTCATCCGCGTGCCCCATGTCCTGGCCGAGCTGAGCACGTCGCGGGTGCTCACCAGTGAGCTGGTCTCGGGGGCGAGCTTTGACGAGCTGCTGGAGTGGGACCAGGAGGAGCGAGACCTCGCCGCTGAGACGATCCACCGGTTCGTCTTCCGGAGCCTCTACCGGCTGCACGCCTTCAACGGCGACCCGCACCCGGGCAACTACCTCTTCCATGGCGGCGGCCGTGTGACCTTCCTTGACTTCGGACTGACCAAGCAGTTCACCGACGGGGACCTCGCGCCGCTCATCGACGCAGTGAGGTTTCTCGTCTTCGAGAAGGACTTCGAGGCGTTTCGAGCCGCCCTCGAGCGGGCGGGATTCCTGCGGGCCGGCGCTCCGGTGGCGACCCAGGTCGTGGTCGATCGTTTCGGCCAGTTCTACGGCACGGTCCTGCAGGACGCCCCGATGACGATCACGCCCGCCTACGCGTCGGCCATCGTCCGCCGCTTCTTCGACGCCCGCGGCCCGCTCGCGCCCTATTCGGACGTGCCGCGCGCATACGTGATCATGCAGCGGATCAACCTCGGCCTGTACGCGGTGCTCGGCAGCCTCAACGCGACCGCCAACTGGAGACGCATCGCGGAGGAGATCTGGCCGTTCCGCAATGGCCCGCCGTCGACTCCCATCGGGGAGGCCGAAGCACGCTGGGAGGCGAATTCCCTCAGCAAACAAAGCGAAAAAGTGGTAAAGAATTAGGTAGCTGCAGGCTTAATTCAAGCTTCTTGCTAGGGGGATCGACATGGCCAATACCGCGGGTTCTTCCGTCCTGTCGTCGATGGCGCCGGATGAGCGCCGTAGACAGATGGTGCGGGCGGTGGTCGCCAGCACCGTCGGCACTTCGATCGAGTGGTACGACTACTTCCTGTTCGGCACGATGGCGGGCTTGGTATTTCCGCACCTGTTCTTTCCTAAATCCGACCCGCTGGCCGGGACCCTGAACAGCTACGCGATCTTTTTCGTGGGCTTCCTGGCCCGGCCTGTCGGCGCGTGGTTGTTCGGCACCTACGGCGACCGCATCGGCCGCAAAGCGACCTTGATCGTGACCTTGCTCTTCATGGGGATTGCCACGTTCTTGATCGGCGTCATGCCGACCTACACCAACATCGGCCTATGGGCGGCGGTCGTGCTCATCATCCTGCGAGCGTGCCAGGGCATCGGAGTCGGCGGAGAGTGGGGTGGCTCCGTACTCATGTCGATGGAGTGGGGAAGTCAGAAACGGAAGGGCTTCCTCGGAAGCTGGCCGCAGTTCGGCGTTCCGATCGGATTGGTGCTTTCGAACGGAATTACGGCTTTGACAGTGACGCTTGCGGGTTCGGCAACTTTTGAGTCATGGGCCTGGCGAATTCCGTTTCTGCTCAGCATCCTCTTGGTCGCGGTCGGTCTCTATATCCGGCTTGGAATCATGGAGACACCGGTCTTCCAGGCCCTCTTGCAGGAGCGACGAATCGAACCGGCGCCGGTCAGGGAGGTAATTCGGCGCAACTGGAGGGAGATAATCCTCAGCGCGTTGCTCCGGCTGCCTGAGCAAGCACCCTTCTACCTCTTCACCGTCTTCGTGTTCACGTTTGGCGCGTCCGCGACCAAGCTCGACAAGCCCTTCTTGACCTGGGCAGTGAGCGTCGCCGGCCTCGTCTCGTTCATCTCCATCCCGCTCTTCGGGCACCTGTCCGACAAAGTAGGTCGCAAGACGATTTACATGGCCGGCATCGTGGTCATGGCCATCTGGGGATTCCTCTACTTCGGGCTCTACGCGACCGCGATACCGGTCGTCGTTTTCGTCGTGATCGCGCTCTCATTGCTCCCGCACGACATGCAGTACGGCCCCCAGGCCTCGTTGATCGCTGAAAGCTTTACCGGGCGCCTGCGCTACAGCGGCGCCTCGCTTGGCTACCAGTTCGCCTCGATCATCGCGGGTGGTCCGGCTCCGAGCATCGCACTCGGGATCTGGACGGGCTTTCTGTTCATCGGCCCCTGGAAGGTAATCTCGCCGCTTCCCGCCAAGAACCCTTACATGATCAGCTTCTACATCCTCGTGTGCTGCGTGGTCGGCTTCATCGCCGTGGCGCTCTTGAAGGACCGCTCCGCATACGACCACACGCAGGAGTACGACGAGCAGGAGGTGACGGCCGCCGGCGCGGTCGGCCGGCCTGTGCCGGGATAGTCCGGTTTCTGGGGGGAGCGCCCGCGTTATCGCTATGAAGCCGTGCGGGCGCTCACCTTGGTCAACCTCTCGCTGTGGGTCGTCCTGTTCATGGCCTGGCTCCAGTACACGATGGCGGTTGGCTGGGCCGACCCGATCAGCTCCGAGGTCCGGTGGATCCTCGGGTTGACCGCCGTTCTGCTCGGCTTGCTGGGTTTCTTGCGAATCAGAAGACACCAACCGATTCTTGGCTAGAGTGTCCGCATAGCGGACCAACCCTTTCCGATCATCGCCGGACGGCTGAGCCTGAAAGAGGCGATGACCAGCACGGCACCGACAGGCTGCCGCAGCTGGGCCGCACCGAGCAGCCGGTTCCCGCCCTCGACCTCCGGACGATGGCCATCGTGCACGGCGACCTCAACGCCGTTTTCTATTCGCTGATCGGTCTGGTGGGTTGGTCGATGGCGTGACCGAACCGGCGCTGGTCTTGCTCTTCGACGGGACTTGAGGCGTTTGAACACGCATGGCGCGCTGGATCCGCCGGCGCGACCCGGCCGGCCGTGTGCAGGTCATCGCCAACCAGAAACCAGGGGCGCTCGAGCGCTACGGAGTAACGCGTGAGGAGGCGGACCGGGCGGCCTGGAGCGTCGACCGCGAAGGCACCCGCCTCGAGGGCGCAGCCGCGATCAACCGCGTTTTCGCTGATCTCGGAGCGGGTTGGGCTGCGTTTGCAGCACCGTACGGACTTCGTCCGGTGGCTGCCCTCGAGGAACGCCTTTATCGTTGGTTTGCGTCCCGGCGGGCGAGCTTCCACCGGCTGGGGGTCACTCCGGAGTGCGATGAACCCGGATCGGATTGCGGATGACTGAGCTGCTTGCGCCCGAGCACGTCGGCGCCTTGCTCGTCATCGCAGCGTTGACTGCGGTCCTTGTCGTGCTCGGGCGCAAACGGCCGGGTCTCTGGCTTCGCGGCCTGGCGCTGATCCTGGTCGTGGATGAGGTCAGCTGGTGGGTCTTCCTCGCGGCAGGCGGCGGCGAGACCGGCCAGCGCGCCCAGCCACTGCCCCTGCAGCTGTGCGACATCGCGATCTTCGTTGCGGCGGCCGCGCTCTGGACCCGCCGTCAGCTTCTGGTCGAGATCACCTATTTCTGGGGGCTTGCCGGAACCCTCCAGGCACTGCTTACGCCTGACCTGGCGCAGCACTTCCCGAGCTACCCGTACCTCCAGTACTACATCGCGCACGGTGGCGTGGTGGCGGCGGCGCTGGTGCTCGTGGCCGGCATGCGCCTGCATCCGCGGCCGTGGGCGGTGGCCCAGGTGGCGTTGGTGACGATCGCCTACACCGCATCTGTCGGGCTGGTCGATGCTGTGACGGGCAGCGATTACATGTACCTGCGCAGCAAACCGTCCAGCCCAACTCTGCTGGATGAGCTTGGGCCGTGGCACGCGCCGTTTCGGCTGCGGCGTGGCGGCGAGTTACGTGAGGGGCGTGCCGAAGCGCTCCGCTGACACCACCTGATCGAGCGGCTTGCGCTTCTTCTTGCCGATCACCTTTCGCTTCGGGTAGCCCAAGCCTCGACGATGCGGCGCGCCACGTCGGCGGGCAGCCTTCGTTCGCCATGCGCCCAATTGTCTTAGGTTTATGCGCCGAGATGGAGCAACCAACAACCAGCGAGCATCGTGCCGAGCGCCGGATCAGCAGCAAGGAGCATCGGGCCGCCTACCAGGCGGCAAAAGACGCGCCGGCGGAGCACAAGCCCCGCCTGATCACATCGCGGTCGGTGGCGCCGGAAGTCCATGGCGGCGGGGCGATCGGGCGTTTCAACAGCTCGCTCGCCGTATTCATCACGAGGGGCGTCGGCACGATGTGGGCGGCGTACATCTTCGCTGTCATCGGCATCACGAGCCTGGTCGGCGCTCTGAGCAACAACCTCACGCTCACGCTCGTCGCCGGCGGGATCTCGTCGTACTTCCTCCAGCTGGTGCTGCTCCCGATCATCATCGTCGGCCAGAACGTGATCTCGGCCAGCCAGGACGCCCGCGCCGAGGCCGACCACATCACTCTGACCACGCTGCATGCGATCAACGTGCAGCAGCTCCAGATGCTCGAGCAGCAGCGCGAGATGCTGCTGCAGCAAAGAGCGATCCTCGACCTGCTGCAGAAGAAAGGGATCACGATGCCCACCACCACGGATGCGGGTGGCTGAGCAACACGAGCCGGGCGGATATCTCGAGGCGACGCTGGAGAGCCAACCCGCCGAGCTCACGAGGCTGCTTTCCGACGACTCGGCCGAAAGAGCCGCGTCCCGCCTCCGCGACTGCTCGCGAATCTTCCTGGTCGGCACCGGCACGAGCTTCCACGGCGCGCTGGCGGGTCAGTTCATGCTCCGGAGCGCCGGCCTGGAGGCCTGGGCCGTGCGCGCGTTCGAGTTCGCCAACTACCCGCCGGCGTTCCGCGACCACGATGGGCTGATCCTGCTCAGTCATCGCGGCAGCAAGCGCTTCAGCCGTGACGCCCTGGAGGGGTTCGCGCAAGGCTCCCGGCGGTGGGTGGTGATCACCGGGGAAGGTTCCGCGATGGAGGGCGAGGGCGTGATCCGGACGGTCGCGCAGGAAAAGTCGCCCGTCCACACCGCCAGTCACACGGGAGCGATGGTCCGGCTGGCTCAGGTCGCAGCCGCGCTCGGGCAACCGGCATGGGGGGAACAGCTCCCCGGCATTCCGGGGTTGGTCCAGGCTGCGGTGGATTCGGGCGATGCAATTGCGGCGGGCCTGCGTGACGTCGAGCTCAGGCCGGTTGCCCACTTCGTGGGTGGAGGACCGGCTCGCGCCACGGCCTACGAGGGCGCGCTCAAGCTGCGCGAGGCGACGCACCTCGTTTCGGCTGAAGGCCACGACGTCGAGGGCATCCTCCACGGTCCGCTGGTCAGCATCCAGCGGGGCCAGACCGTTGTCCTGATCCCCCAACCCGGACCTGCCCTCGAGCGCGTAAAGGAGGTTGCGGAGGCGCTGGGCGAGATCGGTGCCAACGTGATGACCTTCCGAGCCGCGCCCGACGAGCTCGACGAGGTGCTGGCCCCTATCGTGAATGTCGTGCCGCTGCAGTGGCTCGCCTACCATGCATCGCGCAAGCTGGGCGTCGACGCCGACAGCTTCCGCCGGGATGAGCCGGCGTACGCCGCGGCGCAGTCGAAGTTCACGCTGTAGCCGTGGAAGGCCCGCTCGCGCCTGTCGAGGCAATCACCGGCGCCGTGCTCCTTATCGTCACCTTCTATGACCTGTTTCAGTCAGTCGTGCTGCCGCGGCCTGCGGTCCGTAAGGTTCAGCTCGCGCGCACCATCGTCCGGCCGTTGTGGCGGTTTTGGAAGTGGAGCCTGAACCGGGGTTCGCGCATCGACCGGAGCGAGGCACGGCTCGCGGCATTCGCACCCATCTCGCTCCTCACCCTCTTCCTGGTCTGGGGCATCTCCGTTATCACCGGCTACTCGCTGCTGATCGACTCGCTGGCCGGCGAGTTCCGCCCGCCGCTCAACGACTGGCTCACGTCCTTCTATGTCTCGGCCACCACGCTGGTGCCCCTCTCTTACGGAGACTTCGTTCCCGAGCACGGTCCGGCGCGGCTATTGATCATCCTCGAGAGCGGGACTGGCGTGGCGCTGGCTGCGCTGGCGATCACCTTGCTGTTCGAGCTTTATGGCTCCTTCCGCTCGCGCGAAGAGTCGGTGGTCGCCCTCGATGCGCTGGCGGGTGCGCCTCCATCGGCTGTGCAGCTCCTCGAAACCGCGGCTCAGCCGGGAATGGACGGGGCCCTCAAAGAGACCTTCGACGAGTGGCGCCGTTGGTCGGCCATGGTGCTGGAGAGCCACCTCGCCTATCCGCTGCTCGTTTATTTCCGCTCCAGCCACGACAACGAGGCCTGGATCAACTCCTTTGGCGCCGTAATGGACTCGGCCTCACTGATCCTGAGTTCGACGGACAGTGAGGCCAAGGGTGCGGCCAAGATGATGTTCACCGTCGGCAACCACCTCGTCGAGGACCTGGCATGGGTCTTCCAGCTCACGCTGGCTCCCGACCCGATCATCGAGAAATCGGAATACAAAGCGGCAATCTTGCGGCTCAAGGCGGCCGGCTACCGGGTGACCGACGGGGATGCAGCCTGGGAACAGTTCTCCCACTACCGATCGAAGTACGCGTCCGCGCTCAACCAGATGGCCCAGTACTTGCTCGCGCCTCCCGCGCAGTGGGTGGGCGATCGCTCGTACCTGCCCCACCGCCAGCGCGCGCGCCGCGGCCGCCAGCCGGCCCGCAGGCCCGCCTAACTGATCAGACCGAGCTCCCGAGCCTTGACGATGGCTTCGAGCTTGGAGTGCACGGCGAGCTTGCTGCCCAGGCTGCGGATGTGCGTGCGAATCGTGGTGTAGCTGATCCCCAGCTCCGCCGCGATCGCGCGGCTGGGCAACCCCTCGGCCATGAGCGTGAGGACCTCCTTCTCACGAGGAGTCAGGCGCTCGAGCTGCCCTTCGATGGATCGGCGCTTGGCGATGAGAGTCGCGATGGTCCGGGGCGTGATCAGCATCTTGCCCCGCGCCACGTCCCGAATCGCAGTCACCACGTCGGCGGCCGCGCGCGATTTGTGCAGAAAAGCGCTGGCGCCGGACTGCACCGCGGCAAACCTCGCGGCGTCGGTGTCGTCGCGCGTGAGGAAGATCATCTTGGCCGCGGGCCGGATGCTGCGAATCGCTTTCGCGGCGTCCGGCCCCGTACCGTCAGGCAACCGGAAGTCGAGCAGCACGACATCGGGATTCAGCTGTGCCGCGGCGGGTATGCATTCGGCCACGGTTCCGACGTTGCCGACCACGGTCATGTCCGGCTGGTCGTTGATCAAAGCCGCGAGGCCCTCAGCGACGACCCGATGGTCTTCGACGATCAAGACGAGAGTCGGTTCGTGGTCACCGCCAGAACGAGGTTCCTCGGGGGGCGTGGCGGGTTGTCCGGCGGGCGGCACATTCCTAAAACCGACGTGCAGTCGCGAGTACCCGGCAACGAGTTGTTAAGCGGATCTGGCGATGTGAAGCCGGAGGTACACGGCGCCGGACTCGGGCACCCGGACGCTCGATGGCTCGACCACGCCCCCAAACGCAGGTGGAGCCGTCGCGATGGAGTATTCGCCGGGGTCGAGGTGCAGCGCAAAGGATCCATCGCCGGCCACGTGGACCGAGACCTCGCTGCCGCCCTGTCGCGAGAAGATCAGCATCGTCGCGGTCGGCGGCGGGTCGCACGGCTCGTCCGCGGGACACGTCGGAGTTGGCCCGCGGTCCAGCACGCCGGTCACGTTTGTGTTCTGGCCGGTTTCCGCCGGCCGGGCTGATGGCGTCGAGCTGCACGCCGCACCAAGGATCAGCAGGACGAGCGCCGCTGTGACGCGCGCACGCGCCATGAGCCTGATCGTACCGATCTGAAAGAACGGGGCCGGCGCTTGCCGGCCCCGTGTGCGTTCGCGGTCGACTGTGAACCTACGGCGTGTTGAAGAAGTTGATCACCCGCGCGACGAGGTCTTTCTTCTGAGTCGCGCTTCCGTACTCCTCGAGGGGGAACGCCAGGAAGACGACCTTGTACGAGGCGCTGTAGGTCAGGGCGTCAGGTTGAGGTCCGGAGCCGACCGCGGGCTTGGTGTTGCTTCCGTCGTCCATAAACGCTGCCAGCGCCCCTCCATTGGGCGTGATCTGGTCCATGAACGCAAGGCCGGGCCCGCCCAGGATCGAGAGATCCAACGGAACGGTGCCAATCCCATCCGAGACCGGGTTGCCGGCCACGCTGGTGACCGAGTTGGTCAACCGGTCGTTCTGGTTCTCGCTGCCGTCCCATGTGACGTGCAGGTAGTTGCGGACGAAAGGAGTCGTGCCCGCGGCCTGGTCGAGGAGGTCCTGGCCCGACATGAATAGGTGGCCGCCGTTGTTCAGGTAAGTGGTCAGGCTCCCCTCATACGGCTGGATCGGTGCCGGGTAGCTCGTGCCGGTGAACCAGAAGATGTTCTTGAACGCCTGCATGTACTTGACAGGCAGGTTCGGGTCTGCGTTAAGGTCCCAGGTGTCGAATCCGACTCCGGCCGCGGTCAGTGCATCGGTGTAGTACTTGTTCACATCCGGAGCGTTGCCGTCTTGATCGACCAGCAGCGTGTCCACCGTGACGGCGATCGTCTTGATGGTCGCTGAAGCGCTGGTCGTCGGGCTGCCGACTGAGGTCGCCATCACAGTTGACGTGCTCGACGTTCCGTCGGTTGTCCCAGCAGGTACGGCAACCTTCACGCAGATGTTGGCCGTCGCCCCCGCGACGATGGATGTCGTAGTGCTGTTGGACGTGGTGCACGTTGCGTCGTAGATGGTTGCCGCAAAGGTGCCGCCTGTCACGCTGAGGTTGTAGCTGTCGGTCTTGAAGCCCTGGTTCGTCACAGTGACGGTGTAGGTCTGGCCCTGGCCAGAGCGCGCTCCACCGGTCTGGGCCGCGGGGGATAGGCTCACCGAGTACGGCGGGGCGAATTTGGTCACGGTCGGTGACCCGCTGACCGACTGGCCCTGCGCGTCAGTCGCGGTGAAGCCGTCGTCGATGACCGATGTCACGCTGGAGTTGACTCCAGCGTTGATGTTGACGGTGAAGTGAACGGCGACGCTGCCCCCGGTCGGGACGGACTTCCCAGACCAGGTGACGGCGCCGCCTCCGCCTGAGCCGCCGTCCTGCGCAGAGACGAAGCTCGTGTTCGCGGGAATCGGATCGGTGATGGTCACGCCCGTCGCATCGGCGCTGCCGATGTTGCGCAAGATGATCGTGTAGTTGAGGTTGCTGCCGGGGCCAACCGGAACACCGGAGTCGGCCTTTGAGATGACGAGTGCGGGCGACTTGATGGATGCGTTGATGCGATACGCACCCTTGCCGTGCGTCCCGGCCGCGAGGATCCCGTTGGATGGGTCGAGGTCGAGCTGGTCCACTGCGACGGTCGGGAAGTTGGTGCCGAGCGCCGCCCATGACGCGCCACCGTTGTTGGAGACGAACGGTCCGACGTCAGTCGCCGCGTACAGCGTGTTCGGGAACGACGGGTCGAGGATCAAAGAGTTGACGGGGTTGTCGGGAAGGTTGCCGCTGATGTCCGTCCACGACTGGCCGGCATCCGTCGTCTTGTAGACGTGCCCCGGCTGGTGCGGTGTCGACGCGCTGTAACCGTTGTAGGCGAGGTAAGCGATCCGGTCGTTGCTCCGGTCGACTGCGATCCAGGCCACGGGTCGGCCCGGCAGCGAGTGCTTGTCGCCGAGGCCGTTGCTGTGTACACCGACCCTGGTCCAGGTCGGGTTGTTGTTGACCTGCGCATCGGCGCTGAAGTACACGAGACCGTCGAGCGAGCCGGTGTAGACGGCCGTCCCGCCCCCGACGCCGATCGCCGAGATGGTGCAGTTGCGGGCGCCGTTGGGCGAGGTCCCCGCGCAGCCCGTGGTCAGGTCTGGGCTGATCGCGTTCCACTTGACGTCGCCGACCGACCCTGCCTTTGCGTTGTCCGTGCGGTACAGGCGATAGGTGCCAAGGAAAAGCTGGTTGACGTTGTTCTGGTTGAGCACGAATGGCGTGTAGAACTCAGAGCGGTCACTCGGGTTGATCCCGTTCGTGATGAACTGGTTGGTGAAGAATCCAGCGCCGCCGTCGGTCATGCGGTACGGCGAGATGCCGAAGTACGTGCCGTAGACGTAGCTGAAGTCGGTCGGGTCGACAAGCACCTGGCCGCCGTCACCGCCGGCCAGGTCGAACCACGTGTTGGAGGTCGCCGACTTGCGCTCGGTGCCGTTGTCCTGCGAGCCGCCCCAGATGCGCGCGCCCGGGCCGCCCCCGACGTCCGGGAAGCTCGGGTTCGTCCCGATGGAGGTGAACTGGGTGATCTGCAGGTTGGTCCGGTGAGTCACCCCGGCGGTCGCCGGGTTGACCGTGCCGTTGAGGTCCTGCCACGTGACCTGCTTCAAACAAGTCTCATTTGTACATGGGGTCGTTTCGGCGGCGGTGCGGCCCCCACGACTGGTGGAGTACCAGACGCCGCCGTCATTGCCGATCAGGACGTTGGATGAGTTGTTCGGGTCGAACGCAAGCGCGTGGAAGTCAGGGTGAAGGTCCCAGCCGATGTTCTTCCAGGTCGCGCCGCCGTCGTCCGAGCGGAAGATGCCGCCGGACTGGATCGGCATGCTGTAGCCGAACGAGCCGGCCACGAAAACGACGTTCGGGTTGGTCGGGTCGGGCTCGACGACGTTGTCGTAGAAGCACTGCGTCGTGCAGTAGTCGAGGACGGTGTCGAAAGGACCCGTGCCGGTGGGGAGGACGGCCCAGCTGGCGCCTTCGTCGGTCGACTTGAAGATTTGGCCGAGCTGACGCTTACCCGTTGTGCCGTCGACCCAGTCGAACCCGGTGTAGAGGGTCGCCTTGGCCGCACCGGCCGGATGCGAAAGCCCAACCGAGAACCTGGTCGGCAACGCCGTGAAGTTTGCGTTCGCCGGCAGGCCGTTCATGATCCTGTTCCACGTCGCGCCGCCGTCCGTGCTCTTGTAGATGGCATCGCCCCAGAACGATGAATAAAGCGTCGTCGGGGTCTGCGGGTCGAGCCGGATATCAGTCGCGCCCAAAGACGTGCCCGGCGCCGGTTTGATCAGCGTCCAGTCAACGCCTCCGTCCGTCGACTCCCAGAGCCCGTAGGTCGAGTGAATCGGGGGTGAGACGCGGCGGTCGCCGCCACGTCCGCGCAGGACGGCCGCGTAGAGGTGGTCGGCGTCGTTTGGGTCGACCGCCAGCCGGGAGATTGAGACGCCGAGGAAGAAGTCGCCCGAGACGTGTGACCACGTGAATCCGCCGTCGGTCGACTTGAGGATGCCGTTGCCGAAGTAGCTGTCGCCGGAGAGTGCGCCTTCACCGGTCCCGTCGTAAACGACCAGATCATTCGAGGGAGCCACGGCGAGCGCGCCCGTGGCCAGCGAAGGTAGCCCTTCGGTGCGGTTGGTCCAGACCTTGGTCGTCTGGTCATACGTCCAGATGCCGCCCTGGGCCGCTCCAAGGATGAACTGGCCGTTCTGCCGGATGGCTACAGCTCCGATTCGTCCGCTGACCGCTTCGAATCCGCCGGAGCTTCGGGCAACCTGAACGATCGGGTTCGGCCCGATCCCGTTCCAGGGCCCCGTGAACACCGACGGGCTCGGCGGGGGAGCTTTCTTGAGGTTGTCCGCCGCGTGCGCCGCGGCGGAGCGCAGCGTGCCGGCCTGCTCGACCGTGAGCGGAGCATCGCCCGCCGTGCGGCTGCTGATGTACTGGTTGTCCAGCGCCAGGAGTCTTGCTTCGCTCTCGTCCGCGAGGTGGCTGTCGAGCGACTGCGCGCCAGGGAGGATCGACGGCGTGTCGCCACCGCCACGGCTCGCGTTCTGCCCCCAAGCCGGGGCGCTCGCGGCCCCAACCATCGCAACGGAGACGATCAATGCGCTCAGCGCACGTAAACCACGCTTCCCCATACGTTCCCCTCTCGTCAATCTGGCCCGCCGTCAACAGCCGCGCGGAAAGAGGCCGGCGCGCCCATAGGCTTCAGGACGCCCATCGCGATTACCTCTCCAGCGACACAGCGCTTGAATCGATGGCCGTGTCCATGGCCACGTTCGTGAGTCCGAATACTCTGGCAAAGCCCAGAGTCGAAAGTCAAGCGAGAACACGGTTGGACCCGCGCTCGCTAACCTAGGCCGTCACACCCTTTATGGGACAACCGGCCAGTTGATCCTTACCCCGGCCGGGAGCCGGCCGACCTTCACCTCTGTGCCTTCGACCGTGAAGTCGACACGCTGACCGGCGAAATGCAGGCCGCTCACCTCGATCCGATTCCACATCGACGTCTTGATGGGGGAGATGCGCAGTGACTTGCGTCGCGGGTCCGCCTCCAGACCAAGGATCGATGCAACGCAGGTGAACATCGCGGCCGCCGACCACAGCTGAGGGGTGCAGGTGTTCCAGTACTCCTTGGGCGGCGCTCCGGGTTCTCGCACATCGCCACAGAAGAGCTCGGGAGGGCGGTGCATCGAAAAGTCCATCGACGCCTCGATCAGCGCCCGCGCGAGACGTTCCGCCTCCTCGGCAAATCCGTACTGGCGCAGGCCGGCGATCGCGAGTGCTGTGTCGAAAGGCCAGACCGAGCCGTTGTGGTAACTGCAGGGGTCGTAGTTGATCGCCCGGTCAGAAAGCGTGCGGATGCCCCAGCCCGAGAAGAGGTCAGGCGACAGCAGCCGTTGCGCCACATGCGCCGCCTTCGGCCGGTCGATGATTCGCATCCACAGGCAGTGGCCTGGGTTCGAGGTGATCGCCTGCACCTGGCGCTTCGAGCCGTCGAGCGCCTGGGCGAAGAACTTTTCCTTTGGCATCCAGAAGTCGCGGTTGAATCGCCACTTCAGCCCGGCCGCCTGCTCCTTCAAGCCCGGTCGTCGCCGCGACATGCCGATGAGACCGCGATGCAGGTACGCCTGCACCTCGCACAGCGCGGCTGGACGCGATGCGTCGCTGCCGTCGGTGTTGGTCAGCGAATCGTCGGAGTCCTTCCATCCCTGGTTGCGCGCGCGCCCGCCGCGGTACTCGATGTAGCCGTCGCCGTCCGAATCGCCGTACTTTCGGCACCACTCGAGCGCAGCCTCCGCCGCGGGCCAAAGCTCGTCCGCGAGCTTGTGGTCATGCGTCCAGTTTTCGGTCTCGGTCAGCGCGCAAAGTAACAGCGCGGTCGCGTCTATGGTGCCGTAGAGGATGTTGGGCCACAGTCCACGCTCGACGACCTCGCCGCTGCGGACCTCATGCAGGATCTTGCCCGGCTGCTCTTCGCTGTCCGCGTCGACCCGCCGGCCCTGGTGCTCGGTGAGATAGCGCAGCGCGCCGCGCGCAATCGCCGGATTTATGTGGAGGAGGAGGATCGAGGTGATGAGGGTGTCGCGGCCGAAGGGTACTGCATACCAGGGCAGGCCGGCCGTCGGATAGATCCCGGTCTCATACTGGTTGCACAGCAGGCGGATATCGGCAGTCGCCTGCTCCAGCAGCTCGTTGAGCGCGGGGTTGTCCGTCCGCACCGACATGCACTCGGACGCCCAGCGCGGATAGACGTGCTCGGCGGCTTGGAGCCCTGCTGCAAATTCGATCCTTCGGCTTGAGTCGGGCGTCGCGTCCACCAGTAGGGTGAAGGATTCGCCGGCGGACAGTCGGAGCTGTTGCTTCAAGCCCTCTGGATGCGTGCCGACGCGGCACGAATAAGCGGCGCCCTCATCGCGCAGAAATCGCACCCCGTCGACCGTTTTCACCGCCGGCACCGGCGCCGGCGAGGCCAGCTCAGGCACTGCGCCTCGAATCCCGAGCATGGCCGCAAAGTCTGCCGCGACCTCGATCTCCAGCACCGCGTCGACGGTCGCGGCCCCCTCGTTGGCGACGGTGATCCGCTCGTGCAGGCCCGACTCGATGAAGCGCACCCGTGTCAGGCGCAGGCTTCCGGCCTGCAGCTCGAACGTGGCCGACGCGTCGTCGGACTGAAAGCCGACCGGCTCGGGCTCGATTCCGTCGATCAGCAGCCGGAACCCGGAAAGTATCCGCGTGTCGCCCGACCACAGCCCGTCACCGAGAAATTCGCCCGGCTTCATCGATCCGTCGCGCGCCGAGACCGCAAAGAAGCGATCGTGCTTGAGCATCACGCGCTCGGAGATGAGCTGCCCGGCCAATATCAAGTCGGCGGGTTA
>WNGG01000549.1_pt1 | contig 43147 bp, 37 predicted proteins | sample 5400661 | NCBI WGS metagenome assembly WNGG01 (sample SAMN13153372, study PRJNA577476) | soil metagenome | isolation source: 100 cm soil or saprolite under Garry oak tree replicate 1 | place: USA:California | collected 2016-06-15 | reverse complement strand
ACGTCAACCAGCGCCTGGTCGTCGTGTTGGCCGATCACCTGCGCCTGGTCCCACCCAGAAGCTGACCCGAAGGCCGCTGCACGCGGCGCTGCCAGCGATGTGGCGTCCAACAGCCCCGTGGGGCCATCAGCCTCATCACCGGTCGTCAACGAGTGGGCCCGAAAACGGACTCAACCGCCACGGTGCGCCCGCCATCTTCGATGGCGATTCGATTACCACCATGCCATGGCCAGGTACAAACGCTCGCCTTGCTGTGACGAGGCTGCCATGTCTGTCAAGACGGCTGGGTAGCGGCGCACAGTGGCCCTCGGGTCAGCCGCCGGGTGGGACGAAGCGTAGGTGATCGGCCAACGCGACGACCAGGCGCTGGTTGACCTCGCTGGAGCCCAGCACACTCAGCAGCACGAAGGTGCCCTGCTGGGACCAGCGCAGCAGCACGCTGGCCGGCCGTCCTTGGGCGTCAGGGCAATCGGCCAGCACCGCCGAGGTGTGGTGCACGGTCGGGGTGGCGATCCGGCGCTCGTTCTGGCACTGCACGGGGGGTCGGCTGGCGGCCACGGCGGTCGGTGCTGCCCAGATCTCCAGGCCGCCGTAGGGCTGCATGCCGGGGGCGCCGACGTAGCCGACCGGGACCACGAACCCGCCCAGGATGAACCCGAGCAGCTCCCCGCGTCGGCAACTCGACTGCTCGTCGCACAGCGTTGGTGGCGGCAGGCCAGGCGGGGTGGTGGGCAGCAGCCCCGGGCAGGGCACCGCGAAGCCGAGCCGGTCGGCGGCCTGCCGGCAGCCGGCACGGAAGCCGCGGCTGGTCGGGGTCAGGTAGACGCCGCCGATCTCCAGCGCGCCGGCCGGCAGCGGGGCCGGAGGATAGCCGGCGCTGGCCGCCGTGGCGGTGGTCTGGTAGCAGGCCACCGCAGCCGCGGTCGCTGGCGGCTTGGCCGGATGGCCCGCCGGATAGCTGGTCTGGTTGGACATGGCCAGCACCGGCCAGTCCGGCGGGCAGTCGACCTTGCCGCCGATCCGGTAGGGCGCCTGGCTGTTGGCGGGGCGGCTGCCCGCTGGGGGTGCCGATGGTCCAGGTCTGCCGCCTCGGTTCATCCAGCGGCCGGTGATGAGCAGGGCGATGATCAGCACGGCGGCGGTCACCACCCCGAGCAGCTTCGGGCTGCTGGCCAGGCCCATGCGCCATCGTCGTGCCATACAGGCCCTCCGCGAGGATCGCCACCATGCTACGTCCCCACCGCCAGGCGGTACGAGGCTTCCCCTTCTGCGCCGTGGCTGGTCGCGCTGCGAGCATCACAGTGACGAGGCGTTGGTCACGCACGGTCGGCATCCCGTCACGATCCGCCCGTCACCCCAGCTTGCTGCACCGGTGACGACGACTGCTATGTGCTGTCAAGCGCGCTCGTTATCGGCTCGACCCCTGCAGAGTTGCGCGGATAGTGTCTGCCGATGCTGCTGCGGTCGATCCAACCAGTCGGCTGCGGCCGAGCCGCCCGATCAGCGTTCGAGGCCGTAGTAGACAGAACGGGGGTTGGCGATCACGAAGCTGACTCCGGGCTTGCAGGCGGGCTTTGTGGAGAAGGTCCACCTTCCGCTGCACAGCCGACCGTACAGCGTCGGAAACTGCCTGGGGTCGCGCAGGCGCACCCGGAAGCTGTCGAACGCCACCTTGTCCAGCGCGAGCGGGTCCTGGACGCCTGACTGCTGGAACCGCCCAAGCGCAGCCGCAGCCGACTCGAAGTCCACCTGCTCCACGAACGGCAGCGCCTCCAGGTCGCGGCGGATCGCCTCCTGCCGGTTCGGGTCGACGCCGGAGGCCAGAAACAGTGCCGCGTCGGTGGTGTGCACCCAGGGCCCGGCCAGTGTGCTCCATACGACCTGGTGCTGGTCGACCACCTGATCGACGCCCTCGACGCAGGCTGGCTTCCCGTCTGGGCCAAGCCGCGGGCAGAACTCCCGGAACAGCTCGGTGAACTGCCGAGGCTCGTGCAGCACCACGCGGAAGCTCGCCGGCAACACCCGCGGTGTGACCCCACGGAGCATCTGCGGCTGGTTACGGAAGGCCTCGCGGTATTTCTCGAAGGCCTCCGCCTGTGACTCGTAGGCGAACTGGTCGACGAACGGCAGCGCCGCGACTCGGCGGCGGATCAGCTCCTGCTGAGCCGCGTCGATCGTCCTCAGCAGGAACACCGACGCATCGAACCGATCCACCAGGCCCTCGCCACCAGCAGCCGCCTGCGCCGGGGCGGCCTCCGCGGCCCGCTCGCCGGGAGCTGGGCCAGTGGGAACCGTCGGCCCTTGCTGCTGACCGAGTTCCGAGCGGGGCTCGTCGTTCACGTTGATTGCCTCAAGTGGTCGAGCTGGGGCGTTGGTGGCAAAGCGCCCGAGATCTTCCCACGACCGCGACACCCATGCAGCTGCGCAGCTGCTCCACGGGTGGAATCACCACACGCTCCCAACTTCGCGACATCGTCGAGAGCACGCCGCCCAACTCGCGATCTCTTGCCCGCCGTGGGTCTGGTCACAGCGGTCGCTCAACCGCCTGCAACGCCCAGCCCAGCAGCGGCACCGCCACCAACCATCCCGGCGCAAGCGGCCTTACCGGCCACCGCCGGACCGCGCTCCACCCTCGACTGGCCAGCCAGGTCAGCATCACCGCGGCCTGCTGGTCTGGGTAGAACTGCGTATTCCCCGGTGGGTGGCGCCGCGCGAGTTGCTAGTGAGAGCGCGTCGGAGGGGGAGGCGATGGGGGGCCGTCAGGCGAAGGCAGGGGCTGCCGCCCAGCCGGCTGTCATGCGCCCGATTCATGCCATCGAGCGCTTCGATGACTTCTACCTGCGGGAGTACCCGGCCACGGTCACCCTGGCGTGGGCCCTGTCGGGCAGCCGCCACATCGCCGAGGACCTTGCTCAGGAGGCGTTCATGGCGGCCTGGCGCCAGTGGCCACGGATCGGCGGGTACGAGCAGCCGGCCGCCTGGGTCCGCCGGGTTGTCGCCAACCTGGCCACCTCGACCATTCGCCGGCGGCTGGCCGAGGCCCGTGCCGTGGTCCGGATGGCGGCCGGCCGACCGGCAGACGTCCCCGAGCCGTCGGCGGCCACCGCCGAGGTGTGGCGAGCGGTCCGGGCGCTGCCCCGCCGTCAGGCCCAGGTGCTGGCCCTGCACTACCTGCTGGGCTGCTCGGTGAGTGAGATCGCCACCATCCTGGACCGCTCCGAGCGGACGGTGAAGCTGCACCTGCACAACGGCCGGGCAGGTGTCGGCCGCCGGCTCGGCCTGCAACCGGAGGACCTTCAATGAGCGTGGACCGGCGACTCGCCCAGGCAGCCGAGGAACTGCGTGCGGTGCAGGGCGAGCTGGACCCCGCCCGGCGGCTCGGACAGCTGCGCCGGCGGGCCAAGCGGCAGGCGGCCCGCACCGCCGCCCTGGCGATCGTGGTCCTGGTGCTTGTGGCCGCGGCCTGGCTGGGAGTGGTGCGCGGCCACCGTGCGGGCACCGTCGACCAGCCGGGGGGGCCGTCCCAGCAGCAGCCCGTGCAGGGCTCGCTGGGGCGGGTGGCTGCCACCATCCCAGTGTGTGCCAGTCCCGCCGGGGTCGAGGCGGGCGCCGGGAGCCTGTGGGTTGCCTGCCCGTCCGATGGCGTGGTGATCCGGGTCGATCCGGTCAGCGGCCGGGTGCGCGCGACCATCGCCGTGGGCGGGGAGCCGGCTGGGCTTGGCACCGGTGGGGGCGCCGTCTGGGTCGCCCTGGCCGACCAGGACGTCCTGGTGCGCATCGACCCGGCCAGCAACCGGGTCACCGCCAGGTTGGCGAGCCCGGCCTACGGTTCGGCGGTCGACTACGGCAACTTCCACGAGTTCGCGGAGGTGCCCCACCGGATCGGAGTGACCGGCGATGCGCTGTGGGTGCCTGATGTGCCGGCCGGCACCGTTGTCCGGATCGACCCCCAGACCGGCGCCCGCATCGCCGTGGTGCGGCTGCCCGCGCCGGCGGTGCCGGCCCCAGGCCACCTGCCCCTGGCCGTCTCGGTCCGCAACGGCATCTGGGCCAGCGACGTGCGCAACGGGCTCGCGTACCGGATCGACCCGGCGACCAATCGGGTCGTGGCTGCACGGCGGATGGTCGTGCCGGACGGGCTGACCGCCCTGGGTGACGATGCCAGCTGGGCGCAGAACGGTCCGGCGGGCGACTGGCTGCTGCGCGGGGTCGACCCGGCCAGCGGCCGCACCCTTGGCACCCTGCCCGTCGGCCGCCGGGCAGGCGGCGTGGCCCAGGATGCCGGGGCGACCTGGCTCACCCTGACCGACCAGGGCGTCCTGCTCCGAGTCGATCCCTGACCAAGGAAGATCCCTGACCAAGGAAGGAGAACACCGACAATGCTTCGACACCGCACACTGCTGCCAGCACTGATGGTCATGCTTGCCGCCATCCTCTACACGCCTGCGGCCCTGGCTTCCGCCCCCACGTTCCTCCACTTTGGAGGATCGTTCAGCGAAGTCGACACGGAGACCTGCGGCTTCCCGATCCAGCTCCAGGGGGAGTTCACCGATGACGTCCAGTTCTTCTACGACGCTGGCGGGAATCTGGATCACTCGCTGAACCATATCCAGCTCCGGGGGACAGACTCCGCGAACGGGATCAGCCTGGCCGACACCGCTGATTTCACGCATACGTTCGACTTCACCACCGGTGTCGATGGTGACATCGGCTTGCCGGGCCACGTGCGCCTCCCGAACGGCGGCACCGTTACGATCGAGGCCGGCAGGGTGCTGACCGACGCACAAGGCGACCCGCAGTTCGTCGCCGGCAAGCACCAGTTCCTGGAGGGCGACCTGTCCGCCTACTGTGGCGCCCTGGGCGGCTGAGGACGTGTCATCCCAGAACGGTCGCCGAGCGGTTGACTTCTCTCGGAACATCCGTCCCATCGCCAACCTCACCGAGCGATCCGGGGGGACCAGGACTGGACCGGCGGCTGCAAGCCCCTCAGCAATGCTCACATGCCGGTGGCGCCGTCGATCCGTTCGCGGAGGAGGTCCGCGTGGCCGTCGTGGCGGGCGTACTCGGCGATCAGACGCACCATGAGCCAGCGAAGCGAGAACGGCTCGCCGGTGCTCCGCCTCGTCCCCGTCTCCTCCAGCGACGCAGCGGCGGCCACGATCTCTCTGGAACGCTGGCACTCCGCTCGCCAGACGTCGAAGGCCTCCTCGATGTCGCCCTCGAGGCTGTCGAAGTCCTGGCCGGGGTCGTCGTCGGAGTAGTAGAGCATCGGGACGTCCTCGCCGGCGAACTGGATGCGGAACCACCACCGCTCGACGCCGGCCAGGTGCCGCGCCAGACCGTGCAGGGAGAGCGACGATGGTGGGACGGTCCGTTCGGAGAGGCGCTCCAGCGGTACGCCGGAGCACTTGAGCTCGAAGGTCGCCCGGTGCCAGTCCAGATAGGAGCTCAAGGTCTCCCGCTCGTCACCGAGAGCCGGTGGGGTAGTGCGGCTGTCCCCGCTCCACATCGGTGAAGAGTGCTTGGGAACGGGCGGGTCGGTCATCGTTCGCCTCCCTCCTCGCGGATGGCCAGTCTGTCACGCCCCGCCGACAGAGCCGGCAGCCGGTCGGCGTTGGGCCGAAAGGCCCGGAGTGTCAGGAACCAATGGGGTTCGTCCGTGGTCCTTCGCCGGGGCCACTCGTGCACACCCAGTTCAGCCCATCCCCCCACCGGGCGCGACTCCCCCCAACGACGCGCTTGGAATATCACTGCCGGGCGTGTACCCCGTCGCGCCGCCGTGCTGACCGTAATTCCACGCGGTAATCTCTCCGCGGGCCGCCAGACGAGAAGGATGGCCACGGGCATGTCGCGAACTCCATCCGCGTACCTTTCCAGCCGCCGCCAACGGGCCGCAGCGCGCCGTGTCAGACGCCTGCGGCGAGCCGTGATCGCCACCGTCGCCCTCGGGGGCCTGATCGGCGCCACGACCGCCATCGTGCAGACGCAGGTGAGCGGCGCTCGTGGGATGCGCGCCATCGGCCGAGCGGCAGCCCACGGCGAGGCCGCGGACCAGTGGATGGATCACGCGTCGGCGGTCGCCTGCACGACCACCACCCCGCGGCACCGGCACCGCGCGGACTGCTGGGGGAGAACCGGCCAGGCCGCCTCCACGACCACCACCGCTCCGACGGCCACAACGCCTCCCAGCACCGCTCCGGCGAGCACCGCCGCGCCGATCACGACTCCCCCGACCACGGCCGCACCCACCACCGCGCCCCGATCCTGCGCCCCGATCAGGATCACGGCCGGCGGTACCTACTCGGGCTGCTATGCGTCGACCTCCACCGGGACACCAGCGGTCACCCTGGCCACCAGCCAGCCGGTGACGCTCGACCACGCGCGAGTGGTCGCCAAGGGCTTCGGCGTCCAGGACACGGTGACGGGAACCCGCCTGACGGTCGTGGACGCGACCTTCGAGCAGACCGATCCCGGCGCGGTCGTGGCGCACCGCGCGATCGAGCTGCAACAGCCGGCCTCGTTCGTGGCCGAACACAACCGCTTCACCGACGGCGACGGCATCTGGATCGGCGGTGGCAGGGTCGATCCGCTGACGGTGCGGTACAACCAGGCGATCGACATCGGCCGCTACCCGCATCCGACCTCGTCCAATTGCTGCGTGCAATTCCTCCAGCTCGACAGCGTGACGGCTCCCGCAGGTGAGATTGCCTGGAATCACACGCAGAACACCTCAGGGCGGTCAGGCGTCGAGGACAATATCAACCACACCAGCGTCCATGACAACACGGTCGTCTCGACAACGAATTATGGCGTCGGCGCAGCCGGCGGGACCGACGTGCACCTCGCCAACAACCTGCTCGTGAACGACACCTTGGGCTCGGACGGGTCGACGCATTACTACTCAGAGTTCGCGCAGGCGATCTCCATCCACGACTTGACGGCGTCGGAGGCCACCAACAACAGCTTCAACTGGCGACGCGATTCGTCGACGAGCCAGTTCCCCTGCTGGATCGGGACGTTCTGCTCGGGGGCCAGGCAGGTGAGCACGACCGAGCAGCAGGCGCGGGATGCGTGGACGGCATCCGTGCCGGCAGGCGCGCGACCCATCGGCCCACGCCCGTAGCGGGCCGATGCGGTCAGTCCGCGATCGGTCCACCGCGCCAGGTCGGCGGGGCGCGGTGGCCGATTGCGACGTCGAAGGCGGCGCGCGCCAGCAGCCGGGTCGAGTCCAGCGTGGGCAGGGGAGAGGCGTCCGCTGTCACCAGCAGCGGGATTTCCGTGCACACCAGGGCCACAGCGTCACAACCCCGTGCCGCCAGCGCCTCGATGACGCGGAGGTACTCCTGGAGCGAGCTCGCGGTGAACACGCCGTTCACCAGTTCCTCGAAGATGATCTTGTTGATGATCTGGCGGTCGCCCGCCTCCGGCGCTTCGGCGGCGATCCCGCGGCTGGCGAACGCCCGGGGATAGACCGGGCCCTCCATCGTGTACCTGGTGCCGAGCACGCCGACACGCGTGCGCCCGTCGCGTCCCGCCTGGTCGGCGACCACCTCGGCGATGTGCAGGCCTGGAAGGGCGAGCTCCTGACCGGGGTGTTCGAGAGCCATGTGGGCGGTGTTGTCCGGGCAGGCGAAGAAGTCCGCGCCGGCCCGGGCGAGCCGCTCCACGCTCACCGACAGCGTGGCCCGGATCGAGCCGTGGTCCCCTTCGTCCCAGGCGGGCATGCTGCGCGCCAGGGCGATGCAGTCCAGGGTCACGTCGGGATGGTCGTCGGGACCGAGCCGCCGGAATCCCTCCTGGCAGAAGGCTCGGAAGCAGAGCGCGGCGCCTTCCGCGCTGTGAGCGAGGATGCCGAGGTGCAGCATGTCGTGTCCGACACTACCGTCACGTCAGCGGCTGTCACTGGTTCCCATGATGGAGACGTCGGAGATCGGAGTGTAGTCGAAGCCGGGTTCGCTCGGAAGGGTGGCGACGATCTCGATGGTGACCGTGGCCGAGGTGACGTCGACCGCCTGGCGCTGCATGCTCGGGTCGTCGGCGAACTGCTGGTCGACGCTGTTGCCGTCGTCGAACCGCCAGGTCACCTCGCTGATGCGGTGGTCCTGGAAGAAGCGGTTCCTCCCGCTGACGGGGTCGGTCTTGTCGTAGCCGGGGATGAGCCCGACCTCGGTGATGTGCGCCGGCCCGGCCAGGGTGATCGTCACGGTCAGGCCCTGCCCGTCCCCCTTGGCGCGCCAGGCGGTCGACGAGTCCCCGTCGAGCAGGCGCTCGGCCTCGTAGGAGACGACAGTGCCGGCGTCGTCCTTGCTGTCGGGCGCGGTTACCGAGGCAGAGGCGCTGGCGCTGGAGGCGAGCTCCGTCGGTGGCCCGGCGATGGTCGTGTCGGTGGTGGCCGGGTCCTCGGTGGTGAAGGTCTCCGTCGGGGAGGTCTCCCCGAAGCCGTTGGCGGTGTCCTCGGTCGGCTCCGTGGCGGGGGGCTCCGTGGACGGCTCCGTCTGATCGGTCTCGACCTCGTACGGATAGGTCGCGGCGACCGAGGCCGACGAGTCCGAGCCGCCGATACCGAGCAGCGAATGGGTGGCGAACAGCACCACCGCGGTGAGCGCCACGACGACGGTGATCGCCACGGCCCCGGACCCGCGCCCATCGGCGGACACCGGGCTGGAGGCCGCGCGCGCGGCGGGGCCGACCGGGTCCGCCGACCACGGAGGCTGGCCCGACTCCGCGGCGCCGGCGTTCGACCCGGCTTCGTTCGGCAGCCCGCACGCCTGGCACCAGCGGCTGAAGGTCGCCTGACCCTGGCGCTGGCAGCCGTCGGTCATGCACGCGTAGGTGACTTGCTCCATGGCAGCCTGCTTTCGGTGGCCCGGTGGGCCGATTTCACGAACCCGGTCTGGGCGATGAGGTTCCAGGCCGCGCCGCCGTCCTTGGGTCCGTTGACGTAGATCTGCCAGGCGGGCTGGGAGCGGGCGCGGTTGTGGGGGAGCAGCGACGCGAACGCGGTGCAGACGGCGAAGAAGGACCGCAGCTCCCAGCTCCCGGCGAAGACCCGCTGGCTGGCCTGCGCGGCCCACAGCCGGTGCGGCCGGACCAGCTCTTCGGCCTCCGGGACGCCGCGCGCGCACCAGGCGGCCACGTTCACGGCCTCGACGTAGCGGTGCAGGCCCTCGGGGGAGCTGATCGGCAGCAGCCCCTCGACCAGCCGGTGCGTCAGCATGGTGGTGCAGCGGCCCCGCAGGGCCGCCAGCAGGGCCCGGTCGCTGCGGGCGCCGATCACGCACTGGATGGCCTCGACCATGCCGTCGTCGGGCCGCCCGGTCAGCACCAGGGCCTCGGCGCGGTGCACGCGCAACTGTGAGGGCAGCCCGCCGAGCGCGGCTTGGGCGTCCCGCGCGGCATCCAGGGCCTTGGCGGGACGCTCCAGCGCCAGCAGCAGGCCGATGCGGCTGTCCCAGGTCGCGAGCCGCTCCGCGCTCCGCGGCTCCGCCACGGCGTCGCGGAGGGCCCGCCCGGCCTCGGTCAGCGCCTCTTCGAGCAACGGGGTGCGGATGAAGAACTCGGCCTGCCAGCCGACCCAGACGACCCAGGCGTAGGCGGCATGGGGTCGGGCGACGTCCGGCCAGCGCCGGCGGGCGTCCCGCGCGACCTGCAGCGCCCGCTCGTACTCGTCGTTGGCGAGCAGGTCGTCGATCACCGACCACAGGTCCTCGAGGGTGACGTCCAGGGTCTCGGCCACCGGAGCCTGGTCGGCCCCTCCGACGACCTCCTCGGTCGAGGCGCCGCGCAGCAGCGTCTCGGAGCCGCTGTGGATCAACCGCAGGACCGCCTCGGCCCGCTGCCGTCCCTGCGGGCTGACGCCGCTCTTCATGCTGTGCCAGCGCCGGCGCTTCCTGGCGATGTTCGCTTCGAGCTGGTCGTAGCCATCGGGTGGGATGCCGAAGAACTCCAGCAGCTTCTTCTCGGTCCGCGGTGCCGGGATGTCGGTCCGCCTGAGCCAGGCGGCCTCGCTCATGGTCGCCTCTCGAGGTCAGCCAACGTCGAGCCTGGACAGGTAGTTGTGGGCTGCGTTCTTCTCCTTCTCCGACAGCCGCCCCTGGTAGCGGAGCTCCAGCTCGCAGATGAACTGGCTGGTCTCGCCGTCGTAGGCCTTGACGATGATGAGCTGGTCGGCGGTGTACTGCATATCGATGCGGATGGGATGGCCCCGGCGGACCGGCCGGCCGAGCGGCCCAACGGCGTCACCGAGCTGGCGGACGAACTCCAGGTCGCTGTCCTCGCCCTCGTTCAGCACCACCCTGACGTGGGTCTGGCCGTCCTCGACCGCCCCGAACTGGTGGCTCACCACCGCCGGGATGGTGGCACCCTCCGGGATCATCACCTCGTTGACGTCGGTGCCGTGCTCGCCGACGATGGTGACGCCCAACCCGTGGGAGGCGACGTCGACCGGCGGCGGCAGGTGCGCCAGCTCGCTGCGCGCGTCCAGCTCGCCGCCGAGCTTGGCGGCCATGATCGCGGCGCCGCGGGCCACGTCCTCGTCGAGGTTGCGGGAGAACCTGGGCTGGAGGCCGCTGATCCTGGCCAGCAGGCGCTGGAAGGCGGGAATGCGGCTGGAGCCGCCGACCAGCAGCACGGTGCCGATGTCGCTGGACTTCAGGCCGGCCCGCTCCTGGATGGTGTAGACGACGGTGTCCTCGACCTCCTGGAGCTTGTCGGCCAGCAGCTTCTCCAGCTCCTGGCGGCCGAGGCTGAACAGCACCGGCCGGCCGCCGGCGATGATCCTGCGGGTGGCGGTCTCCACCGCGGACAGCTCGATCTTGAGCTGCTCGGCGGTCTCCATCGCCTCCGAAAGCGCCCAGGTGTCGGCGTTCAGGTCCGTCCCCGTCTCAGCCGCGACCGTCTGGACGATCCGCTCCAGGATGCGCCGGTCGAAGTCGATGCCGCCCAGCCGCCGGTCGCCGCCGGTGGCGATCACCTCCATGGCGCGGTCGGCGCCGACCGTCATCACGGTCACGTCGAAGGTGCCGCCGCCGAGGTCGAAGACCAGCACGTTGCCCGGCTCGCCGCCCTGGTCGACCCCGTGGGCCAGCGCCGCGGCGGTCGGCTCGTTGATGATCCGCACGACTTCCAGGCCGGCCAGCTCGCCGGCATCCCGGGTGGCGGCGCGCTCCGGCTCGCCGAAGTAGGCGGGCACGGTGATCACGGCCTTGCTGACCGGCTGGCCGAAATGCTGCTCGGCCATCTGCTTCAGCTTGCGCAGGACCAGCGAGGACAGCTCCTCCGGCGACCAGGTCTTGCCGTCCACGACAAAGGGCGCGTCATCGGGAAGGAAGGTCTTCTCGCCCATGCCACGCTTGAAGAACTGCGCGACCCGGTCCGGCTCCACCACCGCGTACTGCTTGGCCTGCTTGCCGACGACCGGGTCCGCGCCGGGCGGGAACCGGATCGCCGAGGGGACGATGCGGGTGCCGTCGGTCCCGGCGATGGTGGTCGTGGTCCCCTGGGGGTCGGTGTAGGCGACCGCCGAGTTGGTCGTGCCCAGGTCGATGCCAATGACCGGGTTCATGCTGGTTGTACCTCCTCACCCCTGGGGCTGGCAGGCTCGGCGGCGACGCGGACCTGCGCAGGCACCGTCACCTCTCCCGAGCACGCCAACCCGGTGGCATACAGCTCCACGACGGACCCCCGCCCGTCGCTGGTGGCGCCGTCCAGTGCCTGATGGCGGACCGGGTCGAACGGCTCGCCGACCTCGCCGATCTCCTCGTAGCCGGCCTTGGCGAGCACGCCGACCAGCTCCTGGTCCAGCGCCGCCTTGACGGCCAGGTCGAAATCCAGGTGCCGAAGCCGGTGCAGCACCCGCAGCAACTCCACCGCCACCGGACGCTCACGGCGGGCCTCCAGGCGACGCTCAGCCACCCGCAGCCGCTCCTCCAGGGCGCTGAAGGCCCGGTCGCGTTTGAGCGCGATGACCAGGTGCGGCATGACCTGGTCCAACTCGTCATGGACGGCCTGACGGATCGCATCGGCGGTCGGGACGGGGCTCCCCTCGCCGGCGGTCGGGACCGGGCTCCCCTCGCTCACGGCATCGCTCCTGTCGCAGGGCTATTGCGCCGGCAGGCCGGCCAGCGACCGGATGCGGTCGGGCAGCGCCGGCGGGTGGAACGCCCGCTCCACCGCGCGGCCGATCAGCATGGCACTCGGTCCGCGCAGGGTGAACACGACCTCGCTGCCGGCGTCCTTGCCGGGGAGCGGGGCGATCGCGGCGACGATCTCGGAGCGCAGCAGGAACCGCAGCACAAGCTCGGCCAGCGCCGCGTAGAGCAGGAACGGCGTCAGCAAGGCGGCCAGCAGGATGCCGGCGAAGAGGCCGACGCACCCGAACTCGGGAGCGATCGCCAGGATCCCGACGTAGAAGTGCCGCAGGATGGTGAAGAACTTGCTGCTCCAGATCACCGCCTCGCGTGCCACGATCCTGGTCGGCGTGCTCGCGTCGGTGTCGATCCGGAAGAACCCGGTCGGGAAGCCGAAGGCTCCGTCCGTTGCCGTCCCCAGGAAGTCCCGCACCATCTCGGCGACCTCTCGGCTGCCGATCTTCTCGAGCCGGACCGGGGCCAGCGGCCTGCGCCAGATCCTGAACCCGACCGCGGCGACCATCATGAGGAGAATGAGCACAAACCACAGGTTGATCGGATTCAATGATGCTTGCCCCCCACATGAATCCCGCGGCGATCGCCGCTTGCGGGCGGAGTTTACCCTACGGGCGACAAGAGCCAGCGGCGTAGCTTTCGGCTGAAGCCACACTTTTTCGAATAATTCTGACTCGTTAGTTTCTCGTATCTGTCCGCTCTCAGTAGTTGCGGGCATCTGTATACCACTGGGCGATGTGCGAGGGCTCGCGTCGAGCGGTCGGCCCGGTGGCTGGCTCCGCGGCGGGCTGGCGGCCGGGGATGGCTGGCGTCGCGGGTGGCCGAGGCGGGTCAGATCACGCCGGTTCGGGGACCGGCTCCACGGTGACGGTGACGGTGGTGCCCTGGCCGAGCGAGGAGCTGACGGTGAACTGCCCGCCCGCCATCTCGACCCATTCGTGGAGGTTGGCAAGGCCGTAGTGGCCGAGCTGGACCAGCTTCGAGGCGTCCGCGGTGGCCTCGAACCCCGTGCCGTTGTCGTGGATCTGGAGCCGGATCAGCTCCTCGTCCACCTCCAGGGAGATGAAGACGTGCGTGGCCCGAGCGTGCTTGCGGACGTTGGTCAGCGCCTCCTGGGTCACCCGGACCAGGGCGGTCTCCACGTCGGAGGGCAGCTCGGTGCTGTGCCGGTCGACCGCCTCGACCGTGCAGGCCACCCCGGTCGCGTTGGTGAACGCGTCGACCTGGCTGCGGACCGCCTGGACGATCCCGAACTGCTCGACCGGCGGGCGCAGCTCCGACATCTGCCGCCGGAGGTTGGCTATCTGGTCCGCGATGTCGTTCTCCAGCCTGGCCAGCGTCGTGTCGGCATCCCGCGCGCTGCCCCGCTCCAGGTAGGCGCGGACCTGCCCCAGCTCGGCCACCATCATGGCCAGCCGCCGCGCCGGCCCGTCCTGCAGGTCGGCCGCCACCTGGTCCTGCACGTTCTTGGTGGCGTTCAGCGCCGTCTGGATGATGCGCTCATGCTCCTGCTGCGCGTGGAGCTCGGTGGTGAGCCCACGCATCCGCGCCATGCTGAGCAGGAACAACGCCGCCGTGACGACCGCCAGCATGGTGGTGTCGACCGGCGCCCCGCGCGCCGCCTGGATCAGCAGCACGGTCGGCGCCAGCAGCGCCGCGGCGGCCACCAGCAGCAGCCGCGACCGGGACATGCGCATGGTCGTCGGCTCCGCCTTGGACAGCTCGGCCATGCTGGGGTGCAGCGCGGCGGCGCCCCAGCCCACGAAGAAGGCGATCCAGCCGATATCGACCGGCCCGCCGACCTCCCAGGTGCCGTTGAGCTGGCGGAACAGGAACAGCGAGTCCGCCACCAGCACGGCCAGGATGCTGGTGGCGACCAGCCACCAGGCGGGGTGGCGGCGGCCCGTGCCGATCGCCAGCCGTGTGGCGACCGCCAGCACGAGCACGTCACCCAGCGGGTAGGCGATCGATACCAACCGCTCGGCCAGCGAAAGCTCCCGCGCATGCACGTACGGGGCGATCAGGAAGACCCAGGACAGCAGCCCGACCCCGATGGTGATGATGGCCGCGTCGATCAGGCTGGGGATGTCGCGGCCCGGGCTTCGCCGGCGGATCAGCAGCACCAGGCCGAGGATCAGCATCGGATAGGTGAGCAGGTACCACAGGTCGACGAGCGACGGGAACACCTGCCCGCTGTGCAGCACGCGCACCCGGACGTTGTAGAGGGTGTCGCCGGTCGTCAAGGACACCAGCGCCCCGGCCAGCAGGTACCAGGCCACGGCGGGGGTGGGGCGGTGCCAGCGGGCGCCGATCACGATGGCCGCGGCCGACGACAGCCCGATCACGGGCCAGACGACCAGCTTCGCCGGTGCCGAGGGCGCCAGGTAGTAGGCAGCGCAGAGCCCGACCCCTACGGCGAGCCAGATCCGCCATCCCCACCAACGCATGCAACTATTATCGACCTCCGCGAAAGGTTTCCGCCTCGGAATGGATCATGGATCGCAAGATGACCGCGTTGATCAGCACCCGCACGCTCGCCGAAGCTCCCGAGCTGACCGATGCCAGCCAGCGGGTCATCGCCGATGGCTGGCCGGCGTTCGTGCTGGCCACGCCGGTCGCCGCCGCCCTCTGGCCGCGGGTCCTGAGGGAGTTCGCCGACTACCAGGTCGTGCTGGTCGACGACAGCGCCGGCTCGGTTGTCGGAACCGGCCACAGCCTGCCGCTCGCCTGGGACGGGACCGTCCGGGGGCTGCCCGCTGGCTGGGACGCCGCGGTGGAGCAGGCGATCGACGACCACGACCAGGGACGTTCCCCGACCGCGGCGGTCGGGCTGTCGGCCACCGTGGCGGGCAGCCACCGTGGCCGGCGCCTGAGCCGGCAGGTCATCCAGGCGCTGCGCTCGGCAGCGGCTGAGCACGGGCACCGGGCGCTGGTGCTGCCCGTCCGACCCAACCGCAAGAGCGCCTATCCGCTCATCCCCATGGAGTCCTACGTTTCCTGGACGACACCGGAGGGCCTGCCGTTCGACCCGTGGCTGCGGGTGCACGTCCGCCTGGGCGGCAGGATCGTCGCGGTCTGCCCCGAGTCCATGCGGATCACCGGCTCGGTGGCCGACTGGGAGGGCTGGACGGGCATGCGGTTCCCTGGCGGCGGTCAGCACGTCGTGCCGGATGCGCTGGTCCCCGTCGAGATCGACCTGGCTCGGGACGAGGGCGTCTATATCGAACCCAATGTCTGGGTCGAGCATGATCTGCGCGAAGTCGACGGGCCGATGGGCTAGCCTCACGGTATGACCCGCATCCTGGTCCCGTATCACCTCGACGCGCACGGGGACGTGCAGACGCTGGAGACGACCACCTCCGGGTATCTCGGCGGCATCCCGCTGCGCATCCTGGTCGGGTACCGGCCGGAGCTCCTCGCCGGGCCGCTCGGCCTGCGCCCGCTGGGCGAGGAGCGGGTGGTGCTGGTGGACGCCCGCGACCTCGACCCGCCCGAGGTGACCTACCTGGAGGGAGCGGCGATCCGGCGCTCCGACGTCGGCGACCTCTCCGCCGACCGGCTCCCGGACGGCCCCCTGTACCTGCACCTGGACCTCGACGTGGTGGACCCCGACCAGCTCCCCGGTCTGCGCTTCCCGGCATCGGGCGGTCCAGGCTGGCCGCCGGTGGTCGAGGCGGCCAGGCGGGTGATCGGCACCGGCCGGGTGGCCGCGCTCGGCGTGGGCTGCACCTGGCACGGGGGTCGCGGCGCGGCGGAACGGGCTCGCCCGTATCTGGACTCCCTGCTGGCCGACTGGGAGTGACCGGGCCCCCGGCGCGCGCTGCGATCAGTCGGGGAGGAGCGGCACTTGCAGGCCCTGGTCGCGGCCCAGCAGCACGGCGCGGGTGACCGCGGAGGGGCCGAAGCGCTCCTGCAGGCGGTCGATCGCGGCGTCCAGGGCGGTCCGGCTGCGCTGGTCGAACGGCAGCGTGAGCTGGATGGCGCTGTCGTCGTCGAGGTTGGCGAGGGTCACGCCGATCAGCGTGAGGCCCTGCCGCCGGATCGTCGGCATCGCCGCGGTCAGCAGTCCCCTGGCGGTGAACAGGATCGTGTGGGTCTCCGCGGTCGCCTCGGGCAGCGTGTGCGAGCGGGTCGCCCGGGTGAAGTCGTCGAAGCGCAGCCGCAGCATGACCGTGCGGCAGACCCGGTGGCCCGTCCGCAGCCGGCGGCTGACGCGGTCGACCAGCCCGACGACCACGGTGTCGATGGCCTCGGGCGATCGTCGCGAGCGGCCGAGCGCCCGCTGCGAGCCGATCGAGCGGCGCCGCCGGCCGACGTGCACCGGGCGGGGGTCGCGGTTGTGGGCGAGGGCGTGCAGGTGCCTGCCCGAGGCCAGCCCGAGCATGGAGACCAGGGTGTCCTCGGCGAGCTGGGCGACCTGGCCGACCGTGAGGATGCCCCGTTCGTGGAGCTTGCCGGCGGTGACCCGCCCGACGCCCCAGAGCCGCTCCACCGGCAGCGGATGGAGAAACGCCAGCTCCCGGTCGGGCGGGACCACCAGCAGCCCGTCGGGCTTGGCCACGCCGCTGGCCACCTTGGCGAGGAACTTGGTCCTGGCGACGCCGACCGTGATCGGCAGGCTGACCCGCTCGCGGACGTCGCTCCGCAGGCGTGCGGCGATCTCGGTGGGCGGGCCGGAGATCCGCCGCAGCCCGCCGACGTCCAGGAAGGCCTCGTCGATCGACAGCCCCTCGACCAGCGGCGTTGTCTGCTTGAAGACCTCGAAGACCGCCTTGCTCGCCTCGGAATAGGCCGACATGCGGGGCGCGACCACGATCGCCTGGGGGCACAGGCGCAGCGCCTGCGCCCCGCCCATCGCGGTGCGGACGCCGCAGGCCTTGGCCTCATAGCTGGCGGCCAGGACGACCCCCATCCCCACGATCACGGGCCGGCCGCGCAGCGCGGGGTCGTCGCGTTGCTCGACCGACGCGTAGAACGCGTCCAGGTCGGCGTGGAGGATGGTCGCCTCGCTGGTCATCGAACACATGTTCGCAGCTGAGGCGCTGGCTGGCAACGCTTGCCCCCGCCCCGGACCTGGTCGAAGATCGCTGCATGTGCCGCAACATCACCACCCTCCGGGGCCTCGAGCCCCCCGCCACCAGCGAAGAGATCGAGGCCGCCGCGCGCCAGTACATCCGCAAGGTCAGCGGGATCACCCGCCCGACCGCAGCGACCGACGAGGCGTTCGAGCGGGCGGTCGCCACGGTCGCCCGCGTGACCGCCGAGGTGCTGCGCGACCTGCCGCCGCGTCGCCAGCCTCCGAGGAACCTCCCGCCCCTGCGCCGTCCAGAAGTCCGCGGCCGCATGGCCTAAGTGGCTTGCCCAACTCGATTGCCGGTCTAGACTGGTTCGGAGGGGGAGGGCCGCTCGAGCCGACCCCCGGGAGAGGGATGTCGCATGAGCACCGAGCTTGGCCGGCTGGGCAGCTATCGAGTCGGCGACGACGAGCGGGCCCGCACCGTCGATCTGCTCAAGGAAGCGCATGTCGCTGGCTATCTGACGCTGCCCGAGATCGACGAACGGCTGAGTGGCGCACTGGCCGCCCGGACCCGTAACGACCTGGAGCGGCTGCTGGCCGACCTTCCGCCGGAATGGCGGGCACGACAGCAGGGCGAGGAGGAGCCGGTGCCAGCCCGCCGCGGCGCTCGCGCGGTCGTGCCGGTGGCGCTGCGGCTCCTGGCGCTGTTCCTGGTGGTCGGCGTGGTGCTGCTCGCGGTCAGCCGCGGGTTCTTCTTCTTCCCGTGGCCGCTGCTGTGGGTCTTCTTCTTCGCCTTTGGCCGGGGCCACCACCACCGGCCCGGCGGCCCCGGCGGCTGGCAGGGGCGCGACTCGAACCGGGTCACCTGGATCTGAGCTGACGACCTTGGGCGACGACCTCAATGGCTGACGACCGCCCACTGGTCGCCGTCACCTTCCGGCTGGGAAGGGACCAGTTGGCCGAGCTGTTCGGCGACGAGGTCCGGGCGGAGGCGGTCGCCGAGCTGCCGGAGGGGGAGCGGGGCCGGACGCTGGCGGCCGCCGACGCGCTGCTGGTGTGGAACTGGCGGCGCGAGTTCCACCCCGACGAGGGCCCGACCCTTGGCAGCCGGTTCGTGCAGCTCCTCTCCGCGGGCGCGGACCAGCTCCCCTTCGACCAGCTGCCGCCAAAGGCGGTCATCGCCAGCAACGTCGGAGCCTACGCGGAGCCCATGGCCGAGCACGCCCTGGCGATGTCGCTGGCGCTGCTCAAGCGGCTGCCCGAGGGCCATGCCAAGCTCGCCGCCGGCGTCTGGGACCAGTCGACCCCTAGTCGATGGGTACGCGGGGCGGTCTGCGGGATCCTCGGCTTCGGCGGCATCGGCAAGGCCACCGGCCGGCTGATGCGAGCGCTCGGGGTCCGCGTCCACGCGATCAACACCAGCGGCCGGACCGACGAGCCGGTCGATTTCGTGGGGACGCTCGACGACCTCGACGCTGTGCTCGCCGCGGCAGACGTGCTGGTGATCGCCCTGCCCCTCAGCCGCCGCACCAGCGGCCTGATCGGCGCACGGGAGCTGGGCCTGATGAAGCCGCGAGCCGTCCTGGTCAACGTGGCGCGCGGCAAGGTCGTCGATCAGGCGGCCCTGTACGAGCACCTCCGGGCGCACCCGGAGTTCTCGGCGGGGATCGACGCCTGGTGGGTGGAGCCCTTCGGCTCCGGCGAGTTCCGGGTGGAGCATCCGTTCTTCGAGCTGCCGAACCTGCTCGGCTCGCCGCACAACTCCGCGCTGGTGCCCGGGATCATCGACGAGGCGACCAGGCGGGCCGCCGCCAACGTCCTGCGCTTCGTGCGGGGGGAGCCGGTGACCGGCGCCGTCCGCGCCGAGGACTACGTCTAGGACTGCTCCCTGGGGCAGTAGACCGTCGTCCGACCGGCGATCGTGACCCGCCGGAGGAGCGTGCCGCAGCGCGGGCAGGTGCGCTGCCCGCGGTCGCGCGCGCCGGTGAGCCAGGTCCGCTTGGCGGGGACCAGGCCGTAGGGGATCGAGTCGCGCAGGACTTTGCCGATCTTGCGGTAGAGGACGTCGCGCTCGCGCGGGTCGAGGGAGGCGACCGGCCGCCGCGGGTCGATGCGGGCCTGCCAGAGCGCCTCGTCGGCGGTGAGGTTGCCGAGGCCGGCGGCGATCTCCTGGTCCATCAGCGCGCCCTTGATCGGGCGCCGCCGCCGATCGAGCAGCTCGTCGAACCGCGGGCGGGAGACCTCCAGCCAGTCCGGCCCGAGGCGCCCGACGATCCGGTCCAGCTCGGGCTGGTCGTGGGCGAGCCAGATGCCACCGAACTTGCGCATGTTGCGGTAGTGCAGCTCTCCCTGGTCGAGACGCAGGACCAGCCGGTCGTGCCGGTGGGGCCGCTCGTCCCACTGCAGCGAGCCGGTCATACCGAAGTGCAGCAGCAGGGTGGGCCCGTCGGTCCCGCAGATCAGCAGCTTGCCGACCCGGCCGGGTTCGCCGAACCGCCGCCCCCGCAGCGCGTCCCCCAGCGCCCGGGGTGTGATGTCGCGGAGCATCGACGGCTCCACGGAGGTGACCTCCAGGACCGTCCGTCCGGTCGCGTGCTCGGCGAAGGCACGGCGGAAGCCCTCGACGTCGGGCAGCTCAGGCATGTACCGACCTCCCTCCTCGACAAGATAGGTGACCTGATGACGGTCGACCACGATGCGCCCTTCCGGCAGGCCGAGGCGTGGATCGGCGACAACGTGCCCCACCAGGGGCGGCTGCTGACACCCTCCGGTCCCCGCCGGCCCACCCGAGCGACCTGCCCGTTCGCCTCCCGTCCGCGCACATGCGGCCATAGGGCTTTTATAGCAATATTCGTCTGATAGACCTAAAGAGTTTAGACTTGACCAATAGCTCGTATGGGGCGGCTTGAGAGGGGGCGGCTGCGGCAATGGATACCATTCGGCCAAGGACCGGGCTGGCGTCGCCGGGTCTGGAGCGTCTGGGCCGCGACGCGGCGCACGGTGCTCCGGATCCCGCGACGAGCGCGGCGACCCGGTATCTCTGCGTGGGGGCGCACATCGATCCCCAGTTCGCCGACCGGGTCATCCATGACGTTCTCGAGGAGCGGCATCGCGCGGTCTGCCCGTCGCGCGGCATCGACCTGGTCCCAATCGTCCGCCACTGCCTGGCCGCCAGGCGCCGCCGGCTCGCCCGCGACCTGGCGATCCTCGCCGTGCTGGCGGCCAGCGTGGTCGTCAGTCCGGTCCCGACCGCCACGCTCACCCTCACCGCCTGGTCCGGCTGGTGGCTGCACCGCCTGGCGAGGGACTGGACGGCGCGCGGCCCGGCCGCGAACCTGCGGCGGCTCGCGGCCCTGGCCGTCAGCTCCTCGCTGTTCGTCCTGGGCGCCGGGCTGGCGCTGCGCCAGGCGCCGCTGGCCAGCCACGTCATCGACCTCCGGCGCGAATCGCTCGGGCTCGTGCTGCTCCCGCTCGGGGTCTGGGCCGTCGTGCTGGTCGAGGCGGCCCAGACCCGGGACGTCCTGGTCAGGCGGCTCAGCCGGCGAGCGTTCGACCCCGGCCGCGCCCCGGCGACCGCCAGCCCGGCGGTCCAGTGGCGCCTCGAGGACCTCGCGCGCGAACAGTACGGCCACGCCACCGTCTACTCGAGCTTCGTTCCGTTCGTCGGCTCGGGCGTGCCCTTCAGTACCTGGTCGCTGGTGCTCGACCTGCAACGCCCGTCGAGGCGCCGCCTCATCGACGGCCCCGCGCCGTCACCGCGCATCAGCGCCGTCGACCTCCAGGCCCGCGTCGTCGCCCAGTTCGGCCACCTGGCCGAGGTGCGCCTGGACGGCGGTGAGCGGCTCACCGCCCTCCAGCTCGAACGGCACGTGTTCGTCGACGGCAGCTCGTTCCGGGGCAGCCGGACGCGCCCGGCGGAGGGCCCGACCGGACCCCGGCTCCACTCCGGCGGCACCGACATCGAACGGCTCACCGACGAGCAGGCCGGCCCCGCGCGGCAGTACCTGGACGTGCGCATCGGCTCCTGGGAAGAGGAGCTGGTGGTGACCGTGCACCTCCAGTTCGCCACCATCGGTCGCACGCTCTACATGGAGGCGGTGAGCTGCGTGCTCCCGCCGATCCATGCCGCCTACCACGTGGTCGACGCGATGCCCTCGCGGATGACTCCCGGGGCGCTGCTCGACCTGGTCGTCACGACCACCCGGACCTCCGCGAGCGCGTTCTGCCGTGCCCCCGCCCGGGCGGGCCGCGCGCTGCTGACGCCGATCCGGCGCTGGCTCGACCAGGAGACCACGCTGGCCGCCATCCGCGAGGACCTGTCCTTCGACTACGGGGCGCGGACCTCCGTGCGCGAGCTCGGCGCCGCGCCCGGCTGCCACAGCTACTTCCAGCGGCTGGACGTGGAGAAGTACCGCAAGCTGGTCGACCTCCACGTGCTCCAGGCCATCGGAGACCACCTCGAGGACGAGGGCGTGGACACCTCCGCCTTCATCAGGCAGCGGATGCGGATCCTCGAGCGCGGCCTCCACCTGGAACCCGCGACCTAGGGACGCAGAGGGTCCGGGGAGCCCCAAGGGTGCCCCGGTGAGCCGGACTTCGACCGACAGGGAGCCCGACCCATGAACCTTTCCCAGCAGTCACCGCCCAGCCGCCCGGCCAGCGCGACCCCGGTCGCCGTCCTGATCGTGTTCCTGCTGATGGCGAGCGTGATCGCCTTCCTGCGCGGCCCGCGGGCCGCCGTCGGCCTGACCGGTGTGGCGATGGCGGCCGCCTCCCTGCGGCTGCTGCTCGTGGCCCGCGTCCGTGGCGCCGGAGACGGCAGGCGGGTGCGCCCGGCGCGCCCGGGCCTGCTGCTGGCGGGCGGGCTGCTGGTCCTTGCCGGCAGCCTGTCGTGGCCGGAGATGTCCGGGCTGGTCGCCGGCGAGGTGAGCGGCGCTCGCGCCGCGGCGGCCGACCGGCCCGTGGTCGCGCCGATCGTGCCCGCAGGCGCCAGGCCCACCATGCCCGCGGCCGCGACGCCCGCCACCACGACGTCGGCGATTCCCACGGAACGCCCGGCGATCCTGCGGCCGGACCGTCTGCGCGCCTCGGACACGGCCAAGCCGGCGCTGGACGCGTCCGGTGAGCGGGTGTCCTACGGCGTCGCCAACCTGGTCGACGACGATCCCACCACCGCCTGGCGCGTCGCCGGCGACGGCGTCGGCACCACCATCCGGGCCGAGTGGGACGAGCCGGTCGCGCTCACCTCGATCGGCGTCGTCCCCGGCTACGCCAAGGTCGACGCCGCCGACCACGCCGACCGCTTCCACCAGGAACGCCGGGTGGTCGCCGTCCGCTGCTCCTTCGACCACGACCCTCCGGTCACGGTCACCTTCGCCGACCTCGCCGAGCTGCAGACCTTCACCGTGGACGTCCGCACCCGCAGGGTCACCATCGAGATCACCAGGACCACCGCCACGCCGGAGCGCGATTTCACCGCGATCTCCGAGCTGGCCTTCGTGGGCCATCCGGCGTAGCTGGCCGGACCACCCTCGACCGTGAAACCATGCGGGACCGATGTTGGAATCCCCAGGAGCAGCCCACCGGGCCCGCCGGGTCGCCGCCATCGTGCTGGTGGCGCTGGGCCTGGCGGCGTGCTCAGGTGGTCGCTCGCCGGCCGGCCCGGATTCGGCGGCAGCCCCGGCCACGACGGCCACCCAGGGCGCATCCGCGACCACGGCGACTGCCCCCGGCAGCGCGACCACGGCGCCCCCGGGCCCGGGCGCGACCACCGCGCCGCCGGACCCAACCGCCACGGCGGCGGGCTTGGCCGCCACGCTCACCAGGGCGGAGCGGGCGATCCGCGATCCGGGCACGCCGGACGCGGAGCTGCCCGCGCTCGGCCATGCCCAGCAGCGGGCCTACCGCGCGGTGGTCCGCGACCCCGCGTTGCTGCCAACGGTGCTGTCGCTGGTGCCGGCGACCCTGCGCCCGGTGGTGCGGGCCAACGTGGCCGCCGGCGTCGATATCGACTCGGTCCACGACGCCATCCTCGCCGCCGCCGGGCTGCTGCGAGCCAACGGCGCCCCGGCCGACATGGCCGGCGCTCTCTACGCCTACAACCACAGCCCGCTGTACGTGCGGGCGGTCACCGCCTACGCCCAGCAGATGCGCGCCGACCAGCGTGCCTTCCTCGGCTATCACCAGTGGCAGGTCTACTACGGCGACACCCTGCTGCCAGAGGGCTACCCGGCCCGCCCGGCGTCCAGGGGCTGACCGGCCCGCCGCCGGGCGTGTCCCACCGCACAGGTCACTGCCGCTTGGTGGCGGCGACCAGCCGGCGGAAGCTGGGGAGGTCCCACAGGTCTTCGAGGAGGACCGGCAGGGGGATGCGCCAGTTCGGGCGCTCGGTGGTGGTGCCGGGGACGTTGGGCCGCTCGGACGACAGGACCGCGTCCTCGAGGGTCGCGGCGACCAGCATGGCGGGTGTGCGCGCCAGGAAGGCGTAGAGCGCGGCGACGACCTCGTCGACCGAGCGCTCGCCCTCCTCGAGGACGCCCTCCGCCTCCAGCAGGCGAAACAGCTCCGCACGCTCGGCTTCCTGGGCCTCGGCCTGGGCGGCGAGCTGGTCGGGCGCTACCACGCCGATGGCGGCCAGCTCGCGGAGGTCGTCTCCGCGCAGCCAGCCCGCCGCGGTCGGCAGGTCATGGGTAGTGACCGCGGCCAGCGCAAGCCTCGGATAGCGGGCCGCGCGGCGACGCCCGCCGCGCCCCCGCTCGAACCAGACCAGCCGGTAGGACAGCACCCGCTCGGTCGCCAGCCGCTCGCGGACGCCCTCCTGGACCGTGCCGAGGTCCTCGCCGATCACCAGCGCCCTGGCGCGGTGGCTCTCCAGGGCAAGCACGCCGAGCAGGTCGTCGGCGGGGTAGCGGACGTAGGTCCCCTCGCTGGGCGAGGCGCCCGGAGGGATCCAGAACAGGCGGAACAGGCCCATCACGTGGTCGAGCCGCAGCCCGCCGGCGTGCGCCATCCCGGCCCGCAGCGTGCGCGCGAAGGGCTCGTACCCCGTTTCGGCCAGGCGTCCGGGGACGAACGCCGGCAGCGCCCAGTCCTGCCCATCCGGGCCGAGCAGGTCGGGCGGCGCGCCAACGGTCACGCCCGGGGCCAGCAGGTCCTGCATCCACCAGGCGTCGAACCCGCCGGGGTCGAACCCGACCGCCAGGTCGTTGACGACGCCGGCCCGCCCGGCGCCACCCGCCCGCCGCGCCGCGGCCCGCAACTGCTCGTCGAGCAGCCATTGCAGGTAGGCGTGGTAACCGACCTCGCCGGAGTTGGCCGCGCGCCAGGCGGCCACGGCCGCGGAGCTGGGATGGCGCAGCTCGGCCGGCCAGGCGTGCCAATCGCCAGGGTGCTCCCGCTGGAGCGCGCAGAAGCCCGCGAACTCCTCCAGGTCGGTGGCGGTGGCCCGCCACCGCTCGAAGGCGGCCAGCCGCTCCGGGCGCAGCCTGAGCGCCTCCCAGCAGGCCCGCAGCGCCTCGTCCTTGTGGCGCCAGGCGGCGACCCGGTCCAGCAGGCGCTCGGCGGTCAGCGCCCGCCCGCCGACGGCCAGCCCGGCCAGCCGCTCCCGGCCGGGCGCGGGCAGCGCCTCGACCTCCGGGACCGCCTCCACCTCCAGGTAGAGCGGGTTGTGGAAGATCCGGCTGGATGGGTAGTAGGGGCTGTCGTCGGTGGGTGGCGCGTGGTGCAGGGGGCTCAGCAGCACGAAGTCGGGCCGGTCCGGCCCGCCGGCGAGCCTGGCCAGATCGCCGAGGTCGCCGATGCCCCAGCTCCGCCGCGAGCGGAGTGCGTAGAGCTGCGCCGCCCAGCCCCGCGCGCGCCCGCCGCCGGCGAGCCAGTCCGGCAGGTGGCAGGCCTCGGGCGCGACCACCAGGCGGCGCTCTCCTCCCGGATGGACCAGCCGGTGCCGGCCGAGCGGCAGGTCACCGGGGAGCCGTGCGGGTGGCGCGCGCTCCTCGCCGGACTCGAGCACCACCAGCGAACCCGCCGGGAGCGCCCAGCCGGCCTCGCGTCCCAGCCGGGCCACGAGCACCGGCGCACCGGCCGGGGTGGCCGGGGCGCCCGGGTCGGCGCCCCCCGTGGCCGGGGCGCCCGGGTCGGCGCCCATCGCGGCCAGCACGGCCTCCAGGGTCTCCGGCCGGACCTGGTTCCAGCGCCCGTTGGCAAGCCGGAAGCGGCTGGAAACCCCGTTCGCCTCCGCCAGGCGCCGCAGCTCCTCCACGCGCATGCCCGGACCTTACCGGCTCGCGTAGACTGCGCGCGGAGGCTTGGCCGAGCGGTCGAAGGCACACGCCTGGAAAGCGTGTAGGGGGGCAACCTCCTCGAGGGTTCGAACCCCTCAGCCTCCGCTCTTGTGGCCTGCGGCCTTGCGCCGTGGGCGGTCGAGCAAGCGGTGGCGGCCACCCGGCAGCGGCCGAGTTCACCTGGCTAGATAAGAGTCCGTTAAGAAGCGTAATGAGAATTCGATGAGAACCACCACCTCGCAGTAGGCGAATTAGTATATTTGGGTACTTGACTGGTTCAGCGTCCTAACCCGATCCTTTTCTTGAAGCGGTTTTGTACTGGACAGGCACCGTGAGGGGCTTGAGGGGGCCCGGTGCCTTCCCAACTTCGTCGCGACGAGCGACCGTGTGGCTCGTTCGAGAGAACTGGCGCCCGCCGCCCGCTGCGCGTTCACGCAGCTTCCATACCCCTGAAGCGCCCGCCTACCACAGCGGATGGCCGGATCACGCCCGCCGCTGCTCCGGAGGTGGTTTGCCAATGATCGCTGCACGGGGCGGTGTTCCGAGATGATGCACTGGATCATTGGGTCGAGTCTGAGGTTGCGGCTCCTGGTGGTGCCCGTTGCCGCGGGGCTGATGCTGCTCGGCATCACGCAACTCCGAAGCGCGCCGGTGGACGTCCTTCCCGAGTTCAACCCTCCGCTGGTCGACATCCAGACCGAGGCGCTGGGGCTCTCGGCGGAAGAGGTGGAGCAACTGGTCACCGTCCCGCTCGAGCAGGATCTGCTCAACGGGGTGGCGTTTCTCGACCAGATCCGCTCCCAGTCGCTTCCTGGGCTGTCGCGGATCGAGCTGATTTTCCAGCCGGGGACCGACGTGCTGAAGGCGCGGCAACTGGTGCAGGAGCGCCTGGTCCAGGCCCCCGGCGGCATCCCGAATGTGTCCAAGGCCCCGAGCATGCTGCAGCCGCTGTCGTCGACCGGCCGGGTCATGATGATCGGGCTGTCCTCCAGGGACGTGTCCCTGATCGACATGTCGGTGCTCGCCCGCTGGAAGATCAGGCCCCGCCTGATGGGCGTGCCGGGCGTGGCGAACGTGGCGATCTGGGGCCAGCGCGAGCGGCAGCTCCAGGTGCAGGTCGATCCGCGGAAGCTCCGAGGGCAGGGCATCTCGCTCGACCAGGTCATCCAGAGCACCGCGAACGCGCTGTGGGTGTCGCCGCTGAGCTTCACCGAAGCCTCGACGCCCGGCACGGGCGGTTTCATCGACACCTCCAACCAGCGGCTCGGGATCCAGCATATCTCGCCCATCACCACGGCCAAGGACCTGTCCCGGGTGACCGTCGAGGGCACCGGCGCCAAGACGCTGCGCCTGGGCGACGTGTCCCAGGTGGTGGAGGATCATCAGCCGCTGATCGGTGACGCGATCGGCGACAGCGGGCCCGGCCTCATGCTGGTGATCCAGAAGTTCCCCGGGGCCAGCACACGCGAGGTGACCCGCGCGGTGGAGGCGGCGCTCGAGGACATGCGGCCCGGGCTCTCCGGCATCGTCATCGACACCAGCCTCTTCCGGCCGGCGGACTTCATCGACACGGCGATCCACAATCTCGCCCTGGCGCTGCTGATCGGCCTGGTCATCATGATCGTGCTGCTGGGCGGGTTCCTGCTCGACTGGCGCGTCGCGCTGATCAGCCTGGCGATCATCCCGCTGTCCCTGGTGATGGCCGCGTACGTGCTCTACCTGCGCGGAGTGACGTTCAACACGATGCTGCTGGCGGGCCTCGCGATCGCTCTGGGGGTGGTGGTCGACGATGCCATCGTCGACGTGGACAACATCAGACGGCGCCTCCAGCAGCACCGCGGGGCCATCGCGGCTCGGGAGGACCAGGCGGACCAGGAGTCGAAGCTCGCCACCATCCTCCACGCATCCCTCGAGGTCCGCGGCCCGCTGCTGTACGCGACGCTGATCATCGCGCTGGCCACCGCGCCGATCTTCTTCGTGAAGGGCCTGACCGGCTCGTTCGTCCGGCCGCTCGCCACCTCCTACCTGCTGGCGATCCTCGTCTCGATGCTGGTGGCGCTGGTGGTCACGCCAGGGCTGGCACTGCTGCTGTTCGGCAACGCGCCGCTGCGGCGCCGCGAGTCCCCGCTCGCCAGCTGGCTGGAACGCGGCCACACCTCGGCGCTCACGCGGCTCGTACTGCGACCCCGCCTGGGCTTCGCCGCCATCGGCGTCATCGCCCTGGCTGGCATCGCGGTGCTCCCGGCGGTCGGCGGGCGCGCGCTGCTCCCGCCGCTGCAGGACCGGGACCTGCTGATCCGGTGGCAGGGCACGCCGGGCATGTCCCAGCCCGAGATGGACCGGATCACCGTGCGGGTCACCCGGGAGTTGCGCTCCATCCCGGGCGTCAGCGACGTCGGCGCCCACGTCGGCCGCGCCATCACCTCGGACCAGGTCGTCAACGTCAACTCCGGCGAGCTGTGGGTCGGCATCGACCCCAAGGCGGACTACGGCAGGACCGTGACCGCCATCAGGCAGGCCGTCGCCGGCTACCCCGGCCTGACTCACGACCTGATCACCTATCCCGAGCAGCAGATGCGGCAGGTACGGACCGGCAGCGACGCGCCGCTGGTCGTCCGTGTCTTCGGCCGGGACATGCAGGTGCTACGCGGCAAGGCGGAGGAGGTGCGCCAGGCCATCGCTGGGGTCGACGGGGTCACCGCGCCCCACATGGACGTCCAGGCCACCGAGCCGACCGTGGAGATCGAGGTCAATCTCGGCGCGGCCGAGCGCCACAGGATCAAGCCGGGCGACGTGCGCCGGGCCGCGGCCACGCTGCTGTCGGGCGTCACCGTCGGCAACCTCTTCGAGGAGCAGAAGGTATTCGACGTGGTGGTGTGGGGCGCGCCCCCGATCCGCCACAGTCTTACCAGCATCCGGAACCTGCTGGTCGATACGCCCGTCGGCGGCCAGGTGCGCCTCGGGGACGTGGCCAGCGTGCGCGTCGAGCCGAACCCGACCGTCATCAACCACGACGACATCTCGCGCTATGTCGACGTCACCGCCGGCATCCGCGGGCGCTCGCTCGGCGCGGTGACGCACGACGTCGAGCAGCGCCTGCGCGGCATCCAGTTCCCGCTCGAGCACCATGCGGAGGTGCTCGGAACGGCCGCCGAGTTGCAGGCCGACAAGCAATGGGTGCTGAGCATCGCGGTTGCCGCCGCGATCGGGATCCTCCTGCTGCTGCAGGCGGCCTTCGGGAGCTGGCGCCTGGCGGCGCTGGTCTTCCTGAGCCTGCCCCTGGCGCTGGTGGGCGGCGTGCTGGCCGCGCTGGCCTTCGGTGGCCAGATCACCTCGCTCGGCTCGTACGCCGCGCTGTTCACGCTGCTGGGCATCGCGGCACGGAACAGCATCCTGCTGGTCAAGCGCTACCAGCGTCTCCAGCAGGAGGACGGCGAGGAGTTCGGCGCTGGCCTGGTCCTGCGAGGGGCGCAGGAACGGCTCGCGCCGATCGCGCTGACCGCGCTGGCGACCGGGCTGCCCCTGCTCCCGTTCGTGTTCCTCGGCGACGTCGCCGGCCTCGAGGTCGTGCGTCCGCTGGCCGTGGTCATCCTGGGCGGCCTGGTCACCGCGACGGTGGTCAGCCTCCTGATCGTGCCGTTCCTGTACCTACGGTTCGCGCCGCGCACGCAGCCTGACCCGTCCGAGGCGCAACCGGCCCTCAGCACGGCCTCGGGGTGATCGGGCTGCGGGGATGCTCAAGGCTCGCAAGGGGGAAGCGATGCAGCACAGCAGTCGATGGAGAGCCGCGGCACTGCTGCTCGTCGCCGCTCTGATTCTCGGCGTCTCGGCGTGCTCGCGCGGGCAGGCCGAGGAGCCGACCGAGGGCTATCGCGACGCCAAGGTCGAGCCGGTGGAGGGAACCGACCTCAGCCGCGTGACCCTGTCCCAGCAGGCGGTTGACCGGCTCGGCATCCAGACGGCCGAGGTTCGCGCCCAGCCGGTGACGGCGCCCGCGCGGGCTGCCGGCGTGGGGGTGCGGGCAACGCGGAAGGTCGTCCCCTACGCGGCGGTGCTCTACGACGAGCGCGGGGACACCTGGGCGTTCACGAGCCCGCGGCCGCTGACGTACCTGCGCCAGCACATCGAGATCGACTTCATCGAAGGGGACACGGCGGTTCTCTCGGATGGCCCAGCGGTTGGCACCACGGTGGTGACGGTCGGTGCGGCCGAGCTGCTCGGTGCCGAGCTCGGCGTCGGCGAGGAGTGACCGGGATCAGGTCCTAGGGATCGCACCAGGAGACCTCCAGCCATGATGCGTTGGATCGTTGGGTCGAGCTTGAGGTTCCGCTACATCGTCGTCGCGTCGGCGGCGGGGATGATGGTCTTCGGCGTGGTGCAGCTTCGCGGCATCCCGGTGGACGTCTTCCCCGAGTTCGCGCCGCCGCGCGTGCAGATCCAGACCGCCTGCCTCGGGCTCTCCGCGGCCGATGTGGAGCAGCTGGTTACCGTGCCGTTGGAGGACGGCCTCAACGGCATCCCTGGGCTCGACGTGATGCGCTCGGCCTCAGTGCCGCAGCTCTCGTCGATCGAGCTGATCTTCAAGCTCGGGACCGACCTGCTGCAGGCACGCCAGCTCGTCCAGGAACGCATCGCCACGGTGCTGCCCACCCTGCCGACCTGGGCGAGCCCGCCGGTGATGCTGCAGCCGCTGTCGGCCACCAGCCGGGTGATGAAGATCGGGCTGTCCTCGAAGACCCGGTCCCTGACCGAGATGTCGATGATCTCCTACTGGACGATCAGGGCCCGCCTGCTGCGGGTGCCGGGGGTGGCCAACGTGCCGATCTGGGGCGAGCGGCTCCAGATGCTCCAGGTGCAGGCGGAGCCGGAGAAGATGCGAGCGCACGACGTCTCGCTGGAACAGGTCATGGAGACCACCGCGGACGCCCTGGACGTGGGCCTGCTGAAATTCTCCAACGGCGCGGTGGTCGGCACCGGCGGCTTCCTGGACACCCCCAACCAGCGGCTCCAGGTCCGCCACATTCTGCCCATCGCCACGCCGAAGGACCTCTCCCAGGTCGTCATCGAGACCCAGAACGGCAAGGCGCTGCGGCTCGGTGACGTGGCCCAGGTGGTGGAGGGCCACCAGCCGCTGGCGGGGGACGCGGTCATCAACGACGGCCCGGGGCTCATGCTGATCGTGGAGAAGCTCCCGTGGGCCAACACCCTCGACGTGACCCGCGGGGTGGAGCAGGCGCTCAGGCAGCTCCAGCCCGGTCTGCCGGGCATCGACGTCGACCCCACCATCTTCCGGCCCGCCAGCTTCATCGAGACGGCGCTCCACAACCTCACCAACGCGCTCCTGCTCGGCTGCCTGTTGGTGCTCCTGGTGCTCGCCTTCTTCCTGTTCGAGTGGCGCAGCGCCCTGATCAGCCTGGTGGCGATCCCGCTGTCGCTGGTGTCGGCCGGGTTCGTGCTGTTCGTCCGCGGGGCCACCATCAACACGATGATCCTGGCGGGACTGGTGATCGCCGTCGGGGTGGTGGTCGACGACGCCATCATCGACATCGAGAACATCCTGCGGCGCCTGCGCCAGTACCGCAGGGAGGGGACCGACAAGTCGACAGCGGCGATCGTCCTGGAGGCCTCGCTCGAGGTGCGGGGCCCGATCATCTACGCGACGCTGATCATCGTGGCGGCGGCCGTGCCGGTCTACTTCCTGGAGGGCCTCACCGGCTCGTTCTTTCGGCCACTTGCGCTCTCCTACGGGCTGGCGGTGCTGGCCTCGCTGGTGGTGGCGCTGACGGTGACGCCGGCGCTGGCGCTGCTGCTGCTGCGGGGGGCGTCGCTGGAGCGCCGCGGGTCGCCGCTGGTCGCCTGGCTGCAGCGGGTCTACTCCGTAGGGCTCGCGCGGGTCATCCGGCGGCCACGCTGGGCGTACGCGACCGTCGCGGTGTTCATCGCCCTCGGCGTCGCGGCGGTGCCGTCCCTCGGGGAATCGCTCTTCCCGCAGTTCAAGGAGCGCGACTTCCTGATGCACTGGATCACCTTCCCGGGCACCTCCCAGCCCGAGGAACAGCGCATCGTCACGCAGGGCAGCCGCGAGCTGCGAGCGATCCCCGGGATCCGCAACTTCGGGTCCCACATCGGGCAGGCCCTGATGGGGGAGGAGATCGTCGGCGTCAACTTCGGCGAGAACTGGATCAGCATCGACCCCAGGGCCGACTACGACAAGACGCTCGCCTCCCTCCAGGACGCCGTCGCCGGCTACCCCGGCGTCTACACCGACGTGCAGACCTATCTGAACGAGCGCATCAAGGAGGTGCTGACGGGAACCAGCGAGGCCATCGTCGTGCGCATCTACGGCCCCGACCTGGAGGTGCTCCGCAACAAGGCCGCGGAGGTGGAGAAGGTCCTGCACGGGATCAAGGGGGTCGTCGAGGCCCACGCGGACTTCGTGGTGGACGTGCCGCAGATGGAGGTCCAGGTGGACCTGGCCAAGGCCCGGCGCTTCGGGATCAAGCCAGGCGACGTCCGCCGCGCGGCCTCCACACTGGTGGCGGGCGAGGAGGTCGCCGACATCTTCCGGGGCGGCAAGGCCTACGACGTGCAGGTCTGGAGCACGCCGAGGACGCGCCAAAGCGTGACCAGCATCGAGGACCTGCCGATCGACACGCCGGCCGGCGGGCACGTGCGCCTGGGCGACGTGGCCAAAGTTGCGGTCAAGCCGACCCCGAACGTGGTCGAGCGTGACAACAACTCGCGCCGCATCGACGTCGGCGCCAACGTGCGCGGGCGCGACCTCGGTTCGGTGGCGCGCGAGGTCGACCGCAGCGTCAAGGCGATCCAGTTCCCGCGCGGCTACGACGCCACGGTGCTGGGGGAGTACCAGGAGCGGCAGGCCGCCCAGCGGCGCCTGATGGTGTTCGCGATCGGCGCCGCGATCGCCATCCTGCTGCTGCTGCAGGCGGCGTTCGGCAGCTTCCGCCTGGCGGCGCTGAGCCTGCTGACGCTGCCCATGGCGCTGGTGGGCGGTGTGCTCGCTGCCTATCTCGGCGGCGGCATCATCTCGCTCGGCTCGCTGGTGGGGTTCTTCACAGTGATGGGGATCGCGGCGCGCAACGGCATCCTGATGATCAACCACTTCCAGCACCTCGAGCGGTACGAGGGCGAGACCTTCGGTCCCGCGCTGGTCCTGCGCGGGGCCCGGGAGCGGCTCTCGCCGATCCTGATGACCGCGCTGGCCACCGGGCTGGCCGTGGTGCCGCTGGTGATCACCGGTGACATCCCCGGCCACGAGATCGAGCACCCGCTCGCCATCGTGATCCTGGGCGGCCTGTTCACCTCGACGCTGCTCAACCTGTTCGTCGTGCCCTCGCTGTACCTGCGCTTCGGCAGGCGCCGGAACCAGCCCGTGAGGGAGGCATCATGAGCAATCGATCAACCGCTATCCGCCGCCTGGCGGTCGCGGCACTGGCGCTGCCGCTCGCGTTGACCGCGTGCAACTCGAACGGCGGCGGTGCGGCGGGAGCCCGGTCCGCGACGTCCGTCAGCCCGACGACCCGGCCCGCCCCGAAGGACGCGACCGACAAGGACTACGACCGGACCAGGTTCAGCCACTCGACCGCGATCACCAACAAGTGGTTCCCGCTGCAGCCGGGAACCCAGTTCGTCTACTCAGGGCAGATCAACCAGGACGGCGAGCGTGTCGAGCACCGCGTGGTGTTCACCGTCACCGACCTCACCAAGGGGATCGACGGCGTGCGCAACGTGGTCCTCTACGACGTGGACTACAACGCCGGCCAGGTGGCCGAGGCGGAGCTCGCCTTCCACGCGCAGGACGACGACGGCAACGTCTGGAACATGGGCGAGTACCCCGAGGAGTACGAGGAGGGGAAGTTCACCGGCGCCCCGGACACCTGGATCACCGGTCTGGCGGGGGCGAGAGCGGGCGTCATCATGCGGGCGGACCCGCGCGTTGGAACCTCCAGCTACCTGCAGGGGTGGGCACCGGCGATCGACTTCAAGGACACGGCGAGTGTGCTCAAGGCCGGCGAGCGGACCTGCGTCCCCTCGAGGTGCTATGACAACGTGCTGGTCACCGATGAGTGGAACCCGGACGAGCCCAACGCCCACCAGCAGAAATTCTACGCGGCCGACGTGGGCAACATTCGGGCCGATTTCGCGGGGACCAAAGAGACCGAGAAGGAGACCCTGGCGTTGGTCGAGCTGGTGCACCTCGATCAGGCGGCGCTGGCGAAGATCCGCGAGGCGGCGCTCGAGCTGGACAGGCGCGCCTACACCTCCACGAAGGGCCTGTACCGTCGGACGCCACCAGCGCAGCCGGCATGAGCACCGGCAGGGATCGTCGATCAGCTGCCAGTCCGCCGGGCCGACCGGTAGACGCCGAGCTCGCCAATAACGCCGGCGATCAGAGGATTCTGGACAGAAACGCCCTGGTGCGGTGGTGGCGGGGGTTTGCGAACACCTCCGTGGGACGGCCTTCTTCCACGACGACGCCTTGGTCCATGAAGACAAGGTGGCTGCCGACCTCACGGGCGAAGCCCATCTCGTGGGTCACCACGATCATCGTCATGCCGTTCTCGGCCAGCTTCCGCATCGCGTCCAAGACGTCGCCGACCAGCTCGGGGTCCAGCGCGCTGGTCGGCTCGTCGAACAGCATGAGCTTGGGATCCATGGCCAGCGCGCGGGCGATCGCCACCCGCTGCTGCTGGCCGCCGGAGAGCTGCGCGGGGTAGACGTCGGCCTTGTCGGCCAGCCCGACCTGCGCCAGCAGCTCGTGGGCGCGGCCGACCGCGTCGGCTTTGTGGACGCCCTTGACCCGCATCGGTGCCTCGATGACGTTGCCGAGCGCGGTCATGTGCGGGAACAGGTTGAAGCGCTGGAAGACCATGCCGATCTCGGCCCGCTTGCGGGCGACCTCGCTTTCCTTCAGCTCATAGAGCTTGTCGCCGTGCTGCCGGTAGCCGACCAGCTCGCCGTCCACCCACAGGCGGCCGGCGTTGACCTTCTCCAGGTGGTTGATGCAGCGGAGGAAGGTGGACTTGCCTGAGCCCGAAGGCCCCAGCATGACGGTGACCTCGCGGGGCTTCACCTCCAGGTCGATGCCCTTCAGCACCTCGAGCCGGCCGAAGCGCTTGTGGACCCCTTCGGCCTTCACCATCACCCGCTCATCGCCCAGACCCGTGGCCGCCACGCCGCTTGGATCAGTGGCCATACCCAACACTCCTCGCCGTCTCCCGGGCGCGTGCCTGCCGTCCCCCGGTGCCGAAGCCCCGACTGAAGTATCGCTCCAGGAAGTACTGGCCGACCATCAGCACGCTGGTCATCGCCAGATACCAGAGGCAGGCCGCGACCAGCATCGGGAACACCCGGAAGGTGCGGGCGCCGATGGCCTGGAGCTGGAAGAACAGCTCGTTCGTGACCGGGACGAAGGCGAGGAGCGCGGTGTCCTTCAGCATGGCGATGGTCTCGTTGCCGGTCGGCGGGACGATCACCCGCATCGCCTGCGGAAGGACGATCCGGCGCAGGGTGACACCACGCCCCATGCCGCACGCCTGGGCGGCCTCCTGCTGCCCGGGGTCGACCGACTGGATGCCCGCCCGGACGATCTCGGCCATGTAGGCCGCCTCGGACAGCGCCAGGCCCAGCAGGCCGGCGACGAACCCTGTCACCACCGTTCGGGCATCCAGGCCGAACACCCGCGCGCTGAAGTCGATCCCGAACAGGTTGCCGATCTGGCGGTCGAACGGCAGCCCGAACTCGTAACGCGCGTAGAGGATCCCCAGGTTGCCGAAGAGGACCAGCAGCACGATCCGCGGCACGGCGCGGAAGAACCAGGTGTAGACCCAGGCCGCGGTCGAGAGCACCGGATTGGGGGAGAGCCGCATGACCGCGATCACGGTGCCGAGGGTGACACCGATGATCATCGCGAGGATGGTGACCACCAGCGCCGTCCGGACGCCCTCGATCACCGGCGGGCGGAACATGTTGTCGAACATGAAGCGCCACTGGAACGCCTGGTTCGTCACCAGCATGTGGGCGAACATCCCCACCAGTAGCGCGATGACGGCGGCGGCGACCCAACGGCCCGGGTGACGGACGGGTACCGCCTTGAGGGTCTCTGGCGGCGGCACCCGCTCCGCCGGTCTGGTTGCAGTGTCGGTCATGGGGCCGCGTTCCCCCTTGTCGACGTCAGGGGTTGACGGCGGGGTTGGTGATCGCGCCCGCCTCGACGCCCCACTTGCTGAGGATCTGCTTGTAGGTGCCGTCGGAGATCAGCGCGGTGACCGCGCCCGATAGCGCCTGGGCGAAGTCCGTCTGATCCTTCTTGACCACGTACCCGTATGGCGCCGAGTCGTAGATGTTACCGAGCAGCTCGAGCTGGCCATTGGTCTGCTTCACCGCGTAGGCGACCACCGGGGAGTCGGCGAGCATCGCGTCGTCCTTGCCAGAGACCACGGAGGCGGTCGCCTGGTCCTGCCGCTGGTAGCGGTCGATGGTGATGGCCGGCTTCCCATCGGTCTTGCACTGCTTCACCCGCTTGGGCAGGTCGTCGGTGTCCTGCACGGTGCTGGTCTGGACGGCAACCTTCTTACCACAGGCGTTGTCAGGCTGGATGCCGGTCGGGTTGCCCTTCTTGGCCCCCCACTGGGTGCCCGCGCTGAAGTAGCTGACCATGTTGACCTGCTGCTTGCGCTCGCTGTTGATGGTGAACGACGAGACACCGACCTCGTACTTCCCAGACTGAACACCTGGGATGATCGCGTCGAATGGGGCCGAAACCCACTGGGTGGTCAGGCCGAGCTTGGCCGCGACGGCGTTGAACAGGTCGACGTCGAAGCCGATGACCGTCTTGCCGTCGGTGTCCAGGAACTCGCTCGGCGCGTAGCTCGAGTCAGTCCCGATGAGGAGTTTGCCGTCAGACTTGATCGCGGCCGGCACCTTCGCGGCGAGCGCCTGGTCGACCGCTGAGGCCTTGGTCGTCGCGGTGCTGCCGCTCCCGCTGCCGTTGCTTTTGCTGCCGCACGCCGCCACGACGAAGGCCAGGCCCAAGCCGAGGGCGAGCAGTCGCCATCTCCGTGCGCTTCCCAACATGTTCCGCCCCTATCGTCCGGGTCACGGGGCTGCGCCCCAGCGACCTCCAGTCAGCGATTGCCGTCACTCCTTGCCAGACAACTCGCGCGGCGTGCATGACGCGGTCGGGTCAGCTCGCCCAGATACGCCTCCCGCATCAGCGGGTCATGAGCCGCGCCTGTGTGGTGTCGGAGATTACATCTGCCCAGTCTGCGACACGTAGCCCGGTTCGGCGATCGAGAGATGCGTAAGAGTCGGCCATCGGATGGCAAAAGAGTAGAGGTAGTGTAAAGGCTCGTGTCTCGACCGGCAGTCACTCTTGAATGATCTGGCTGGTGGCACTATCCGCCAGTGGTGGGCGCAGAAGCAAGACGATCCGAGCGTTGTTGGCACCGCCCTGACCTGGCCGTGCTGATGATCGGGAACAACCGGCAGCGCCCGGTCGCCGTTCGAAGGGGGTGGCGGTCCGGAGGTGGAGCGGATAGCCTGGCAGCGGACCGTGCTAGGTGGGGAGCTAGCGGTGCCCTGTACCCGCAATCCGCTCCAGCGGGGCTGAATCCCTGCCCGAGGGTCCGTGTCCGAAGGTCAGCACCAGGTACGGAGTGTTGACGGTCAGGTCCCGCGCAACGCCACCTCGCGAACCGCGTCAGGTCCGGGAGGAAGCAGCGCTAAGTGAGCACTGGCGGGTGCCGCGGGTGCGCCGGGCCCGAGCCACCGGCCTGGCAAGCGCTCCGGGCGTCGGTCTCGACGGCAGGTGCACGGTCCTTTCCCATGCCCTGGTCCGGGTCCGATGCCCTGGTCCCGGCCCGGGGTTCCCTGGTCGCGCTCGGGGCTGCCGCCCGGCCCACCCCGCGGCGGTCGCTCAACTTGCCACGAGCCCGAGGTAGCGCTGGAGCGCCTCGAGCACCTGCTTCCAACCAGCCGTGTAGCTCTGGCGGGTCTCCTCGTCGATGTCGCCGAAGGCGCGGTGGCTCTTGCGGACCAGCGTGCCGCCGTCGCGCTCCTCCAATTCGAAGGAGATCACGCTGGTGATTGGCCCCGGCATGCCCATCGGCCCGGTGTACTGGATGGTGGAGGGCCGCCGGATGTTGCTGACGACGGCGTAGAGCGCGCCGCCCTCGTCGGACCACTCCTCCCAGAAGCGACCGCCGACGACTGGCTCGAAGTGGACCCTGCCGCCCTCCACGAACTTGTGCGGCCACCAGTCGCCGATGCGGCAGAGCGCGTCGAACACCTTCTCGCGCGGCGCGGCGACCGCGACCTCGTCGACGATGTCGAGCGTGGCGAGCTCGATCTGCCCGGTCGTTGCCATCTCGGCCTCCCTCCGGCGGCCCTCGACCGCCTCCTTGAGCCGCAGCATGGTTGCGGCCGACTCGTCGGCGTACGGGCGCATCCAACGTTCGTACGCCTGGCGCAGCGGCACGCCGTTCAGGTAGTTCCAGCGCTCGCGCCCACGCGGGCGGACGGCCACCAGATCGGCCTGCTGGAGCACCCCGAGGTGCTTCATCACGGCTGCCAGGCTGTCAAGATGGGCGTCGGGAGCGGGTGATATCCTCGGTCAGCCGGCTGCATCCGGCTTCCGTCGCTCCCTTCTCGTCCCGGCGAGCCGTTCGGGCCTGCCGCATTCTCGAAGTCGCATCCCATGACGTACGTCTCCCTCTACCGCAGGTGGCGCCCGCAGACCTTCGCCGAGGTCGTGGGTCAGGACCACGTCGTCGGCACGCTGGTCAACGCCATCCAGACCGGCCAGGTCCACCATGCGCTGCTGTTCACCGGCACGCGTGGGACCGGCAAGACCTCCACGGCGAGGATCCTGGCCAAGGCGCTCAACTGCGAGCGCGGTCCCACGCCGGAGCCGTGCAACGTCTGCGACGCGTGCCGCACGATCACCGACGGCACCAGCCTCGACGTCGTCGAGATCGACGCCGCCAGCCACGGCTCCGTCGACGACGCGCGCGATCTCCGAGAGAAGGCCAACTACGCGCCGGCGGCCTCGCGCTTCAAGGTCTACATCGTGGACGAGGCCCACATGGTCACGCCGCAGGGCTTCAACGCGATGCTCAAGGTGCTCGAGGAGCCGCCGGCGCACGTCCGCTTCGTGTTCTGCACCACCGAGCCCCACAAGGTGATCGAGGCGATCCGGTCGCGCTGCCAGCGGCACGACTTCCGGCGCGTGCGCACCGCCGTGCTCGCCGAGTACTTCGCCAAGATCTGCGCGGCCGAGGGCGTCGAGATCGAACCGGCCGCCATCGAGATGGTGGCGCGCGCGGCCGACGGATCGGTCCGTGACGGCCAGAGCCGGCTCGACCAGGTGATCACCTTCTCCCGTGGGCGGGTCACCCTGTCGTCGGTGACCCAGGCGCTGGGCCTGCTGCCGGCCGAGGTGCGCTTCGAGCTGGCCGAGGCGATCGCCGGCCAGCGGGTGCCCGACGTGTTCGCCTGCGTGCAGCGGGTGGTGGACGCCGGTCACGACCTCCAGCAGTTCGCCAGAGAGGCGCTCGAGCACCTGCGCGACCTCTACGTGACGCGCATCGCGCCGGAGGAGAGCTCCCTGGTCGACGTCACCCCGGAGACGCGCGCGCGGCTCGCCTCCCAGGCCGAGCGCTTCGGTCCGGGCGAGCTCAACCGTGCGCTGCGCATCCTCGGCGAGGTCTACCTCGACATGCGCACTGCCACCGACCAGCGGCTCGTGCTCGAGGTCGGCATGGCCCGCGCCGCGATGCCAGAGGCATCCCTGGACGCCGAGGCCCTGCTCGCCCGCATCGAGCGCCTCGAACGCCGCCTCTCCATCGCCCCCGCCGACCCCGGAGCGCCCGCCGCCCCGGAGCCGGGGCCCGCCCCCGCGCCGCCACGCGCGAAGCCGCCCACCTCGGGCGGGTCGCCTCCCCCGGGGTCGCCTCGCGCGAAGCCGCCCGCCTCGGCGGGGTCGCCGCCGGTAGGGTCGCCGCCGGCCAAGGCGCCCTCCGCCGGGTCGCCCTCCGCCGCCGGGTCGCCCTCCGCCGAGGCGCCCTCCGCCGCCGGGTCGCCCTCCGCCGAGGCGCCCTCCGCCGCCGAGGCGCCCTCCGCCGAGGCCAAGGCTCCTTCGGGGAAAGGCCGGAAGGCGCAGCCCGCGCCAGAGCCGGCCGCGGCCGCCGAGGACGATTGGGCGGCGCCGGCGCCCGCTCCCGCCGAGCCGGTCGACCTCGCCCTGGTCGCCCGGTCCTGGGGCGAGGTGATGCAGCGGGTGCAGCGGGCCAGCCGGGTGACCGCCACCTTCCTCGAGCACGGCAGGCTCGCCGGGCTCGAGAACCGCCAGGTGCTGGTCGAGTTCTCCCCGGACGACCGCTTCCACGCCGAGGCGCTCGCCAAGAACGGCCGCGACAAGCACGTCGAGGCCGCGCTGGAGGCGGTCATCGGCGGCGGCCTCGGCCTGCGGGTGGTGGTCGGGGACTCGGTGCCGGCCGCCGAGCCCGCCGACGCCGCCGAGCCCGACGTCCAGGACACGGCGCCGCCCGCCGACCCGGCGGTCCCGCCGGTGGTGGACCCGCCGGCGGTCGAGGAGTTCGAGATCGACCCCGACAACGACCAGAGCGAGCCGCTGGACTCGGACGCTGACGCGCGGGCGGTGGCAGACTGGGCCGCCCGGGAGCTGGGCGGCCAGGTGATCGACGAGCACCCCAACAAGGCCTCCGGCGGCCGCCGGGCAAGGGCGCCCAAGTCGAGGGAGCGGAGCGAAAGGGGCAAGCGGTGAGCATGGGCCGCGGCGGGTTCAACCCGAACCAGATGCTGAAGCAGATCCAGAAGATGCAGCAGCAGATGCAGGACGCCCAGGACCAGTTGGCCGAGGAGGTCGTCGAGGGCACCGCCGGCGGCGGGGTCGTCACGGCCAAGGTCAAGGGCGACGGCATGGTCGACTCGATCTCGATCGACCCCGACGCCATCGACCCCGAGGACGCCGAGATGCTGGGCGACCTGGTGACCGCCGCCGTGAACGAGGGCCTGCGCAAGGCCAAGGACCTGGCCGCGGAGCGCCTGAACAACGTCACCCAGGGGCTCCCGCTGCCCCCTGGCCTCGGCCTCTAGGCCGGCGGGAGGAACCTTCTCCACGTGTATGAAGGCCCTGTCCAGGATCTGATCGACGAGCTCGGGAGGCTTCCCGGGGTCGGGCCCAAGAGCGCCCAGCGGATCGCCTTCCACCTGCTCAAGGTCGAGGCGGCGGACGCGGAGCGGCTGGCCATGGCCATCCACGAGGTCAAGGCCCGGGTGCACTTCTGCCGCAACTGCTGGAACGTCGCCGAAGGCGACACCTGCCGGATCTGCAAGGACCCACGCCGCGACGCGACCCTGGTGTGCGTGGTCGAGGAGCCGCGCGACCTGGTGGCGATCGAGAAGACGCGCGAGTTCCGCGGCCGCTACCACGTCATCGGCGGGGCGATCAGCCCCATCGAGGGCGTCGGCCCTGACGACCTGCATATCCGCGAGCTGCTCGCGCGGATCCAGCCGGACGGGATCCGCGAGGTAATCATCGCCACCAACCCCAACGTCGAGGGCGAGGCCACCGCCATGTACCTGGCGCGGCTGCTGGCGCCGCTCGGGGTGCGGGTGACGCGGCTGGCCAGCGGCCTGCCGGTCGGCGGCGACCTGGAGTACGCCGACGAGATCACCCTCGGCCGCGCCTTCGTCGGCCGACGCGACATGGGGGTCTGAGCGCCGCCAGGCGCCCGGCCTCACGCTAGACGCCCGGCCGGCCCTGATAGGCTGAAGAGCCTGCCGGGTAGCGCAGTCCGGACGTGGCCCGACCTCTTGACCAACGCCCTGTGAGCGGATGCCGATGGCCTTGATCGTGCAGAAGTATGGCGGCACCTCGGTGGCGGACGCGCCGAGGATCAGGCACGTCGCCGACCGGGTGGTGGCCACCAGGCAGGCCGGCCACGACGTGGTGGTGGTGGTCTCGGCGATGGGCGACTCGACCGACGACCTGATCGCGCTGGCCAGGCGCGTCTCCACCGACCCGCCACCCCGCGAGCTGGACATGCTGCTGACCGCTGGCGAGCGCATCGCCATGGCGTTGCTGGCGATGGCCATCGCCGACCGCGGCGTGACCGCCAAGTCGTTCACCGGCTCTCAGGCCGGCATCATCACCGACACCTTGCACGGCAAGGCGCGCATCCTGGACGTCCGCGCCGGCCGCATCAGCGAGGCGCTGTCGCAGGGGCACATCGTGATCGTGGCCGGCTTCCAGGGGGTCTCCACCGACCACGACGTCACCACCCTGGGGCGCGGCGGCTCGGACACGACCGCCGTGGCGCTGGCCGCCGCCCTCGGCGCCATGAGCTGCGAGATCTACACCGACGTCGACGGCGTCTACACCGCCGACCCGCGCCTGGTGCCCGAGGCGCGCAAGCTGCACGTCGTCTCCTACGAGGAGATGCTGGAGATGGCGGCCAGTGGCGCCCGGGTGCTGATGCTGCGCTGCGTCGAGTACGCGCGCCGCTACGGCATCCCGGTCCACGTGCGCTCGAGCTTCACCCAGGCGCCCGGCACCTGGGTGCGCGAGGAGGACGAACGAATGGAGAAGGCGATCATCTCCGGCGTGCCGCACGACACCTCGGAGGCCAAGGTGACCATCATCCGGGTGCCGGACCGCCCGGGGATCGCCGCGCGGATCATGCGCGGCATCGCCGAGCACGGCGTCAACGTGGACATGATCGTGCAGAACGTGTCGCACAACGGCACCACCGACATCTCCTTCACCGTGCCCAAGAGCGACCTGGCCGGCGCCATGGTCGTGCTCGACAAGCTGGCCAGCGAGGTCGGCGCGGCCGAGGTGGTGGCCGACTCGGACATCGCCAAGGTCTCGCTGGTGGGGGCCGGCATGAAGTCGAGCCCAGGCGTGGCGGCCGGGATGTTCGAGGCGCTGGCGGACGCCGGCGTGAACATCGAGATGATCTCGACCTCGACGATCCGGATCTCCTGCGTGATCCGCTCCGCCGATGTGACCACCGCGGTGCGGGCGATCCACGACCGCTTCCAGCTCTCCGAGGAGGCCGAGTTCCGTCACGAGCACGGCGAGGGCACCGCCGAGATCCCGGTGGTGCGGCCATGACGGCGGCGGTGATCGTCGGCGCGACCGGCGCGGTCGGCGAGGACCTCCGCCGCATCGTGGCAGAGCGCGAGCTGCCGGTGGACGACGTCCGCCTGGTCGCCTCGAGCCGCTCGGTCGGCCGGCGCGTGCCCCTGCGCGGCCGCGACGTCGAGGTCGGGCCGCTGGAGCCCGAGGTGTTCGAGGGCGCCGCGATCGCGTTCTTCTCGGCCGGCGGGGCCATCTCTCGCGAATGGGCGCCGGTGGCGGCCGCGCGCGGCACGGTGGTGGTCGACAACTCCAGCGCCTGGCGCATGCACCCGGAGGTGCCGCTGGTCGACGCCGACGTCAACGCCGAGGCGGTCGCGGAGCACCCGATCGGCATCGTCGCCAACCCGAACTGCACCACGCTGACGATCACCCCGGTGCTGGCGGTGCTGCGGGACCTGTTCGGCCTGGCCGCCATCACGCCGACGTCGTTCCAGGCGGCCGGCGGCTCCGGGCAGCGGGGCATGGACGAGCTGGCCGAACAGTCCGCCAAGCTGATCGGCGACCGCGAGCTGCTGCGCGG
>WNGG01002166.1_pt1 | contig 43158 bp, 33 predicted proteins | sample 5400661 | NCBI WGS metagenome assembly WNGG01 (sample SAMN13153372, study PRJNA577476) | soil metagenome | isolation source: 100 cm soil or saprolite under Garry oak tree replicate 1 | place: USA:California | collected 2016-06-15 | reverse complement strand
CGAAATAAAACAAGTCTGCCCCTGGAACATCTGCCATCACTGGATGGAATGCAGTATTTTACAAATCTGACCCAATTGGATCTGTCGGGCTGTGCTCAAGTGAATGACCTGACTCCCCTGGCTGGCTTGACCAGCTTGATCAAGCTGGATCTGTCGGGTTGTGCTCAAGTGAGCGACTTGACTCCCCTGGCTGGCCTGACTAGCTTGACCTGGCTGAACCTGGGGGGCTGTGCGCAAGTCAGTGATCTGACTCCCCTGGCTGGCTTGACCAGCTTGACTGAGCTAGACCTGTCGAGATGTGCGCAAGTGAGTGATCTGGCTCCCTTAAAGACCTTGACCCGTTTAGAATACTTACTTTTAAGCGAAAATATGGATAGGTTGACCATTCCATCGAGTATCAAAAAGAAAGTCTACTATAACCCCTTGAGAAATCTACTAAAATAGTATTGGCAAAAGTAATTCGAATGGGATATTGACCTGGAAGTGAGCCCGCGGGAGAGATCATCTTCCCTGGTTTCCCTGAATGACCTGCATGAAGTACGATGGGCCCCCACTCCGCCTCACCCCACTCCCGCCCCTACGAGGACGATACCACCCCTTCCAAAAAACATTCTCTTGAGAGATTACGGTGTTGGAGGCAACAGCGGCAACGCAAATCCCCAATCCAGCAGCGTCCTCGCATCTGAAAAACGCTGGTCTGAATCCTTGTCACCGAGCACAGCCCCGATGAGATGATGGCCTGCGCTGGTGGCGGAGAAAACCAGGCAGTAACCGGCTTCGGGGGTATAGCCCGTCTTGACGCCGGTGGCTCCGGCATAGGTGCTGAGCAGGGTATCGGTCGTATCCCAGGTATAGGCATGGTGGAGTGAAGTGGCGGGAAGTACGTAGTGTTCCAGTTGCACAATCTGGGCGAAGAAGGGGTTCGCCATGGCATAGCGGGTCAGCTGTACGAGATCAGCGGCGCTACTGTAGTGGTTGGGGTCAGGTTGGTTTTGAGGTGTGAGGTAGGTCAGGCCGTCGGGGTTGATGTAGTGGGTTTGGGTGAGATGAAGCTTGTGAGCATAGTTGTTCATAGTGCGTACAAAGTTGGCAGGGGTTCCGGCAACAGCGTCGGCAATGGCGATGGCGGCATCGTCACCGGAGGGGAGCATCAGGCCGTAGAGCAGATCTTTCACGCGAATCTGGTCCCCAACGACGAGGTTTGCAGTACTGCCGTCATATTTCTTTACCTCGTCGAGGGCGTCCTGTCGAATGGTCACGAGTTGATCGAGGTTAGCTGTTTCGATGACGATAATGGCTGTCATGATCTTGGTTGTGCTGGCCATTGGCAGGCGTTTTGAACCTTGAACATTCACAAGGACATGGCCTGTATCGGCATCGAGCAGGTAGGCGGCTGTGGCACCCGTAGGTGGAGGTGTGCCTTTGACAGTGAGAATGGGTTTGGGAGTGGGTGTAGGAGACGGAGAGAGGCCAGCGAGCAGGCGTGTCCCGACGGGGGTAAAGGCGAGTACCGGTGTGATGGTTGCGACGGCGATTGCCAATATTAGCAGGATGATTGCAAGGATGCGGCGGCTCATTTAGTGTCTCCTCCTTTCATTGGGTTTCGTGTGTCACCCTGAGCGCAGCGAAGGGTCTGTCTGCTCCCCTCGATTGTCATCCTGAGCGAGCCGAAGCCCTGAGCGAAGCGAAGGGGAAGCGAAGGATCAGCGCGAGCTTCGGGTCTGTCTCGAGGGGCAGACAGATGCTTCGCTTCGCTCAGCATGACAGGGCTTGAGTGAGTGCGAGCTTCGGGTCTGTCTGCTCCCCTCGATTGTCACCCTGAGCGAAGCGAAGGGTCTGCGCAGCCAAGCCTCTGTCGGTCCCTCGAGACAGACCCTTCGCTTCGCTCAGGGTGACAGGGCTCTCCCTTGTCTGGGTTACTTTGTTAATCTGCATTATCGGCCAGTCAGGAGCCGATAATGGATATTGATAAACTAATCGGACACCCACTGGCCGATCAATCGGCGGTGGCGCGCATCCGGGGGATGATGAAGCGCGGCGATAAATCGGCCCCTACGGTCTGGCCGGGGTAGTTTGTCAAGGTACATCATTCTGACATCCACTCATAAATCCTCACTCCTTGACAGCTCGCTTGCTTCATCGTATACTAAGGATAGCACAAGCAAACTTCGCTATTCCGTGGCCTTCCTCTGGCCACCTCTCTCCTCTCTTTGAGGAGCAATCTGGCATGTCGCACATGTCCCATGTCCCAACCACAATCGCGAAAGCCACTCTTTCCTCCCTGTTCGACCGCATACGCGTCACCATCATACCAAATGTCCCATGTCCCCCAAGTCCCAGTTATGAGTGGATGTCAAGTAATGGATGTTGACAAAATAATCCAAGTATCGCTGGTGCACGATAATGCATATTAGCAAAATACCGCCGCCAGACCGTAGGGGCCGAACTGTTTTCCAAACCGTGTCCACTGGCCCAGCTCGCCACCTACCCGTGCGCCTGTCCAACCGTGGTAGGGACACCCCTTGCGGGTGTCCTGCAGTGGGGTGGCACTGCGGCCAGACCCTATGGGCCGATCATGAATGTTCCCAAGCCACATCGGTACTGTTTTCCAAACCGTGTCGACTGGCCCAGCTCCCCACCCACCCCCGCGCCTGTCCAACCGTGGTAGGGACACCCCTTGCGGGTGTCCTGGGGCGGGGGGGCACTTACATATTAGTAAACGATCACTGGGGTGCTTAGTTCTACGAAATTGTAGAGCCAGCTGGCGTCTTCTGTTGAGAGGTTGACGCAGCCGTGCGAGCCGGTCGAGGCGGACTGGTTGCCGGTCGCATCCTGGTGAGGGAAGTTGGTGCCGGGACCGTAGTTGGCACGCCACCAGCTGTCATGGAGGAAGTATCCGCTGCTATGATACTGCATGGCGTAGTTAATCTTCGTGTCGGGATAGTAGTCTTCCGAACCGACAGGGGCACCGGATTTGAAAACGGTGGGTGATTGCATCACTTCAACCTGCCAGGTTCCCGGCAGACTGGGATGGGTCGGGCGACCGGTGGTTGCCAGAAATGCCTGGACGAGTTTGCCATTCTCGTAGATGCGTACCGCCTGTTCCTGCAGTGAGACAACAACGACCTTCTTTCCGGTTACATGATAGTGTGCCAGCAGTTGCAAGTCCGTTTTATGCATCTTATCATACGGTGTCTTATCGCTTGCATTGATGGTCATGGTGTCAAAGTTCGCCAGGTAGCCGTTGAGGCTATCGACGATGGCCTGGTAATCGGCAACGGTCTGTGCTGCATTGAGGTCATCCTCTACGAGACCATCAGCGCCTGCCGAGCCATACTCGTAGCCGAGGGTATAGGTGACGCCGTCGTAGCTGTCATAGTATTTGTGCTGCGCTCCCCAGCTCGCCACTTTCTGCTGAAGCTGTTGGCGCAGGTGAGTGATCTCTGCCTGGAGTGCTGGAATCTGAATGGCATCGATGTGGGCTTTCAACGTCTTCTCAGCAGCCTTATAGGCGGCATCTGTCCTGGCGGTTGCCAGGGCCTGTCGATCAGCATTATACTGTTTCTGGTAGAGAGTCACATTCCCACCAGATTGCTGCATCACGCTTATCCAGTGGCGGAAGCTCTGTAGTTGAGCAGCATCCTGGTGGGTAATGCGCGGCTCGAAGATCGGTGCCGATTGCGAGAACGCTGGTGTGCCACACGCACTCAGCAGGAAGACCAGGAGCAATAGGGTGCCCAATAATAGAACTGGCAGCTGGTGCCGAAGATGATTTTTGGTTTGCATGATTATATACCTCATGTAGGATAGATGGTTTTTCATAAAGAATTTTTATTGGTCTATATGCGAATATCAGGAAGGAGATTTTCTGCTTCCTGGGACAAGTATAGTCTGCTGCAAGGGTATATGCTATGAGCTCTTGCATAGTTTTTGTGGTGGATTTTCACAAAACGAGGATGACAACACATGAGCAGGGCTATGGATGAACAGGTCACATTTACCTTCTCGGGAATGTTGGCGGGAATGCGACGGAGCACTCCACTGATAGTGAGCGACTTTGCCATCGGTCTTGTCTTTGGGGTGCTGGCACGCCAGGCCGGGCTGAGCCTGGTGCAAGCACTACTGATGAGTAGCCTGGTATTTGGAGGCAGCGTTCAGTTTGTTGCACTCTCGCTATGGATAATGCCGCTGCCGGTGATTCCCATCCTGCTAACGACGCTTGTCGTCAGCGCACGTTACCTGCTGATGGGAGCGGCGCTGTATCCGTGGTTTTCTCGGCTCCCGCTCGTAAAGGCATATACTTCTGTCTTTTTCATGGTGGATGAGAGTTGGGCGCTGGCTATGAGCGAGTTTGCAGCCGGTGGACGAGATGCGGCCTTCTTGCCTGGTAGTGGCTTCATCCTCTTTATGGCATGGGTCAGTTCTACGATCATTGGGCAGACCGCCGGAGCTTTGATACAGAATCCGGCGCAGTGGGGACTGGATTTCGCCTTTACAGCGGTTTTTGTGGCATTGCTTGTCGGGATGTGGCGCGGGAAAGGGCAGATTCTGCCGTGGGTTGTAGCTGCGGTCGTTGCAATAGCGGCGGCGCACTGGTTGCCGGGGAAGTGGTACATTCTCTTAGGCGGCCTTGCAGGCAGTGCCGTGGGAGCGATGACCAATGCCAAATGACACTGTTGCAGTTTTGACTATCGTCGGGATGGCACTTGTGAGTTATGCAACGCGGGCAGGTGGATTGTGGCTGATGAGCATAGTGACTCCCTCTCCCCGCGTCGAGGCCTGGCTGCGCTCTATCCCTGGCGCTGTGCTTGTCGCTCTGGTTGCGCCTACAGTGCTCACAAGTAGCCTTGCTGAGACGCTGGCTGCACTGGCTACCGTGCTTGTCGCGGTGCGTACGAAGAATGTGCTGTTGGCGATGGTGGTGGGAGTTGGGGCTGTGTGGGTACTGAGAATCATTACAGGGCACCTGTGAAACGTGTACTGCTGGCGAAGTGTGGCCCACCCCACCCAGGGCGCGATAATGCAGATGAACAAAAGAGCCCAGACACCTAATGAATTTTGCCGATCAAAACCGGTAATGGCGGGGCAGTCGTATCTGTAGGGGCAGGGGCGGTGTGGGGTGGGGTGGGGCCCCTTGCGGGTGCCCTCATCCTTGTTCCTCCAACCACCCTTACCCTCTTTGATCGGCAAAATTCATTAGGTGCCGATTGATCGGCAGCCACCAGTGACAATCGGGGGAATCCTCTCGCCTTGCCAGAGCAGAGGCTCGGCTGCGCTGATGCTTCGCTTCGCTCAGCAGGAAGGGAGAGCCCTGTCATGCTGAGCGAAGCGAAGCATCTGTCGGCCCATCGAGACAGACCCTTCGCTTCACTCAGGGTGACAAAGGAAACCATCGAAATATCGTCGGGGCCGATTCTGCAGATGAACACATTCATCCAGCCATGATGCAGATTGGTGTCCGCATTAAAAAGTTCATCTGCATTATCGGGCTCCCTACGCACCCGGCATCGCTCCGCTCGCTGCCTTATGCCCCAACAGATCACCTTCCAAAGAACCTTTGAGTGAAGGTCGCAATAAAGCTGATCTCAATCACAAGTCCCATCACAGCCTCTAATGCCGCCAGCACCGTTATCGGGCTTTCCAGGGAAATACCGCCAGGGAAAAGCCCGCGGCCATGAAAGGCTGCCACACTGAAGACGAGCGCACCAAGGGGTGAGATAGGTGGATGGACGGACTGCCCCATGAGTGCATAGATGAAAGCAAACACGCTGATCACCAACAGGTAGGCAAGCAGGCTCCGCCCTGGTCGGTACCCATAGCCAGCAAGCAGGTCGAGGAATCCGGAGAAGAGATACTGACCCAGCTTGTTTTGTCGCCGCAAGACGGTGCGCTGGAGGAACTGCGCACGATAGGCAAAGCGTCCCGCGTCCTCATTGAGTCCCTGGGCAGATAGCGCAATGGCAAGCTGACGATTGGCTCGAACCGCCACTTCGTACTCATTCAGGCGTGTCGCTTCATCTTTCAGCTTACCATCTCGCATTTCCTGATACGCTTCATACTCCTCGCCAGGCATCTTCATCTGCGACCAATTCACGACCGACAGGTTTGCATCACCCCAACGTACATCGGCCAGCCACGGACCTATCTGGTGTTCATCAGCCAGGATAATACGTTCAAGATGAGCTCCTTCCAGGTGAACCTCTCTCAGGTGAGCATGCTCCAAATGTGCATCCCAGAGGAAGGCTTCGTCCAGGTGTGCTCCGAAGAGGTCAACACCTTCCAGGCGCGCTTCGGCGAGGTAAGCTTGCTCTAGATTAGCTCTAGCGAAATCTGCTCCTTCCAGGTGTGCCAGTCTAAGGTCAGCTCCCGGCAGGTTGGCGTATTCCAGGTTGGCTCCCTCCAGGTGTGCCCCTTTGAGATCGGTTCCTTCCATGAGCACGGCAGCCATTGCATGTTGCCCATCCGTCAGATCAGGCCACATGCTCCAAGTAATATCACCGCGTGTATGCGCCAGTGGAAGGTTCTGCAGGTCTACGCGGCTCAGATCAGCGCCGCGCAAGTCTATTCCTTCGCGTTCCCGCTGGCCCTCATCATTCCAATCTACCGGCCCACGCCCGTTCTCATGTGTTGCCAGGAGCCATTCGACATCGGCACGAGCCAGTGTAATGCCCTTAAAAGGATAGATGCCTTGCCTGACATCCGGGGATATATTGCGGCGTTCGGTCAGATAGTCCTGGCGCTCCGCGTTAATCTCTGGTTCAGTACGCCATGTCTGGCCCTGTTCTTCCCAATAGACTTTCCATGCCTTCCGGTCGTTTATCGTCAGGCCTTGCGCAGGAGTTGCCTGTGTACTATCTTGCTGCTGCATGAAAAATTCCTCTCTTCTGGACAATGGATTGCGGACTGAGCCTGACTGTCATTGTACTTCATCTTCGAGGTTATTTGAAGGCACATATCGAGAAGGTTGCAGTATAGCAATCAAGGAGTGGTGATAGTCTGCCCAGGCATAATTGCTAACTGTTCTACTAGCTTGCGCTCATACTCATCGATGAGCGGCAATTGCGGGTGAAGTTTATGAGCTACATCGTTGGCGGCCAGAAGCACACCGAAGCGCTCAAGGTAGTAGGCATCCGCCGAAGTTGAGGTGGTCGATGTATGCGGGACTACTGCCAGGCAGCCGGCTGCCGGGTTCGATCCAGAGGCAAAACGGACCCGGGAAGCCGATGGCACTATTCCTGAAAGCAAATTCTGCATGCCTACGCAGGCGGGATCATCAGCAAGTAATGTATCCCCAACGGGGATTGACGGTCCCAGATGTGGACTGAAGAGGGCTTCTATATCCCAACTCCTTTCAGACCGCCTGAGCGGAGCTAGAACGAAGTTCGTTGGCGGTCTGAATATCACCGCCCTGGGGCTATCCCATGAGATGCCGAGCAAGATCGGACTGGTGTCCTCGGAGAATCCACCAGTGCCAGCGGGCTGGTAACGGTCAACAATGTGGCCATCTTCAGCAGCATAATCCCAGGTTGTAGAGACAAGAATCAGAGCAAGCCACTTTGCATCGGAAGGTGAAGTAGACAAGGGCTGCCGTATCTGCCAGGGCAGTGAGCACAATGCATCGCATCCCTGTAGCGTGACTATGTAGCGTTCTCCACCGATGACCTCTATATCCATTTGAAAGTGGAGTATCGCCTGTAAGGATTGAGTGGCAGTGCTGTATCCTTTCAGACTTCTGTACAATTCCCCTGGTCGCACTGTCTCACGAGCACTCTGCTCCTTCAGGGACGTTTGTATTGCTGTGAGAAGCATCCCCTGTTGATACTGGGAAAGAGCCTCCAGCGAATTGTGGAGAAAGACTAGCTGCGCATAAAATTTTGAGTTGGGGTTTCCAATCTTTTCAGCAGCAATCTGGCAGGTATCGTAAATACTATAGGGTACAGTTAGAACACAGGATTTCGGCGAGAAGGGATCAGCACGCCATTCAACGAGGTGGCGACCAGGAGCCAATGCAATTGGGGGTTCGCTGCTGATACGTGGTATCCCGACCAGGTGCCCATCAATAAAGACCTTCGTCCAGGGTACATTCACATCGAGATAGAAGTTGCCAGCACCTGGTGCCAGGGTTGGAGTAGAGGCGGGCCCCAGGCTTGTAAATAAGTGACCCAGAGTTGGCAAGCTCCCAGGAATCACCAGCAGTGCCAACAAGATCAGATTGATGATGACAGACACCCGTAAAATCAAGTTCAGCCGCCGTGACGAAAAGCGCGGCTTTCTTGAGGAGTGATCGAGATGCTCGGATGGAGCGGTCTCGTCCGAGGCAGGGATCGGCGTGATCTTCGCTTCTAAATCATCGTGAGCCTGTTCATGTTCGAGGTCGTCCACAAAAAATGCTCCTGTATGTTTATCGCTCAAAACCTCCTGAGAAGCCAAAGGAGGCGATATCATTCAAAGGAATCTATCCTATCCATTCTTACTGTACCACGCCTGAAGGGATGATTGCCATGTCGAGCGACAAGGAGTGAGAGTCAAATTTTTGCGTAGGGGCCCGATGATGCAGATTGACAAACTACCGCTGCCCGACCGTAGGGGCCGATTTATCGCCGCCCACCGCCGATTTATCGGCCAGTGCTTGTCCGATTCTTTTATCACTATCCATAATCTGGCCCCTACACACTTCTCGCTTCGCTCGCAACAAAACGAGGGACACCCCGACAAGAGAGACCAGTTGATCTTGCTCCTCTGAAACGGTATACTGCTGGTGTGATGAAGGCTCGTGACAACGTGATCAACAAGCTGCAAGCGTTGAACTGTCGCCGTCAATAGTTCAGTTGGTTCACAGAAAGTGGGGGATCGCTATGCCTATGATACGCATGGCAACCTCTGATGACATTGAGGTCTTAACCGACTTGCGGGTCGCTATGTTTGAAGATATAGGAGATATCACTGACGAAAAGCAGGCAGAGGCATTCCGGGAAGCGACGTACCGTTACCTGAGCGAGGCTCTCCCACAGGGGAAATTCCTGGCCTGGGTAGCGGAAGAGGATGGGCAGATTGTTGGCACAAGCGGGCTGATTTTCTTCGAGCAGGCTCCAACTCCTGCTAATCTGGTGGGGAACGAGGGCTATGTCTTGAATATGTACACCGTCCCGCAATGGCGCGGCAGAGGGATTGCCAGAACCCTCCTGGCGGAGATCATCAGGTATGTGAAGAACACGGGTACCCCACAACTCTGGCTGTATGCCACAGAGGAGGGCAGGCCACTCTATGAGAAGTTGGGGTTCGTGGCGTTAACGGATGCAATGGGTTTACACAGATAGGTTTTTGGGAAGCGGGGTCCAGGGGCGCGGCCCCTGGCGGGGGTTTGGGGGCGTCCCCCAAACTTCTCTCTCCTTTGCTTGCCCACCTGTAACACGGTTCGTAACGTTTTGGTAACGTACGCATGGTACAATACGGGGAGAGAAGAGAAGGGTCCGTGCAGCCGTTCACCAGGGAGACATTATTTCCCTCTGGCAGTCAAACACAGCTTGAACCGATCAAGAAGGAGCTCGTCCATGAGCCTTCCATTTGGTACGGCAGGAGCCATTGTCAATCCCGAGCCATCCAGGAACACCCGAACGCTCTTGTATGGGCGCTGGCGCATCTTGATGAGAATCGTGGTGGGTGCAGTGGCGCTCTTGAGCCTGGGAACGTTGCTGGTCAGACTGCCGACCTTCGTGGTCCAGGTGCAGACCGCCTGTGCTGGCTCCCGCTGTGCCTATGGGCAACTCACCTACACAGACGTAGAGTCCCTCCAGAGGCTGGGCCTCTCGCTTGGCGACTACGCGGTTTTCCAGGTCACGCTCACGCTACTCTGGGCGGTTCTGGGCCTGACCATTGCGGCGCTCATCGTCTGGCGCAAGTCTGATGACTGGATGGCGCTGCTGGTGGTGCTGTTGCTGGTGCTGTGGCCCACGGGGACGGTCACGGGCGTCTTCTCCCTGGGCACGTATTCGACCTTCCAGGGGTCTCAGTTTCCTGCTCCGCTTGTGAACTTACTGACTCGCTTTGGGTTCTTTCTCGTCTTCTCGCTCTTTCCCAATGGGCGTCTTGTGTCCCGCTGGACCCTGGCGCTACTGGGCGCGTTTCTCGCCGAAGAAATCTCCTATCACTTCCTGTCCAGCTGGCCCTTGGAGGCACCGGGTTGGCCCAACCAGTTCGCTGAGCTGCTCTGGCTGGCTACGTTGCTGAGCCTGGTGCCCACCACATGGTATCGCTACCGTCACCTGTCAAGTGCAGTTGAGCGCCAGCAGATCAAGTGGGCGGTCTTCGGGATCAGCGTCGTCACGGTGGGGTTTGTCGTGCGACTGGTGCTGACGCTGCTGATTCCCACACTGAACCAGCCCGGTTCGTTATACAGTTTCCTCAGCACCCCAGTCCTCCTCTATGTGTCGCTGGTCATCCCCCTCTCGATTGGGTTGGCCATCCTGCGCTATCGACTCTGGGATGTGGATGTCCTCATCAACAAGGCGCTGGTCTATGGCCTGCTGACAGGCACCCTGGCGGCGGTCTACGCAGGCCTGATCATCGTGCTGGAGAGTCTGGTCGGGCAGTTCACTGCGCAAAATGCTCAACCGCCCGTGATCGTCATCTCAACGCTCGCCATTGCCGCGCTCTTCCAGCCGCTGCGCAGGCGCACCCAACAGTTGATTGATCGCCGCTTCTATCGGAAGAAGTATGATGCGGTCAAAACGCTGGCAGCTTTTAGTGCGACGCTGCGCAACGAGGTGGATCTGGAGCAGTTGAGCGCTCAGTTGATCGCCGTGGTCAATGAGACGATGCAGCCCGCGCATGTGTCGCTCTGGTTGCGCTCGCCGCAACGGCACCCCGAGGAACAGTCAAAGCTGTATGAAACGCAGTGAAGCCCCTTGTGGGCGTCATGGAGGTTGGATGGAGGGGCTAGCGATGGAATAAACAACCTCACTAACTATGTTCTTACCTAAAAGAACGTCTATGGGCTCATCTGCTCTCAAAAAGTTTTCATACCCCAACCCCGATATTTGCAAGAGAGAAGCGAAGGTAGGCATGACTAAAAAAGCAAAGATTATCGTCACTATAGCACTGATGCTGGGCATGTTCCTGGCAGCCCTTGACACTACTATCGTTGGTACAGCACTGCCAAGCATTGTGGGCAAATTAGGTGGCATCTCCCTGTACTCCTGGGTGTTTTCCACATATCTCCTGACCTCGACCACTAGCGTACCGATCTACGGGAAACTGGCCGATCTTTATGGGAGGAAGCCGATCTTCCTTTTTGGTACAACCCTATTTCTGCTCGGCTCCATCTTCTCCGGGGCAGCTCAGAGCATGGAGCAACTGATTATTTTCCGCGCAATTCAGGGACTGGGTGCTGGCGCAGTGCTTCCGATCGTTGTGACGATTATCGGCGATATCTTTGCTCTGAAGGAGCGTGCCAGGGTTCAGGGACTCTTTAGTGGCGTGTGGGCCTTCTCAAGCATCATCGGCCCGGCTCTTGGTGGGCTCATCGTTGATCATTTCTCCTGGCGCTGGGTCTTTTACATCAATATCCCCTTTGGCCTGATCTCCGGCGCTTTACTGGCCATCTACCTGAAGGAAAACGTCGAACGCAAGAAGCGCAAATTGGATTATTTCGGCACCCTGACCCTAACAGCGGGAATTGTAGCTCTGCTCTTCGCTGTGCTCGAAGGAGGAAGTCTGTGGGCCTGGGATTCGGTACAAAGCATCATTTTGTTCGCTTTCGCCTTTGTGCTGATTGTGCTCTTCCTCCGCCAGGAGCGGCGTGCCCCCGAACCTATCCTGCCATTATCACTCTTCAATAACCGCATCATCGCTATTTCAAGCATAGGTGGGGTGATCCTGGGAGTTCTCATGTTTGGCATTACCTCCTATGTCCCACTCTTTGTGCAGGGAGTTAAGGGGGGCACAGCAACCAGCGCAGGGATCACACTTGGGCCGCTTCTGCTAGCCTGGCCGATTGCAGCGACGCTGAGCGGGAGAATTGTTATCCGTTATGGGTATCGCTTCGCAGCCAGTTTAGGGATGGCTCTTTCCACGATTGGCACAGGGATGGTGATCCTCTTTACGAGAGATACGGGCTTACCCTTTATTATAACGGCAATGATCTTCATTGGGACGGGGCTGGGATTTGCCAGCACATCCTTTATCCTGGCGGTACAGAATGCTGTGCCCTGGAATCTACGCGGTGTAGCTACCGCTACGACCCAGTTCTTCCGTACGATTGGTGGCACGGTTGGCGTTGCCGTCATGGGGACTATTTTGAATGCCCAGATGGCCTCGCGCTTTCCCGCCATTTTCGCCCACTTTGCCAGTGCCGCGGCTCGCCTGCCTAAAAATGTTGCTCCGGCGAATGTGTTGCTCACTCCCGAGGTGCGAGCTTCTCTCCCGGTCGCTTTCCTGGATCAGTTACAGATTGCCCTTGCTCAGAGCCTGTTCTGGGTCTATGGCTTGATGTTTGTCCTGGCTGTTATAGGGGTAGCAACGATGTTCCTGCTCCCTGGTGGTAGGGCGGACCAGTACTCATATAAATCGACGGGGACTTCTGCTACAGCCGACTCTATCGAGGGTTCTAGCGAAGAAACCAGGGAGCATGAGCAGGTGATGCTGGTGGAGTGATAGGTTGATCCAGACCCTGCCACCCCAAGGGCGCGATAATGGATATTGACCAAATACTTATGAGACTGGCCGATCAATCGGCGGTGGGCTGCGATAAATCGGCCCCTACGGCCCGTTTACATGGCAACGGAGAATGCGTCCATGGGCCAACCACCAGCATCCCTCTTGAAGAATCGTAATTATCTCCTTTTGTGGGGAGGGCAGGTTGTCTCCACAATTGGGACGCAGGTTTCGGACCTCGCTTTCCCTTTTCTCGTTCTGGCCCTTACGAACTCACCTGCTCAGGCGGGTTTTGTCGGGGCTGCAGGCACATTACCGTACCTGATTTTTAGCTTGCCTGCAGGGGCGCTTGTCGACCGCTGGAATCGCAAGCGCGTGATGATTCTCTGCGATACAGGACGCGCTATTAGCCTGGGGAGTATTGTGATTGCTATTGCCCTCGGTCATCTCACGCTGATACAGCTCTATCTTGTTTCGTTGATCGAAGGAACGCTCTTCGTCTTCTTCAACCTTGCAGAAGTGGCCTCTCTGCCGCGTGTGGTGAGGGAGGAAGACTTGCCAACGGTTTCAGCACAGGTGGAGGTCACTCAGAGCCTATCATTTCTGTTCGGTCGCTCCTTTGGTGGCATGCTGTACAGCCTGGGAAGGCTCTTTCCTTTTCTTGCTGATACGGTTTCCTATATTATTTCAGTTCTGTCACTCTTCTTCATAAATGTACCGCTTCAAGAAAAGCGAGGAGCGACTCCGCGCAAGCTGTGGGTTGAGATCTGGGAAGGGCTACACTGGCTCTGGCAGCAGCCCCTACTGTGTTTTATTGCTTTGCTGGGCAGCGTTGTCCATATTACAGGGTCAGGCATGATATTGATCGTGATCGTCCTGGCCCAACATCAACATACCTCTACATTCATTATCGGTTTGATCTTAGGCATTGGAGGTGTGGGTAATCTGCTGGGAGCGTTCCTTGGCGGTATGCTCCAGAAAAAGTTCAGCTTTCGGCAACTGGTGATCGGCACTCAAGCGCTTACCGCGCTGCTGTTCCCACTCTATATCATTGTCCCCAACGTGTTCTGGCTTGCAGCAGTGATAGCCCCCCTCTCGGCTGTGATGACGACCTATGGCGTTGTCCAATTCACCTACCGACTCGCACTCATTCCAGACGAGCTGCAGGGACGTGTCAACAGTGTCTTTCGCCTCATTCTGTTTGCTGGCGATCCGGTTGGCCTCGCACTCACAGGTGTTTTGCTGCAGGCGATAGGAACTGTATCGACGGTGTTGATTTATAGTGGTTGTCTTGTGGTACTGACAGGAGCGACGATACTGAATCGCCAGCTACGCGATGCTCGGAAGCAGGGAGCGTGAGCGCATTAGTGGTGCAGATGATTTTGCTCATCAAACGGGCCTACCTCTAGCAGCAGGTATCCCCCAAGAGGTGCGCTTCTCTGGAATGCTTCTCCCCCCTTGACTCTGACACTGATGTCAGAGTGTATACTTCAGGTAGCCAGTGCAAGCATGGACAGGCAAAAGCAAGACCTACCGAAGGGAGTATCTACGATGTCACCAGAAGAGAATATCACCCTCATCCAGCGTTTGTATGAGGAACTCAACCGCGGGAACTTGGCGGGAGTGCAGGAATTCCTCGCCCCAGACTATGTCGTCCATGACCTCGACAATCCCCGTTTTCTTGGGGATCGCCAAAGCCACAAAGAGTTCCTCACGAGATTCTACGCCACTTTCTCAGGACAGACCACTATTGAGGACATGACTGCCGCGGGAGACAAGGTCGTCGTGTACAAGACGTTTCACGGCACTTCAAAGGCTGAGTGGCAGGGCCTGCCTCCTGGTCAGCAAGTGACCTTTCCCGTGATCGAGACCTACCGCATTGCGAACGGAAAGATTGTGGAAGAATGGCACCAAGACCGCAAGTGAGGGGTCGCACGAGACCGTGATCGAAAACAATCCCCACCCTTGACAAACCCATCATTCACTCCGTATAATAACCACTATAGTGGTTATTATACGGAGTGAATGATGAGTACAGTCGAGCTACTACAGCAAATAGGGCTGAACAAGTACGAGGCTGAAGCCTACTACACCCTTCTGGCAGAGGGGCCATTGACTGGCTACGAACTGGGAAAACGTTCGCAGGTTCCGCTGTCGCGCAGCTATGAAATTCTGGAGCGCTTAACTCAGAAGGGGCTGGCACTGGTTCAGCCTGGTGATCCCCCACGCTACACTGCTGAGCCACCAGGGCAATTCCTTGGGCAGGTTCGATCAACTATAGTAGCAACACTCGATGCGCTTGCCAATGCTCTCGCCGATCTCCCACGCTCAGACACTGCCAGTGAGTTCTGGGTGCTGCGTGGTCGCCAGCACATTCTGGCCCGCATGCGAACAATGATCGCGGATGCTCAACGGACAATTGACCTCAGCCTGCCAGGCAAATATGAGGAGGAAGCCGCAGATGCTCTTGCCCTTGCACAAGCACGGGGGTGTTCCCTCTTCCGACCGACTTTGGCTATAGGAAAAGATGCTGATGCAGAGCTTCTTTTGCTACTGATTGATGGCCGCGAGGCCCTTGTAGGGACGCTTGCGCCAGTCAGGGTTTGCCAGGCTGTTGTCAGCGCTAATCAGGCGCTTGTCGCGGTACTCGGCAGATATTTCGCTCGTCCGCTCTCTATAGTGACCTCAGTTCCTGCTACTTCGACCCAGGTTGGCCAGCGCAATGATCAACTTGATTGGGTGGCCTGGGAAGATCGGAAACAGCGTCGTCTGTGGAGTCTTCGGACTGGTGAGCGTATTGCTTGATGTTCTGATACCGATGGCGAAGCGAGTGGTGTTGCCGCACTCCACCGCATTGGGCGCGATAATGCAGGTTGAAGAAATACTTATGAGACTGGCCGATAAATCGGCGGTGGGCGGCGATAAATCGGCCCCTACGTTGCCCGCGAACGGTGGATTGGCTACAAACAAATCATCCATCCCAATGAAAGGGAAATTAACTGTGAACTACGATATTCGAGACATATCCCTTGCTGACCGTGGACGACAGCGCATTGCCTGGGCTGCGCGGCATATGCCGGTGCTTGGGCAAATTCAAAGCGAATTTGCGGCTGAGCAACTTTTCCGGGGTCGGCGCATCGCTGTTTCGCTGCATATTACGACGGAGACGGCTGTTCTGCTCCAAACGCTGAAAGCTGGCGGCGCGGAGATCGCCCTCTGCGCTTCAAATCCCCTCTCGACGAAAGACGATGTATGTGCTGCATTAGCTGCTGAAGGGATGGGCGTCTATGCTTACTATGGTGAGGACCTGGCTACTTATCAGCGCCACATCGAACAGGTCCTGGCCTTCGAGCCACACCTGGTAATGGATGATGGTGCCGATCTGATTATTGCTCTGCACCAGCTTCCTGCCAGCACAAGCGTTATCGGAGGCATCGAAGAGACAACGACTGGAGTAATTCGCACTCGCGCCCTGGCCTCTGATAAGTTGCTGCGTTTCCCGGTCGTGGCGGTCAACGATACTCCCACCAAGCGTTTCTTTGATAACCGCTATGGCACCGGTCAGAACACGATTGATGGTATTCTGCGGGCGACGAACATCTTGCTTGCCGGGGCAACCTTTGTGGTCGCAGGCTACGGCTGGTGTGGAAGAGGCATTGCGATGCGCGCTCGTGGCATGGGTGCCCGCGTGATTGTTTGCGAGGTGAACGCGGTTCGAGCGCTGGAAGCAGTCATGGATGGTTTGCAGGTGCTGCCAATGGATGAAGCTGCAGCAATTGGGGACATCTTTGTTACGGCTACTGGCATAGCTGGAGTGATTCGGGCTGAACACTTTCTGGCGATGAAAGATGGAGCCATCCTGGCCAATTCTGGTCACTTCGATGTCGAGGTGGATGTTGCCGCCCTGCACAAACTCGCCGTGAGCGAGCAGGAAATCCGTGAGCACGTGACTGAGTTTCACTTGCCCAACGGGCGGATACTCTACTTGCTCGCCCAGGGACGCCTTGTTGGACAGGTTGCTGCCGAAGCCAGTCCCGCAGCGGTGATGGATCTTAGCTTCGCTGACCAGGCACTCAGTGCACGTTACCTCATCAAGGATGGTCAGAATTTGCCACCGACGGTTTATGATGTTCCACCTGAGATTGATGAGCGGGTTGCCAGCCTGAAGCTCTCAGCGCTTGGTGTTCGCCTGGATAGTCTCGATGAGAGGCAGAGGGCGTATCTGAGTTCGTGGCAGTTTGGGACGGCTTGAGTTATGAATATTCCAATGTATACGCTTCACACCAGCACGCTGGTGCGAGGCGTATACATGTGCTGCTGCTGGGTACAGGTTATCGAAGAAAGGCCTCATACTTCTGGTTCGCTCTATTCGGTGAACTACTGACCGGTAAACGCATGCATCACATACCAGTTCATTGTCCCCTGATCCCAACCTTCGAACATTTGCATTCTCTGGTTGGCCTCTGTTTGCGTTAATTTCCCCTGAGCAACCATCACGTCGCAGGCCTTTTGCAGCGCATTTAGCTCAATCGTGCGCAGTTGCTCCGTGGTAATGCCCTGTTGCGCGGCCACAGCTGTCATGGGTGCTCCTGGATCAGGTGATGCTGCATTCTTGTTGGTAGATGGGGTGGCTGTGCTGGTAGCACCTGCCGCCTGCAAATTAGCGGTTACCTGGGCAACGCTGAGATGCAGTCCCTGCGCAATCTGTTCCCTGATGGTTTGCCAATAGATTGCCGGGTCATTCCAGCCGGGAGGGGTTGCGCTGTTATTATCTCCTTTTCTGGATGATGTGCTCGTCCCCGCAGCGCTTGAGCCTGTGGATGGAAGGTGTGGCAGGAGGACCTGCCATGCTACAATAGCAATCACACCTATGATGAGCACTCCTCCCAACAGGAGCAGCAGGAGTGCAGGCCCGCGTTTTGATCGTCGCTGTGGCCTGCTCTGGAGGATGTTGGTTGCTTCATGCGAGATTTTCTCCTGCACGTTTTCATCAGACATTATCGTATCCTTTCTTAACTTCCTCTCAAACTATTCGTAGCGCAGGGCTTCGGCCGGTGACACATGGGAGGCCCGGCGAGCGGGCAAGGCAGTACACAAGAGGGCAACCAGATAACTTCCCAGCAGGAGCAACACAACCAGGCCAAGCGGAAAGGGAAACTGTTGTGACACCTGGCGTGTAATCTGGTAGGCAAGCCACCATGCCAGGAGAGAACCGGCCAGCAAACTCAAGGTGATGACAAAGCTGGCTTCGAGAAGGAACGAGCGTTGCACCAGGCTACGCGAAAATCCCAGCGCTCGTAGCATCCCGATCTGCTGCCGCCGTTCTACTACCGCCCGGCTGGTGATTACACCAATGGAGAAGGTGCCAAAGAGCAATCCCATTGCCAGGTAGCCGGCGAGAAAGAGCGTTAGGCTGGCAGTGTAGGCATCTACTGTACCCTGCACCAGCGAATTTAGAGCAATGCCTCGCCTGTTCAGTTGGAGCGCATTATTCAACGCACTGGCCGCCTGCGCAAGACTCACGCCCGGCTGAAGCCGGAAGTAATAAAAGGAGAAGCGATCATAGGAAGTTGCCCCGATACTTGCCTCTGTCCTTTCGGAGAAAAGCAGGGTTCCCCAGTAGGCATTCGATGGCATCAGGCCGATCACGGTGACCTGGCGATAGGGTGCATGAGGATCTCCGTTCTCAGGTACCTCCACAGAGAAAGGCGTGAAACCCTGGTTCGTCGGCAATCCCACGTTCCCAACGTATTGCAGCACTGCGTAGCCTGCCTGGTCGCGTACCGCATTCCATACCTGGCGATCGGAGCCGTAGCCCTGTGCTCGTGCGAACAGTGGCATGGTTGTGTTTGAGAGGAACGTATTATCTACAACAAAAGGGCCTGGAAACCTAGTATAGGGATAGGCCCTGTTTCCTGGAAGAAAGAGGCGGATTGGTTGAGCATGATGTGGACCGTAGGCGAAGCGCACCAGTGAAACTAGCGCAATCTCTTGCCGCAACGTTTGGGGAGTCGCGAGCAGAGGGCCGTTGAGGTTCGTCGTATGCACTGGATCGACTGCATCCAGGTCCGTTCCGTCAATCTCAAGCTGGAAATTCCCGGTGGTCGTCTGGATTTGAGACTGCTGAATGCTGCTCAGGTTATTGGCTACGACCAGGATGATCAGGAAGGTAATCAGGCTGAGCAGTGCAACCGTCACTCCACTGCGAAAACGGAAGGTGAGTGGGTAGGCCAGCCCGGTACGGCTCACGGGCGCCAGACCACGGATCCGGCGCAGGAGGAGTGTCAACAGCTTCGTCAGCAGGTCGGCGTTGCCCATTACCAGCAGCACTGCGCCCAAAACAGGCACAAGCAGACTGAGCAATAGTGCAGGGGGAGAAGCAATGTCCAGCCTGTGAGTTCCCAATGCTGAAGTATCGGACACGAAGACAGGCAGCAGAAGGTCTTTCCCTACCCAGATGCCATAGAGAAGCCAGCCAGTCCCGATGAGACTCAAACTCAGCCGCCTGGCCAGATGCACAGGAACCTTGAGCAGTGGTATGAGCCAGCTCAGCAGCAACCCACCGCCTGCGATGAGAAGCGTGATACCCAGTTGCTGCATCCAGCTCTCCCCCTGATTTTCTGACAGTTTGAAGAGGAGTCCTCCCACCACTAGACAGAGGGGACCGCGTAGAAAGCCTTCCCACGGTAGGTGTCCCAGTGCGCTGCCCTGCCGCGAGAGACGGCGCGAGACAGTTTCGGGCAAGGGTTGGCCAGCCGCGTCGCGTGGCGCAGACCGCAGGGAGCGTAGCAACGTTCCAAAGGAGGCTCGTGCGGGCAAAGGATCATCCAGGTCACGAATAGCTGCCACGATGTTTGTGCGACTGATCCAGACACCTGCAATAAACACCACCATAAGCATCGCCAGCACACTGATGCACCATGAATTGAGCAGGCCCTGCCAGCTTACTCCTAAGTGTAACGCTATATGGCTGGAAAGCACCCCGGCGGCTGGAACCTGGGAGAGCAGAGCCAGTTCGAGCATGACAGCACCGATACCCAGGAGCAGACCGAACGAGGAAGCAATGACTGCGTAGCCGCTGCCCTCTATGAGCAAAACCTGCACCAGGTGCCGACGCTGGAGGCCAATGGCTCGACTCATTCCCAGTTCTCCTCGTCGTTCGGCTGCCAGTAACAGGCAGAGCAACACCAGCAGGAGCAAACCTGCTCCAACCAGTAAAGAGGTGAAGGTGGGAAGCATGACCGAGAACTGCCGCGCTGCGGGCGAGGCGATAAAATCACTTTTGTTATCAAGGGGAGAAAAATTCCCCTGACTCTCCGCTATATCAGGCTTGAGAGGATGAAGGATGGTTGAATCGAAGTACGTGGGGAAGAACCCACGTGCATCAGGGGCCGCGTGGAAAAACTGCGCCAGGTAGTCAAGCACTGGCTGACCACGTTTGCCATCCGGGCCGATATCATCCAGCCCACCCTGTCCAATATTTTTCACACAGAGCACATTGGGTACCGGAGCCAGGAAATGGCTCCACGCGAGTGATGGGAGGACAGTCGCAAGTGGCATGATAATCTCAGGATAAGAGCCGTCGAATTCCAGTTCACCGTCGGTGATCGCCAGGTCGGTAGAGAGCACGGCCCGGACGGTCACCGTAACCGTGTCATTGCTCTCGCCAAAGAGCACGACCTGAAGCCGATCCCCAGCTCGTACATCTTCCTCGTGTGCCACAGTACTGCTGACAAAGACCTCTTGGGGACCAAGGTCCGAAAAATGCAACCGGTGTCCCTGGTTATCAGTGAGAGGGCCGTACACCCGGTCAAACGCGGGAGGGATGCCGTACAAGTACTGGTCATTTGCGGTAAGGGCGGTTCTCTCAGAGAACATCCGCGCGCCGCGCGGCATGTAAAAGATGCCGGTCGCGGCCTGCACCTCAGACATGCTCTGGAGGTGCGCGAGGGCCTCGTTGACCTGGGCCTGCGTAAAAGATCCGCTGACTGCTTCATCAACATTGCCCATCTTCACCAGTCGATCGGACACCATTGATTGCGTGAAACTATCCTGAAGTCCGAACGAAGCAGTAATAAGGACCGCCGAAAGGGTTAAACCCGCCAGCATAAGCAACATTTGGCCAGGACGTCGCCGCACATTACGCAACCCCATAGAGAAGAGAATTCGGTTGCTGGCAGCACGACCAGCAAGACGCCTCCGGTGAGTGCTGCCAGGAGCAGTGCCAGCGTTGTCGGAGACCAGCCAAAGAGGGTGGCATTCATGATTCATTTGCCTTTCATGCAGAGAAAAAAGCTATACTGGAACAATTGCTACTGCCGCCTGACTATCGCTTTCAATCCGTCCATCGCGCATGGTCACCAACCGCTGGGCTTGCTGCGCCACTTCTATGGCATGAGTGACCCAGACGAAAGTCAATCCGTGTTCACGGTTGAGGCTCAGCATCAGATCGATAATCTCCTGGCTGGTGGTGCTGTCCAATGCCCCGGTCGGCTCGTCGGCCCAGACAATCGAGGGCATCGTTGCCAGAGCGCGGGCAATGGCGAAACGCTGGCGCTGGCCTCCGCTCATCTCCGCCGGACGGTGGCGTGCCCAATCGAGGAGTCCCAATTGCTCAATGCTTGCTCTGGCGCGTTTGCGGGCTTCCCTGGGAGAAACGCCGCTCACCAGCAAGGGAAGCTCGACATTTTCCAGCCCGGTCAGGACCGGGAGCAAATTGTAGGTCTGGAACACAAAACCCATCTCGCGAGCACGAAACGCGGTGAGTTCCCGGTCTGAAAGGGCGCGGATATCTTGCCCGGCGATCTTAATCGTGCCCGAAGTCACTCTATCAAGGCCACTCAGGCAGTTCAATAAAGTTGTCTTGCCACATCCGCTGGGACCCATGATCGCAATCACCTCTCCACGCCGAATATGCAGGCTCACCCCTTTGAGTCCCTGGACTTTGAGTTTGCCCGTATCATATGTCTTGCGTACCTGTATGGCCTCAACTTGGCCTTTGCTTGTATCAGCTAACTCGAGCAACGACGCTTGTTTCGCCGTCATAAGAAATGCTCCTTTCTCTCTGTGACCGTTCGCATTGCAAAAGGTGCGTTAGAAGAGTCGCTAGTTCTTCTGGGTACTTTGGTTTATGTTAAAGGCACGCAAGATATACTGGTTCAACGTACTCTGATCCCAGCTTTGGGCAATTTGCACCCGTTGATCGGCTTGTTCCTGAGTCAGCGTTCCCTGGCGAACCAGTTGCGTGCAGCCTTGTTGAATAGCTCCAATTTCAATCCTGCGCAGTTGATCGGTCGAAATGCCCTGCTGTTGCGCCACTGTGCTGACAGGTGCCCCTGGGTCAGTACTATGTTGTGATTTTGTTTGTGCGTTGGCAGCCTGGAGCTTCTGCTGGGCTTCAGAAACGCTCAGGTGGATGCCCTGAGCAAATTGCGCCTGAATGGTATCCCAGTAGATTCGCGGGTCATTCTGACCCGGAACCGTTGGCTGGGCGATTCCAGGCCCTTTGTGTTCGCCGGTGCCACTTGTCGACTCGCCAGTCTGGCTGCCCAGGGCGATTTTCGTATTGGTGGGAGATGACGCAGCTAGGTGCGTGGATGACTGCCATGCCATGAAGCCCCCAGCACCGATAATGATCACTCCCGCCAGGAGGATCAGCAAAATGAAGAGCACATGTCGCGGTCGTTCTTGCGGCCCATTCTGTTGAAAGGACTGAGAAGCTGGCTGTAATTCCTTCTGGGACTCGTCGTAGTCACGCATTTTGATGTTGTCTCCTTTTTTCATACTTCATTTCTCTACGTATCGCTCTATTCATAGCGCAGGGCTTCGGCAGGGGGGATGCGCGAGGCCCACCGCGCTGGCAGTATGCTGCAGCCAAAAGCCACAAGGTAACTGCCTATCAAGAGCAAAGCTACGGGCACAGGTGGGATCGAAACGCCCAGGGAAGCCGCGTGGGCAACCTGGGCATAGAGCCACCAGGCCAGACCAGTTCCGATGACTAATCCGAGTGTGATGAGAAAGCTCGCCTCGAGCAGAAACGAGCGCCGGACCAATGCACGCGAAAAGCCCAGCGAGCGCAGCATGCCGATCTGCTGGCGGCGTTCTACGACCGCCCGGCTAGTGATCACCCCTATTGAGAAAGCGCCAAAGAGCAGGCCGATGGCCAGGTAGCTTGACAAAAACGAGGTGAGACTTGCCGTGTAGGCATTCTGATCGGTCTCCTCCAGTGAGCTGAGTGACACGCTATACGCAGAAAGGGGCAGCGCACGATGCAGATCACTGATGACCTGGTTTGCACCGACCCCTGGCTGGAACCGAAAGTAGTAATAGACCCATGACGAGGGTTGTGAAACAATCCCTGCCGCCGTTCTCTGCGAGAGGAAGATCGTCGGCCAGTGCGTATTTCCCGCCACGATCCCGACCACCGTTACCCGGTGGTACGTGGTACCTGGCGCCGCGCTTGTGGGAATGTCCACGCCAAAGGGAGCAAATCCATTGCTCGTGGGAAGCCCCAGACCATCTTTGTATTGCATTACCACGTCACCTGGGTGGTCACGCACTGCTGCCCATACCTGCTGGTTCGAGGTGTATCCTTGCGCGCGCACGTACATCGGCATCGTGGTTTGTGACAGGTAGGCAGCATCCACGACCATCGGCGGAAAGCCAGCGCCGTAGGCGGGATGGCCGGGAAGGAGCACAATTGGGTCGGTGGGACCAATGGGACTGTAAAGAAAACGCATCTCCGTAGCTGCTGCAATATCTTGCCGGAGCGTGGTCGAGGTCGAGAGGCGCCGTGGTCCCAGCGCCTGGCTTGCTTGCGGATCAGTGGTTGAGAGTTCAAGCTGGAAATTTCCGGTCGTCAGTAGCAGTTGCGTCTGCTGAATGGTGCTCAGGTTATTAACCACCAGCAGTTGCACCAGAAACGTAATCAGAGCGAACAACAAGACGGTCACTCCCGCGCGGAAACGAAAGGTGAGGGGATACACCAGGCTGATACGGCTCACCGGGGCCAATCTGCGGATACTACGCACGAGCAGGGAGAGCACACCCACGAGCAGATCGGCATTGCTCATCACCAGTACCACCAATCCCACCAGGGGTAGGAGCATAAACAGGAGCGTCTGGAGAACAGGCTTTTGATCTATATACTGGTCTCTGGCCAATACTGCTTCAGTGGGAGCGAAGGCCTGGACAAAGAGCACCATTCCCGACTGAAGACCCAGGACGAGCCACCCAAGGCCCATGAGACTGAAACTGAGCCGACGCGCCACAGACGGCGCTACATCGAGTTGTGATAATGCCCAGTTTACAAACAATCCACCGCCAGCGATAAACAGCGCCGCACCGGCTAGTTGCAGCCAGGTATTCGGCTGTGCCTGTAGTACGCCTATTTCAAATAGGAGAAAACCCAGTACGAGAAAGGGCAAACCCCGCGCACACAACTCCCACGCAAATCGGCCAACCATCCCCAACAACCGAGCGCGGCGCTTTGTCGGTGTCTCTGGCAGCGATTGTCCGAGGGTATCACATGACTGCCATCTAAGAGAGCGCAACACCTGCTGGAGTGGAACTCGCATAGTGGGAGAATCATCCAGGTCGCGCAAAGCTGCGACAATGTTCGTGCGGCAGATCCAAATGGAGCAGATACCCACGACGGCAACCGTGAGGAGCACCCCTAGACTCCAGGCAGTCAATGCGCTTTGCCAGCTCACAGACAGGTAAAGTGGAATATGTCCTGTATGGATGGGAACATTGGGATCAAAGAGGGTTGGAGCTTGCCCGAGAACGGCCAGCTCCAGCGCCAGGGCAGCGATCCCCAGCCCGACTCCGAACAACGAGGCCAGGACGCCATAGCCACACCCTTCGATCAGCAGGGCATACACCAGGTGACGACGTTGTAACCCAATGGCGCGACACATTCCCAGTTCCATCCGTCGCTCCGCTGCCAGCAGCAGACTGAGCAGGATCTGCAGCAGGATGCCTGCACCCACCAGCAAACAGGAGAAAGTCGGGAGCAGGAGGAAAAATTGCCGCGCTGCAGGTGACAGCCCAAGTTCCAATTTGTCGCTGAGAACTGGTACCATGGAGACGTTGCCTGCAAATCCCTCCGGTCCCTGGAATTCTACCGCACCAGGTTTGAGCAGATGGATGCTCACTCTGGTAAGATTTGTGGGAGTACGAGTAATCTCCGGGCCCGAGGTATCGACGGGGGCAACCCTGAAGATCGATTGTAAAACGTGAAGCACGGCCTGGCTGCGGCTTCCACCTAGTCCGCCGTCATCCAAGCTCCCCGAACCAACATTTCTCACGCACAACAGATTGGGAATAAAGGGAAGGTGATAGCGCTGGACAACCACCTGTTGCATCGTTGCAGTGGACAGAATGACTTAAGGAGACCTGAGTACGCTCGGAGGTCACCGTTGCCCATTGGAGAGAGGCTGCCGTTGCTGCCTGTACCTGCGATAACCGCCCCAGGCGTGCCAGCGCTTGCGTGACCTGATCCTGGGTCAATGGGCCAGTGACGGTTTCATCCACATGACCGACCCTTGCCAGCCGATCGGCAACCGTTGAATAGTTGAGACTGTCGGGCAGTGCGACGAGGATGGTAATCAGCGCAGTCGAAAGCACCAGACCGGCTATGATGATCAGTGACTGAGCAGGACGACGCATCGTGTTGCGCAAACCCAAACGCAGCAAGACTGGATTACGCATCCCCAGCCAAATCACGAGGAATAACACACCTCCAACAAGTGTAGCCAAGGGTATCGCCTGTCTCATGTATCCTTTCCTCTCTGGCAAAGCACTCTCTATCGTTTGCTTGCGCATTGATTGCTTATGAGTAGTTTACTGTCCTCCGGAGGGGTGCCACATCAGCACTTCCGGCGTTTGCGCCTCGGTAAACCGAGCAATGGCAAAGCGCCGAAATGTGCAGTGCGGTATAGGTAGTTTCGGCAACCAGATTCTGCTAGAATTCACATAGTGCTGATGTGCAAGTCATGCTATACTTGAGAAAGTAGCAGGCAGCCTCTATGACCAGGAAAAGCTCTCAGCTGGAAATTTTGTGGGCAGAGGACACAACAGCAAGCAGAGAGTAGAAGAAAAAGAGCATGAACAGCAGCAACCAGAAATCCCCGCTCCGCTGGTTCCTTCTTTTGTGGTTGGGACTGGTCTATATGCAAAGTTTGCAAGCAGCTATGCAGAATCTGAATCCAGGTGCCAAGGTTCCGCCAACTGGAACAGTCAGCAGCCCCCAGCTTGATCTTATATCTTTTACCGTCCTTATGGTAATCCAGGGTGGACTGTACTGGATAGCCTTCTCCCTGCATAAAACGCGGTATCTCCTGCTCTCGTTTCTGGGGCAGGGAATACTTGTGCTGTTGATCTTTTTTCTCGCGCACGCGGAGAATGCGGTATTGGGCCTGTGTCTTGCGCTGACAATCGAGGCGATTACGCTGTTCAAACACACGCGCCTGGTTCTCCTGGTGGGCGGAGGCTGCCTGCTTCTCTTTGGCTTGACCGAGGGCATACAGATTGTGCCCATGATCGAGATCGGGTCTATAAATAAATTGTCGGGTGCCATCCTCGGCAGTCTGACACTGATCTTGTTTGTCATCGCGTGTGTGATGCTCTATATCCAGCAGGGCCGGGCGCACCAACGAGATCAAGCATTTTTGCGCGAACTCGAAACAGCTCATGCGGAACTCAAGGCCACTCATGGGCAACTGGAGGAATACGCCATTCAGGTGGAAGATCTCACACTGATGGCAGAACGCCAGCGTCTCGCCCGTGAACTTCATGACACGCTGGCCCAGGGTCTGGTTGGCCTGACCATGCAATTGGAGACGATTGATGCCCTGCTGCTCAAAGAACACAGCCAGCAGGCACGTGCAATTGTGCAGCAGGCGATGGCACGTGCTCGCGCGACAATGACAGAGGCGCGCTCTGCGATTGAGGATTTGCGCACCGAAACGCGGGAGATGCATGACTTTTCTCAGGCTGTCCAGCGCGAAATCCAGCGTTTTACCGCCGCCACCGGTATCCCCTGTACCTGTTCACTCCCTGAAACACTTCCGCTTCCGACCTCTTTTCACGAGCACCTTTTGCGCCTGGTCTCGGAAGGTCTCTTGAACATCGCGCGTCATGCTCAGGCAACGCATGCCTGGGTGTGTGCAACGTGCGACCAGGAGAGGCTAACGTTCGAGATAGGTGATGATGGGATCGGCTTTGACCCGACGGTCGTTGCCCGGCAAGCCGGTCATTATGGATTGCTCGGACTGCGCGAACGTGCTCGCCTGCTACAGGGACAACTTTTTATCCTCAGCGCCCCTGGGAAGGGAACGACGATCCGCATCCAACTGCCCGGAATAAAGAGAGGACAGACAGATGAAGAATGAGCAAGAGGTAATCCGCGTGGTGGTCGTCGATGACCACCTGGTCGTCAGGGAAGGATTACGGATGATGCTGGAGCTGGCAGGAGAGGGATTTGCGCTGGTGGGAGATGCGGCCGATGGCGCAACTGCGCTGCGCCTGGTGGAAGAACTCCAGCCAGATGTGGTGCTGATGGATTTGCGCATGCCGGGGATGGACGGGTTGGAAACGATTGCTCACATCCGTCGGAGCTGGGCGCAGGTTGCCGTGGTCATCCTGACCACGTACAACGAAGATGAGCTGATGTTGCGTGGACTGCGTTCAGGAGCCTGCGGCTACCTTCTAAAAGATACGAATCGTGAAACGCTCTTTCATGCGATCCGAGCGGCGGCGCGTGGTGAAATGCTGCTGCAACCTGAAATGATGGCACGCGTGCTCGCGCTGACGAAGCCAGCGGCAGAAGGCAGGTCTTCTTTTGACAGCATCGAAGGCTTGGAACTGACCGAGCGCGAACGAGAGATCCTCCTGGGGGTAGCGCGCGGAGAACGCAGCAAAGAGATAGCTGCTCGCCTGGGTATCAGCATACGCACGGTTGGAGCCCATCTTGCCAGCATCTACACAAAACTCGGGGTGGATTCGCGTGCCTCTGCCGTCGCTATCGCTATCGAACGAGGCTTGCTCGATCCTGATCGACGAGGACAAAAATAATCACTTATTGCCTAATCTTTACCCCTGCATTATAATTATCCCCCAGAGAGAACCGCTACAATTTGATCAGGATCGCAGCAGCTTGGCAATGTCTCTATTTGAAAGCAGGAGATGAGGCATGAACACTCCAAATATCCCCCCGGACGGCAGTTTGATCAAGTTTCTCACAGGCTCACTGGCAGGGAGCATCTACCGCATTTCTAAACCATCCATTACAATTGGCCGCAATCCAGGCAATGATATTGTTATCAGAGATGATCCCAATGTCTCAAGTTTCCATGCCCGGCTGCTCTGGAAGGAGGGCAGCTGGTCTATCGAAAATCAGCCACAGGCAGGCGCTCTGACGGTCAACCAGCAAAATGTACAGCAGGCCATTCTTTCCGATGGTGCTATCATTGGCCTCGGTGAAACTACTACCCTCCTCTTCCTTATTCATGCAAGACAAGTCGCCTCAGCTGAGAACGATGACAGGACACAACCCTTGGGGCCACAACCCCCTCCCACAAACCCATCGCCAGCCTCAGCAGCGCAAACAGTACCAGCAGCATCGTCCTCTCCTTCTTCTCCTATACCAGCCTATTCCTCTACGAGACCAATGCAGCGTCCCGATGAGACACAAATCGCTCCACTGACAGCCATGGGCATTCCATCGTTGGAGGTGAGCGGCAACAACTATGGGCATAAGAGAACTTATCCGCTCGATAAGCAAGTTATCAACATCGGGCAATACGCCTCTAATGACATTGTGATCGATGATCCGGGTGTCTCCGCGCTTCATGCTCAGATCGTGCGCCAGGGGAACCAGTTGATCCTTGTTCATCCCCATCCAGAGCGTCAGCACACAAGCAACGGCCTGTTCTATCAAGGGCGCAAGATTCGCGGGGATGAAACATTCCGTAAAGTATTGACCCAGGGTGACATCTTTCGCATTGGTGATGAGAACGGAACATTTGTCACGCTAACCTATAACGATGGAAGTGGAGCGCAGCAGGAGGAGCTACCTCCGATGCGCCCGATTCAGTTGAATGATCCTGAAATCACCATCGGGCGCATGGCAGACAACACCGTTGTTCTACCTCATCCACAGGTCTCCGGGCACCATGCACGCCTGGTACGTGAGGGAGGAACATACCGCATCCTTGACCTGGGTAGCACCAACCATATTTATGTCAACTCCCAGCTTGTTACCAACCATCTCCTCAAGATGGGAGATGAGATACGTATAGGACCCTACAGGTTCATTTATGAGAGTCGGCAACTGACGCAATATGATGAGAGCAACTACATTCGCATCGATGCCCTCAATCTGAAAAAATACGGCAACAAGCATGTGACGCTGATCAACAATATCTCGCTTTCCATTCCCCCACGCAAATTTGTGGCAATTGTGGGTGGTTCCGGTGCTGGCAAAACCATGCTGATGCATGCCCTGAATGGGCTTGGACCTGTCCACGAGGGGAAAGTCCTCTATAATGGCCAGGACTATTACCGCAATCTCGCCGCCTTCAATACACAGCTCGGCTATGTCCCACAGGATGATATTGTGCACCGGGACCTGACCGTTGAACGTGCCCTTTACTATGCTGCCAAAATGCGCCTGCCACGGGATTTCACAGAGGAGCAGATTCAGCAGCGAATCAACGAGGTGCTGGAAGAGGTGGAACTGGCTGGAAGACGCGAGCTACTGATTCGCAAACTCTCCGGTGGGCAGCGCAAGCGAGTCTCCATTGCCCTGGAGCTATTGGCGAATCCCAGCCTCTTCTTCCTGGACGAACCGACCTCCGGTCTCGATCCTGGCCTGGACCGCAAAATGATGTTCCTGCTGCGCAAACTGGCCGACAAGGGGCATACCATCATCCTGGTGACACACGCTACGAACAATATCAGCACCTGCGACTATGTTTGCTTTCTGGCTCAAGGCGGTCGCCTGGCATACTTCGGCCCTCCTGACGAAGCGAAGACCTATTTCGGGAAGAGTGATTTTGCTGAGATTTACAGCAGCCTGGAGGCGACTGAGGAGAATCCGCATGTTCCTGATGAGGCAGAGGTACGCTTTAGAGGCTCTAAGTACTATCAGGAGTATATTGTAAAACCTCTGAAAGAGCGCGATACAGGTACAGGTGTGATACAGGGCGCGATCAGTCGGGCCCCTACAGGCGTCAACGGCCATGTAAAAAGCAAGGAGCTAAAACGACCGAAGCGCGGCAATCCCTGGAAACAGTTTATACTCCTCTCGATGCGCTCGATAGAGCTACTGAAAAACAATGTGAGCAACCTGTTTATCATCCTCTTGCAGGCACCGCTCATCGCTTTGCTTCTGATGCTGCTGGTTCGCTTTGAAATCGGCACAGGTATCTTCGATGCAAACAGTCTTGTTCAGTGCAAAACTCAGATTCTTACTCCTTCGGGACCACTCGCGCTTCCTGTTGCCAATCGTGCTGAACTGGTAGATTGTAACCAGGTCGTCGATTTCCTGAAAAATGACCCCAATGGCACACAATATGCGCAGACAAAGGGGGGCACAAACCAGGCGCTGCAAGATTTCATCGTGCCAGCAGAAAGTGGCGATGCCCAGCGAGTGATCTTCCTGGTTGGCTTTTTCGCCGTGCTCTTCGGTTGCATTAATGGCTCGCGTGAAATTGTGAAGGAGGCAGCTATTTACCAGCGTGAGCGGGCAGTGAATCTTGGCATCATCCCCTACCTGTTCTCTAAGATTGCTGTCCTGACACTGATAGCCCTCTTGCAAAGCGTCTCAATCCTGTTCATTGTCAATGCCTTCGAGCCTTTCCACCAGGGCGTCTTCTTACCAGTCCTGCTGGAAATCTATATCACCCTGTCCCTGGCCTCAATAGCGGGCGTAATGGTTGGATTGACGGTCTCTGCCTTTGCTCCCGATGACGATAGCGCAAATAGTCTTCTGCCGATCATCATCATTCCACAGGTGATCTTCGCGGGTTCCATCATCCCCCTCAAGGACTGGGTGACGATGATCGCAGCAGCCATCTTTCCAACACGTTGGGCCATGTCAGCCCTGGGATCATCGCTTGGTCTGCATAGTGATAAAATAGATGGGGGCAAGCTCTTCGGAGATGATCCCGTCTACCACGGGACGCTTTTCTCGATTTACAACCAGAATGATGCTACACAACGTGTTCTGGTTTCCTGGCTGGCTCTTGGCATCACGATTCTTGTACTTACAATTGCAATTGGGATCTTTTTGAAGCGAAAGGATGTGCGGAGGTAGCGTGCCTGAGGCTCAGATCAAGCGGCGGCGGGCGCGATAATGCATGTTGACAAAATACTTATTACTTATAGAGACTGGCCGATCAATCGGTGGTGGGCGGCGATAAGTCGGCCCACGTGCTGGATAAATCTATTACCTCTCCCCCAGAGAGGGTGCTCTACAGACCGATTTGGCCGCAGTATTTTGTTCATGTGCATAATCGGCTCCTACGGGACATTGCCGGAGTCATCATTGTATTACCTTTGGAAAGGAGAGAGATCTTGGGCGAATCCCTCTGCGAGGCGCCGGGCTGTTCTTTCCCTGGAACTATTTGTCCGGCTTGTGCGCAGTGCCTCTGCTCGCAGCACCTGCGCAGTTCTTCCTGCGAGACCTGCCAGGGGCTGTTAGCTCATCGATCCTTTGAGCAGCGACTGAGCAGGCGATTCCTCGGCAGTGGTCTGATCGTGATGCTCTGTGCTCTCCTGCTCCTCCTCCCCTCCAACGACGCTGCGGGCGGGATAACCATTTCGCTGATCGTCCTGCTCCTGATCGCCGGTTTCATGCTGCTCTGGCTCGGTTGGCTCGTACGTTCTTGATGCTGAGAGGCGTTATCTGTCGGAAAAACGAAAAGTTATTTTGGATAAACAACACTAAGGATATTGAGCTGATTGCCACTTTGCTGTTTCTTCAAGAGAATGAGAGGATGAAGAAAGAACGTCAATCAAATGGAGGTACGCGCATGCTTGAGGGCCTTTTGTGGTTACGGGATACCTGTGAGGCTTACTGTGTGACATTCGCACAAGGACTGAATGAAACAGAGCTCTTGCGCCGCTTCGGTGGAGACCTTTCCTGGGCGCGGTTGGTCCAAAAGGACGACTGGGATGGCCTGGAAGAGTTAGGGCTGTTCGGTCAGATTATTCAGGTTGGTTGGTGCGAGGGCTGGGCGTTTGTCTACGAAAATAACGGGTACACAGGTACTCGCCCGGAAGTCTTACACGCCGTATCTGCCGGAACAGTGGCGGTAGCGGTGTTCCGCAACGTCAACGCAGTTCCGCGCTTCTGCTACGCCGAGGATGGGACGGTCTCAGTCAATTTTGATCCAATCGCCCCTCCATTCGAAGATGCTTCGCCGCAGACCATGACCCTGCTGCGTCAGGCAGGAATAACCCCGAAGAGTACTGAGGGGGGTGGCTTTGGCTTTGTGGGAGCCATGTTCGCTCTCGCTGAGGCTGCCGGGGTTCGCTTCGACCGAAAAGCCATAGAAGAAAGGCCGCTGCTCAGCTCATTTATTCGGAATCCGTTCTCAGACTTTGTGAGCCACTTGCTTACCCAGGGTGGCGACGAACAGACAGCCAAGCGCTTGCTCGCTCTCTTGGGCGATAAATGGCAACCATGGCAAACGCAGAACTTGATCCACATTCTGGATAGCGGCAGGGTCATTCTGGATGGCAGGCACATTCTGGATGGCAGGTACATCGTTAGGAACAAGCAGCAAAGGGAACACTTAGACGCTGTGGCGGTTAGGGTTGTGAGGGCTTTGCACTCCGTCCAGATCATCTTTCCTCTGCTAGTCGTACTCCGTAAAGGAAACCAGGAATTGCGATCTGCAGTGTCTGAGATACTGAAAGCCTTGATTCGCTTTGATCAAAGACATGACCAGGAAGGAGCGCGGGAACGGTTACTGGCGCTCGTGTCTGCCGCAGAACCAGAAGTGGCTCGGCATGCGGCGCTCGCTCTGGGAACGTTGGGGGACCAGCGAGCAGTCGAGCCGTTAGTGCGCGTTCTGTCTCTGTATCCTCACGAGAGGGAGATAGTGCATCTTCTGGGTCAACTTCGTGCACACAGCGCGGTAGAACCACTTCAGAGCCTGCTCAACCCTCAAGATGAGAACATCGATTTCCAGCGGGCTCTGCTCAAAGCACTCACACAAATCGGAGGAGCGCAAGTCGTTGAGCGACTGATGCGAATGCTTCATTCTGAGCCTCAGTCCCTTCGCGAATGTTCTTTTCAGCAGGCCCTGCTGGCTTCACTGGCACAACTCGGCGATTCACACATCGTCGAACCGCTGCTGGAACTACTCAATCCTCATGCTGAGTCCCACTATGCGTTTGACTTCCAACTCCACTTGCTCAAAGCCTTTGGAAACCTGGGAGAGAAACGAGCGGTAGAACCACTAGCGCAATTGTTCAATCAGAGTGTACGCTCTGCTTCTGGGTAGTATTTCCAGGAGCGTTTAGCCAGAACGCTCAGACAATTGGGGGATACACGAGCAGCATTAGAGACAGTGGAGTTGTCTTTGCAACACAGGCCGAAGATCACTGAAAGGAAGGCATTTATTCACCCACGACAGCACCCAAACGGCTGAAGGCGGATGGGAGCATCAACTCCAAATAGGAGAGGAAGAAAAATTCAACATTTTCGCGAAAATCACGTAAAAACAGGGGAGAACCTATGCCAGCACTGTGGGAACGCTACCAGCTCATGGAAGAGATCGGGTATGGAGGCTTTAGCACCGTCTACAAGGCTGAGGATAGCAGCCTATCCGGACGGCTGGTAGCCATCAAGGAGATCAAGAACCGTTTTGTCGAGGAGTCAGAACGAGAGCAGGCCAATCTCGCTTTTGAGCGCGAGGCCCAGTTGCTTGCGGGGCTGGCACACCCCAATCTGCCTCGGATATACGATGCTTTTATAGACCGAGAGCATGATATCCGTTATCTGGTGATGGAATTCCTTGCTGGTGAAACGCTGGAGGACTATCTGGAAAGACAGCCCCGGAAGCGTTTAGCTCTGGAAGAGGTGCTTGCAATCGGGATGCAGCTATGCGAAGTCTTGCACTATTTGCATCTGCATCAGCCCCCAATTATTTTCCGAGATGTCAAGCCAGCCAATATCATGATTGATCGGCGCAATGGTCACGTCTGGCTGATCGACTTTGGCATTGCACGCCGCTACCGCCCAGGGCAGGCACATGACACGGTAGCGCTTGGCTCGCCGGGCTATGCAGCGCCTGAGCAATATGGGCGAGAGCAGAGCACACCCCAGGTAGATATTTATGGGTTAGGAGCCACCCTGCATCATTTGCTGAGTGGGTATGATCCCGCGGAATCCCCAATGCGTTTTCGCTCACTGCAAGCGTATCAGGGTGAGGTGTCCCGTGAACTGGATCTGTTGATCCAACAGATGGTGGACCTGGACCCCTCTCATCGACCGAGGAGTATGGGAGAAGTGCAGATGCGGCTCAAGCAGCTTGCTGCGGTTGCTCGTAATCGGGGAGGGAAACAGGAGCAGGAGCTACCTCCGTCTGAGGGGAGCGAGTTTTTTCTCCCTGAGCAGACTGAACAACGACAGATCCAGATCCAGAAGCAGCAGCAAGAACTCAGCCCGAATGGGAAGAAACGACGCGTGGTAGTAGCCGGGCTGGCCGCCCTGCTGGTAGGAGGAGGGGCATCGTACCTGTTCTCGCGGCGTCGGGAGGGTACTCCTGCATTTCACCAGAAAACTGCTCCTTCTCCCACGCTCAAAGCGATACCTCCTCTGAGTGACCCATTAACAACCTATAGCGGGCATGAAAACATGGTCACTACGGTTGCCTGGTCACCAAATAGCCGCCTGGTAGCCTCTGGAGGGGTTGATGCAACGATCCAGGTCTGGGAGGCGCTGACTGGTAAGATGGTATTGACGTTTAACCATCCCGGTGCTGTACAAAAGCTGGTCTGGACGCACGATGGGCGCTACCTGATCTCTGCAAGTGGGGAAGGACCCATTCTGGTCTGGGATGTCCAGCAACAGCAACCGGTTTTAACCCATAACATCAGCTATGCTCTATCGGATGCGTTAGCAGTCTCGCCAGATGGCCATCTGGTGGCATCTGGCGGCGGGAATCAGAGCGGAAATGCGCTAATAGAGATCTGGGAAAGGGCCACGGGGCGCGTCCGTACTACTATCCAGTATCCGCGTGGAGTAGCGGATCTCTCCTGGTCGCCCGATGGTAAGTCACTTGCTTCATCCGCTAAGGAGAAAATTTATGTCTGGAATGTGGCCACAGGAGCCATGCGTACCTCCTACCCGGCGACCTTTGAGCCTACAAACGGTGGCGTTGGAATCTGGGCTGTCTCCTGGTCGCCCGATGGCAAATGGATTGCTTCAACCACCAATTTGGGCGAGTTAGCAGCGTGGAGTGTGGCGGACAAACAACTCGAAATGATTGATAATACGGTACCTAGACTCCCCGCTTCTCTTGCCTGGTCTCCAGATAGCCGCTATCTTGCAGCGGGCATACTACAGACTGGTGCAACAGCAGCATTACAAATCTGGTCACTGGCAGGGCAGAAACTATACACCTACCCTGGCTATCCAGCACAGACAGGAGAATTCTTGCCGGTGGCCTGGTCGCCCGATGGTAAGTATCTGGTTGTCGGCTTAGAGAATGGCAAGGTCATAGTCTGGAAAGCTCCGCAGATTACCCCAGGAAATACATAGGAAAGTTTAAAGAAGTCATTATGCTGATTTTCCTCGTTCATGGTAAGCTAATTGCTGGGTGACCCACTAGAGGCTGTGTGTAAAAGTAGTATCGATACCCTTAGCAAGCAGCTTGACAGGATATGCCCTACATTTTGCTCAGCGTCCTTGTCAAGCGGTCTCAAACCACTTTACACACAGCCTCTGATAGCTGCTGTCAGGAAAATCGAGCCACCATCTGTTTCATCCCGACCCAGTCTGTGCTGCATTTCAGCGTGATGGCACCCAATCGGATCCTCAAGTCGCCTAAATCGTTCGTAGAAAAGAGGCGGGGATCCTCGAAAGAATCTCCGCCCCCTTAGACAGAAACATACCCAGGCCAGCCTCCCCTTCCCAGAGAATAGAGCTAGAGTTGACCGGTTGCCGTCTTGACCTGTGGGGCCACAGGCGAGGGGGAAGCGCTGAAGCGCTTCAGCAGAGCCCGAAACAGCAGCTGTAGCCGGTTGGGTTGCCCACGGAGCGCGCTAGCAGCCAGGCGCTGCTGCTCGGCTTCGCGCAGCAGTTCTTGTTGATGAAGTTGGACCTGCTTCTCATAGATGTACGGATGATACATTTCTTTGTTTCCTTTCAGTTTTTTTCAGAAGTTTTTTATATCATAGGACTATTTGATCGTTATCTTATTTATACCTGATCAAAGGAGAGAATGCAGTAACGTAGTTCACATCTGCCTGGTGAAATCGGACAACATGATATCCAATCCTCCGGCCCATGAGAAGACGTAGCCCAGGGAAGATCAGGGGGCTGTTAGCCTTTACATGGGGAGATTTTTTACCGCGCCACCTCCGGTGGGGAAGAAGAGGGAAGATCAGGGGACACCCCTGAAACCCCGCCAGGGGCCGCGCCCCTGGACCCCCATTCCCGACGGGCCAGCTCCTCACGGTAAGCCGCCATGGCGGCCAGGTGTTCAGGCGAACGAAGACAATCCGCCTCGGCAGCAATCATCTCGGTCATGAGTGTTGCCGGGTCCTTGTCGAAGGCGGCATCGATCTGGCGCTTGGTGTGCAACAGTGCAGTAAAGGGAATAGCCAGTAGCTCCTGGGCTAGTGCAAGCGCACGATCCTCCAGTTCGCCAGGTGCAACAACCTCATTGATAAGTCCCAGGTTTAAGCCCTGCTGAGCACTAAAACGGTGTCCGAGCAGGCAGAGTTGCTTGGCAGGACCGGCACCAATCAATCGGGTAAGACGCATCGGGCCGAGAGCGGCCACAAGCCCCTCTCGAACTGCCGGAATGCTGAGCACTGCATCAGTGGTAGCGATACGCAGATCGCAGGCAAGCGTTACTTGCAGACCACCACCCAGGCAGTAGCCATGGATTGCAGCGATGGTGATGGCATTGAGGTTAGCCAGGGCCAGCACACCACGCTCCCAGGTAGCGAACCAATCTACTGTAAGATGACCCTCAGATAGCTCTTTTGTATCAAGCCCACTGCAAAAAGCACGTCCTTCCCCGCTAACAATCACAACACGAGTCTCGACGTTCCGTGCAAGGTAGTCGGTAGCCGTCACCAGGTCCTGCACCCAGGCCCAGTTAGCGGCATTAAGCGCTTCTGGACGGTTGAGGCGCAACCGTGCCAGGTGCCCATCCAACTCACAACGCATAGTCTCGAGGTTTAATGTTGGCATAAAGCTATGCTCCTGTTTCTTTGGAAAAAATGCGGACCTGTACTCTGAAGGCGATAGCCCTACCGGTGCACTTTTGCAACTTCTTAGCGGGAATGCACTGTCTTCAAGTCTTCTGTGCTGCAACCGATGATGCCCACGAGCGGAGTTGGAAGGCACGGATGATGAAGAGGAGACCGAAGACGATGGCGTATATTCCGACTAACCACAGAATGGACAATATCCCGGCACCAGGATTCACGAACAGAAGAATGCCGAACGCAAGCGAGAGAATGCCGGCGAGCGCGAGAAGCCACTCCCGGGAGACAAACTCACGGATCGCAAAGGCCGCCACGAGCTCCATAATGCCAGTCACGACTGCCCAGGCGGCAATGAGGTAGAGGAGCACCAGGGCCGTTAAGCCAGGATTGGCAAAGGCAATAATGCCTGCGAGAACACTCAGGATTCCCTCAAACAGGACCCATCCCCAACGATAGAGGAGATCACGTTCTTGGATCGAGGTGATGATGGCAATTCCACCATCGACAAGTGCATATGCCGCAAACACATAGATGAAGGCGAGGAGGGCAATCCTAGGAAAGACTAATGCAATGAGACCAAAAATGACGGCCAAGAGCCCTCTGAGTGCCATGATCCACCAATTGCGCAGCACGATTGGAGCGACGATGTCTTGTACCATAGAGTTCCTCCTTCTTAGCTCTATTCAGTTTGATATGAAGATTGACAGTGGTACATGAGACATTATACTTCATAATGTGGAAGAAGCAATGACGGGGATTTTGATTCTTTTGGTCTACAACCCGCTCCCCCAGATCTGTACCGTTTCATCCCGACCTCCAGAAGCAATACGCCGACCATCCGGCGACCAAGCAACGCCTCCAACCCAACCAGAATGCCCTTGATAGGTGTAGGCATGGCTCCCATCGGCAGCATCCCACACTTGCGCCGTCCCATCATCGCCCGCCGAGGCGATGCGCTTACTATTGGGCGACCAGGCAAGCGCAATCACACTATCAGAATGCCCTTGATAGGTGTAGACATGGCTTCCACCGGCAGCATCCCACACCTGCACTATCCTATCCCGACTTGCCGAAGCAATGCGCTTCCCATCCGGCGACCAGGCGACCACATTCACATCATCAGAGTGTCCTGAATAAGTGTAGACATGCCCCCCATCGGCAGCCTCCCACACCTGCACGGTCTTATCAAAGCTCCCCGAAGCGATACGCTTGCCATCCGGCGACCAGCTGACCGAACTCACACTATCAGAGTGCCCATGATAGGTATAGACATGCCCTCCATCCGTTGCGTCCCACACCTGTACCGTCTTATCCAGCCCCGCCGAGGCGATGCGCTTACTATTGGGCGACCACGCTATAGACGACACGAAGGACAACGGATTCTGAATATGCCCCCGATAGGTGTACATATGCCCGCCATCCGTGGCATCCCACACCTGCACGGTTCCATCCTGGCCCCCCGAGGCGATACGCTTCCCATCCGGTGACCAGGCGACCGTAAACAGGTCATCAGTATGCTCACGGTAGGTGTAGACATGCCCACCATCAGCTGCATCCCACACCTGCACGGTCTTATCATAACTGGCGGAGGCGATACGCTTCCCATCCGGTGACCAGGCTACTGCGACCACAGAACTGGTATGCCCGCGATAAGTATAGAGCCTGGTTCCCAGGGGAATAGGTGTGGGAGTCGGACGAGGAGTAGGCTTGACAGTCAGGCCAGGTGATCCGAAACCCTGGGAAGCTCCAAAACAGATCATTCCCCCACTTACTAAAGCCAGAGCTGTCAGCCCCAGTCCCAGCGCCACTGTTCGGCGTGAAGCACCTTGTCTGGATGATCGGGGCATCTCAGGAGGTGGAGCTACCTCTATCTGCAAGGGTGGTTGACTCGAATGGGAAACCTGAAACGAGGAGGAGAGGGATTGGCTCGGCGGGGTAGGCACAGCGGGCACAGAAAAGGAAAAAGGAAGTGCCGATTGAGATGCCGCCTCCAGGGCCGAGGCAAAGACTCGCACACTGGCAAAGCGCCGGTGTGGGTCTTTCGACAGTGCCGTGAGCACAACGGACTCGATAGCAGGTGAAATTGTAGGAAGTTTTGAACGGAGCGAAGGCAGAGGCGCATGTAGATGCTGACCATAGAGTTCGAGAGCGTTTCCTTGAAAGGGGCGTTCTCCACAGAGCCACTCATAGACCACAACCCCAAGGGAGTATTGATCACTGGCCGGACGCGGATGGCCCTGGATCTGCTCAGGAGCCATGTAATAGGCCGTTCCACCAACACCTTGTGTGCTCTGCAAGGAAGTGGTTCCGGTCTGAGCAATTGTGGCGATGCCAAAGTCACTGACCAGGATCTGACCCTGCTGCCCAACCAGGAGATTCTCAGGTTTTTGATATCGCGGTGGATCACACGCTCGTCATGGGCGTACTGGAGAGCCTCAGCAATCTGTTTAACATATTGCACGATCAATGGCAAGGGAACCTGCGTTCCTGCAGGATGTCGCTGCCGTAACGTTCCATTGGGGGCATAGTCCATCACCAGGAAGGGTGTCTCGGTGGTGCGCTCGATACCGAAGTCGAGAATTGAGATGATATGTGGATGCTTCAACCGGAAGATGCGTGCCTCATTCAGGAAGGAACGCAGCTCTTTGGTCGTGAGGCGAGTGTGCAGCACTTTCACTGCAACTAATGTTTGGCGGCGTGGGTTCTCGCCAAGGTAGACCTCGCCGAATGCGCCTTGCCCAAGGAGACGTACCAGGCGGTATTGATCAAATTGTTGTCCCACACGGGCGACCATCTTTATCGCTCCTTCCTTGCCTCAAATTTTTGCCAGGCAAATCATATCAAATCTGTTTAAAGAGGGATGATTTGGGGACCCCCTATTACCTGCCCCCCAGGCAGGGTGCCCCGGCAGAGGGCTGGCCGCCCTCTGCACTCCCGCTCACTTGAAACTGCTCTCCAGTCTACCTGTTTGATATGACAGGCGTATCGGTCAAGTTAACTATTTGCCCTGACTATTTGTGAGCAATCAAGCACAATCCAGGTGTAGTTAGGATAAACTAGCCAGGAAGGGTTCAAAGCAGTTTCCGCTCAATGGCATAGTGTGTTACTGCGTTGCGCGAGTTCACATTCAGTTTGTTGAAGATGGAACGCACATGAGCATTGACGGTATATAAACTGATGATGAGTTGCTCGGCGATTTGAGCGTTGGTCATCCCCTGGGCCACCAGGCGCAGCACCTCCACCTCACGTTCAGTCAATCCAGCTGGATAAGTGGGTGGTGATGGTGATGGCTGTACAGCAGGAGGCTGTAAAACTGCGGGAACCTGTTCAGATATTGCCTCCTGTCGCTGCGCAGCCAGGACTTGCTGGGGTGTCATCTTTCTCCCTTCTGCCCAGGCTGCTGCAAAGGCCTCCTCACCGAGCCGGGTACGTACAGCAACCATAGCCTGAGCATACGGGTCACGCTGGTAAGGCAGAATGACGGCACCGATAGTCTCGCGCAGAGTCTCTGCAGCTCCCCACAACCTGGCTGCCCATATTATCTGCTCCTGTGCTAAGGCTACTCTTCCCAACCCCACCAGGCAGGTGGCAATGACTACTTTATCTCCTGACTCTCCAAGCAGAGCAAGACACTCCTCATAGCTGGCACGGGCCTTCATATCATCCTTCTCTTCGAGATATATTGCTCCCAACATGACAAGGGTGGTGGTAATGGCCCGCCAATCTCCCAGGGATCTGAAGACAGTCAGGCTCTCCTCTAACAAGGAACGATCCGCTGCAGCCTGGCCTTGATTCAAGGAGACCACTCCCAGGAGGTTCAGTGAGTAGGCGATACAGCGCTGGTCTTCCACCTCCCTGAAGAGCCGCAGACCTTCCTCCATCAGGGAGCGTACGGCAGAGTGATCCTTCAGAAGAAAGGCTACAAATGCCAGGTCGTAGAGTGCACTGGCAATGTACCACCTGTCGCCCAATGCTCTGAAGATCGCCAGGCTCTCTTCATACATAGCGCGAGCAGCCACATAGTCACCTCGCCTCGATGTTGCATACGCCAGTCCTTTGATCGAGTTGGCGATACCTCGCTGATCGCCCAGTTCCTGGTACTGTTCCAGGCTCTCTGTGCATAGATCTGTTCCACGAGCAAGATCACCCTGGAAGAGGGTGAGCATTCCAGCACTGTTGAGCGCTTTCGCCCGAACGCTGGTTGCCACTTCACCATTCTCAGCCAGTACCCGTTCCAACCAGCGACGCCCCTCACTCAGATGTCCACGGATCTGCCAGAACAACTCCAGTGCCACACCGAGCCGCATGGCCATTTCTGGTTCCTGCTCTATCGACCAGGACAACGCAGTCCGCATGTTATCGTGCTCCCGATCCAATCGCTCCAGCCATAGGCGCTGCTCTGCCCCTCTGAGTTTCAGATCCGCCTCCTCTGCCAACGTGAGATAATACACAGCATGAGCGCGCCTGGTTTTCTCTGTCTCCCCATGCAAGGTCAGGCATTCTCGCCCATACTCACGGATCGTCTCCAGCATCTCCAGGCGCGGCTCCTCCCCTTCCTGCTCCGTTTGTTGTAGCAAGCTCTTGTCGATGAGCGAGGCTACCCCATCCAGTACTGACTCTGCCTCGTTGTCAAGCGCAGCACAAACAGCCTCTATCGCTTGCAAGGTGCAGCCACCAACGAAGACTGAGAGTCGTCTGAAGAGTTGTTGCTCTTCTGAGCTCAACAGGTTGTAGCTCCAGGTGATCGTGTTACGCAGAGTCTGCTGCCTCGCTGGCATATCCTGCGTTCCGCCTGTCAATACATGAAGTGGATGCGCAAGCCGTGCCAGGAGAGCCTCTGGGGGAAGCAATTTGATACGAGCAGCAGCCAATTCAATTGCTAACGGGAGTCCATTTAAGCGGACACAGATCTCGGCAATGGCACGGGCATCGGTCTTCGTCATCTGGAAGTCGGGCCTGCTCGCCTGCGCATGCTGTAGGAAGAGTGCGACTGCTGCATACTGCGCAAGAGCCTGCGGTTCTGGAAGATGTGCGAGCTTGGGGAGTGTGAGGGGCGGAACTGCGAATTCATATTCGCCGCGGATATGCAGAACAGCCCGGCTGGTGACCAAGATCTTTATCTCGGGGCAGGCTTGCAGTAGTTCAGCCAGTAGTGGTGCTGCCGTCACCACCTGCTCGAAGTTGTCCAGCAGCAACAGCAGTTGTTTGTTTTGCAGAGATACTTTCAGCAGGTCGAGTAGAGATCTTTCTCCACTCTCCCTGGTTTCGCGGAGTCCAAGCATCTGGGCAATGGTGGGAACGACCAGGTCGGGATCACTGATAGGTGCTAGTGGGACGAAGCAGATTCGGCCAGAAAAATCATCCGGCAGGTCAAGTGCGGCTTGCAGCCCCAGACGTGTTTTGCCAATACCCCCCGTGCCAGTGAGGGTCAGGAGACGTACATCAGGGCGTCGCAGAAGAGCACAGACAGCAGCTACCTCTTGCTCACGCCCAATCAAGGGGGTGAGCTGTGCAGGCAAGTTGTTTATGGATAGTTGCCCAGGCGCGATTGGCTCTCGCGAGGGGAGAGTGATTATTCTGTCCTGCATAGCCAATTACCTTCCCCCAGGGATCTCTTCGTTGTGCGAAGGTTTCGTTTGCTCTTGCCGGTAGATACCAGGAATGCTCTTTTACACTTGTGCTCTGTATTATATGCTATTCCCCGTTGGTTTGCTAAATTGTCCAGGGGCCTGATGCATTAACGCCCGTCTCGTGCGACGCACGAGACGGGCGTTAATGCATCAGGCCCTGGACTAGACTAGCCTTTGACCGATCCTGCCAGGATACCACGTATGAAGTAGCGCTGCATGGAGAAGAATACCACCAGTGGCAGGGTCATTGAGAGGAAAGCCGCCGCGGTCAGTAGCTGGTAACCTTCGCCATAGGAACCGACCAGGTCAGCCACTGCCAGGGTCATAGGCGCGACATCGCGGTTGCCACCCAGGAAGAGCAGGGCGATCAGCAGGTCGTTCCAGACCCACATAAACTGGAAGATAGCCAGCGACGCCAGCG
>WNGG01001351.1_pt1 | contig 43194 bp, 33 predicted proteins | sample 5400661 | NCBI WGS metagenome assembly WNGG01 (sample SAMN13153372, study PRJNA577476) | soil metagenome | isolation source: 100 cm soil or saprolite under Garry oak tree replicate 1 | place: USA:California | collected 2016-06-15 | reverse complement strand
CAGGTACGAAAGTAGGAGTTAGTGATCCGGCGGTTCTGTATGGAAGGGCCGTCGCTCAACGGATAAAAGGTACGCCGGGGATAACAGGCTGATCCTGCCCAAGAGTTCACATCGACGGCAGGGTTTGGCACCTCGATGTCGGCTCATCGCATCCTGGGGCTGAAGAAGGTCCCAAGGGTTTGGCTGTTCGCCAATTAAAGCGGTACGTGAGCTGGGTTTAGAACGTCGTGAGACAGTTCGGTCCCTATCTGGTGTGGGCGGAGCAGAATTGAGGGAATCTGTCCTTAGTACGAGAGGACCGGGATGGATCCACCTCTAGTGTACGAGTTATGGCGCCAGCCGTAGCGCTCGGTAGCTAAGTGGAGCATGGATAAACGCTGAATGCATCTAAGCGTGAAGCCAGACCCAAGATTAATCCTGCCAGTGAGACTCGTGGTAGACCACCACGTTAATAGGCTGGAAATGTAAGTGCAGTAATGTGCTCAGTTGACCAGTACTAATCAGTCCCCTGGCTTGACCATAAAATTTACTCAAGCAACAAACAAGCTGGGCCTTGCACAGCTTGCCTTGTAGTCGCTATTCGATTCTTATTTGGTCTTTGGTCTTAGTTCTTTGGTCTTTGTTCGCTCCCGCAGCTTGACTCAAGCAGCGAAGCTTTTACAAAGACCAAAGACCAAAGTCCAAGATCAAAGACCGATTAGAAATCTGACGAAGTCAGATTTCTAATCTAGAGTTTTCCGGTGATTTTGTCGGCAGGGTCACACCCGTTCCCATCCCGAACACGGAAGTTAAGCCTGTTGGAGCCGATGGTACTGCGCGGGTAACTGCGTGGGAGAGTAGGAAGTCGCCGGGATTATTAAATGAAGCCCGCTCGGTGTTAAGCTGAGCGGGCTTTTTTGTCGCCTGCTGCAGGGCTATTGCCAAGGCTTGGATTTGACTACAATTGACCTGCGGGAACGACTTCCTTTCGAAGAAAGACTTTCCCTGCCTAACCAACCTCATTTGTCTGGAGACTACTAAGATGAAAATCCTCACGTACAACGCATACAAGCCTCTGAAAGAAATCTGGAAACAACTCAAACAGCGCAAGTAGGATGCTCTATAGTTTGCCATACTTGCTTCTGGGCTGTTTTCGAACTGGCCTTGCAAACTTCCTAGAATCGTTCTTCAAAGACATCGGGACCGGAGACGAGCTAAGGGAATACCAAGAAGAGCGCGAAACTCGCGATGCCAATTTCAACCGACGGATTCAGGACGACGAGATTACGCAGGTAGTTAACCTTAGACAGAACTGAAAATCTGTTTTGAAGTTCGATGTCGGGGTCCAATTAAAGAATTGATAGGTTACACCAACTCGACGAAGCCACGTAGTGGCGAAATGTTTATAGAAACAGCCGACGCCAAATGATTTCACCGCTCCGTCAGGAGCGGCATGTTTGTTTCTGTCGCCCATAAATGGGCTCAAGACGTTGGGATGAGTTGTTCGTTGCTATAAAGATTTCGTCCCTACGGGACTCCTGCGGCTTTGCACAAACGCCCTCCCTTACGGTCGGGCTACTGCCCCGCTTCGCGGACTGGTTTGCGTTAGTTTCACGAATCGTGCGGATTACGGTTAAACTTGAGAACTACAAGTTTATGACTTTCAATACCTACTTTCGCGCATCCTCCTATGCCATGATCGCGGTGGCCATGCTGGCGCTATTGCTGGCGGGCGGGATGAATCTCGTTATGGCCGTATCTTTCGCCCTGGTGATGATCGGCGCCTGGAATCTCGAAGGCACGAAGTGGCAACTGTCAGAACGGTTGGGATTGATCGTCGTGCTGCTTTCGCTTCCCCTTTTCTATCTCGACTGGAAATTCCTTGGGCTATATCCGGATCTAAACCCCCTGCCACCAGCCGGCTCGCACAAGACCGCCGGAGTCAGCGCACTGGCGCATCTGATTCTGTTCCTGTCGGCGATCAAGTTGTTGCAGGTGAAGTCGGATCGCGATTGGGTATTTCTTTATCTCATCTCTTTTTTCGAGGTGCTGCTCGCCGCCGGTCTCAGTCTAAGTCCGGTTTTTCTCGCGTCGCTCAGCGTCTATCTGATTTGCGGTCTCTCGACGGTAATCGCTTTCGAGATTCACAAGGCCAGACGCAATCTGAAACCTGCGGAGACGCGTTTGCTGGTGCCGCCGGATTCCACCATCTTCAGGCGTTTGGCGCGACACGGAGTGCGCCGTGGAAATATTGAAGTAAGGCGGCTGCCGCTGACCACCGGCGTTTTGCTGACGCTGATCTTCACTTTGGCGCTGCCTTTGTTTTTCATTGCGCCCCGCGCCGGTTCAGCATCATTCACCAGGGGTGGCGCTGGTCTAACGAACCTCATCGGCTTTTCCGAAAGCGTTACTCTGGGAGAGATCGGCACTCTAAAGCAGAACAACGACGTGGTCATGCGCGTTCGTTTGGAAGACTCGTTGCCGCCGGGCCTGCAACTGAAATGGCGTGGCGTGGCGCTGGATGAATTCACGGGACGAGCCTGGAGAAAATCTCTCGAAGCGCGGCGCTCAGCACAAGTAGGCAACGAGCGCGGTTTCTATCAACTGGGCACCACCGAAGCGCTGCATCGGCTGACGACACAGACGATCTTCCTTGAGCCGATCGATACCGCCGTACTTTTTGCCGCGCCGCGGCCGGTCGCTTTGCAGGGACCGTTTCCTTTCCTTCGCATCGACGGCGAAGGCTCCGTTCAATCGCGTCATCATGAGTTGGACCGCGTCATCTACAAAGCCGTTTCAGACACTGCGGAGCCAAATCCGGAGCCGCTGCGCCGCGATCTTCGTTTGTATCCAACGTCGTTCGGGCGTTACTTGCAGCTTCCCGAATCGCTAGATCCGCGCATCAGTGATTTGGCGCGAGCGATCGTGATCAGCGCGGACGCGCACAATCGCTACGATGCCGCCAGGGCTATCGAGAGGCAACTGCAAACCAATTACGGCTACACTTTGGAGATGAAGGCCGGCGGTCCTGATCCGCTGGCCGACTTTCTCTTCAACGTGCGTGCCGGCCATTGCGAGTATTTTTCATCGGCCATGACCGTCATGCTGCGAACCAGGGGCATCGCCGCGCGCGTAGTGAACGGCTTCCTCAGCGGCGAATACAACGACGCAGCGGGCGCTTACACGGTGCGCCAGAGCGACGCGCATTCGTGGGTTGAGGTCTACTTTCCGGAAACCGATTCGTGGGTGACGTTTGACCCGACGCCCGCAGCCGGACGAACAGCGCCAGAACGCACCGGTCTGGCCGCTTACCTGGGAAAGTACACCGAAGCATTTGAACTGTTGTGGTTCCAGTATGTCGTTGGCTACGACAAGCAGGAGCAGCGCTCGCTGGCCGCCTCGATGAATAATCGCTTGTTCGGTTTCCGGCGCTCGCTAGCCCAGGGGATCGCCTATTTGAAGCAGGCGCCGCTGGCCGAGTGGCGCAGAGTTCTGTTTGCCGCCTTCGTCGTCTTATCCGCCAGTCTGTTGGTGTGGTACACGAGGCGCCTTGGCTGGCAACGGAGATTGGGATTCAAGCGCCAGGAGGACGAAGCCGGAACTTCGGCAGTTGAATTCTATGAGCGGCTGACTAAGTTGCTCGCTGATCGCGGAATCAAGCGCGAGCCGGACGAAACGCCGCTTGAGTTTGCGTCGGCGGTAGGGATGAAAGAAGCGCTGATGATCACCACGGCGTACCATCGAGTCCGTTACGGCGAAGAAAGTTTGTCGGCATCAGAGCAGACGCAGATTGAGGATTTGTTATCGGTCCTTGAGCGAAGGCAGACGTGAAATTGAAACGCAGAGGACCGCAGAGTTCGTGGCTGAGAACGCACAGAGAAGAAGCTCCGTTGCTGGAGCGCTCAAAGGCTCCGTTAGGAGCCAAATATTTATAGTACGAACGAACCGAATTGTTTCTGCGAGCAAATGAGTAACTTGATTGCTGACTCTCTATAAACATTTCGCGCCTGACGGCGCTGTAACGCAACAAAGCCCGGGCGTAACTCCCGGCTGAACAAGGCTCGTTTACGATTTACGATTCACGATTACTAGTCTATGAAAGTAGGATTCATCAGTCTGGGCTGCCCCAAGAACCTCGTCGATAGCGAGGTGATGATGGGCCAACTCAAGCAAAACGGTTATCAGATTACCAGCGATGCGAGCGAGGCAGACACGCTCGTAGTAAACACTTGTGGCTTCATTGATACGGCCAAGAGAGAATCAATTGAAGCGATTCTCGAAGCCGCGGGTTTGAAAACTGAAGGCAAAGCGCAGCGACTGGTTGTTGCGGGATGTTTGGTCGAGCGCTATCGAGACGAGCTGAAAGCTGAGATGCCGGAAGTTGATGCTTTCATCGGCACGAGTCAAATCAACGACATCCTGAGCGTTTGCGATCCAAAGACTGATACGCGCTCGCTCCCCGTTATTCCTCTGGGGAATCAAAGCGCAACGTATCTGTACGATGAATCGACGCCGCGTGTGCTGGCGACACCGAGCCACTATGCCTTCATCAAGATCGCCGAAGGCTGCGATCGCCCCTGTGCGTTCTGTTTTATCCCGCAGATGCGCGGTCATTTTCGCAGCCGGCGCTTTGGGTCCATTGTCGCCGAAGCTCAGCAATTGGCCGATGAGGGCGTCAAAGAGTTGATCCTTGTTGCGCAGGATTCGTCGCGTTACGGCGAAGACTTGGGCAAGCAAGACGCGCTGGCGCATCTGCTGAGGGAACTCTCGCACACAGATGGAATCGAGTGGGTGCGCGTCATGTACACCTATCCGACGCACATCAGTGACGCATTCCTCGACGTGCTGGCCGAAGAACCGAAAGCCGTCAAGTATCTCGACATGCCTTTGCAACACGCTTCGCAGCGCGTGCTGAAACTGATGAAGCGAGGCGGCAATCGTGCGAGCCTCGAGCGTCTGATTGAGCGCGTGCGCCGACGTGTTCCAGGGATTGCCGTACGCACGACTTTCATCACCGGCTTTCCCGGCGAAACAGATGAAGACTTTGAAGAGCTGCTGGGGTTTGTCCGTAGCGTGGAATTCGATCGCGTCGGCGTCTTTACTTATTCAGACGAAGAAGGCACGCCCGCTTACGAGTTGCCGAATAAAGTTGATCCAAAGATTGCGAAACCGCGTCGTGCACGGCTGATGAAAGAGCAATCGCGCATTTCGCATCGTCGTAACAAAGCACGAATCGGCAAGACTGTCCGCGTGCTTTTCGAAGGTGAATCGAACGAGAGTGATCTTCTCTGGCAGGGTCGCATGGAAACCCAGGCGCCGGATATTGACGGCTGCGTCTTGATTAATGACGCACCCGCGGGATTCGATCCACGGCCAGGTGAACTCGTGAACGTGCTCATTGAGGAAGCGCACGAATATGATCTGGTTGGAAGGATCGTTAGTTAACTATTGAGGATAGGGAGCTGGCGAATGACAGAATCGGCGCATGATCAGGCTCGAGAGTCCGCGAAGCGGACGAACGATAATAGCCCAGCGATTCATCGCTGGGGAAGAAGCGCCAATTCGCACACGCAGTCCGCGAAGCGGACGACAGAAACAATTTCCTATCACGCGCACCTGGCGCCTTTCTGTCGCCCGTTCCACGGGCTTATTGGATTGCTATCGCCTCTAACCCAGCACTAAAGTGCTGGGCTATTATCGTTCGTCCGCTTCGCGGACGGCGTCGTCGAATAATGCCAATCAAGGAATCCAGCGACGAACTGACGATCGATACGCCCGCTCATGTTGTTAAGCCGGTTAAAGCGCGCACATTGAAGGATTATTTCGCGCTTGTCATTGCCACTTGCGGCGTGGGCTACATCCCGCTTGCACCGGGAACATGGGGCTCGCTGGTAGGCGTAGCGTTATATTTTTTCCTTTTTGTGTTTAGCCATCACGTTCTGTTCGCCCGCGTTGAGCACAATCAGTTCAATCAGCAGTTGGTGTGGACTCTGGAGCTTACCGGCGTTCTGGCGGCCATCTTTCTCGTGACGCTGATTGGCATTTGGGCGGCCTCGCGAGCCGAGAAGCTGCTGCGGAAAAAGGATCCATCGATCGTGGTAATCGATGAAGTTGCCGGTCAGATGATCGCGCTTCTCTCAGGGCCGCTTTGGCTTCACACCTGGTGGAGTATTCTTTCTGCGTTCCTGCTTTTCCGCGCGTTTGACATCTGGAAGCCTTACCCTATCCGACGGCTCGAAGCGCTGGATGCCGGGCTCGGAGTGATGGCAGATGATATCGTCGCTGGAGCATACGCATTGATCGCAAATTCGTTGTTGATCTCAGCATACTTGCTATTCTTATTTGCGAGCCGTTAACACCCGAGCACCGTGTCACCGCAAACAACAAAGATTCTGGTCACTGACGAAGTAACCGACAGCGGCTTGCAGCCATTGCGCAATGCCGGATTCACCGTAGAGAAACAAACAGGGCTGGCGCCTGAGTCGCTGCCCGAAGCATTGCGCGACTGCCACGGACTAGTCGTTCGCAGTGAAACCAAAGTTACTGCCGAGCTGATGGACGCCGCGCCAACGCTCCGTGTTATCGGTCGCGCTGGGGTTGGCGTAGACAACATCGATGTGCCGGCGGCGACCGCGCGGGGCATTGTTGTGATGAACGCGCCGGACGGAAACACTATTACGACTGCAGAACACACGATTGCGTTACTGATCGCGCTCGCGCGGCGTGTCCCACAGGCAAACAGCAGCTTGAAGGCCGGACATTGGGAACGAAAAAGTTTTATCGGAGTTGAGTTGCAGGGAAAAACACTCGGCGTCGTCGGCCTGGGACGCATCGGCCGCGTCGTTGCCGGCCGAGCAAGAGCCTTCGGCATGAATGTCGTCGCTTACGATCCATTCATGTCTCCCGAACAAGCACGCGATCTCGAAATTGAGCTCGCGCCCTTGGACGATGTATTTGCGCGAGCTGATTTCCTGACGGTGCATACGCCTCTTACTCCTGAGACGAAGGGAATAGTGGGGCGAGAAGCTTTTTCCAAAATGAAGCGCGGCGTGCGCATCATCAATTGTGCGCGCGGTGGACTGGTTGACGAAGGCGCGCTCTTCGAGGCGATCCAATCAGACGTGGTCGCCGGCGCCGCGCTGGATGTGTTTGAACAGGAGCCCCCGCCGGTCGATCATCCGTTGCTGGCGCTGGAAAAGGTAATTGTGACTCCGCACCTGGGCGCTTCAACGACCGAGGCGCAGGAGGGCGTTGCGTTCACGGTAGCAGAGCAGATGCGCGATTATCTTTTGACTGGAGCGCTGCGTGGCGCCGTCAATGTGCCGGCGCTCGGCGCTAAGGAATTGAATGCGCTCCAGCCATACATCACGCTGGCGGAGAGTCTGGGAAGATTTCAGGCGCAGCTCGTTGACAGCGGCGTGCGCGAGGTGCGACTCGAATACGCCGGCGAGATCGTCGACCTCGATGCCGCGCCCGTCACGCGATCGTTTCTTGCCGGTCTGCTGCGTGACGTGAGCGCGCGCGTGAATGTTGTCAACGCATTCTTGATTGCGGAGGAACGTGGCATCCACGTGACAACTACTTACTTGCGGGCCGCCACGGATTCCGCGCCCGCCATTCGCACCCATGTCATCACCAGCATTGGCGAGCAAACTCTAGCCGGCACGATCTTCGGTTACAGCGGAGGGGGGCGCGAAGGACGCATTACCGAGATCAACGGCTTCCACATCGAAGCCGTTCCGCACGGCCACATGCTGGTCCTGCGCAATCGGGATGTCCCTGGAGTAATCGGTCGCGTCGGAACAATCCTGGGCGAGCACGGCGTCAACATCAGCCATTTCCATCTTGGCCGCCGCGAGCGGGGCGGGGAAGCAATGGCCGTAATCGAAATCGACGCTGCCCTGGATCAAGAAACCCTTAACTCGCTTCGTTCGCTCGCTCAGGTCATCTCAACTCTTGAGATTGAGCTTTAGCCTTCGATGGCTCTTGAATTCCTCCGACGTATAATCCGCGCGGGCTTCTGCTTGAGTCACCAGCGTTCCTTCACGGCTGACGCGGCATCTTAGTAGTTTCGAGTCGAGCTTTCGGATGACCAAGAAGTATCAAGTCCTGAACGTCTCACTGGTCGCGCCGCTGGCGATTGTGGTGGTACTACTGGTCCATTGTTTTCATCCGTCTGCTACCAGTACCAATAGGGAATCGACGCCGAGACTTGCGGTGAGTCCTCAGCCCACCGCCCCTACGCAACCGGCGAGGTTCACCGACGCGGATTTTGCGCGCCACGTTGAGCAGCTCAAGAAGAGACTGCCGTCAAGCGAGTTCTCGGTGGTTATTCAGCGTCCGTTCGTCGTTATCGGTGATGAGCCTCTGGCGTCCGTGAAAGAACACTCGGAGCACACCGTCAAGTGGGCAGTCGACAAACTCAAGCAAGACTTTTTCAACGAGGACCCGAAAGAGATTCTCGACATTTGGCTGTTCAAAGACCCCGCCTCTTATGACAAGAACGCGCTCGCGCTATTTGGCGAGAAGCCAACCACGCCATACGGCTATTATTCGAGCACGCACAAGGCGCTGATCATGAATATCGCCACCGGTGGCGGCACGCTGGTCCATGAGATCGTGCATCCTTTTATGGAAGCCAACTTTCCCGCGTGCCCGCCCTGGCTCAACGAGGGCTTGGGTTCCCTTTATGAACAATGCGGCGAAGTCGATGGCCATATTCACGGTTACACAAATTGGCGACTGCCTGGATTGCAGGTAGCGATCAAAGCGGGTCGCCTGCCATCATTTCAGAGTCTCACGGCGCTCGATACCAATGGCTTCTATAATGAAGACAAAGGCACAAACTATGCTCAGTCGCGTTACCTTTGTTATTACCTCCAGGAGCAGGGCCTGCTGATAAAGTACTACCAGGAGTTTCATGGTCACCAGAAAGAAGATCCGACGGGTTATAAGAGTCTGCAAAAGATTTTGGGCGAGCGTGATATGGATGCCTTCAAACAAAAGTGGGAGAAATACGTTTTGGGCTTGACGCGAGACGTTGTGCTGACACCCATTCCGCCGCCGCGCCGGAGGGTTCGATAGGTCAGCTTCGCCGACCTGGCATAAGCCGGTAAATAGTGACGGGTGTCGCCCAGGCAGAAGCCCGCGCGTTAGCAAGGGCTCTCGGGTGTCGGCTAGTGCTCGTTGAAGAAGCCTAATGCGCGTGAAAGTTCCGGGCGAATCATTAATTGCGGCGCTAAACGCTCAGAAAGGACAATACATGGCTTTTCCCGACTATCAAATAATGAAATTCAAGTCGTTCAAATTGGTGATCGCCGTTCTACTGCTGTTGCCGGTTGTCACAGTCGCGCTTTCCGTGCAGACGCCGCAGCGGAGCGGCCCACCTCAAGTCTCACCGACGCCAACGCACGCCGACGTCCTGCGTGGTGAGTACGGTCGGTATCGGGCGAATAACGATCTGCTCTTCTATCATCTCGACATTCGCGTGGATCCGGAGAAGAGGTTTGTCAGCGGCAAGAACACGATCCGCTTCAAGATGCTCAAGGATGACACGCGGATCCAGCTCGACCTCTACGACAATCTGAAGGTCGATAAGATTCTCTTTACGGGCAAAGGGCAAGGGGCAAAGGGGCAAGAGGGAAGGGCAAAGAGCGAATGGCAAGGAGCTGAAGGCCGAGTGTCGGGAAGTAAAGCGACGGAGCTGAAGTATGAGCGAGATTCGGGGGCGGTGTTTGTGGATTTTCCGGAGACCCTCAAAGCGGGGCGCGTTTATGAGATCGACTTCTATTACTCAGGCACTCCGCAAACCATCGGGCGATTCGGCGGCTTCACCTTCGGCAAGGACCCGGCCGGGCGACCCTGGACTTTCACTGCGTGTGAGGGAGAAGGGGCGAGCATTTGGTGGCCGAACAAGGATCAGTGGAAGGACGAAGTCGAGTCGATGAAGATCAGCGTGTCGATTCCGAAAGACCTTGTTGATGTGTCGAACGGAAAGTTTCTGGGCAAGACCGATCTGGGCGACGGCTACACACGTTGGGATTGGCTGGTGCAGTATCCGATCAACAACTACGACGTAAGCTTGAATATCGGCAAGTACGAGCACTTCTCAGATCGGCTCGGCGATCTGTCGCTCGATTTTTACGCGTTGCCGGAAGATCTCGAGAAAGCAAAGAAGCAATTCGCCCAGGCGAAAGGAATGCTCGAGGCTTTCCAGCATTACTTCGGCGAGTATCCATTCAAGAAGGACGGCTACAAGTTAATCGAGGCGCCTTATTCGGGCATGGAGCACCAGTCGGCCGTCACCTACGGCAACCATTTTGCAAACGGATATCTCGAGCGCGATTGGACCGGCGTCGGCATTTCAACGCGGTTTGACTTCATCATCATTCACGAGAGCGGGCACGAATGGTTCGGCAACAGCGTCACCGCGGCCGACCGATCCGACATGTGGATTCACGAAGGCTGGACGACGTACCTCGAGTGTCTTTATGTCGAGTACACGTACGGGCACGACGACTATTTGAAATACACGAACGCGTACAAGTCGAAAGTCAGGAATCGCCAACCCATCATCGCCACGCGCGGCGTCAATGCCACACCACCCCAGGACATGTACTTCAAAGGCGCGCTGTTTCTTAACACGCTGCGAAGCGTTGTGAACGATGACAAGCGTTGGTTCGCGCTGCTACACGATTTCTATCAGGACTTTAAGTATCGGAACATCATGACTGAGGACATAGTGGCGTACTTCAATCAAAAGACTGGAATGGACCTCACGCCCGTCTTCAATCAGTATTTGCGCCACACTGCGATCCCGACGCTTGAGTTGAAGTTCGACGAAGCTGGTGGCGCGGTCTCTTATCGCTGGAAGGTTGATGAGCCCGGGTTCGCAATGCCAGTGCGGGTGGGCACGAAAGACCACTGGCAAGTCATTCAACCTACGACTGAATGGAAGACGATGAAGACGCTGATCAAGAAAGAAGAGTTCGCGGTAGCGACGGATCTTTACTTTGTAGACGTGAACAAGTCGTAGAGTCGGCGTGATGGATCTCGAGCCTTAGTTTGTGTTTGCCGATCTGAAAGTTGAAGGTTGAATTCTGAACTCGGTGTTGATGGATTGGGCCCCAGGGTAGGAAACCCTGGGCTGGCACTCGCGAATGCCTTCGGCGTTTTCTCTCATCAAACAAGCCCGTGGCATTAACCCCAAACTGAAGTTTTGTCGGCCTTCGTGGCATCTGCGATCTGAACTTTAGCTTGCGCTAAACCGTACTAATCGGCACAATCCCAAAAATCGAGCGCCGAGGAGTTGTGATGGCAGGCAGCATTTCTCCGCAGACGACCACTCCGCAATTTATTCCTCCGGTGTCACCTGCGGTGCAGCAAGAGCCGGTCAAGCCGCCTCGTGCGCGAGTCGATTCCATCGACCTGCTGCGCGGCATTGTGATGGTGATCATGATGCTGGATCACACGCGTGACTTCTTGCACTACGGCGTGTTGCAGTTCGATCCCCTTGACCTTACTCAGACAAACACGGCGCTTTTCTTAACGCGCTGGATTACGCACTTCTGCGCGCCGGTTTTTGTTTTTCTCGCGGGCACGGGAGCATATCTGCAATTTGCCCGCGGCAAGAGCAAACGCGAGCTTTCTCGTTTTCTCATCACGCGCGGACTTTGGCTGATCGTGCTGGAGTTTACCGTTGTTAGACTCGGCGCGTTCTTCAGTGTCGATCCCAGGTTCATCGCCCTGGTGCAAGTTATCTTTGTGATTGGTGTTTCGATGATCATTCTGGCGGCGCTGATTCACCTGCCGTTGAAGGTCGTCGCCGGATTCGGTGTGTTGATGATGGCGCTTCACAATCTGCTCGATCGATACAACCTGCCACTGTGGCGTGGACCGCAGACTCCCGTTCCGAGTTGGGGCGCAAAACTCTGGATGTTACTTCACCAGCAGGCAGTTTTCCCCATCGGACCGCGTTTCCCAAGTCCCATCGTCTTCGTGCTCTACCCACTGATTCCGTGGATTGGCGTGATGGCTGCGGGCTATGCCTTTGGCGCTCTCTATAAGAAAGATGTTCAGCTCCAAATGCGTAGACGTTGGCTGTTGATGATTGGCGGACTCGCGATGCTTCTCTTCGTGGTTATTCGCGGCATCGACAAATACGGCGAGCCGCTCCATTGGGCGCGCCAGAAGAATGCCGTGTTCACGGTGCTGTCTTTTGTGAACACGACCAAATATCCGCCGTCACTTCTTTTTCTGTTGATGACGCTGGGCCCGGCTATCGCTGCGCTGGCATGGTTCGAGGTTTTGCAGCGCGGACCGCTTAGCCGGTTCTTCATCACCTTCGGACGCGTGCCGCTGTTCTTTTATTTGCTGCAATGGCCGACCGCGCACACAATCGCCCTGGTCCTGCACGTGCTGGCGGGCAAACCGTGGAGATGGCTGGTGCACACTCCGCTGGATTGGCAATACCAACCGAGCATGGGCTTCAATCTATGGGTGGTTTATGTGTGTTGGATCGGCGGCGTGCTCCTGCTTTACCCGTTGTGTAAATGGTTCGCCGGCGTGAAGCAGCGACGACGCGATTGGTGGTTGTCGTATTTGTGAAACAAGTCCACAGATTACGCAGATTACACGGATTCGGCAGAACTGAGGAAGCGGAAAAGGACAAGAGGTAGCCTGCGAGTCCGAAAGGCGACGTACACTCCGCTGCTCTTTTGAGCTTCACAGATCTCGTATGGTCAATGAAGGGGCCGGCGAAGAGGCCATTTCGAGCGGAGCAAATCCTGATCTGGCGTACGGTTTTTTTGGCAACCAATTTGTCAAAGATCACCGTGAAGGTCGCTTCAAAATCTCCGCGAGGGCCTGCAGTCGCGTCGCGTCCGTCGCACTCTTCATCGTGCCCGCGCTCTTGTCCAGAGACATTCCCAGGCTCTTGAGCTTTGCGAGTGACGCCTTATTCAGATGCGAGCTTTCCGCAGCTTGAATCGCCTGCCGCAGAGTCGCGATTCGATCTGTCGGCAGCGCTTGAGATCGCTCTATCTGATCGAGGTAAGCCTTTGCCATGATCAAATTACGCGGCCATTCGATCTTTTGCTGGTTCTGCACGTTGAACTCAGACATGCGCACAGCCTTCGCAGCGTCGATCTCGTTCTGCGTAAGATCCTTTGTCGGCGTCAGCTCAAAGATGTCCAGGCCTCGTGCAATCTCGGACGCATAAATCTGGCCGTTGTACCAGTAGGCGGACCAGTCGCCGCCGAGCACGAGCATCTTTGGATCAATCGGGCCCCGATCGAAATAGGCAATCTCAACAGGATGATCCGCATCAGTGAAGTCCATCACGGAGATGCCGCCCTGGTACCAGGCCTGCACCTCGATGTCGCGGCCCGGAACCGGAACGAGCGATCCGTTGTGCGCCACGCAGTTTTCGCTGTCGCCCTGGGCAGCCGGCAACTTGTAGTAGCTCGCGAAGCTAAGCTTGTTGTCCTTCAAATTAAAGATGGCATCAGCGCCCCACTTGTTCGGATCGTTCGCGCGACAGCGCGCGCCGAGGCCGCCGCCCCACTCGTCGGTGAACACAACTTTCTTTCCATCGTTCGAGAATGAGGCGGAGTGCCAATACGAGTAATTCGTATCGTTTACTGCGTCCACGCGCTTTGGATTCGCCGGATCTCTGATATCAAGCAGGATTCCATTGCCCGAGCAGGCGCCTGCCGCCAGACCGATCGCTGAGTACACGGTGATGTCATGGCACTGATTGGTGTCCGAGGGCTTTGAGATTCCAGTCATTGTATGGGTGCCCCCGTTATTCAGACTGTTAATAACGCCCGAGCGCGGATCCATAAACACGCGCGGACTGGAAATCACCTTGGCCTCTTGCGGCGCCGCTACCGGCACCTTGATCACGTCGATGCGAAACAGCGCCGTATTCGGATCCTTGTCCGGCGCTTCACCCGAGCATCCGGCCAACTCTTCGCTTTGACGGACGAAGGAAGTGCCGGATACGTAGATGTAGACGTTGTTCTTGTCATTCGGATCGACGACCAGCGTATGCGTGTGCGAGCCGCGGCAAGTCTGCACCGCGGCAACTTGCGTCGGATTCCTGATGTCGGCAATGTCGAAAATCCTCACGCCGCGAAAACGATCTTTTTGCGCAGCCGGCAACTGGTTCTGATTCTGTTGTCCAGCGGGCGGCGGTGGGTTCGGCGGGAATCCCTGCACGCCACAATCCAGCCGACCGTTCGGCATCTCGACCGACATAAACATCAAGTTCTTATAAACTGACACGTCCCCTTGGCCCCCAGGACAAATCATCGAGGTCACCAGATTCGTCTTCAACGGATTTGAGATGTCATAGATATTCACGCCGTAGAAATTTCCCAGAAACAGACGATTGCCCTGGAACGCGATGTCTGAGTTCGCAAAGCCCAGCCCGGCAAGCACCAACTTCGTCGCGCCTGGCATCTTCGAAGGGTCGGCCACGCCGATTACCGTAGTCAGAGTCTTATTCACTTTCGGATCATTAGGATCGTTGGAGCCAAGTTCGAACGCGTCAGGTTTTTTGAGCAGCATGAGATGCTTTAGCCCCCGCGCTGCTTCGCCAGCGTCGTACATTCCCGGCGACAATTTCGCGCGCGGATCATTGACGTCAGAGCCCGCCATGCCGGCCGGTAGCGGCGGCGCCGGCTGAGGAGCAAACGGATTCGTTGGCGGAGCGGCTGGTGTTGCCGATGGCGCAGGAGACGGCGAAGACGTTTGCGCCAACGTGGTTGCGGCAAAACACGAACCCAAGACAATTGAAGCTACTAGTAAACGGAAGGCAAAAGTGCGTACTCGATTCATTGTTTCTCCTCCAAAGGTTTTTCCTTCAAGTAATGGTCCGTGTGAAGTGACACGTGACGTTGCACCAAAAGTCGTAACCGCGAAGCGGTAGAATTAAATAGTCGTGGGCAACGCCCACGGTTAGGATATTTATTGGCGTCTTGACCCTGAAAGGGTCAAACAATCCGCGCCTTGAAATCCGACCCTTTCAGGGTCGCCTCTGATTACCGTTCAGTTCCGGTGGCGCTGCCACCGGCTACTAAATTTGTTCGCTTCGCGAACAGTTAAATGCCTACGCGGCAAAGCTGTGAGCCCCACATTCGCCTGATTTCACGGGGCGAGAACCTCGCGCATCTTGCGCGTGATCTCACGGGCGGGACGCCCGTGCCACTTTCCCAAAACTTACCCACCACCTTCACCCAACATGTTCTGCATAATCCGAATCTCGGCGCGCTGGCCGCTGTCGATATCGGTGGTGAAGTTGAACAGCTCAGCGTCCTGCCCTGCGCCCGCAGTGTCGAACAAATCTTTCACCATGATCAGGGCGCCACCATGGTGCTGAATCATTCCGGTTAAGAATAGACGGTCGAACTCTTTGCCGCTGGAATTTTTGAGAGCTTCCATCTGTTTTGGCGTCAGCATGCCGGGCATAAGCATCGGCTGGCTGGACATATCCATGCCAGGCATCGACATGCTCATGCCGGACATTTTCGACATCGGCATCTCAGTAGGCTCACCTCGCGCTTCCAACCATCGTTTCATAAATTTTATTTCTTCTGACTGCGAATGGCTGACGCGCGCGCCTAGCAAACGCAGCTCCTTGTTCTGAGTGCGCGATTCAATCAGCGCCGTCATCTCGACTGCTTGCGCGTGGTGCATGATCATCCCCTGCATGAACTCAACATCCTTTGGCGAACGTGGCGGCAACATGGCCCGTGTTGATGACGGCAGTGTCTGGGTTGGTTTACCGGGGGCACCTGGCTGTACGACGACGGGCGTCGCCGGATCAGCCTGCTGGGCACAGACTGGCAGCGAGAACAAGCCCGCGAGAGCACTCGCGGCCACCAGCCCGCTTCGCCACGCTCCGCCTCCCATTACTGATTGGAGCTTACGCTGGCCCTTAAAATAAAAAGACTTCATAGGCGCGAATGGTTAAGCATTGACGGTTTCACCTTATCACAAAGCGCTGCTAAGGGCACTTGGATCAGGCCTCGGGATTCGATCGAAAATCTCATGCGACGAAACCGTCCCCCAAACGTCCCCGCAGAATGTTCTCTGCGCAAGATTCAGACTCTAAGGATGACACTCACGACGGATTTTCTAAGAACGTGGGATACGTCGAGCCTGCAAAACAGCATCATCCTAATCAATCGGGATCAAAGGAAAAGATTCCGAAGAGATTGAGAACCGCTGCGGCTGGCGACTACTTCGGACCCGTCGCTTAGTCTAAGACGCAATCGGCGATCGATCGGTTTACATGAGACGACGTGGTCCAGGTTAACGATGGTCGATCGGTGGATGCGAAGAAAGTGGTTTGGATCGAGCCGTTGCTCGAATTCATTCAGGGTAACCTTTACCAGATACGATTTGTCGCCTACATGCAGTTCGACGTAATCATCGGCGCCGACCAGCCGCGTGATCTCGGCAGCTCGCAACTGGACCAACCGGCCACGGCGATCACGCACGAACAAACGCTGCAGATGCTCAACCGGCTTTGTCTTAAGCGCATTCAGCGCTCTTTCCCGAACAGAAGGTTCGCTATCTTCTGAGGAGTCAACTAAGCGAAGCTTCACTCGCGTCAACATCTGACCGAAGCGTTGACGGCCGAAAGGCTTGAGGATGTAATCGAGCGCTTCCAATTCAAATGCAGTCACCGCGTGATCATCATAGGCCGTCGTGAAGACCACTTCAGGATCGTGTTTGATATTTTCCAGAACTTGCAGACCCGTCAATCCTGGTATTCTCACATCCAGGAAAACCAAATCCGGACGCAGATCATCGATGAGAGCCACTGCTCGGTCGCCGTCCGCAGCTTCACCTATGACTTTCAGCCAATCTTCACCCTGCAGAAAGTCTTTGATGGTTTGCCGGGCCAGCGGTTCATCTTCGACGATCAGCGCGCGGACTGAGCGTTGCGGTTCCATTCTTATTCGCTCCCAGAGCCACTCGTCGGGATTTCCATCCGAACTGAAAATCCCTTTCCCAGCCCCGTGTCCAAGCGAAAGTTCGCTTGATCTCCGTAGCGCGTCAGCAGACGTTGACGCACAATTCTTAGGCCAATTCCGTTTGACATCTCCACGTCCTCCGGCTTTGCTCCAGGTCCATCGTCCAACACTTCGACATACAAGACCCCGTTACGACGCTCAGTTCCAATCTGAAGCAGACCGCCACGCGGCTGGGTTGAGATCGCGTGCTTGATCGAGTTCTCTATCAGCGGCTGGAGGGCAAACGGCGGCAAGCGACAGCCGAGTGATTCAGCCTGGATTCGCTTTTCGATATGAAGGCGATCGCCGAGTCGCAAACGTTCCAGTGCGAGATAATTGTCGACGAAGTCCAGCTCGTCGGAAAGCTCAACGTCTTCCGCGTCTTTCATAGTCATCAGCGTGTGGCGTAACAATGCGGCTAATCTCTCCAATGCATTTTCTGCCAGGACAGGATCGTGCCTCACCAGGGCCATCAGTGAATGCAACGTATTGAACAGAAAATGTGGATTAAGTTGAGCACGCAACGCCTCGAGCTCGGCACGAGTCCGGAGATTCTCAGCGCGTGTCGCTCGCGCCTCTTCCGCGCGCAGCCGCTCAGTCGTCTGGACTGCGTAAACGATTCCCGCAATCGTGACGTAGATCAGTAAGCCCGTGAAGAAACCGCCCTGGAAAGAGCCACGTCTGAAACTCCAAGTGCCGGCCTGGATTAATTGGCCCAGCGCATTGAGAAACGGCACGGCATTCATCCATAAAAATACGTAAACAGATGCCAGCACCAAATGAGCGGTGAGGAATTTGTGACGGCGGCTTGTTGACCAGCGAAGTCGTTGGGAAACAGCGACGACCCCCACCCCCAGTAGAGCAGCGGGCAGGACGTTTACGATCGATCCCTTGGTCGCCTCGAAGAAGGTTCGCCCGAGATGTGTGATAAACAGCGACATGTAGCTCGCTGCATAAGGCAGCCAAGCGACGCAATAGATCAACCAAAATCGAAACGACTTTCGCATTAGATTTCCAAATCAACGATCAGCAATCACATTATGTGCGCCTCTTGCGGTTCAACTCAAACGCGCGAGCGTGAAGATCCTGACGAATCAATCACACCAACTCGGATTACGGAGCAAACTGGCCAGGGTTTTTGGCTTAAGGGGCCGTTGGCTTTGTTAGCAGTGGCTTATTGAACTTCGATCCGTCCACGGGAATGTTGAGTTTAATCTCAGCGAACTTGCGGATTATGATCGGGCTGCCGGCATCAACGTAACCTCTGATGGTAAATGGAAGCCGTAGCCCTTCAACTGCACGATAGTCTTCAAAGTCGGTTTGCAGTGGGATGATGCCAATCATTGTGGGCGTGTAGCTGATTCGCCGTCTTAGCAGTCCACTCTCAATATCGAAGTAAAGACGCTCGCGTTTGTTGTCCGGCCGGATCGCGTTAACCAGATAAACATCACGGTCGTCGATCTTGTCCTGAGCGGAAACGAGCAGACTCGCATACTGGTCTTTGAGCCTCAGGATCATAAACAACGGAAACGACAGTCTCTGCTCCGCCAACCGCTGGCCAATTAATTCGGTCATGCCTGAGTAATTCTTTAGCCATCCTCGCGGACCATTTATGACCCGCTCGTAAGTCACGTTTTGAATAATGAAAGTTTCGTATGCCTGATCAGGAGTCATCTGGTCGGCTTCGTAAGGTACGAACTCGCCGCTTGAGGTGGAGGTTGTTCCTTTGATGACGCAGCTATGAATCTGATCGATAGCCATTCTCCCTCCAATCGCGGTTATGTATTTGTTAAGAATCTCATCCGCCGATGGCAGGACTGGCGTGGAATTGGGCGCGGTCCGCGCACTCGCGTCCGGGGTTGCGCCGCCGGCAATTGTCGATCGTGGCGATGGCACCGGCTGAGGCAATGTCGGGGCTCCCTGCGGTGAGGTGCGTCCGCGGTGACAGATGTAGCAACTGACTGTCGGATTACCTTGAGCTAGCGTTTTGTTTATCTCGAGGACCATCTTGATCATGACACGCGCGGTCTGCTTTTCCGGCTTGTCGTCAGCAGCGCTATCTAGCTGTCCATTCTTGAAGACATGACAAAAACCGCATTGTGTTCCGAGTGACGCGGCCATGAATCTCATCGTCGGATACAACTGGGACTGCGGCATTCCGTTGAGCACCTTGATATTCTTAAATACCTGTTCGACGGTCTCCTCTGTCGGCACCGCCTGCATGGTTGTTGTGCCTCTGTTTTGATCGCGCGAGACCTGTGCATTACTGAGACTGGTTAAGATCACGAAAGCTGTTGCAACCAGGAGACTCAGCGCAATCACTCTAAGAACATTTTGCTTCATATCAAAGTTACTTAACAGCCACGTCTGAGTTCAGGACTAATTAATAAAAAGACGGACCAAAGACTTAGCTGAATTTCATTTGGCGCTCGCTCATCTCGAACCTCCCGGCTGATTCCACCCCCTAAGAACCCACAATATTCGTCGAACTCACGCATGCGAAGACATTTTCGGCGAACGGGCCGTTTGCGAAGGTGAACGAGCAAACTAAGGGGTGATCACCATGGATTCATAACTAACGGAGCAGAGAAGCGCAGTCACAGTTTGGTCGTTTACCGAATTATCTGGCGCGTTTGCCGAAAATCTCTTCGTCTCTTCAACTTTCACGAATACCATCGGAGTGGACTAGCGAACTAGGGCTGTTGGCTATGACCCATGACCGGCGCGCCCAAGGGGTTCTCGCGTCGATTGGATTTTGCCCGCCTTCAACTTGATATGCTCAAAGATCTCCGCTTCGGTTTTCGAATGCTCAAGCGTAATCCGGGCTTCGCGATTGTCGCGATCCTTTGCCTGACTTTGGGAATCGGCGCCAACGCTGCTGTCTATAGTTGGATGGAAGGCATCCTCTTTCGTCCGTTTCCGGCGGTGGCCCAGGAGGAGAGGTTGCTGGTCATCGCGGGAACGGCTCGCGGTATGTCTCGCTTCGACGACGTCTCCTGGCCTGACTTCAACGATTTTCAAAGGAGCTGCACGCTGATCGATTCCTTTATCGTGAACAAGATCATGGGAACGACGCTCAGCATCGGCGATCGGGCCGAGAGCGCCACAGGCAGTATTGTATCGGCAAATTATTTTGCAGCGCTTGGTGTCCGTCCGATTCTTGGACGCGGATTCGAACCCGTTGAGGATTCGGGCCGTAATGCTCATCCGGTCACCGTGATCAGCTACCGGGTATGGCAGGAACGCTTCCACGGCGATCCCGAAATTATTGGCAAGACACAACGCCTCAACGGCGTTCCATTCACGATCATAGGTGTGGCGCCGGACGGATTTTATGGAACCTTTGTGGGCTATGCGATTCAGTTTTGGGTCCCGGCATCAATGCAGGAAGTTTTCGACGTTGGCGGATACAAATTGGAAGATCGCGGCGCGCGTTGGATCGAAGGTTTCGTTCGACTCAAGCCAGGCGTGACTCGCGAGCAAGCGCAAGCCGAGATCTCCGCGGTAGCGAGTCGATTGGAAAATGATTATCCGGCGACGAACCGCGGCCGCGGCGTGAGGCTGATGGAATTGTGGAATCACCCATTCGACAAAGCGAGTGAAATGCTGCCCACACTCCGAATCCTTCTTGTTGTCGTGATCCTGGTCCTGTTCATCGCGTGTGCCAACGTTGGCAATCTGTTACTAGTTAGATCACTTGCGCGCCAACATGAAATGTCAGTGCGGCTGGCAATCGGCGCCGGTCGCAGTCGATTGTTGAGGCAACTGCTTACGGAAGGCCTTATCCTTTCCAGCGTCGGCGCGGTTGGCGGACTGCTAATCGCGTATTGGTCCAGGCGCGGGCTCGTGCCTTTTTTCCGGGCGCAGGTGGGCATCGACGTGAATCTGGCCGGGGCACTCGATTGGCGCGTACTTGGATTGAGCGTCGCCGTGGGCTTGCTCTCGACGCTGATGTTTGCGCTGGTTCCCGCGATTCAAACGGGAAAGATTGATCTTGCTACGGCCCTAAAGTCTGAATCGCGCGGAGCGGTCGGAAGTGGCGGGCGATCGCGGATTCGCTCGAGTCTGGTAATGGTCCAGGTGTCATTGAGTTTTGTTTTGCTGGTCGGAGCAGGTCTACTGATCCAAAGTCTCCAGCAGATGCGAACCGCCAGCCCGGGCTTCGCAACGCAGGAAGTGGTGACTACCGGAGTCAATTTGTTAGCGGCGGGGTACGATGCACCGCGGGCGAAGATTTTTCAGACGCGCTAATCGATCGCATTCAGAACGTAACCGGTGTTGAATCAGCCGCGTATTCACGAATCAGACCGTTCAGCTATCTGCCTTATTCATCTGCGCCGATCGCCGTTGATGGTTACCAGCCTCCACCAAACGAGCAACCTGCTGCGCAGTACAATGAAGTTGGGCCCAGGTATTTCGCGACGATGGGTATACCACTCTTGTCAGGCCGCGAGTTTACAAGCGACGATAACCAAACCAAACCTCTCGTTGCGGTCGTGAATGAGACGATGGCCGCGCAGTATTGGCCCGGAGTAGATCCTCTGGGCAAGCGCCTTCAGGTCAAAGGAAGATGGATGCAGGTGGTTGGCGTTGTCAAAGCTTCGCACTACAAGACGTTCCTCGAGACTCCCCAGTCATTCTTTTATGTGCCTCTGCAACAGAATCCTTCGCGACTGGTGAGCCTCAATATACGAACACGTCTGGATCTCGGGACGATTGCAGCGACGATGGTCCGCGAGGTCCACGCACTTGATCCCGATGTGGCGCCCTTGGAGGTAATCACGATGCGGGAACAGGTTGATCGCTCGACGTCATCTCAACAAATCGCGGTGATGCTGCTCGGGGTCTTCGGTGGCTTAGCGCTGCTGCTGGCCGCAATTGGACTCTACGGCGTGATGTCATACGCGGTGTCGCAGAGCACGCGCGAACTCGGCTTGCGCATGGCTGTCGGCGCGCGTCCCATGGATCTCTTTCGGCTCGTGATTTCGCGTGGCCTAGTGTTAACGGCGGGCGGCATTTTTCTGGGTGTAGCGGCAGCGCTCGGATTGACAAGGCTGATTGGTGACCTTCTGTACAAAGTTAACCCGCGAGACCCGTGGGCTTTTGGAGCGGCATTCCTGGTAATGACGAGCGTTTCGTTGGCAGCATGTTTTCTGCCGGCCTGGCGCGCGACGCGGATCGATCCGGTCCGAGCTTTGCGGGATTGATTTAGCGAGTCAATTTTGAAAAAAGGGACTTTTGTAAGTTCTGAAAATAAGGGAGCGGTGAATAAAATTCCCAAGCTGAAAGTTGCGAGTTCGAGCCTCGTCGCCCGCTCCAAATTTCAAGCGGCCAGCCTTCTAGAATCCAACGTTTGCACGTTGGCTGGTAATTCACCAATTCCAAATTGTGGGGAAATTGTGGTAAAGATCAACGGACGCATCCGTTACCTGTGGCGTGCAGTGGATCAGGATGGCGACGTATTGGATATTCTGGTCCAAAGCCGAAGAGATAGGAAAGCCGCCAAGAAGTTCTTCCGCAAGCTATTAAAGGGGTTGCGATATGTCCCACGTGTGATCATCATAGACAAGCTGAAGAGCTACGGTGCGGCGAAGGCCGAGGTGCCGCTGGCTGTTGAGCACTGCGGGGACAAGGGACAGAACAATCGGGCCGAGAATTCGCATCAGCCAACCAGGTTGCGAAAGCGTGTGATGAGACGGTTCAAGGTCATCGGGCCATGCGCAGCGTTTTCTCTCGGCCTTTGGAATCATTAGGTCACACTTCCGAGTGGGGCGGCACCTCTGTACCGCCGGCGTTTATCGAGAAATGATGCAGCGAAGATTTACAGCTTGGGAACAGGTGGTTGGCGCGCCAGAAGTAGCCTGAAAGATAGGACAGGTTGTCCAAACAACCGAGAGAACGTGGCGCCTTTCTGGTTAGAAGATTTCATGAGGTTAAATCGACAATACCCTTGGAAGAGACCTACGAATATGATCGAAGGGTCCGGATAATGCGATCCAGAGAATTGACCGAAACAGCCAAGTGATGCTCAGCGATTCTTTTCGAAAAGAGGCTAACGACCGTTCTGTGATATCGATAGCTGTCGGGTCTTCACGTATCACCACCATCGTGGGAGAGACGGTCGCGACATGCGGTTTTTTGACTAACTTGAAGGACCAGAAATGAATCTGCGTGCCGGAACGATCATCGTACTTACAGCAACTCTACTACTAACCATGGTAGTACTTCTTCCACGAATTACTGAGGCCGAGCGCTTCAAGTGGTTTGGGGCAGAAAAGACTGCCTCACCGAACGGCGCGCTCGACAGTAATCCTGGCCAAGATCGTCAGGATCAAAAGCCCGACATCACAGTCACTGCTTCATATCAGAATGACACCTCGATACCGCTCCGCGATATGAAGCCTCAGCCGGTATTTTCGAAAGGCCAGCATGAAGCTAACGAAAATCCAAAGATCCCACATAAGCATAACGACAGCCCCGATCCGGTAGTCCAGGACACATTCGACGTATTGAAGAGCTTTGCATTGCCCAACATGCCGATCCCCATTCTCAACTTTAACGGCATCCCCTTCCCGGGTGTTGCGTGCAACTGCGCGCCGCCCGATACCAATGGCGAGGTGGGGGCGACGCAGTACGTGCAAATAGTCAACGAAGGCTTCCAGGTCTTTAACAAGACGACCGGCGCCTCGATGTTGGGTCCGGTCGGTATTGCTACAGTTTGGAGTGGCTTTGGTGGTCCGTGCGAAACCGCCGGCGATGGCGACCCCGTAGCGCTCTACGACCAGCTTGCCAATCGCTGGCTCATCAGCCAGTTCGCCGGCGCCGGAGTCCCCACTGACGAATGCATTGCAGTCTCCACGACCAGCGATGCCACCGGCAGTTGGAACCGCTACGCCTTTCACCTTGGGACCAACTTTTTCGACTACCCACACCTGGGTGTCTGGCCCGATGCCTATTACATGAGCATGAACATATTCAACTCGTCCGGCACAGCCTTCCTAGGTCCGCAACCATACGCATTCGACCGCGCCAAGATGCTCGCCGGCCAGCCGGCCACGTTCATCACCACCGGGATCACCGGCGGACCAACTGAAGAAGTCTACCTGCCGGCCGACCTCGACGGCTCAAGTTTGCCGCCGGCAGGCGCGCCGGCGTCGTTTGTGGAATTCCCTGGGGGCGGCAGCTTCAGAGTCTTTCACTTCCATGTGGACTTCGTTACTCCGCTTAACTCAACCTTTACCCTATTCGGCAGCCCCGCCTCGGCGGCCTTCACGTCCCGAACAGCGGGTGTGCCCCAACTGGGAACGAGTTCCACGTTGGATCCTATTGGTGACCGGCTAATGTTCCGCGCGGCCACGCGCTTTTTTCCGGACGGCCATGAGTCCCTCGTCGGCAACTTCACGGTCCAATCGGGCGGAGTGGCGGCGCCTCGGTGGTTCGAGCTTCGCAATACAACGGCTGGCCCTGTCACCATTTTCCAGCAAGGCACCTACCAGCCTGACACCACCCATCGCTGGATGGGCAGCGCGGCAATGGATCAGCAGGGGAATATTGCCGTCGGCTATAGCGCCTCGAGCAGCGCGATCAATCCGCAGATTCGTTACGCCGGTCGACTAGTAACCGATCCCTTGAACACTTTGCCGCAGGCTGAGGTCCACCTCTTCGATGGCACGGGCAGCCAAAATGCGACCAATAGCCGTTGGGGAGATTACAGTGATATGACTATCGATCCGGTCGACGATTGCACCTTCTGGTACACCCAGGAATACTACTCGACGACAAGCAGTTTCAATTGGCGCACGCGCATCGGCTCGTTCAAGTTTCCAGGATGCGGTGGGTCTCCAACCCCAACGCCAACACCCACGCCCACTCCAACTGCGACACCAACGCCGACACCTACACCGACACCCACGCCTCCGCCAAGCGTGAACGTCGCATTGGCGGCTAACGGAGGGAGCGCCCTGGCCTCGTCCACCTACAGCGCCGCCTTTCCTGTCAGTAGTGTCATCAACGGTGAGCGCAGCGGGGCAGGCTGGGGCGCCGGCAATGGAGGCTGGAACGATGCGACAGCGGGAATCTTCCCCGACTGGGTGGAGGTAACCTTCAGCGCGGCACAGCCAATCAACGAGATTGATGTCTTCACCGTGCAGGATAATTACGCGGCTCCCAGCCCCCCGACACAGTCGATGACCTTCACGCAGTATGGCCTCACGGCCTTCGACGTCCAGTACTGGGACGGTTTGCAATGGGTGCTGGTGCCCAATGGGCAGGTCACGGGCAACAACCTTGTATGGCGTAAGTTTTCCTTTGGCGCCATCACGACCACAAAGATCAGGGTGCTGGTTAACGACGCGCTGGCGGGTTATAGCCGCATCACCGAAATCGAAGCGTACGTTCCTGGTCCCATGCTGCCAGGCTTTGCCACCGTGCCCGTTGCCAGCGGGATCTCAAATTCCACGGCAATGGACTTGGCGCCTGATGGCGGTCTCTTCGTATCGGACAAAGCGGACCGTTGCGTTATTCGCAATGGTTCTTTGCTGCCGACGCCCTTTGTCAGCGTGACTTTCAACTCAAGTGGGAGATCCAAGTCTCCCCCTCTGCGAACAAAATCATTAGGGGTAATTTTACCGGACGTATCCGAATTCCAACCGGCAGTACGACGGCGGTTGAGACAAGAAGCGATGCACCAGAGGTGAGCTCGGTAACACCTATCAATTCGTCCATTGTTCCCCTTCCTTTTGATGAGTCGGATCAAATCTGCCGCTTCCAGTTTCTGCTCCGGAGAGGCCCTTGAATAGAGATGGAGGTATTTAATCGCCAGATCAGTCCGAATATTTGATTGTCATTTCAATCGCAACCAGTGGGCAGTCTCGTCCATTACCGCTTCGTACACCTGTTGCTGCGGCGTGGTCGCGCTTTTTGGAACTTTGAACGAATGGTCGCCGCCTTCAACTTCGTACAGCGTTGCCGCCAGACGGAACTTCTTGATCACCGCTCGCAACTCATCCGGTGTGCCGAAAGCGTCGCGCGAGCCCTGGACGAAAAGCATCGGCGCGCGGATGTCCTTCAAGTGTTCAGCGCGCAGTTGATCCGGTCGGCCAGGTGGATGCAGCGGATAGCCAAAAAAGACAAGACCGGCAATGTCACCCGCTCCCGCAGCCGCCACCTGCGACCCGATGCGTCCACCCATCGATTTTCCTCCGATCACCAGACGGTTAGTCTTCAATTTCTTATGTCCACGCGCGGCTTCGATGACGGCTTGGTAGCAGGACTCAAGTTTCGCCTTTGGATCGGGGAAGCGACGACCACGCTCGGTGTAAAGGAAATTGAAAGTCATCGCGTCACAGCCGCGCGCTGCCAGCCCGCCCGCAAACATACGCATAAAACCGCTCAGTTGATTCGCTCCGGCTCCGTGACCGAGGAGCACGGTGATGCGTGCGCGGTCACGCCTTGAGGCGCAGTAGAGCAGCGCCGATACGGTTTCACGATCGCCAACACTTACGCTGAGTTTTTCAGGTTCTACGGACAATCGAAACAAAGCCGCGCTGGTTATGAGAAAGACTTGAAGGTCATCTTATCTTCGCTGCCGGCTCGGCGACAACTTCCGGCTGTTCCTGAGCCGGCTTCTTTCGTTCTTCAACTGGTTTCGCACCAGCGTCGTCCTGGTCGGGTGCTGGTCTGCCGAGTACCCCTTCGTAGAGTTGCTTAACCAGCCTCTTGCGATAATCCTTTGCCTGTACGTAACCCTCCTGGACCAGTACCGCCAGCGGAATTGGAACAAAGTACGCCCAAAAGGCAATCGTTCTGAAAGTGACGAGACTACAAATCATTCCCAGCAAGAGAATCGTTGGGAAACTCAGCAGCAACGCTTTGGTTGGCGTGAAATGTTGAAACAAGAGCAGTAACACCAAGCCCACAAGGCCGCCAAGCATCGTGATGGTTATGCCACTCGCGGGCCTCATGCCGCCGCCGTGCAGCTCCGTTTCGATCGCGTAGGCGAGCACCTCAACGCCGAGCATCCAGCCAAGTGGTGTTTCGTGTTCGTCTGACGCGGCATAAGCGCCACCAAGCAGAACTATCTTGTCTTTGACTGGACCGTCGCTTTGCCATCCGGCTCCGTCAGCAAGTTCCAGCACTCGCGCCGCCGTAAAGTGGAGGCGATGAGAACCTTCTCTATCGCCGGCGAACTTGATGAACAATTCTTGTTCACCGGCATTCTGATTTTCTCGCTTCCCGGAAAACTCCGCGGCGACAGCCCAGGGAAACGAGGGCACCGGTCCATGCTCCGTTTCGCACATGCGCGTGTAACGACGAACGGCGGTGTCCGCGTCAAGCTTCAGCACCACGAGGCCCGAAGCCGGCGCCGGCTCCAGCCCGCCCAGCACTTTCAGAGCGTGAAACTTTTGCTCTCGGTTTGAAAACGAGCCGTTGCGCGCCCACACAATTGGCGGCCAACCAGGCAAAGAATGAAAGTCGCGAAACTCAGGCGCCGACGTGTCGATGTCGACGCCAATCACCTTCGGTCTTCCCAGAGCGATCGCGTTAATCAGCTTCCCGAGCGCCGCGCGATCCAGCGGACTCTTCTCGTGGAAGAGGTTGGCATAGTCGTCGTCGTCGATGCGCACGATAGCGACGTCGCTCTCTTGCGGGGAACTTTGCAGACGGACCTGCGTGTCGAGAGCGTAGGTCTCCAACTGGCGGAAGAACCCAGAGCGGCTCAGGACAAAAGTGAGGAGAATGGCGATGATCACCGCCGGCGCGGCTTTGAGGATTCGCTCGAAAAGCGAAATCCCCTCGATCTCGAGATTCTCTTTTGTCCCCCTACTGGAAGACCACAGCTTCCAGCGCATAGGTTTTCCTTACTGTGCGTATTGAGCGTTTATAAAATCGAGTGACGCGCGAAGAAACTCGCGCGCCGTGTTCTGCCGGACGTTAGCGCCCCACTGCTTTGTTACTTTCGTTGCCGCGTCGAAAGTCGAGGATGCCTTTGGATACTGGTCCGGGCCGGCGACAAGAACCCAGGCTTCGTTGCCGGTTGGATCGTGCGCTCCAGCGTCAGACTCGAGCAAGCTCACTTCCAACAAACTCACTTTGTATAAACCGGGTACCAATTCCTTCGCGACCAGCGGCTGTGGCTTTTTCGGATCCCAACTGAATTCCAGCGGCTGCGGGGAACGGCCGCGAGAGATATTGACCCTCTTACTCATCCGCTCGAAGCGCAGCAGATAGCGATCGCCTTGCATGTTCTTAAAAACGGAACTGAGATCAATCCGATCTCCTTCAAGTTTCACGACGGCCTCTTGCAGATCCGTGCCCCGACTCACTAACGACGCATATTTGGCCGGGTCGTTTGAAACCAGCGCCATCGCTGCGCCAATGATGCGCGATGTAAGCGACTGCTCAGCGCCCGAAGAAGCGGGGATCTTGATCGGCTTGCTGCATTCGCCGCTATTGCCGCAGTTTCTGCGGTCAAATATGTTGCCGGTCCGATCGGCAATCACGATATAGCTGCCGCCGTCGGTCGGTGCCGGGGTCGTGACGACGCCGCCAACCGTTACCGCACTACCCTTGGAAAGTTTTGCCGACGAATTCAGCATCCAATCGCCACGAACATCCAACACGTAGCCAAACTTGTCCTGGGCGTTGGCCCGCACGACGGACAAAAGCAGACAGAGAAGAATGAAGAGCAGCTTCAGATTATTCTTTCGCGGCAAGGAATTTCCAAGACGCATGCGAACAACCTCACTCGTGGACAAACATTTTGTCTTGCGGCGTCGAACTGGATACTGACGCCTTCGCGAGTAGTGTCCTAAAGTCGTGTTGATAGGATTCGAAGCGTTGACCCGGGGCATTAGCCCGACCGTCAGGGAGGGCTCCGCTATTCCATGTCCTCAATTTGAGCCAGCGAGCCGGCGACCCAACCGCCCACGAAAATCAAGATCGCCGCCAACAGCAACTGGAGCGGCGACTGAAATGGCAGACCTAAAACTGTAACGGTGAAATAGGTCGCTCCCCATCCGATCAAAAACACGGCGATCAAGTGGAGAAACCCGTGCATCAGGCCGGCGATCCATTGGTACAACTTTGACTTTGTATACGTGAACGCCACAAAACCGGCGAGTATGAATAAAATCCAAAAAACAGCACTTGCCTGAAGTAGACCCGTTCTGACCGTCGTGGTGAAAGCCTGACCGATCTCATGGATTCCCAAATGACCGATGTTGGCCATCACGGCCCAGGAGGTTAAGAAGTAGAGAATGCCGGTCAGGAACCCGAATCGCGGGTTGTAGTAAAGGAAGAGCAAGTTTCGCCAGGCAAGTCTGCGCGACTTCGTTTCATCGGGATAGCTCGACTTGAGTTTGAATCCACCTTTCAACTCATCGACATCTTCGGCGTGTGTCGCGTTGAGGAATGCGCCGCCGCCTCCGGAAACGATCTTCTGCGTACCATCGGCAGATTCATGGTGACGGTAATAATGCAGGTCGCCGGACAGAAAAACGCTGACTCGCTTTCCCAATACATTGTTTTCGAGAAAGGCGAGGTTGCTTTCGCTGTAACCGGGGCCATATTTTTCGAAGACTTTCGTTTGCAGCCAGTGCGGTTCCGCGGTGCAGAGAATCACGCGGTCCTCGTCATTGATCTGCTTCGCGACCTCAGTAAAGTACGCAATCTGCGCGTGGTCCAAATCTGATTTTAGCTGCACGTCAATGCCCAGCAGCCACCAACCATGCGGCAGTTTGAGCGCGAAATAACTGCGTTGCTGGGGCGTGCGCCATCCGTTGAACCAACGGCGCGCACAAAAGAGACGGCTGAAGGAGACAAGACTATCGTACCAGTCATGATTGCCAGGAATCGCAAACACATCCGGATGCGGCGCCTGGCTGTAGCGCAAAGCCGTGCGGTAAGGCTCAACGGTTCTTTGTTTGTACTGCTTGCGATTGGCACTCGGATAAACCTCATCGCCGCCAAAGACAAGAACGCTGCCTCGCTCGGTCTGATATTCAGTCTGCTCGTTTGGATCTTTTAGCTTGAGGCGCGGGAGCGCGAGATAATAAGCAACGCCATACGTTGAATTCCAACCGTCGCCGATATCCGCAACATAATCGATCCATATCTCGTCTCGCGTTGGTTTGCTCTCGGCTTTGATGTACTGACCTTTTTCATCCGTAAGATATTTGCCGTTCTGGTCTTCGCGATAATAGCCGGTGTAATCGTAAGTCTCGTTGGAGGCTGAGGCGAGGGCCTCGAGCAGACGATAATCAGAGTGCCCGCCAAAGAGGGTTGAAACGATTACTTCCGATTCGGTGCGGAGCAACAGCGGCGGGTCGTACCAGCCAACCATTCGCCTTTGTGCGACGGCTCGAAGCCGCCAGATAAAGACGCGCTTGCGCGGACGATCCCGGTCGCGGCCGCCGCCATTTTGATCTATCACGCGGCCCACGCCGCGGGCCTCAACTGCCAGCTTTAGATGCCACTGACTATCCCCATCGCAGTCGGTGACCACGGTGATCGCATTCTCGCCTGAGGCGGGAATCTGAAATGTCGCTTGAAGCAGAGGGTCACCAGGCTGCACTGTCAATTTGAGATCCTCGAAGAGCAACACTGTCTGATTGCGAACATCACCAAGCGAGAAATTGAATTTCGTGCCGACGAAGAACGTACCCAGATCCGCTTCGAACGTGATGGTATTTTCTTTGTCGGTTATTTGCGCGGTCAACAGGTGGGCCAGCTCACGCTTGACGGCCATTGACTCGCGCGTTGCGAGCAAGGCTTTATCTATAGGTACGGGTTTTAATTCTTCCGTCATAAATCATTCGCTGCTCTCGGAAACGAGCGATAGACGCGCAAGAGCATTCTGCCGGGAAGGCGCGTCACTGCCACAGGCGCACCGTTTTATCAAAGCTTCCAGAAGCAAGCGTGCGACCGTCATGAGAAAAGGCGACCGCCGTAACCTTGTCAGCATGATTCAGCGTCTTTTCTTGTACACCGGTCTGCGTGTCCCACAAGACGACCGTGGAATCGTAGCTGCCGCTCGCCAGAAGCTTGCCGTCAGGAGAGAAGGAAAGGGAAACAACGAAGTCGTTCTGGCCTTTGAGTGTCTGCTTGAGAGCTCCCGTTTGTGCGTTCCAGATGCGAATATTGCCGCCCATGTTTGCGCTGGCCACCATCTGGCCGTCGCCGGAAAAGACCACCGCATCGACCGGGTAGGTATGTCCCGCGAGACTCCGCCTGGATTCGCCTGTCTCAACGTCCCACAGTTGTACCGTCTGTTGATTCGTACTGGCGAGCGTCCTGCCATCGGGTGAAAACGCTACTGCATAGACTTTCCCATCTCCCCGCAGCGTTCGCTTCAAGGCGCCGTCGTTTGCATCCCAAAACTTTACTTCATGGTCCCACCCACCACTCGCAACGAGTCGGCCATCAGGAGAGAACGCGACTGACGTAGCGTAAGCCGCGTGGCCAACCTTGGACCACTTCAGCCCGCCGGATTGCGCTTCCCACACCTCGACATGGCCGAGCGTCTTCTCGCCATTGACCGAACCGGTGGCGGTGGCTACCAGGCGACCGTCTGGCGAGAAGGCTACAGACAGTACGCCCCCGCTTTCTTCCGGCAGTGTTTGCTTAAGGTTGCCGGTCCGAGCATCCCACAATTTAACTTCACTGACAAAATCTTTTTTGTCGTTCACGCCTTCTGAGCTGGCGGTCGCGAGCAAGCGATCGTCCGGCGAGAAGGCCAGAGCATAGACCTTACTGTTGAGAGCGAGCGTGTGCTTCAATTGCCACGGTCCAGGCGAGGGCCCGCCGGAACTGTGTTCAGTCGGAGTTGTTCTCCTCGCGAAGATACCAAGCTTTCTTATTAAGGCTATCGCCGCGACGACTATCAGCAAAGCGACAACACCACCGACACCCAACCAACGCCAGCGATGCGATTGCGACAATGCGGGTACTGATAACTGCGCGGATTCGTTCGCTTGCGTATCTTGAGCGGAGCCAACCACGCGGGTATCCGCCGACCCCATTGAGTCAAGAGTCTGGTGCGAGTAGCCCGATACATCTCGCTCTTCGGATCCACGAAGAGCGACGGCAAGCTCACGTCCCAGCTTTCGTGCATCAATTGGTCGCGAAGCCGGCTCTTTCGCGAGCGCGCGCATGATGACGGCTTCGACTTGCGGCGTAATTCTCAGATGCTCTGGCAATGGCGGTGGTAACTCAGTCAGATGCTTTGCGACGATGCCGGTCGCGCTTTCGGAAGTAAACGGCGGCGTGCCACAGAGCATTTCATAGAGCATGATCCCGAGGCTGTAGACATCAGAACGCGGATCGACCTCTTCGCCATAACACTGTTCAGGTGACATGTAATAAAGAGTTCCAATCACTTTGCCCGTCTGTGTCAGCGTCTTGCTCGCGGCAGCTTCGCGCAACTTGGCGATGCCGAAATCAACTACTTTGACGCGCTCGAGATCTTCCGCATCCGGCGCGAGCACAATGATGTTGTCAGGTTTGATATCGCGGTGCACCGCGTGAAGCCGGTGCGCGGCGCCGACGCCTTTGCAGATTTCGCGTATCAGCCATACGGCGCGACTCTGGGCGAGCGCGCCTTCAGTCTCCAGGATCTTGCGCAGGCTGTTGCCCTCGACCAACTCCATTACAATGTAGGCCGGCACGTCGCCTCGTCCCTCGCTGAAATCATGGATGATCACAATGTTCGGGTGACGCAGCATGGCCGCCGCGCGCGCTTCGCGGCGAAAGCGCTCGACAGTCTTTTCATCGTTTACGTATTCGCGACGAAGTACCTTAACGGCAACTTCGTCGCCGATGTGCACTCGCCGCGCGCGGTAGACAGTGCCCATGCCCCCCTGGCCCAGGAGTGCAGTCAGTTCGTATTTGTCATCCAGTAGTTGCCCGATAAGCGGATCTGTTTGCTGAGAAGTTTCTGGTTGAGGAGAAGCCTCGGCAAAGCCCGGCGCCTCTGAATCGTCGGCCGGCACGAAAGGTGAAATGATCGACGTTCCACAGCTATCACAGACGGTCGCGTGCTCCCTGAGGGCTTGATGACAGTGTGGGCAGTTCATCTTTGCGTTGACTGATCTAACGAACTGTCACTTCCAGAGTGTATGAAATACTGCGCTCCGTAGTGGTATCTGGCAGAACGTTGATGCGGTAGTCACCCGAACTTGGCAGATCGCCGGACCAATCTTTCGTGAACTCGGATATCAAATCTCCGTTTGGCGCCAGAATCTCAAATCCAACGCCGCCGCGCGCGGCCAGATGGACCGTCATCGTCTGGCCGCCTCGTGCTTTTAGGAGGTAATCGTGGCTCATCCCACGCCTCACGGTGCCGCTCAGTACGGCGGTTGTGCGTCCGCGCGCGAAACTGATCCGACTAACGACGCTTGTGCCCCTTTGCGCTGTTGCGGTGATGCCGGCCAGGAGAAGGAGGGCTGTAACCAAGGTGCGGGACATTAATCTATTTGGTGCCTTCATGATCAAAACCTTTCGCTGTTGGATCTCAAACGAAACGAGCTTGCTTCTAAAGCAATTTCGCTGCTGAGTCAATAGTTGTGTGATCAAAATCTTAGTTCGCCGATGGCCGCCGAGCATCTTCACGATGCTTTATTCTCTTGAATCAGTATTCCGGCACTCGTTCGCGATTCCACATATATCGCGAACTCAGTCTGATGTTGAATCCGAAATCCCATGCGGTTCCAGCTGCGGCAAAACTGTCGAGGACCGACTTGCGGCTCAGAAAGCCCACAGAAAGCCCAGAATTCTATTGACTTTCCCAGAGATTTAGCATAGAAGCAACAAACTAAAGAGTGCTTCGCTGTCTGTCTGCCAGAAACGAGCAAGGGTTTTAGCCGGTGCGGTGTTCAGCCGGTGTTTCATTCTTATCGGTCAAGACTTGAATCCAAGCAACTCTACAATTCATCTCAGAACTCTCCAAGGAGACCCTGTCATGCGTAGATTCTATACCGCAGTGATTGTCATGTTCTTTTTTATTGCCCTGTTGGTCGTCCCCATCAATCGAAGTTTTGTTACGGGGGCCGAACCCTCTGAGGGCGAAAAACTGGCGGCGTACAGCAAGCCGGCAGTGGTGCGCATAATTGTTGGTCCGGAGGGCATGTTTACTTATCAGGATCCATCATGGCCTTCCGCCAGAAACTTCGCCTTCAATTATGTGATCTCCGGCTCCGGCTTCTTCATCAGTTCCAATGGCTACATCGCCACTAACGCGCATGTGTCGCAGATGTGGCATGAAGGCGAAGACAAAGCAAAACAGCTCTTGATAAGTAAGTTCATCTTCGCAGCGGGCCGCAGTTTCTACAATATCGCCCAGGGGAGCATGACTCAACAACAGTACGACATCATTCGCGGGCGGATACAGGGTCTAAGTAACTTTAACATGTATCACTTCGTCGTGATTCCCGATGGAACAGAGTTTCCATTCTCGGAGACTCAGACCAGGTCAAGGTTTCCGATACCGACACAGTCATCGGTTATCCAGGCGTCGCCGACTTCGGCGAGTTCAAGAATTTCATGTCGCCGAAGTCTCAGCTCGAGGCGACTTTCACTTACGGCCACATCTCGGCAACCAAATCTCTCGCCAGCGGCGCGCCGATTCTGCAAACCGACGCTAATATAGACCACGGCAATTCGGGCGGCCCGGTGCTGAACGACAAGGGTTTGGTTATTGGGTTAGCAACCTTTGGTAAGGACTCGCAACACAGCTTCGTCGTTACCTCGAACACGGCGCTGGAGTTTGTGAAGTGCGTGAATGCGGCCAACGAGTTGGGGCTCACCGACAAGCTCTATCGAGAGGGACTCGATCTCTACTGGCAGGCGCACTATAAAGAGGCAATGCCGAAGTTTGAAGAGGTCAAGCGTCTCTTTCCTCAGCACTCAGAGGTTAACCGCCTCATTCAAAGCAGCCAGCAGGCGATTACCGAAGGGAAAGACAAGTCTGGGTTTGGAGTTGGCTGGCTGGTCGGTGTCGTGCTGGTGATTCTCTTCATCATTGTGGCGATCATCGTAATCGCCGTAGTGATATTCCTTCTCCTGCGGAGGCGAGGAAAGTCGTCTCAACCTGTGACGGCCGGAGTAGCGTCACCCAAGCCGGTGCCTTCGCCTGCCCCTAGCCGAGCCGAAGTGCCCAGACATGCGCCTTCGCCCTATTCGGCATCGCCGCCTCCTGCCAGCCCACCGCCGGTGCGGCCCTCGCCCTATGTAGCGCCAGGCCGCCCAGCGGATTCCGGCAAGACTGTAGATCTCTCTGCGACGATAGCGATTACGCGAGAAAGCGACACGGCGCCGATGAGCTACGGCACGATCCAATTTGTTTCCGGGGTGCTCAACGGACAGAAGTTTGAAGTCAAACCGGAAGGCTGCGCCATCGGTCGTGACGGCTCGCTGGCCCAGATTGTAATTACCGATCCGCGCATCTCGAAGCGACATCTCTGGATCGGCGTGCGCGAGGGTCGCGTGGCGATTACCGACGAAGGATCGCGAAATGGAACGTTCCTGAACGATCCCAAGTCACCCCGCGTCACCGAAGCATTCTTGAGTCCCGGCGATACGGTAATTCTCGGCGAGTCTGACGTCGCGCGGTTCGAGTATCAGATGTAACCAGGCGCGGCGTAGCCTTTGAGACTTGAAAGGCGGGCGCGCGAATCGTCGTTTAAAGATGGCATGCGCAAGAAGGGACAGGTGATACGGACCTGTCCCTTCTTGCTTGGAAACGTTACGACCCAGCGAACCGGACTCGACCTTGGAGCGTAATTTCGAGCGTGAGGCTTCGTTTTTTTTCACGTATGTTGTTTCGCCCTGTCCTCCCTACCAGAGGGCCCGACGCTCGGGCGGATCGAGCTCTTGACCAGTGCGGCCGCAAAATATCTGAAACCTTTGGCGCCGCATGGTCACTTACCCAGCGGACCACGAGATGAAGCAACTGGCAGCCGACGAGTTGAGTCTTGAAGGCCGGCCTGAGGCGTTCGCAGGAGCTCTGATGAATAGTTCAGCAGACCTAATTGCGCACGCACGCCAGGGCGACCACGAAGCCTTTCGTCTGATCTTTGAGAGATATTCACGGCCGGTGATTAGTTTCATCTATGACATGGTAAGCGATCGCGCACTGGCGGAAGAACTGACGCAGGAGACCTTTGTGCGGGCCTATCGCAACTTGGGCACGATGCGCGCGGAGACAAAGCTCTCAACCTGGCTTTTCGGCATCGCCCGCAACGTCGCGCGCGAATCGATACGAGCACGAATGCGCGACAACTCCTATGTCGATCTGGAGGACAAGTCGGTTTTGGACTTGAGCGGCATCGAGCCGGCGCCGATCGATCAATTTCTGAACAAAGAATTGGGCGGAGTCATTGAGCACGCGCTCGCGGCGCTGGACGAGAACAAACGGCTGGTCTTCACGTTGAAAGTCTTTCAGCAACGAACTTACGAAGAGATCGCGGAGATTACCGGCTTCTCGATTCCGAAATTGAAAACGGATTTGCACCGCGCACGATCGGAAATGCGCCGACGTATCGGTCCGTATCTCGCGGCCACATCCAGGAGTTAAGCAATGAAGTGTGAAGCTTGTTTGAATCAGTTGGAAGAATACGTCGACGGCGAGCTCGCCCGGCGCGATGCCGAAGCCATCAGCGCGCACTTGATCACGTGCGCCAATTGCTCCGGCGCATTAGATCAGCTTACGGCCGAGCAGGAGGTCTATGCTCGCTACGACCGCGAGCTGGAAATCTCGCCGTCGCTGTGGAACGGGATTGAAGCACGCATCGCCAGGGAGAACGGCCCGGTCGTCTCAACCTCGCGATTCAATCTGCGCGAGTTGTTTTTCGGTTTGTTAGTCGGTTCCAGGATCGGATTCGGATTTGCCGGTGCAACTGTGGTTCTGATCGCGGCAATTGTAATTGGAGCCAAACAAATCCCAGAACGAACAGAAAGAGAAGCGGAACGATAGCGCTCCGAGACGGCTAGTTCCGCGCGAAGGGATCGCGAACGCGATGCCGAAGACGAAGGCAAAAGCGGCAGATCAACCTGACGTTTTCTACTCCGCAATTGCGTACTCGGGCGAAGACATCGAGACACAGAAGCACATCGAGCGTGTGCAAATGCTGCTTCGCTCGATCAGAAACGCGGAGATCTCCAGCGACGACGACGCGGTCGATGTCTCTTACGAGAAGGCGTTATCACGTCGATTGCTGAGCGACAACATCGTGTTGCGTCGCGATGCGGAAACGAATGGCAACTTTCCGGTAAAGACACTGCTGAGCGATCTGGAGCCGTTCTTGATCGATATCGCAAATCTTCAGGACCGAAGCACGCCCGATGAGTTGCGCGCGATCAAGGACCGGGTGCGGAAAACCGAAATCGTTGCGACCCTGCAGAGTTACTAAGGGACGGACACGCAGGTCCGCGCCTACGATCGATTGTTAATTCCAAAGAAGAGGCAAACCTATGTTGAAGACACACACAATGATAAACGAAGCGACACAGCGAAGCGCGACTGCGCGCACAGTTATGGTTATTGCGCTAGCGTTGGTAGTCATCGGTGTCATGAGCGCATTTGGCCGGACGGCGATCGCGCAGCAATTGTCGCAGCGTGACGTGCTCGCGCGTTTCGCACAAGCTGGCGGTAACGACGCCGCAAGCCTCGCGCTTAAGATGGGCCGCGATTATCTGGACGACCAGCAGTGGTTGAAGGCTCAGCAAAAATTCAATGAGTACGTCACGAGTTATCCGAGCGACAAGAACGTCGATCAGGGGCTTTATTGGTTGGCTTACTCGCAACTCAAGCTCGAGCAATATCGCGACTGCCAGAGGACGCTGACCAGGCTCTTCGCTCGTTACCCAAATTCGACCTGGAGCCGCGATGGCCGGAGTCTTTGGGTAGAGGTGCCGGGCGCGCCGGCGCTGCCAGCCTCTGATAATGAGACGGATGATTTCAAAATCGCCGTGCTTCAGGCTCTCTTCCAGGCTGACATGGCCCGCGGTATCGCTGCGGCGACAGACTTTCTCAAGCAAGGTTCGACAGCAAGCGTCCGTTTGAAGGGCGCGGCTCTGAGTCTGCTGGCGCATAACGGAGGCAAACAGGTAACACCGATCATCCTCGGCGTGGCGACGAATGAGTCAGACATCAAACTTCGGACGCGGGCAATCTCCGCACTGGGCTCGACGCATGACGACAGCGTAATTGATCCGTTGCGAAACTTTGCCCTCAACTCGCAGGATACCGAGATCGTGCAAGCGGCGCTTTATGCCATTGGTCAGCATTCCAGCCCCCAGGCGATCACCGTGCTCGGTGAAATCGCGATGAGCAACAAATCGACGGGGCTGCGCAAGATGGCGATTGCCAGCATTGCCAACAGATCAGGCGAGCCTGCCGTTGATCAGTTGCTGAAGATCTATGACGCGGAACCGAACGTCGAGATCCGCAGGACCGTTATTTCCGGCTTCGCCAATCGGCGCAGCGAGCGTGCCGGCGCCAAGTTGATCGAGATCGCGCGCAGCGCAGACAACGTCGAGCTGCGCAAGGCAGCGATCAGCGCCGTCGTGCGTCGCAGCGGCGAGCAGTCGATCGACACGCTGCTAAGCCTCTATGACACGGAGAAGAATGACGAACTTAAAGACCAGATCATCGGTTCGCTTGCCTACTTGAACGACAGGCGAGTCACCCAAAAGCTGATCGACATTGCCCGGAATCCACAGGCGCCGCTCGAGCGTCGCAAGCGCGCCATTGGCTGGCTCAGCCGGAGCAAGGATCCCGAGGTATTGAAGTTTCTCGAAGACCTGCTGAAGTAAATCTTTCGCTCAACCATTAACCCGCAACGCGTTCGCTCTTGAAGGAGTTCGTCATCGTGAACAGGCCCGCAAGAACTTTCTATATTGCTGTCTTTGTGTTGGCTTTCGTGGCCGGCGCCTCGGCGCAAACGAAGAACTTCACGCCAGTCGACGGCCCGAATCTTAAGGCGAAGATCGAGAGCGCAATCACGCTTGGCCGCAGCAACGCACCGGGGAGCCGTTTTTGGGTGGCTTATCAATTCGAAGCGCGACCAGGCGTATCGATTGACTTCGAACTCGTCGATGCCAATGGCAGCGTTTACATGTGGACCGAAGGAACGTCGATGATGCACGACCCGCGTTACGAGACGCGCGAGCTGGGTGTCTTTCTCCTTTACGACGTTCAGCGCGATCTGTTTTCGCGCGCCGAAGTCTACAACCTGCAACGTCGTCACGAGTTCAGCGGTTACCAGGTCTATTGGGCCGGCCGCGCGACCAACGATGAGAGCTTGAGTTATCTCAGGACCATCGTCGAATCGCCGTCGCCCGAGGTGAAGAACCTGGCCGATCGCGCGGCCTTCGCGATCGCGTTGCACGATGACGCGCGCGTGGAATCGATTCTCACCGAGCTGATTCGCAAACCCATCGGCGAACCAGTTCGTTCGAGGGCGATCTATTGGCTCGCATACACTCCCGAAAGCCAGACGAAGAATTCTTTTCTGGCCGGGATTGTGCGGAACGCCTCGGAGTGGAGCGAACCGCGGCAGCAGGCGATGTCCGCCCTGGGCATGAGTCGTGCTGCTGCGACGTTGCCATTGCTCGAGAACCTTTACGAGACCATGACGTCGCGCGAACTCAAGCGGCGCGCGCTGAGCGGAATCGCCCGCAACGATAACAGCGACGGGGCTGCGGTATACCTGATCCGCGTTGCGGAAAACGAGACCGAGACCGAATTGCGCCGCAGCGCGATCTCGAGCCTGGGCCGGATCGCCGGCGAGAAGAGTCTCGGCGCTTTGACCAGCACGATTGATTCGGATTCTGACACTGAGATTCAGAAGTCGGCGGTTGTGGCCATTGGTCGCCGGCCGAAGGATGAAGCAATTCCGATTCTGATTCGCACGGCGCGAACTCATCCGAAGATGCAGGTGCGCAAACAGGCGATTCAGATGCTCGGCCAGACCGGCGATGAACGCGCAGTGGCGTTCTTCAAGGAGTTATTAGGGAAGTGATTGGCCGCAACGGCGACGCAAACGACGGCTCGCTTTAAAAGAAGAAACCGACAATGAGAGTCACACTGCGAGTCCTATTCCTTGTTGGGTTTGTTTGGGCTGGTTGCCCGGCCGCGTCGTCGCAAGTGGTCGAGACACCGAATGGACGCTTTGAATTCGTCGGGCTTGAGAAGTGGGACCTCGCTACCATCGAGCAAAGGCTGGGATACGATTCGCTTGAAAACCTTTCCTGTAACTTCCGTCACGATCTGATTGGCAAGCTTGGTTTCGCCGATGCGCACTGCGCCTCATACGCAGAAGGGGGCAGACCTTACAAAGTGATCACTGTGCTCGAGCCCCAAAGCAGCGCACGGATCAGATATTTGCCGGAGCCAAAAAAGCATCTGGATACTCCACCGGCGTGGACCGAGCTGTTGAAGGTCGTCACGGAGCAAGAATTCCTGAACACGATCCTTGATTATGGCAGCACGCTCGACCAGGCAATAACCAGGGAAAGGTTGCTGCCCGCCGAGGAAGAGAAGTGGTTTGTTTTCCTCGAGGAGCGCCACAGTGAAGCAGACTTTGATTTGGCGCTGGATCGACTTTCGCGAGATGGGGACTACCGGCACAGGATTGTCGCGGCCCTGGTGCTGACGAACTTCGGGCAGCGCGATTCAGCGTGGCGCGCGTTGGTTGGCGGACTTCGCGATGCGAATGAGATTGTGCGGGTCGTTTGCGCTGAGGCGCTCTTGAGCCTTGCGAACTACACGCCAAGAAAAGTCGATTGGTCTGCTTCGACCGCTGACTTGAATCTTCTGCTCAGCGGCACCAATCTGTTCGCCTATGCGTGGGTCATCGAGATTCTTGTAGAAACGGAAGTCTCTCCTAAGCTCGCAAGGCCATTATTGAAGGATGAGGCCGGCGAGTTGTTGCTTGCTTATTTGAACGCATCGCACAATCACGAACGAGAGCTAGCGCACAATCTGCTGGCACAACTGAGCGGGAGGGACTTTGGCTTCGACGGCGGGCGCTGGCGAGAATGGGTTGCTACCGTTCAGCGTGATCCCGCTCTGAATAGTTAGACGCGCAGTCGAATAACAATCCCGGCGCAGTAGCCCGACCCCGGGGTCCCCGGCCGGGCAGCCCGGCTGGGGTGGGACGGTGACGGAGGGCGTCGGAGACTCATCGAGGGGGAAGACGAATGCGCCCTTCCTCACGGTCGGGCTACTGCCCCGTCATTTCGCGCTAATCAATTAACGCGCAGCGTTTTCACGCAAAGTCTTCGTGGAATTCTCATTGACTCGAATGTAACAGCCTTAGTATTCTTCGCGCGCATCATCACCAGAAGTAAACAAGCAGGACGAATAGTGAACCTCAAACGCACGGCCATTGGTCTGTTGATTTTTGGGATCCTCTCTGCTCTAAGACCGGCTGTGGCTCAGACCCAGAGCGCGCCTGCTGAGACTTTGCAGCTTCCGGGTTTAAGTCGACCCGTCGAGATCCTCAAGGACCACTGGGGCATCTCGCATATCTACGCGAGGAACGAAGCAGATCTCTTTTTCGCACAAGGTTACAACGTAGCGCGCGACCGGCTTTTCCAGCTCGAACTCTGGCGGCGCCAGGCCACCGGCACCGTCGCGGAGATCCTTGGACGCAAAGAACTCAAGCGCGACACGGGCGCGCGTCTGTTTATGTTTCGCGGCGACCTGAAGCAGGAACTCAACTGGTATCATCCGCACGGCGAGACAATCGTCCAGGCCTTTGTCAACGGCATCAACGCCTACATCGGAGAAACCGAAAAGAATTCCCGCCTGCTCACGCCCGAGTTCAAAACGCTTGGGATCAAGCCTGGTAGATGGACGCCCGCCGTCGTCATCACACGCTTTAACGGGTTGCTTGCTAACGTTACGCAGGAGTTGAACGTTGCGCATGCCGTGCGTGTGCTCGGCGCGGACAAGGTCAAGGACCTCGAGTATTTCCAGCCGGCCAACCCGAAGCTCGACCTCGACGCGGCAATCGATCAATCGCTTCTCTCGAAAGATATTTTAGAACTCTATAACGCCTTCCGCGAGCCGATCAGATTCACGCCCGACGAGGTTGTGGCCGAGTATCGCGGCGAAGGCAAAGCGCTCGCGCTTCTTGATTCATCGGTCGGCCCGTCGGCCATCGACCTCAGTAAACGCCAGGAAGACATCGGCAGCAACAACTGGGTCGTCAGCGGCAAATTAACTCCGAGTGGCTTTCCACTCATGATGAACGATCCGCATCGCGTGCAGGGCGCTCCCTCGCTACGCTATTGGGTGCATCTGGTTGCACCTGGGTGGAACGTCATTGGTGGTGGCGAGCCGGCGTTACCCGGCATATCGATTGGTCATAATGAGTACGGCGCGTGGGGCTTGACGATTTTTGGCGGCGACACTGAGGACCTGTACGTCTATGACACCAATCCTGCCAATCCATCGCAGTACAAGTATCGCGGCGCGTGGGAAGAGATGCACGTGATCAGGGATACGATTCCCGTGAAGGGCGAGGCGCCCGCGCCGGTTGAGTTCAAGTTTACGCGGCACGGTCCGGTGGTTTACGAAGACAAGACACATCATAAAGCCTATGCCGTGCGTGCAGCGTGGATGGAGATCGGCAGCGCGCCGTATCTCGCCAGCTTACGAATGGACCAGGCGCACAGTTGGAAAGAGTTCCTCGATGCGTGCGGCTACAGTCGCACGCCTTCGGAGAATATGGTCTGGGCCGATCGCGACGGCAATATCGGTTATCAAGCGGTCGGCATCTCTCCGCTGCGTCCCGGTTGGAGCGGCTTGGTGCCGGTGCCGGGTGACGGCCGCTACGAATGGGCCGGCTATCTGCCCATCAAGGAATTGCCACACGTGCTCAATCCGGAAAAGGGTTTCTGGAACACCTCGAACAATTACTTGATTCCACCCGGTTGGCCTTACAAAGATGCGCTGCATTACATCTGGGCCGATCCCTATCGCGCGTCGCGTGTGGCGGAGGTTTTGGGTTCGGGCCGGCTCTTCACAGTGGCGGAGATGATCCGTCTGCAGAATGACGATGTATCGCTTCCGGCCCGCAGCCTCGTGCCATTGTTGCGCGACTCGGCTGTGAGCGATCGGGCGTCTGAAAAGGCGCGCGATCGGCTGCTGGCGTGGAATTACCTTCTCGACAAAGACTCGGTTCCA